>Ga0099364_10001068_pt1 | contig 45827 bp, 40 predicted proteins | sample TergutTh196P3_FD_73070 | JGI IMG/M metagenome (GOLD analysis project Ga0099364, IMG submission 73070) | Microcerotermes parvus P3 segment gut microbial communities from Pointe-Noire, Republic of the Congo - Th196 P3 | ecosystem: Host-associated > Arthropoda: Insects > Digestive system > Gut ...
TGGGGAAAAAGTAAGCAGGAAGATAAATATACCGGGAGATACATTGTTGAAACCGTAACTCCCGGTTATTTTTCAGAAAGCGTTAACAGTACTTCTGTTGCGGTTTCGTTATTATGTTTTTTTCTTAAATACCGTTTCCCAATATGCAAGCTCTTCTTCTGACAGCGTTGGGTTTGTGTCTTTTTCCGGCTGGTTTTCGCTGATACTTTTTTCTATGGCAGATTTCACCTGTTCGGCAAAATCTTCGCTTTTTATTACTGCTGCGTGAAAACGGCTGACATATGAAATTATATGGTTGTCAGACGTGACTATTTTCATCATGCGCGGGTTCATGTCGCCTTTTACGAACTCTTTTATGAGGTGGTCGGCCGAAAAATCATGCGAGTAGTATATTGTAAAAGGCCCAATGGTTTCCTGATACAGGTTGTCCCCCTGGTTTTTTTTTCCGTCAAAAACTACGCGTATGTGTACCGGTTTTATGGCGTGGTATTCTTTTAGTATGTCAAGCAGCCCTTTTCTGGCCTCGTTTAGCTTTCCGGCGTACATGAGTTCCTCAAGTTCCGGAAATTTATAAATCAAATTAAATCCGTCAATTAAGATTCCCATGGTCTTTCTTTGACAAAGGCTTCTATACGGTTCAGCGCTTCGCGGATGTTATCTATTGATGTGGCATACGAACAGCGTATATGTCCCTCCCCGGAGTTTCCGAAAACATCACCGGGAACTACGGCCACCAATTTTTCTTCGAGAAGTTTGAAGGCGAACTCCCTTGATGAGAGTCCTGTAGGGGTTATATCGGGAAAAACATAAAAAGCGCCGTCAGGAAAACTGCACGGAAGGCCGGCTTCGTTGAACCTGTTTACTATAAAATTGCGGCGGCGCGTATATTCGGTTAACATCCGCTTTACATCTTTATCGCCGTTTTCTATAGCTTCTACGGCGGCATACTGCGACATAATTGGGGCGCATAATGCGGTGTATTGGTGAATCTTGAGCATGGTTGATATAAAAAATTCAGGACCGCACACATAGCCGAGCCGCCACCCTGTCATGGCATGCGATTTGGAAAATCCGTTCAAATAGATAGTGCGTTCTTTCATGCCCGGAAAACGCGCTATTGAAAAGTGTTCTTCTGCGTAAGTTATATGCGAATATATTTCATCGGACAAAACAATGAGATCGTGTTTTATGGCGATTCCGGCTATTTTTTCAAGCTCGGTTTTAGTAATGGATGTCCCGGTTGGGTTTGAGGGATAATTTAACAAAATGGCCTTTGTGCGGCTATTGATGGCCTTTTCAAGGCGGTCAGTATTTATTTGAAAATTTTCCTCAGAGATTGTTTCAACAACAACCGCACGGCCGTACAACATTTCTACGTTGGCCTTGTACGATACATAGCAAGGTTCGACTATTATTATTTCGTCGCCTGGGTCAATAAGGCTGCGAAGCGCAAGGTCAAGTCCCTGGCTTACGCCCAGTGTTATGATGATTTCGGAGTCGGGTTCGTAGAATATGTCTATGGATTGATGTAATTTTTTCGTTATAATATCTCTGAGTTCAGGAAGGCCGCGGTTAGGCGTATAATGGGTATAGCCGTCTTTTATTGAGTATATTCCGCTGTCTGATATATTCCACGGAGTGTCAAAATCAGGTTCGCCAACCCCAAGGGAAATACATTCCGGTTTGGTATACACTATGTCGAAAAATTCCCTGATCCCGGATGGAGGGGTTTTTATTCCTGTTTGAGAGAGATATTTTTCGTATTTCATTTGGCAATCCTGTTTATATTAATTAAAAAGCCTTTGAATGGCCGGCAGCATGGAAATATCGTTAAAAATGACAAATATGCCGAGCATTATGAGTATCATAATGCCGGCAGCCTGAATGCGTTCCATAATTTTTTGATTTAACGGTTTGCCCCTTATTGCTTCTATAGTATAAAATAAAATGTGGCTTCCGTCAACAGCAGGTATGGGCAAAAGGTTCATTACCATGAGGATGATCGATATTTTTGCCATAAGAAGAATAAAGGCCGATATCCCCTTGTAGTAGGCTACATCGCCCGCTATTTGCGCTATGCGGATGGGCCCCGAAATATTTTCTCTGACATTCAGTTCTCCTGAAAAGAGCATTTTAAAGCCTTTAAGGTTTAACACGATAAATTCAAACGGTTCCTGAATAGCGTGAATGATTCCTTCTCCAATACCGAATGTAACATTTACCGATTCAGGGGCAGTCACCAAATATACGCCTATAAATCCTCTGTTTTCAACGCCTATTTTGCCTGTAAACGCCTGCTCTTTCCATGTGAGGGTTACGGTTTGTCCACGATTGGTTTCTGCGAAAGCTATAAAATCACGCGCCGAAAAAATTGTCTTGCCGTCGATTGCAAGAAAGGTTTCAGATACCAATTTATCTAAAAGGGCTGTGTCGAAGATCGGTTTACCGTCCATCATAATGAACGTATTCTCTCTCGGTATTACGCTCAAATTAATTTCTTTGCTTCCCCTCAAAGCTTTTATTTGTATCGTTTTACCGGTACGAGCCTTGATATAATTGGTAAACTCTTCGGCGGTTTGCGGCTGAAAGGAATCAAGGCTTAGTATTTCATCGTATTCCTGAAGTCCCGCGTTATGGGCTACGTCCTTATGTTCGAGTTTGCCTATCATGAGGCGTTTGCCATAAGGGAGAACTCCAATTGCGTAATACCCGCTGGGCATGATTTCGGGTTGCACCTCAACGCTCATATTGTGGTCATTTCGTTGGTACTCTATATTAAGTTTTTTGCCGCCGGAAAAAACAACCCGCATTTGAATATCTTCAAAACTGCGTATAGTTTTGTTGTTTATGTTTATGATACGGTCGCCGTTTTCCATTCCGGCCTTGTAGGCAGGCGAGAGGTAGTTGCCGGCGCGGTACTCGTTGGGTATGACGATTTGGTTTGTATCTTTGGCATACCCGATCATATTCATTATAAAAAACAGAATGATACCGAAAATGAGATTGAAAATCGGCCCCATAATTACCGTGACAATGCGTCTCCAGGGTTTTGCGGAGAAAAATTCGTATTCCTCTCCAGTGCGTTCCTCAGACGGATTGTCCCCGTAGAATTGGCAATACCCCCCAAAAGGAATGAGGGTAATCTGGTAGGTTGTGTCGCCTATTTGTTTTTTTATGAAACCTTTTCCGTAACCCAATGAGAACACACGCGCCTTTATGCCCACCATTTTTCCGCCAAGTAAGTGGCCTAATTCATGGATGAAAATGCAGAGACCTAATAGAACGACCGCTGCGATTATATATGTAAGGATCATCATTTCTTTGTACCTCTTATAAATTTCATGGATATTTCCCTTGCCTGACGGTCTGCTTCAAATATTTCGTCAATACTTGGAGTGTCTGTAATATCGCAGGATTCAAGAGTCCTTTCAACAATTTCCACTATATTTGTAAAGGATATTTTTCTATCAATAAAAGCTTCGACGCATACCTCGTTTGCGGCGTTTAGTGCGGCCGGCATAGTGCCGCCTCTTTTGCCGGCTTTATAGCAAAGCGCAAGCGCCGGGTATCTTAAAGCGTCCAATGGCAGAAAATTTAATTGCATGAACTTTGTAAAGTCAAGCCGGCCAAAATGGGCGTTTACTTTATCCGGATATTTTATTGCATTGAGTATGGGTATCGCCATGTCGGCCACGCTCATGTGGGCATACAGCGCACAGTCTGCCGCTTCAATCATGGCGTGCACGATGCTTTCGGGATGTATTACCACGTCAATTTTTTCATAGGGTAGATTAAATAAATAATGTGCTTCAATCACTTCAAGCCCTTTGTTCATAAGCGTAGCCGAATCAATCGTTATTTTTTTGCCCATGCTCCATGTAGGGTGCGCCAGGGCCTGTTCGGGGGTCACTTTCGATAATTCCTCAACAGGCATGGAGCGCAGGCTTCCGCCTGATGCGGTTATAATGATTCGTTCAAGGTCCTTCTCGCCGGCATTGCCAAGGAGTGAAAATACGGCGCTGTGTTCGCTGTCAATCGGTATAATTTCTGTTCCAAGACGGGCGGCTTCGGCCATGAAAATATCGCCAGCCATTACAAGCGCTTCCTTGTTGGCAAGGGCAAGCCGCCGCGCTCCTTTAAGCGCAGCAAGTGACGGTTCAAGCCCCGCCGCTCCTACAATAGCAGAAATGGTTATTTCGGTTTTGCGCAAGGCAAGTTCAAGCGCGGGTTTATCTGACTCAATAAATTCAACATTGCCGAAACGTTTTTTAATAAGCGCATAGTCTTTGCTTGCGCGCGCCTCGCGCGATGAAACAGCTACTGCGGCGGGGCGGAACTCTTCTATTTGTTTTTCCAGAACCTGCAGATTGCTGTTACAGCACAAGCCGTAGAGTTTAAACTCGTCTTTAAGTTCTCGAAGCACACGGAGAGCGGAGAGGCCTATGGAGCCTGTTGAACCAAGCAGAGTTACTGTTTTCATCGATTTATATTCGGCGCTTCCTGTCAGTGAATGTCTTTGCAAAAGACTATATAATAGTAAAAGAGCGGCATAGTAAAAATTATGGCATCAAAGACATCCCACATTCCGCCGTGCCCGGGCACAATTGAGCCTGAGTTTTTTATGCCGCCGTCCCTCTTTGCAGCCGATTCAACTAAGTCGCCGATTGCGGCGCCAAGGCTTATGAGAATACCGGCGATAACGGCTTCCGGCAGTGAAAAAATATCTCTACCATAAAAAATGAGGCAAAACTGGCTGAATATTATCGTAGAAAGGACGCAAAAGAAAAGGGCGAAAGAGTACCCTTCCCACGATTTATTCGGAGATACCGGAAATTTTATTTTATGTTTGCCGAAAAATACTCCTCCGAAATAGGCGGCCACATCATTAATCATAACGGCAACATTGAGCAGCATAATATAAAATATTCCGTCCCGCAGCGACTTCATAAGAATAATATGGGTAAACGGAATAACTATGAGCGCCAGCCCCAGAAGGGTCACGCTTATTGCAAATATCCCCCCTGAATAGGACGTTTAAAGAGATGCAATACACATATAACCGTAACAAATATTGTAATTATAAAAATAATGTAATGGAAATTCATATTCCAGAAGTTGCCAAAACCTAAAACTTTACCGTAGCCGTACAGATACATCAATATATTTATAAAAACGGCCGTCACCATTCCAACGATCTTGAACGGTTTGGCCCCGGCATGTTCTGTAATGAGATAAAATTCATACAAGCATATAAGCGTAATCAGGATAGATATTAAAAGGATGGGAAACGAATAGAAGGCATCCGTAATAATTGCGAAAAAATAAACAGGCAGCGCTACGAGCGTGCTTGCGATGCGTATGAGCATTTCTTTCAGGCGGCTATTCATATATTCCCAAATCTCCTTTTACGTTGCTGGTAATCGTATATTGCTTTATAAAGATCTGACGGAGAGAAATCAGGCCATAGAACATCGGTGAAGACGAGTTCGGCATAGGCGGTTTGCCACAGCATGAAATTGCTTATTCTAAATTCTCCGCTTGTGCGTATAATCATGTCTGTTTCAGGAAGCGAGGCCGTGTAGAGGCGTTTCTCCATTTTTTTTAGGGTAAATTTTTCGTCTGGTTTTCTATCGGCAAGCCACTTGTTTACTCCCTCAACTATTTCCTGTCTGCCGCCGTAATTTATGCAAAGGTTTAACGTGATTTTTTTATTACCGGCAGTTTTTTTTATCGTATCGGACAAAAGTTTTTTGATTTTACCCGGAAGCCTGTTTGTAGAACCCGAATGGACTACCTTTATACCTTTGCTTGCAAGAATGTCTAATTTTGTGTTAAAGAAATACTCAAAGAGTTTCCACAGTTCGAAAATTTCGGCTTTAGGGCGGGACCAGTTTTCATAAGAGAAGGCATAAAGGGAAACGGCTTTTACTCCAAGTTCGACACAAGCGCCTATGACGGGTTCAATTATCTCCGAACCGTGTCTGTGCCCGTCGCCTCTTGATTTAGAACGTTTTTCCGCCCATCGTCCATTCCCATCCATAATTATACCTATATGAGCGGGAATTTTGGACAAATCCAACATCTCTTTGTAGTTCTTCATTGCGCTGTTTCAGATGGCGAGTATCTCTTTTTCCTTATTGTCGCTTATCTTTTGAATTTCTTCTATGTGTTTATCGGTAATCTTTTGTATATTAGTTTGAGCGTTTTTTGATTCATCTTCTGATATTGATTTATCTTTTTCAAGCTCTTTTACCATATCGTTGCCGTCCCTTCTTACATTGCGGACGGCTACCCTGCATTCTTCCGCCTTGCTCTTGGCTTGTTTAACGTATTCTTTTCGGCGTTCTTCCGTAAGGGCGGGTATTTGCAGACGTATAAGGTTTCCGTCATTTGACGGGTTAATGGAAAGATCTGATTTTAAGATAGCCCTTTCTATTTCGTTGAGATTTTTTGTATCCCATGGCTGAATCAGAATAAGTTTTGGTTCCGGAATGGAAATTGTAGCCAACTGGTTGATGGGCATGTGCGAACCGTAAACCTCTACGGTGATTCCATCAAGCATGGCCGTGTTGGCGCGTCCCGTGCGAATGGCCGCAAAATCTTTCTGAAGAGCCGCAAGGCTTTTTTTCATGCGGTCTTCAACATCTTGAAAAATATCTTGTATCATGACAAAACTCCTCTTTCAGGATATAAGTGTTCCGATTTTTTCGCCTGTTACTATTTTTTTAAGGGAATCTTTTTTAAACAGGTCAAAGACAACTATAGGCAGATTATTTTCCATGCACAGAGAAACGGAAGTCAGGTCAAGAACCCCAAGTCGTTTCTCTATAACTTCAACGTATGAAATGAAATCTATTTTTTTAGCTGACGGATCTTTTTCGGGGTCTCCGGTATATACTCCGTCAACCCTTGTTGCCTTGAGCATAACATCGCATTTGAGTTCGATGGCTCTGAGCGCCGACGCAGTATCGGTTGTAAAATACGGGTGGCCTGTGCCTGCGGCTGCAATGACAACTGTCCCGCTGTCTAACAATGAGAGAGCAGAACGTATGGTGTAGTGTTCGGCTATCTCGTTCATTGCAATGGGACTCATAACAACTGCGGGGATATTTTGTTTTTCGAGCGCGCTTTTCATTGCGAGCGAATTCATAACAGTAGCCAGCATGCCCATATAATCGGCCATATAGCGTTCTATGCCGAGCTCTTCTCCTAATGTCCCACGGAAAAAATTACCTGCTCCTATGACAAGCGCCGTTGATATTCCCATGGAAGTGATTTCCCGAATATCGGCAACTAAGCCTTTAAGTATGGCGGGATCTATGCCGGCCTTTGCAGAACCGGATAGAGCCTCCCCGCTTATTTTTATAAGAACGCGTTTATAGCGCTGCTCTCTCATGGGGTTTCATCCGCCTATTTGGAAACGGCTAAAGCGCGTAACCTCAATGTTTTCTCCGAAGGTCGCTATTTTTTCTCTGATAAGATCTTTAATAACGATCTTATTTTCTTTGATGTATTCCTGTTCAAGCAGGCATATCTCAGAATAGAACTTTGAAAGTTTGCCTTCAACTATTTTTTCAACGACATTGCCCGGTTTCTCCGAATCTTTCATCTGTTCACGGTAAATTTCTTTTTCTTTTTCGATAACGTCGGCCGGAACATCTTCCATTTTCACATAGAGCGGAGCAGCCGCCGCTATCTGCATACAGAGTTCTTTTGCGAGTTCCTGGAAATCGGGATTTCTGGCAACAAAATCCGTAACAGTCCTAAGCTCAATAAGAACGCCGACCTTGTTGTTGCTGTGAATGTAAGAGGCGACGATGCCCTCAGTTACAGCGCTGCCCATTTTTTTGTCGGCAGAAGCCAATCCTTTTTTCCGCAAAAATTCTATAGCTTTTTGCATGTCTCCGTCGGTTTCTTGAAGAGCCTTTTTGCAATCTACCATTCCGGCCTGAGTCGTTTCTCTCAGGGTTTTTATCATGTCACTTGTTATTTCTGCCATAATATACTCCTAGTAATATTATTTTTTACCATGAATCTTTTTTATAATATTCATCGTCATCTTCACTGTCATCTTCATTTTTTTCTTCATTTTTTTTGAGGGTTTCAGTTCCGTATATGATATCTTCGGGAATGTCATCCTCTGTTTGCAGTTCGCCTTGTCCGCCTGATTGTCCCTCTGTTATGGCATTTGCCATAACTTCAAGAAAAAGCGCAATAGCTCTTATTGCGTCATCATTTCCCGGAATTGGATAATCAATCTCGTCCGGATTGCAGTTTGTATCAACGACTGCAAAGATTGGGATACCAAGATTTCGGGCTTCTTTTATTGCTATTGCTTCACGTTTTGGGTCAATGACAAACATGGCGTCAGGAAGTTTTTTCATGTTTTTAATTCCTGACAATATTTTGTTTTTTTTGTCGAGTTCCCGAGTTAGTTCAAGGCGTTCTTTTTTGGTTTCGGCTTCCCATGTATCCGTATCTCTCATGCGTTCAAGTTCGTGAAGCCTTTCGATAGAGCGGCTGGCCGTTTTAAAGTTAGTTAAAAGTCCGCCTAACCATCTTTCAGCTATGTAGAACATTCCGCATTTTTCGGCATATTCGATAATTGCCTGCTGTGCCTGCTTTTTTGTGCCGACAAACAGGATTTTACCGCCATTAGCAGCTACGGTTTTCATTGCCTCATAGGCTATTTTTACACGCTGCATGGTTTTTTGAAGATCGATGATATGAATCCCATTTCTGGCCGTAAAAATGTATTGTGCCATTCTTGGGTTCCATCTGCGGGTCTGGTGTCCAAAATGAACGCCTGACTCCAATAGTGCTTTCATTGATACTACTGCCAAGAGTATCCCTCCTGAAATTGTCCCATCAAGTGGGACGGATTTTCGCCGCTGATGCGGCGTTATGTCATTGTTAAGGATTTTTGCCCGATCTTTTTGAGAAGAAGGCAACCGGCCTTAAACCGGTTTATGGTACGCGCCGGAAATCCGGCGTAATTAATAGCTGCAGGAGCAGCCTAAATCTTGCGACAAGTCTCACTCTACCGGAAGATTTATTGTACGAACAAAAGGAACAAGCCCCTTTCCGGCGAATTTTGCCAACTCTTTTTTATAAAAAAAAGACAAAAAATTGCCTTTTTTTATCACGATCCTATCAAGGGTAATATTATCATATTGGTCTTATTTTTTGATACCCATAGAAAAAGATGAAGAATGGAGAAATAAATGAAGAATTACGATTACATCATATTTTTGTTGACAAATAATGTTCTTTAATACTTAACTTATTTCAGAGTAAAATCCATTGAATTCGAGGTTTGCATGAAGGCATATCAGCTTACAGTACCGGCCATAAACAAACCGGGGCAGCTTGCTGCGGTAACTGGCGTTTTGGCAAAAGAAAATATCAATATACGGGGAATAACGATTTCATCGTTCGGCCCGCAAGGTTTTTTCAATATTCTTGTGGACGACCCAAAAGGGGCGCAGAAAGCCCTCGCCAGAGATGGTTTTACCGTTGAAATGAAAGAGGTTATTTCCATAGTTGTTGGCGATAAACCCGGCAGTCTTAACAATATGATACAGATTTTGGCAAAAGAAAATGTCAATATTCAGAACTCTTACGGTTTTGTTCTTGAGAGCAGAAAAACCGCCGTTATTGTTATTGAGGTTGACCAAGACCAGATAGATAAAACGATTGATGTGCTTCAACGCAACAAGTATAAAACCATAACGGCGGAAGGAATTGCCGCAATAGAACCTTTTGCGTATATAACTTATTAATTAGCAGATGGCGATTGATGCCAACGTGCCGCCGATTCTTGCCCGCACGAAAGTTAGTGGAGGCCCCCGTATTGCGCCAAACCGCCGGAGCGTTAGCGGCAATTTCAACGGGCAGTATGTGCGGAGTTGAAAACGGAAACACAGAGGACAAAAATTTTTAATGATATGACAGATTGGTATAGACGAAAAACTTGGACAAAAACGGACGAAGACGAATTCTTCGCAAAACTTGGACGAGCAAGAAAAGACGGACGAGCGCAATATTTGCGTATTCAAGCGGTGAATTTGATAGACACCAAAGAGACTATCCAATTAGCGGCTGCCGAAATGTTGCTGAACAAAATTTTGACAGAATATCCGGAGAATCGTATTGAAAAAAGTTCGACACTAAACGCGTTGGGGGAGATTTATAAACTTAGAAAGGATTTTGACAAGGCATTAGGTTATTTTAAACAATCGCTTGACTTTGAAAAAGAATTCCCTAATGTCAGGACCTCTGCATATTTAAATTTTTCCGAGATAGTTGTTCAAGCAGAAAAAACGGCATTTTATGACGAAGTTGAAAATTTATTGACAGATGAAATCCAAAAAGAGACTTTAAAGTTTCCTTTTCAAAACTACATTATATACTCTGTGCTTGCAATAATTTCGGACTTCAAAGAAGATTTAGCAAAAGCCAAATACTATTTTGAATTAGCAGAAAGTAATGCCACGACACAAATAAATACACTTTGGAATCCTCAAAAGAAAAAATGGGGCATTGTAAAAGAGAGAAAAGAATGGTTAGACAAACTTACAAAAAGGAAATAAAAACTGCCGCTGACCGGCGGTTTGGCGCAACGGCGGCATAATATCTGTAAATTATTAATCACTATTTGACAAAAGATTCATTATTTAATTAAGTATGCATAGAAAATTATTTCTGAACCAAAGTAAAGGAGGAAACAATGGTAAAAAGCAAATTCTTGTTGGGAATACCGGTATTAGTTTTAGTGTTCGGGATGTCGATGACAGGACATGGACAAAGTCTTAATTCCGGCGCGCCTACTGCCGCTGCATTAGCTGCTGGAGGGTTAACACAAGCTCAATTCAATCAAATAAGAAATGCTGGCGCCGGCGGTTTTCAAGGCTGGCAAATAAGCAGGGGCAGCTTACTTATGGTGTGGGCAGGCCGTACTAAAGCTAACTTTACGGCTGTGGCGAGTGTTGTTGCCGGTTTACGTGGAGGCAGCAGAATTGATGATGGCGATAATGGGGAACTTTTCGTTCACAACAATTTTTACACGTTAGTTTTTAACACTCGGAATGTTTCACTACCGGGGGGTGGTCAATCTCCTGCGAGGCGCTTGGAATTAGTTATAAAGCCATGGTAAAAACCATAGGAAAAAACTGAAAAAGTATTGCCTGTTTTGGTCTATGTGCGACCTTTGCAAGGTAAATTGCTTGGACAAATGAAATTGCAGGCCTCAATTTAACTTAAAGGACCTACAAATTACAGACTTTTTTACATTTTAGAAAATCTATTTTTAATAGTTAAACCTCAAAAGCAGAACCAAAAAAAATGACCCGGCACATAAGTAATTATGCACCGGGTTAACTCCTCCTCTTCTTAATAATTAATCACACGCAGTTCAAAGTAGGCCTGTGGATGTGCACAAACAGGACATTCTTTCAAAGCGGTTTCACTATCAACAATATGACCGCAATTACGGCATATCCAAACAACCTTTTCTTTTTTAGCAAAGACTGTTCCATCCTCAATGTTTTTAAGCAACTTAAGGTAACGCTCTTCATGTTCTTTTTCGATTTTGCCTACCGATTCAAAAAGGAATGCAATATCATCAAAGCCTTCTTCTTTTGCTTCGGCAGCCATACGCTTATACATTTCGGTCCACTCGTCGTGTTCACCGGCAGCGGCAGCCTTAAGATTTTCCATAGTAGAGGGAATATTACCGCCACAAAGCAATTTGAACCAAATCTTTGCGTGCTCTTTTTCGTTGCCTGCTGTTTCTTCAAAGAAAGCTGCGATTTGTTCGTAACCTTCTTTTTTTGCCTTGGAAGCAAAATAAGTGTACTTGTTTCTTGCCTGGCTCTCGCCGGCAAATGCTTCCATTAGATTTTTTTCAGTTTTTGTTCCTTTTAAATTTGACATAGTCTTCTCCTTATAAATCAAAATGATTTTTGCAGTTGATTAAGTAATAACTCCACTGCATCTTTTGGAAAATCCTTATCCGGATTTTCACGCATTGCTTCGAGCAATTCGCGTGCCTCCGCACTTTGTGGAAGTATATATCCGGCTTCACGCAAAATATCCTCTGCCATGAGGCGGTTAGATTTAGCGATTGCCTCTGCAAATTGCCGTGTTATGGCATTGTCCGATGAGGCAGCAACAGAATCGGCAATTGCTGCCTGCATTACCTTACTGTATCCCAATGATCGCTGTGTTGCAACAACCTCTTCTGTTTTTGATTGTTGCGGCGGATATTTATCGGGAATCATCGAAATTGCTCCCGATGGGCAGGCATTTACACACGCCATACAGCCGGGAATACATTTGGTTACATCAATTATGCTGTTCTCCGTATTTGTCGCACCGGTAGGACAAACATAAAGACACATGCAATCTTTTCCGCAAAGACGAATATTTCTATATGCCGGCATATTATCACCTCCTCTCTACCTGAATTATTTTGTAATTTGGCACCTTGCAAACCGGACATATTTCCGGCGGGGTATTGCCAAGATAGATAAACCCGCAGATGTCGCAAACAAATACTTTGGTATTTGCAAGCATGGCATCACCTTCTTTTTCAAAACGATTAAGCAGCGATTTCATCATCGTGCTTACTTTTTCACTCCAAACCAATGAGCGTAATGCACCTCTATCGGCATTTGCATTAGCCGCATTATTTGCTGCCGAATACTTTGTTGTCATATCGACATCTAACATTTTTTCAATATCTTGCAGATTCTTACCTGTTTCAACTATTGCCTTTGACTTAAAGTAATCGGCAATTTTATTGAATGCCTCCATCTCGGCATTAAGCCGCTGTTTTTCACAGCCTTTTGCAAGGCTATAACATATTGCCGAAATTTCTCCGGCTGATAGTTCTCTAAGTTTTTCAAACTCATGGCTTTCTGCCTCCGCATTAGACGTATGCATTGGCATCGTGGGTTCTTCTATCGGTTTGAATAGAGCCTTAGGCGCTGTACATAGCGGGCATGCAAAATCATTCGGCAAGTATTCCCATTTTGTGCCTGTTGGTATGTTTTTTTCGGGAATGCCCACAGACTCGTCATAGACATATCCGCAAATAGAACACTTAAATTTTAGCATTGTGTTACCTCCTTGTTTAAGTTTTGATTTTCTTTTCTCATATTGTTGCCGCCTGAGATTTTATTTAGACTTTTTGCATTTCAGGCAAACACCCGTAAATACGACATCGTGTTTATTAACCTGAAAGCCGTATTTTTCTTGAACCTTGTCATTTATATCTTTAAGATATTTCATTTTTCACAATCCGGCTAAAATAATTTGGCGTTGTACAGTGTTTCGCCCCATTTATAAAATTCTGTCCTTATTGATAATTATTATCAATTAACAATATATATTATATAATTATATATGTCAATAAAAAATCAAAAAATTTAAAATTTTGTAATTTTTTTTTGAAAATAGCAGACAAAAAACAAAAATAAATTTAAAAAACTTGCTTTTGTTGTAAAAATACAAAAGAGAAAATTTGAAGTTGAGTTAAAGAGTGAGTTTCGTGTGGGAATTGATGTCGAAAACCCGATAAGAGGTAAAGGCTGAAAGCCTTAATATATCTCTGCCCAGCGGCAAGGCCTTGGGCAGCTAAAAAAGATAGCGTCAATTTTGAGCAACTGTTTTGAAAAAATAGGACAAAAAATTGATGTTTCTGTTGTTGATAAGTTGACAGAATTTATAACAAACGAGTATTTGTTGGAATATTTAGAATAGGAGTCAAATAATGCGCGAAGTATTTGAACAGCTTTTTGAGAATTTAAACGGGGGACGCCGGGTAGCAGTGGTATCGGAATACCATGATTCAGGCATTAAACGTTCATTGGTTTACGAGGATGATCATGAGGCATGGAACGGCCTTGTGCAAGGCAATGACGCTATCTACTTGACACATAAAGACGGCAGGCCGGTTCTGATTGAACATTATTCGACAAAGCCGCGTTTGATTATTTTGGGCGGCGGCCATATTGCGTTACCTCTTTCACATATTGGCGCAAGCTTGGGTTTTCGCGTTGTTGTGTTTGACGACAGACCGGCATTTGCAAACGAGACCCGCTTTCCGGATGCCGAGACCGTTATCTGTGACAGTTTTGACAATGTCAAGGAACGCATAAAAGTAAATGAAAACGACTATGTAATAATCGTTACAAGAGGGCACCGCCATGACAGCCTGTGTTTGCACGGCATTCTGAAAGGAGAATTTCCCCGATACGTCGGTATGATCGGTTCACGGCGCAGGGTCGATATTGTAAAAAAACAATTGGCCGAAGAAACAAGCGAAATAGAAAAACTCTCGCGGCTGCATGCGCCCATCGGGCTTGCTATCGGCGCAGTAACTCCCGTAGAAATCGCCATTTCTATCCTCGCTGAGGTTATTAAAAATTTGCGGCTTGGCCCGTCAAATATGGATAGTACCGTCCCGTTAAAGCCGTGGAAATTTATAAATCCCGATATGGAACTGCTTGAATGGCTTGCGAAAGAGCGCACAGAGATGGCCGCCATCGCAACTGTGGTTGCAACTCAAGGTTCAACGCCGCGGGAAACGGGCGCAAAAATGATAATTCTCCCGCACGGGCGAATCTTCGGCAGTATCGGAGGCGGATGCGCTGAGGCGGATGTAATGCAAAAAGCAATAGATATTATTCGGGATGGCGGACATTATATGATCGACATTGATTTGACCGATACCGCCGAAGAGGACGGTATGGTTTGCGGCGGTTCCATGAAGGTTCTGATTGAGGCGGTTTAAATAAACATACTGTGCTGATTAAAAGGAGACGCCAATAATGAAAGTATATGCCGACAACGCGGCGACCACAGCGATCAGCCAGGCAGCGCGGGACGCCATGCTGTCATGTATGGAGAATGAATACGGCAACCCGTCCAGTGTACATTCAACGGGGCGCCAAGCCGCGAAAACGCTTGAAGCGGCGCGCGATACCATAGCGAGGCTTATAAATGCGGAGCCGAGGGAAATTTATTTTACCTCCGGAGGAACCGAAGCTGACAATTGGGCTATAAGTATAGCGGCTGAAATCGGGGCAAAAAATAATAAACGGCATATTATCTCTACCGCTTTTGAACATCACGCCGTACTTCACATGTTAGACAGGCTAAAAAAACAAGGGTTTGAAATAACGCTTCTTCCGGTTCACAGCGACGGCATAGTCCGCCCTGATGAACTTGCAGACGCGATTCGTCCGGACACGGCGCTTGTTACGGTAATGTACGCAAACAACGAAATTGGAACATTGCAACCTATAGCCGAACTTGGCGCAATATGCCGCGAGCGCGGCGTCATTTTCCACACCGACGCGGTTCAGGCGGCAGGCCATGTTGCCATTGATGTAGAATCGCAGTTTATTGACATGCTCTCACTGTCGGCGCATAAGTTCCACGGGCCAAAGGGAACGGGCGCGCTGTATTGCCACAAAGGCGTTAAAATTTCTGCATTCATAGAAGGCGGCGCACAGGAGCGCGGCAAACGCGCCGGGACTGAAAATGTACCGGCAATAGCCGGCATGGCGGCGGCGTTTGAAGAATCATGTCGGGGCATGTCAAAAAACAACACGAAGGTAACGGGCATGCGCGACAATCTCATCGCCGCATTGAGCGCCATAGAGTACAGCATACTTAACGGGCACGCAACGAACCGTTTACCGGGAATTGTTAATTTCTGCTTTGAAGGGATCGAGGGCGAGGCGCTTTTGTTGACGCTCGATACGGCCGGGATATGCGCCTCGTCCGGTTCGGCCTGCGCGTCAGGCTCGCTTGACCCAAGTCATGTGCTGCTGGCTTTGGGCCTGCCGCACGAGATCGCGCACGGGTCATTAAGGCTTTCACTGAGCGAATATAACACGCCGGACGAAATTGAATATATCATCAAAACTCTGCCTCCTATTATAGAAAAACTTCGCGGTATGTCTCCGGCATGGAAACATACTAAATAAGATTAAGATTGAGCTTATATCAATAAAAGGTGATGTCATATGAAAAATATTAAATTATTTATTCTGACAATTTTGATTATACATCTGCCCGCATGTGAAACATTGATTAATACGTTATCTTTTTTCCCCGATAAAAATTATTTATTAAGCCCTGAAGACCTTCCGGCATATATAAGCCAATTGACCCTCAACACAGAGGATGGCATAGAGCTTGAATCTCTTTTATTCAGTCATAATAAGAAAAGCAAAAAGTTTGTAATATATTTTCACGGTAATGCAGGGAATGTATATAATAGAATTAAAGAAGCCTCGGTAATTTATAATATGGGCTATGATTTAATTATTTCAGGCTATAGAGGTTATGGGAGGAGTTCTGGAAAACCGTCCGAAAAAGGAATATTTATTGATGCCAGAACGGTTTTAAGTTATGTTATCAATACCTTAAATTATGAACTTGGAGATATATATATTTATGGCAGATCGTTAGGAACAACGGCGGCAGTAGAGGTGTCGCAGAATGCAGCGCTTGGAGGCGTTATTCTTATAACGCCGTTTACATCATCGGATGATTTTGCAAAGGAGAAATTTGGCAGCCTGCTTGCATATTTTGGCAAGGGATATTTCTCATCAATAGATAAAATCAATAATCTCAAATCGCCGCTTCTCGTTATACATGGGACAAAAGATGAAGTAGTTCCGTATAGCCTTGGAGTGAAACTTTATGATGCCTATTCAGGATTAAAGGAGTTCGTATCAATAAGCGGCGGCGGTCATAATAATCTTGAGCTTGTCGCTCCTGATCTCTATTGGAATGGAGTGAGTGGTTTTTTAGGCGTTGTTAGATAGATACTATAAAAAAATAAAGTTGCATTTTTGCAAACATAATTAAAAATGTGGCGATATGTACAAACCAATCCAAATAGACAGAGAAAACCTTACCATTATGGGAGTTCCGTTTCCCGATTTGGAAACGCTCAACCGTACGGCAAACGCCATCGGCTCAAATATGTTTGAGGGATTTGAACCTACAGTAAATTATATTACTCTTATTCGTGATTATGTCATGAATAAAATCACTTTTTTGCAATTTATTGAAGCTGCAAAGAATATGACTTATGTCTAATCAGTATCGCTATATTGACCACGATTATATCTACACTGACCCTGCAACAGGTGTGTTGCGAAACTTGGCAAATGTCACGGATTTTAATACATTAGTTTTTATTGAAAGCGGTGCAGTAACAAAACGTATTGCCGAACTATATGCAGCCCCCATCAAAATCAAAAATTCTTCGGCCTTGCTTGATATTCACAAACATCTGTTTCAAGACATCTATTCATGGGCAGGAAAAATACGAACAGTAGAAATCAGTAAAGACGGTAAGCCTTTCTTCCCGTTGAGTCATTTTCACAATGCCTTTATGTTTATTGATACATTGATTGCAGAATTTAAAAAGATAGATAAAAAAGATAAAACACAATTAGCGCATAAACTCGCTGAAATATTAGATAATATCAACTACCTGCACCCATTTAGAGAGGGTAATGGACGCACTCAACGTGAATTTTTGCGTTTACTCGCAATGGGAAAAAGTTTATCACTTAATCTCAATCCGCCCGACAATGCAGATATTTACGAGCGTTACATGTCTGGGACAATCAACGGTGATATAGAACAATTGGCTGTATTGATATTGGAAATAATTGTCTAACTGCCGCAAGGCTGCTTAAAGTAGGCTGACTTTAGTAACTTAATTCTTTCCAACGCAAATAAAAAACAAGTTATTTATGCTGCAAACCTTCCACCAATTAAGTTTGTAGAAAACCCTGTACTTTCCTTAATTGCAAGAGCGTAATGAATTGAGCGCCACCCCGCCCGATTGAACAGACCTAAAATTTGTTTGAACTTAAATAAAAAACTGCTTGCCATGCAGGGCTTGGCGTCAGCCAAAGCAACAGTACAGAATAAAAACATTAAGAGGCAGCATGAGTAATTTCGCAATTCGCATTTTAAATTTATTAGCTGGGACATTTATATTTGCCCTTGGGATTGTTCTTTCCATAAAGGCAAATGTAGGGTATGCGCCTTGGGAAGTTTTCCATGTAGGGCTTGCCATTACAACAGGAATGAGCATAGGAGTTACCACAATCGTCGCAGGGGCTGTTATCTTAATAATCGTTACGGCTTGCGGTGAAAAAATCGGGCTTGGCACTATATGCAGCATAGTATTAACCGGCGTGTTTATTGATTTGATATTCATGCTAAATATTATACCCTTAGCTGTGAATTTAATCATCGGTATAGCAATGTTAATTGCAGGATTGTTTATCATTTCCATAGGCTCTTACTTTTATATCAAATCGGCTTTCGGTGCCGGACCAAGAGATAATTTAATGATTGTTTTGAATCGAAAAACAAAACTGCCGGTAGGCGTCTGTCGAAGTATAGTTGAATTGTCTGCAACACTCGCCGGATGGATGTTAGGCGGAATGGTAGGAATAGGCACGGTAATTTCCGTAATTGCAATAGGGTTTTGCATTCAAATAACATTCGCCGTTTTAAAATTTGATCCCGCAGCAGTAGAACATGAAACGTTAAAACAAACCATGAAAAGGTATTGGTTTTCTAAAAAAATGTCCTGATCATTGAAATTTCAATTTTGGAGATAGAAGCAATGATAAATCAAATACTAACCGCTTGACTCCATTTCGACTGCTCAATTAACAAAAATTAATTCATTGCTTGGCAGCGGACAAGTATTGAAAATCCAAACAAAAGATGACGAAAACTATCAGTTCGGAATGCAGTTAAATCCTGAATGGACAAATCAACAAAGACTTTCTTTGACGCCTGAAAAAGCGCAAATAAGATATTCAGTTTTCAGTATTATCATGAGACTGATTGCAGCAGGGTGTTTAATTTATTTGTTTTCTAAGTGGTTCATAGTATGAAAATACACAATAAGGGAAAGTGCGTATATTTATGAGTTATGTGCCATATTAGGAAGCAGAGCGTACCACAGCGAGAACAGAAAAAATTAGCCAAATAGATAATTTTTGATTTTTAGTTTGACAATCCCGAGGGAACGCTGAATATGAAGAGCTACAAGGTTTTTATTGCGGTTCTGGGTGAAGAACTGCAATGTTATTGAGAATGGCGTTGTTTTGACCCGTTTATGGGAGTTGCTTCGACAGATGTGGCTGCGCTGAAACATAACAGAAAATTTGCAGGTACAGAATTGGAAGAGATTTGCTTTAAGGCTTCCGAAAATTTTTTATCAAAAACAAAATAATGACAATTTTATTTAATACAGATTTAGAATTAAAGCCATTTTTGAAGTGGCCTGGCGGAAAAACAAAAGAATTAAAGGTAATTATTCCCAATCTGCCCCCAAAGATTAATAATTACTACGAGCCGTTTATTGGCGGTGGCGCTGTATATTTCGCCGTCACAGATGCAAAACATTATTTTATAAACGACAAATCAAAGGATCTCATTGATTTATACCAAAATATTAAATCAGAAAACAATAAAGAACTTTTTAGAGTACTGCACGAAACGGACAGCTATTGGAAAAAACTTGACAAAATCTTTGAAAATCATAAATATACATTGTTGAGCATTTATTTTGCTTTACGAAACTCTTATAATTACGATTTTAAAATGTCAATAAAGCAATTTATTGACAACAATATATCTGATTTTACAAATCCTATTCAAAATTTTTTTGATTTTGACTTAAATTTTTATTCTAAAGAGATTAAAATCAATTTAATCAGAAAGATGACACGAATGAAACAATTAGAAAAAGAAAAAGGATTGTTTTCAGACAGCGGTGTTGATGCAAATATTTTGACGGCAATAAAAAGTTCTTTTTATATGTATTTCAGAATGTTATATAATCAACATGAAAAATATAACATTCCATCTATGATGTTTAGCGCTATTTATTTTTTTATTCGGAACTACACTTATAGTGGAATGTTCCGCTACAATACAGACGGTGAATTTAATGTCCCTTATGGCGGGATCGGCTACAACGGAAATTCGTTGTACAAAAAGATAAAATACATTTCAGGCAAGTCTATTCAAGACAAATTACAAAAAACTTTCATCGAGAATAGAGATTTTTATGATTTTATGAAATCTCAAAATACAACTGAAAACGATTTTATTTTTCTTGACCCTCCGTATGATACGGAATTTAGCACATACGACAAGAATGAATTTAGTCAAAATGACCAAGTTCGATTAGCAAAATATTTAATTAATGAAACTAACTGCAAGTGGCAACTAGTCATAAAGAACACTAACTTTATTCATAAACTCTACGAGAAAGCAGGAATAAGCATAAAATATTTTGACAAGTCCTACAACGTGAGTTTTATGAATCGAAATGATAAAAAAACGGAACACTTGTTAATTACAAATTACTAAAAAAATTGTACTGCTTATGCTGAACTTGCCGCTTTTTTACCCCATTACTCATCGTCTGAACGATGCGGCCTTGTTTTATTTATAAATTTATTATTCCAGTTATTTTCACCGGTAATCATACCCCCTGTTTTCTGAATTTTGCAGGCGAGGTGCCCATCTTTTTAGCAAAGGCGTTGTAAAAAACGGATTTGGAGTTAAAGCCGACGGCAAATGCTATTGACAGCAATGAACGTTCGGGGTCTTCTTTCATCAAGGCTACAGCTTCGTCGATTCTGTAGTTATTTATAAATACGTTAAAGTTTGTATTGAGTTCCCTGTTTAGGTAAGCCGAGAGGGTATGTGGCTGCACAGATAAAAGCCCGGCAAGGCGTTTAAGGGACAAGTCTTCGTCGCAGTATATTTTTTCTTCATCCATAAGTTTGCTTAGTTCTTTACCGATGTGTTCTTTTTCGGCTTCGCTTAGCTCGGTCATGGGGTTCTGCTTTTTTTTCCTGGAAACGGGATAGAAGAGTTCGGGATGGAGCTGAGCCATAATAAACCAGCATAGAATAGAGCAACTGGTCAGGGCAAGCGACATACGCTTTAAAAAGGCGCTGTTGGTTATCATGGATAATACCATCAGTAATATGACGATAAAGAGCGAGGTCGTAATGATAATGGCTATGCCATGAAGTCTGCCCTGTATATGGCTTTTTTTCCTTATAACAGGGACAATTTTGAGTCGTGATAATATATTAAGCAGGTATCCGGCGATAAGCGCTATGCCCATAAGATGAAAATAATAGGCGTAATTTCCGCTTACTATAAAACCGTGCAACAGTTCCGAAAAGTGGCCTGTAATATAGTGATGTATATTCAAAATTAATATCAGCACAAAGGCCGTCGCGGCGGGTAAAAAATGCATGAGCGTTTTCCATGAGAAAACGTATTCCCTGTCAAAAATGCTCAGGTAAAACAAATAGATGCTTGGCGCCAGCAGATACTCGGCCATAAGCAGCAGGTGAAATTCATTGTTAAAGTCGATACTTTCCCTGACCAATGAAAGCGTTTGCTGTATTTGAAAGGCGGCCAAGCTGGCAAATATTACAAAAAGCAGAATATTTCTTATGCTTTTGGCAGGACTTATAAGTTGGCTAAACCCAAGCAAAAGAGCGAGGCCTCCGCCAAAGAATATTAATGCATTGAACAAATCCGGCATAATATTTACATTACGCCGAATAACGCTTACTTTTACAAGGAAAATTCAGTAATTGTTAAATTGTTCCGATAATATATATGATACCGTGAAATCCAAACGAGTTTTTGATGAAATTATTTATACAAACGACATTTTTACTAACGCTGTTTGTTTTTACCTGCCGGCCGTTTTTAGCGTCTGCGCCGGTAAAAATACAAAACATAGATACGTCAAATTTTCCCAAAATTCATATTGAAGTAACAGGCCTTGTTCAAGGTCTGAACGAAAGCGATTTTTTTATATATGAGGACGGTTACAGGGCAAATTATGTAAAAATAACCCCTTCGGATAAAAATTCGACCGGAGTTTCCTCGGCAATCTCCGTTGTTTTTTGTCTTGATTCAAGCAAGAGCATCAAAGACCCGTTTTTGAAAGAATTGAAAAAATCGGCGCTTGACATATCGGCCAATTTGGCTTTATCTGATATAGCAATTTACGGGTTTGACGATAATGTTGTTCTTTTGAACGATTTCAGCCGCGACAAACAAGTGATAAACGCTTCTATTAACAGCGTATACCTTAGGGGTTCAAAAACCATGCTCTATGATGCGGTCTATAAGGCCATGTCACGCATTGAAAGCGGCCCCAAAAACGGTATAGTGGTAGTCTTTACTGACGGGAAAGACGAGGGCAGCAGTGTCACAGTTCAAGATATAAGCGCTCTTTCACGCGCAGCAAAAATTCCGGTTTTTTTTGTGAGCAAAAAATCTTATGAAATAAAGACCATGAACAGAATAGCCAAACTTACCGGAGGCAGTCTTGTCTTTATAGGGAACGAGGCGAGTATATTGCGTTCGGTTTCTTCGCGCTTTAAAGGCGAATATGATATAAGCTATCACAGTCTACTCAAACCGGATGGCAAGGAACATAAACTTGAGGTGAGGCTCTCTTCCGGTCAAAGCGACTCAAGCGTATTTTATTTAGACGGCCGGGGTGCATTTTTTGCGAATCTCTTAAATTTTTTTAATAAAGAAAATCTTTACAAGTGCGGCCCGCTTTTTCTTTTTCTGCTTATTATTCTGCTTATTTTACTTATAGCGCTTATATTTATTGTGAGGCGCAAGAGTGCACCGCGGACGGTTTTGCAGACGATGTCGCAGGCTGAAAAAGAAATAGCGCCGTCTGCCGTAAAGGTAACTGTGTCTGACGATGCCGAAATTGTTGAATATGTCCCTATGACGATGGGGCAAGGTTATGCCAATGCCTGGTTCATAAGAAAAAACGGCGATGAGGCAGATAAAAAAATCCATATCCACGGGAAAGAAGTTACCATAGGCAGGAGCAAAGAATGCAACATTGTTATACATGATAACAGGGTTTCGGCGTTTCATGCTAAGGTAAAAAACGCCGGAGGCATTTTTTATCTCTTTGACCTTGTCTCTGATCACGGCACATACCTTAACGGTTCAAAGCTTTTGCGCCCCAAGCCCTTATACGATTGGGATGAAATATCGCTTGGAAGAATTACTTTAATTTTTCGCGGATCGAAAATAATCGACTGACAAAGAAAAACCTTTTTTATATGATGGTTATATGATAAACCGAAACATACGCATTGGCGGGCCTATAACCCCTGTAGTAAAACGCCTTTTGATCATAAACGGGACGATTTTTCTTGCACAGCTCATACTGGGCTCTTACAGCATGGCTATCAACGGGACTATTCAGCAGTTCTTCGGCCTTTCTCTAAAAGTGTTTAATGAGTTTAAGATATGGCAGCTTTTCACATATATGTTTCTTCACGGCGGTTGGCTTCATATTTTATTTAATCTTTTGACGCTTTGGATGTTTGCCGGCTCCCTTGAGGAAAGATGGGGGAGCAAATTATTTCTTAAATATTATATATATTGCGGGGTAGGCGCCGGATTATTCATTACCGCAATGAATTATTATACCGAGAATCCTCTTCCTACTATCGGCGCTTCCGGGGCGCTTTATGGGATACTTTTGGCTTACGGTATGACCTGGCCTAACCGAGAGGTTTTGCTGTATTTTTTGATACCTGTAAAAATAAAGTATCTTGTGGTGCTTTTCGGCCTTATAGAATTTTTCGGGACAATCAACCCATCCGGGTCGGGTATAAGCCATATAGGCCACTTAGGCGGGCTTATATCGGGTTTCATACTTCTTAAATTCTTCAAGCTGCGGCAAAGATCGTCAAACAGGCAAAGACCCTCAAGCAGCGCAGGCGCTGCATCAACTGTCAAAAGCGGCAGTAAGAAAGATAACGATGATTTTGTGTCGACATTTTTTAAAAAAAAGCGTCTAAAAAAGAAAAAACGTGAAATTGAACAAAGAATCGAAGCAAAAGAAATAATCGAGAACCTTTTGGAAAAAATAGCGAGGTCGGGTATGAGTTCTTTAAGCCACGAAGAAAAAAAGAACCTTGAGTGGGCAAGAAAACATTATTACCATGACGATTCGGAAACACTGCATTAAAAAACTTCAAGATTAATCTTGACAAACCTTACCGTTTTTTATATAGACTGACGACAAGCCTGAATTGGAAGCATTTTTGATCATTTTGGCGTTGCCGGGTTTATTCAAAATAACGGATGATTTTTAATGACTAAAAAAGACAAGACGGACAAGATAGCAAAAGCTCTTGAAAAGAGCAAAAGAAAAATACTTGAAATTATACGCAAAGACGCGCTTGTCGGCTCAGGCCAAGTTGACGAGATGCGCCCAAAAACACGCAAAGACGCGCCTGCTGACGCAGACCAACCTGAAAAGATGCATCCCCAAACGCGCAAAGAAAAAAAGGCCGAACGTAAAGCGGAGCGGCAGCAAAAACCGCTGCATAAAAGAATTATTAAACAGACGCTCAAGACGGTTTTTATACGCATCCCGCTTACTATACTTGTTCTCATACCGGTCGTGTTTATTTTTCTCAAATTATTTCTTACGCCGCAACGGACTGAATCCCTCATAGTGAGTAATTTTAACAAAATGTCTAACGGCAGCATAGAGTTGAATGTCCGCGAGTTTAGCCCGTATTCCGGCTTTATAATGGAAAACATCAATATTTTCAACGGCTCTGAATTTGACGGCAGCAAATTTGTTTCTATTGACCGCGTGGTAGTGCAATATGACTTTTTCCGGTTTTTGACCGGAAGTTTTCGTATTTCAGAAGTCGGCATATATAATCCGCATATCTATCTTGTTGAGAAAAACGGCGTATGGAATGCTGAAGTACTGATGAAACCGTCAGATCAGCCTAAAGAAGAACCTGAAGAAAGCGCTCCGCTTGGGGAAAAAATATCGCTGCCGATATCGGTTGATCTGTCGTTTAAATTTTTGTTAGAAAACCTCTGTGTTTATGTAAACGGTTCGGGCATGCGTTCTTCGTTAGAAGGCTTTTCAACATCGGCGCGGATTATTGTTCCGCCCACAAAGGAGATACCGCTTTCGGTTCAGGCCGTTACGCTGCTCGATGTAATGGATGTAAAGGTTAATCCTCCTGAAAGGCTGAATCTGTCTTTTTATTCAAAAGAGGCAGAGGTCTCGCCGCCATTAGTTTTTATGCTGGCATTAGATTATATAAAAGGCGAGGGGCAGGAGGCTCCGGTTTTTAACAGCACTTTTAAATGCGGGACGGACAGAAGCCCCATCCGCCTGAAAGGGACTCGTCTTGCTCCGATGAATTTTTTGATTTCGTATAATTTGTTTTACAATCCCATAGAAGACAGGCTCAATCTTGAACATCTGCGCGTGACCTTTAATGGCCGCCATTGGATAAATCTGGGTGGTACGGTCAACAATCTTACAGGGGACCCGTATGTAGACATCAAAATGGCCGAAAGCCTTATAGACCTGCGCGCGCTTTACCCATATTATGTGAGCCTTACCGGAGACAGAAGCATAAGATTTGGGGGAGAATTGTCGCTGCACCCGTTTTCTGCAGTCGGCGCGCTTTCTTCGCTGAATGCCGCAGGCTCCGTTACAATGAGGAACATATCGGTTATACTTATACAAGATGGAGTCAATTTGTCGCTGCCTTCTTTTAAGTTTGGGTACGATGTAAAACTAAGGGGGAATGATATTTTTGCTTCTGCCGATATTGACATCCCGCATATTTATTATACGCTGAAAGGAAGTAAATCAGGCGATAACGGTTTTCGTTTAAAGGCTGATGTCAAAGCCGGAAATATGGGGCAAAATATTACAATAAATAATGTATCAATGCGTTATTACTATCCGCCTTCTGCCGCCGATGCCGTTGCCATGAATATGTCCGGTTTTGTAAACTTGGGAGACAGGATTTCTGGCAAAGTGGAGATACCCAGACTCTATGTAAACATACAGCCGCTCAAGCGAATGCTGCCGGGACGTATCGCAAAAGACCTTGAAGCAGTTCCGCTTACGAAGCCGGTTACAATAAATTTAAGTTCTGATTTTAATATAGGACCGGTGATTGAGGCTGGCCTTTCAATGTTGGTAAAGGTTCCTGATTTTGAAATAAATGATTTAAAACTTGCAACGCGTGTGCGTCAGGATTCAAGGGCACAGCGCGTCTATCTTGATTCTTTCAGTTTGAGCAGTGCGGCCTGGAATGCCGCGCTTAAAGTATCGGGGCGCGTTGACCTTAAAAAGGCGCCTATATCCGATTCGGATATTAAACTTTCGCTTGTAGTAAGCGCGCCGCAAAAACGCAGACTTTTCAATGACATAGAGCTTGGCGGACTTATTAACATAAGCGCCGCGATGAAGGGCGACCTTAACAGCGGCAATGTCGCAGGCGCGGCAAAAATAGAAAAATTCAACATGAATAGCGATTCCATGATGCTTGCTGTCAGAGACCTGAACCTCAATTTTCCGTTTAAGTATTATCTCAAGGCTGGCAGCGGCGAATCCATGCTTTCGGTGCGCAAAAATCAGATTATCGACAACGACTTTTTCAGGCAGCGTCCTAATTTTACCATTGCTTCTGTAATGGCCAAGCATCCGGCCAGAAATATCGCAATCGAATACATGAAGGATTTCGAGGCCTTCATGGCTTTTCAAGATAATATTTTTCAAATATTAAACCTTAAGGTAATTGTTTTGGACGGTTCGCTTATGGGTAAACGCATATTGTTCAATATTGCCGATTTAACGATGCGCAATATGGAATATCTCTTAGAACTTGACGCGACCAATATTGATATAAACCGTCTTGACAAACCGCTGCAGAAAGAAAAAACGAGGGATGCCGAATTATCGTTTAACGTTAACTTTTCAGGTAAAGGAGTTGATGTGAACAGACAGCTTGATGCTACCGGATATATCAATATTCACAAGATAGGCAATGATTTTGCCAACAGCCTTATGAAAGGTTTAAGCGAAACTGAGGGGAAATCGACGCTTGGTATTGTGCAGCCTGTTTTGGACAATACTATGAGTGTCAGGTCTTTTAACTTTAATTTAGACAGGGGGCTTATATATGCCAGAGTTACCCTTGGCCGCGGAATAATAAGTTATGTTTTTAATACAAAGATTCAAGATAATAGAGTTGATTTTGAACGCATTACCATTCAGGAATATTTGAGAAGAGTAAGAACCGGAGGTGACGATGAAAGGTCATAGAGTGATTGCCGCGTTTTTTTTGGCAGCGGCGCTGATTAATATATCTGCCTGTATAACTATTGTTCCGCCGAAGATTAGCATAACCGGCGAAAAGACGGTTATTGAAAGGCAAATCACCGGAGAATATATGGAGCTTGAACCGGATGCATGGGTCATTTCTTCGGTCAAGACGCTTTCCGGCGGTAGTTCAACCGGAATGTTGATTGCTGGGTACGATGAAGAATTGGTAAACGCCATAAGTATAAGAAACTTTAATCATGATAAAATTGTGCGCTATAAATCAGAAGGCGCTATAGGTGAAGCATCTACAGGATTTTTAGTCTACCGTTCGCTTCCTTTGTATGAAAATCAGAAGGCCGAAAAAGATATATTAATGGCGGTAATGAAAAACGAAAATGACGCCAGACTTACCATATTTAAAAGAAGTATTTTTCTTAAAGAGAAGCGCCAGCCGACGCAGAATGAAATTAACGGTTTTGGGCAAACTTTTGCGGCGGAGCAAAGAAAATTCGCCCTGCAGGGCGATTGGATACAGGATGCGGCAGGAAGATGGACGCAAAAATGATTAATAAATTAAAGTTTCCGGCGGTTTTTTTTCTTTTATTTCTGCCTGTTTTTTTATCGTGTGATGATAAAGACGATGTCCCCAGTTTTAGTTACAAGACCATTTTAGACCGGGAATTTTTAAACAATATCGGCAGGCCAATCCCTGTTGCCTATGAAAAAGCAATAGAAACTGACGGCGACATATCGCGCGACGGCAAATATATGTATTACACCTCTAACAGGGAGAACGGCAACTTTGATATCTACCTGCGCGACCTCAGCGATATAACCACAGCCCGGCTTACGCAGCACGCCGCAAAAGATACTGAACCGGCTATTTCTCCTGACGGAAAATTTTTAGCTTTTGTATCTAACAGAGAAAACCCGGAAGGCGATATATATCTTATGAAGGTTGACCCTGCGGCCATACTTAAGAGAGTCAGACAATCTGTAGTCGAAACAAAACCGCTTGATGCAGGCGCAAAAAATCTGACACAGGCTTCAAATGCGAATATGCGCTTCATTAGAAATGCAAATCCGGTCTGGTCGCCGGATGGCAAAAAGATTGCCTTCATGTCCGGACGCAGTGGCGCAGAAAATATATGGATCATGAACAGGGACGGCAGCGGCCTTACCCAGTTTACCTTTAATGGAGGACTGTATCCGCGTTATTCTCATGATGGCGCAAAAATAATATTTATATCGTACAGGGATGAGAATTCGCTTGGAGAAATTTATATCAAGGATGTAAACAGCGGCGAGGAAACGCATATAGCCGCTGAAGCAGGTATTAAACTGTACCCGTCTTTTCTTGAAAGCAATGATGCCATAATATATACGCTCACTGCGCATGACACAAATGGAGATGGAGTCCTTTCGCTTCAAGATGACAGCGTTATAATGTACTACAACGTAAAAACGAAATTTTCATACCCTATGACATTGCCTTCGCAGAGCAGTTTCAACGCCAGGTGGCTCATGCCGCCCTGGGCGGGATCGCATGAGGGCGTAATATTGTACTCTGATATAAGAAGCGGCAATATTGACCTTAATATGATGCCGGGTTATGGCATTATTCCAAAAAAAACCAGAGCAATCAACCAGTATAATGTTGCCATTCAGTATATTGAGGAACATGATGACGTTGAACGTTATCTTTTGGCGTTGAAACGCATTTATTATTTTTTTGGCGATAGAAAAGATAATGATTCAAAGATATACACGGCGAGAGCAATGTCTTTGTTGTGGAAAGAATATATAAAAAATAAAGACAAAAAAAATGCCAAAGAGATAGAGACGATTTTTCAGTCGCTTATATCGGATAATCTGTACGCAAAGGCGCAGTATGAAAGCATAAAGGCCGACGCTAATGGTATTTCAGTTATGAAAAATATTATAACACAGGCTGCAACACAAAAAGATAACGCCGTCTTTTTGCCTTACCTTGAGGAAGACCTTGCAAGGATGTATCTCCAAAGGGGAAACAGGGGCGAGGCAATGAAAATTTTGTCAGAGATTAAGGTAAAATATCCGAATTATGCCGAAATAGCTTCGGTTCACATGGAATACGCTCTTCTGTCTGAAAAATCGGCCTCATCCTCCCTGTCCGATTCTGCAGTATATACTATTGAAAGAGGACGTATTGCGCAAAAGCCTCGAATGTACGACCATATAATCTCATTGTTTGAAAAAGAAAAAAATTCAGCTCAAAAAGTCGCTCTTCTGAAATCCATGACGGAAACATACAAAGAGAGCAGAGCGGTGAGGGTTTTGGCTTTATATATGTTGGGGCTTACTCAAAAAAGACTTAATCAGGAAAAAGAAGCGATCGCAGCTTTGGAAGAAGCGGCTTCCATTGGCAGCAGAAACGATATTTTGTATTACAGGTCTCAATTGCTTCTTGCTGAAATCCATAAGGGGGATGTTTTCTTAGCGGAGAGACATTTGTCGTTAGCTGTTACTAATTATAGACGTTATTTTTCCGATAACCAGTATAGAAACAGGGTGCACTGGCTTATTGATTTTTATGAAAGCAATGGAGACCTCTATGTAAGATCAATGAAACTGCAGGATGCAATTTCATTGTATGACCAGTACCGCAATCTTATTAAGTATATATACGCCAATAAATTTTTTCCGGATATTTATTCGATATATGGCCCAAGGGCGCATGTGTTGTATATTGACGCCGTGCATCTTTTGAAAAAGAAAGACGGGATAGCCGAACTTGAAAAAGAATACGCCACAGACCTTTATAAGGCGCGCATTGAATCAGACAAGGCTTACATCTATGGTTTTGCTTATATCTTTTTGTTGAAAGCGATGGGGAATCAAGATGGCAGCGAAGCCATGTTTAGAGCGTTTTCTCAGTCGGTTGAAAATGTAGACTGGGCGCTTTTTATCGATGATTCGTTTATCGACCCGTATATATTGAAAAGCTGGATATACCAGTACGTTGATTTAAGACGCAGCAGCGCGAACTCGGCGTTGGAGCGAATAATAAACCGCTATTTTCCGGAACATCTGTGGGAAAAAAATATTGCCCTTCTTGAACGAGCTTTGCTTTCCAATGATGAAAGCCTTTACCCTGAACACACGGGCAATATTCATTTGAACCTTGCCAATAATTATTTTCTTTTGGTAAATTATCCGTTGGCGCTTAAGCATTATGAATTGGCGCGTAAATACAAAAGAAATTTTGATTCAAAAATAAGTCATGCCCTTTTTTATTTTCATATGGCTTACTGTTACTGGCAAAACGGCGATATAGATAAGGCAAGGACTGAGATTCGTCATGCCGACCTTTTGTATCGTTCTTTTGCCGGCGAAAGAGACGTTACAGACTATGCCTGGCAGTTTTACACTATTTATAAATATTATGCGCTGTTTGACAGAATGGAGGGTAATTACGAAAGCGCCATTGAGGAATACAGGAAAGTTCTTTCTTTTACTGCCAGATACAATATAAGAATAGACCGCGCCCGCTATTTTCAGGAAATTGCTCACTGTTATCAGGAGCTTGGCAGATATGATCTGGCGATAGACGCGCTTAATACGGCTGAAAGGCTGCTTGCGCGCTATCCCGATAATGAGCCGACCTATAAGAACAATATCAGGTGGGTGAACTTTTTTGGATTATACCAGTTTCATATCCTAAGCATACATGTATGGGATCTGGGGCCTGATATGGTTGTTATCGGGAATAACAGGATATTCTACGCGCTTGATACGCGTAGTAAAAAACTGCTCAATCTGGCGATGTTTGAAAACATTCAGTTAGAACGTTCTGATTATGTGGGCGCTATAAAATATTTAGAGAGAAAAATAGGGCTTCTCAAAGGCAAGAATGAGTCTGATAAAGAAACGCTTATTATAACATATAATAATCTTGGCTACTATTACGCCATGATTTCGGAGTACGATAAGGCGGTATCGTATTTTAACAGGGCATGGGAAAGCTCTGAAAAAAATAAATTTTTGGAAGGCAGTTTTACGGCTGTAATGAACCTTGCCAATCTGTATGCTTATATATTGGAACGCAGCCCTGAAAGCCTTAAAAATGCGCCGCTTGAATTAAATGCGTTGTCGGGGCGCATACTTAAATACAGGGAAACGTATGAGACTGGCATTTACAACAGGGGATTGGAAACGCTGAAAGCCGATGCAAAGAAACAAAACCGTTCTGTAACGAATAAAGAAATTGCCGACCTGAAACATGAAACGGCGCAGCGCGCGCGAGACATATATTACAGGGTAGATATTTCGCTTGGCGTTCTTGATTATTATAAGGCGGAGTTGAAGCGCGCAGCGCTCAAGATTGATTCATCTAAAGACGCTTACAGCCTGTACAATGAAAACAAAGACATATATGATATATACCAAAAGGCGCTTAAGCGTTTTCTTGATGTACAGACGCTTGCCGCAGATAAAAGAGACAGGGTACTTTCGGTGAAACTTCTTTTGAATATAGGCAATTGCTATGCTGCTGTCGGTGACTTTGACAATGCCTATGTCGCGTTTCTTGATGCCGCCGACGTCGCTCTCGAAATTAGGTCCAGACAGTTGATGTTCAGCAGTGCGGCGGCTCTCGGAATTTTTCTTAAAAATTACGGCAGCAGGGTTGCCGGAAGGGGGGCATTGCCGCGGGCGCAGACAAATCTGTCTCAGGCTTTGTCGTATGTAAAAGAGGCGCCGCTTTTATATGCCGCTTTTTCGTCAAGGGTTGAGAATGTCTATGACGCTTTGTTGGAAATATACGTTACCGGCGGCAGATGGATGGATACCTTTGAGTTGGATGAGGAACGCATCTCTTTTAACAGGGTGATGCTTGCCCATTCTGAGTCGGCCGGATTTTACTCGCCTGAACATAGAAAAATGTATGAAAAATATGCTGATTTAAACAAAGAGATGCAAAGACTTTACATGTTGGCTCAAAACCTTGCCATGTCAGGGCACGGAAATTCTTCGCCGGAGATGATAACCGCCCTCAGAAACATAGAGGCCGGCAGCAAGCGTTTGGTTGATTATACGTCAGAAATAGCGGCGGTAGAGCCGATTATAGCATCTTATATGAGAGTCAGAGCCTCTTCTTTTTCAAGCGCTGCCGGAGCGCATATCATAAGGTTTATAACGCTGGACAATAATTTACATGTGCTGAGCATGAGAGGGGGCAGGGTCGAGCATTTTGCAGAGCCGGATGTTCAAAAGACTGTTGCAAGGCTTGCTTCCGGCAGACATATCTATATTGTTTTTAACAAGTTTTTTATTGATATTTTAAAGGACAAACCTGAATTTTTGTCCGGAATAAAAGCTACTTTAATTACTTCAATAGAGCAGGCCTCTGACAAGAGGATACAGCCTGCCAATACATTGTACTATGCAGGCGTTGTTGATAAAGAATCCTTTCCGATGTTTTCCCTTGTTACCGGAAGCAGTTCAGGCAAAGAAGATCCGGCTGGATATGATGTTATAATAGATAATTTAACTGCGCCGGTTTTTACGCCTGAATTTTTATTTAAGACAAGACTTAATCCTGCGTTATTTATTACGGCGGCGGGCGGGAATAATTTTGATAGTATTTTAAAAACAGTTGAGGCCGCGCGTTATGCCGGCGCTTTGGCTGTAATGGTATCGCTTGCTCCGCAAGAGACAAAAATTGTTTCACTTGTACAATCTCTTGAGAACGGCAGCGCTGTCGTTATGGGCGCAAAACCAATTCTCGTATTTGGTGAACCGTTTGAAATAACAGGCAAAAGGGAACATAGCAATATTGCCGCATACGAGCGTTATTATCAGAAGTTGACTGATGGTTTGTTGACAGACGCAATGATTGAATTAAACCGCTGGTATAAGGTAGAAGAACCGGATCCTGAGACTACTATGCGCTACGCCGCGGCAAAACTTGATATATTACTTTTGCAGCAGGACTTAAACGGAGCAGAGGCGTTTGCGCTCGGCAATGAATTGAGCAGCCTCTCTGATGTCCAACGCGCCGTTTATAAAATTTACCTCAATTTTTATAAGGGCGAGGCAAATGCCGCGCTTACCCTTATGGATAATGAAAAAGAGCTCGTTTCTTGCAGCGAGTACCATGCTTTTAAGGCGCTTGCCGAAATAGCTTCAAGGGGCGATTCGGCGGATGTAAGGCAGAACATACGGAAATATTTTGATGCGGCAAAACAATCGGGAGATTCCGGCAACTGCATTCAACCCGGCAGAATGGCGCTCCTTATTGCGAGTTATCTGAACCTTGCGGGCGCCGATGCTGCTGCAGTACTTTTAGAGACTCCTGTTTTGTCTGATGACAGAGATACGGCGATGACTCTTTATAACACCGAGAAGGCTTTGTTTAGGGGCAGCGCTGTCAGGAAAGCGTCAGAGATGAAAAAAATCCGTGACACCCACAGGAGCAATATTGAAATCCACAGACTAATGCCTGCAATACGCGAGACCGGTAACGAAAGAGCCGCTTCTGCGCTTATACTGCTTGTGACAGAAGCCGCTTCATCGCCAGATGTTTTTTATAGCGAACTTCTGAATTTTGACGGCTTTGAAAATATACGCACCGGATCTTGTTGGATAGACGCCTTGATGCTTGATTTTAAATTGGCGAAATATCTTTCATCTTGCAAAAATTATGATGAAGCATTGAAAATTTTAACTTCGCTTAATAAACTTACGGAAGGTAAAGGGATAAATTTTTTCCGCAAGGAAGTTCTTGCTGAAAGCGCTGCTGTTCTTTTAGCTTTGAAACGTTTTCCGGAGGCTTATGCAATGGCTCGGGAGACTATGCGCCTTATAACGGAAGATGACCGTGTCTATATGCCGACACAATTTCTTTTACTCGATGCCGAAACATTGTCAACAACTCCTGATGTCGCTAAACCGAGGATTGAACGTCTACTTGGAAGAGCCGACCTGACCGATGCGAATATGTTTACGATAAAACTCTTTCAGGCGAGGATTGAGCTCAGACGTATAACTTCTATTAAAAACCCGACGGTTGATGACGGCAAATTATTCGAGTCGCTCTACTTTGACGCCCTCGATATAGCCGATAATAACCCCTCGTTACTTTCCGAAATAACGCTGCGCTCGGTTGCCGAAGAAACAGCCGATGCTTATATCGCATACAGAATGAGAACGGGAGATGATACCGGCGCGCTTAACTATGCTGAAATCAAAAAACACCTTTTGGCAAGAATTGATTTTTCTGCCGGTTTTCCGTTGCGTGTTTCCAAAACAGCCACTGTGCAAGACTTGCAAGGCAATCCGGGCATTGAACTCTCATCGTTCATACGCGACAGTGAGCCCAAGCGTGTCGCGCAAAAATTAGACGATGATTCGCATATATGCTATATTATTCGCAATGGCGGCAATATGTTTGTGTGGCTTCTTGGAAATAAAACGGCAAATTCTTTTGTGCTTGAGGGCGCGGCGCGCCAATTTGAACAGCTTCTTGCCGACTATAACAAGGCTGCGCTATCGGGAGTCGATATTCAGGATATTGCATCCGCTATGAGAAAAGTATTTTTGCCGTTTGATGACTATTTAGCCAAAGCAAAGAATATTTACTTTATAACCGATGAGTTTACCGAAGGTATTCCGTTTGAGATTCTTTACGGCGAAAACGGGCTTTTCTTTATATCATCGCTTACAGCGGCTCACAAAGAAATATCATTGCCTGACAGCGTTTTTACTATAGGTTTTGACAGATCGGTAATGTCGGCAGCCATATCAGGGAGCGGCATACGCATCTCTGACAAGAATACGCGTAATTCAATAGCGCATTTTTTTGAAAGGGGTAATGCGGCAAAAACCGCAACTCATTATTCTCAGCAGTTAAAATCTTCTGGGGCGGTTTACATACAATCCCTTTCTATTGAACGTTCGGGTTTTGCTGTTTATAGTTCGGCAAATGGGGTGTCTTTTTGCGTAATAAACGATGCTCTGTTTCAAGAATCATCGCCGTATTTTATAGATATTTTTTACGGAGAAATAGCCAGAGGGAGACCTGTTAGAGAGGCTTTTACCAAAGCCAGAATGTTCTATAAAGGAAAGCTTGACTACAGGCATCCTGCGCATTGGAGTTTTCTTCGTATGTATCTTAACGGTTTATAATAAGGGGAGTAACAATGAAAAAAATTTCTGTGTTATTTTTATTTTTGTTTGCGCTTATTCCGTTTACGGTAAAGGGAGCGCATGTAGTTTTTTATATGGGCCAAATCGAAGCTGTGAGGAACGCCAAAAAACTTCCTATATCTAACGGAGCGATGCTTCAATCCGGAGATATTATTACAACAGGTCCCAAAAGTATACTTAATATTGCCTATGATGACGGAAGCAGAGTTGAAATTTTGGAAAACACCTCGATAATGATTGGCGCTGACGGCGTTAAAAACTCTAGCAGCGTGGTCCTTATATTCGGCAGCGTTAAAGGGAAATTTGCCAAACTTGGGAAAGATAAAAAAGTTTATACCTCTACTACAATATGCGCTATCAGGGGAACCGAATTTCAGATTTCAGCCGGAAGGGACGGTTCAAGCCGAATTGACTTGCAAGAGGGCGCTCTCGCTATAAGCAACAATTATGGTTTTGAAGATATGAAACAGGGGGAAAAACTTGAGGTTGAACTTTCAAAAGCGCCGTTTAAGACAAAACGAAATATTTCAGCAGAAGAATGGATGAACGAAAAAGAAAGCGAACTTGCCTCAGATCCTGAAAAAAAGACAGACCAGTTTAGGGTATATATTGATGATCTTAGCAAAGACAGTAAAGAAAAAACAAAATTAGTCAGAAGTCTGCCAAGAATGCCTGACGAAGAGACAGAAGCGCAGCTTGCCAAAACAGAGGACGATGCAATAGATAACCTGTTTATTTCACAGGCGCTCTCCCTGTCTTTGGAAAACCTTGCCAATGATTTCAAAGATTACGAAAATAAAGATGTGCATAAGAATTTCAGAAGGCTAAAAAAAGAAGCGGATGCGTTGCATAAATTGCGGCGAAAGATTTATGGTGACGTTCAAGAGGTGCGACTCAGACACCAGGAAGCTAGAAAAAGCATCTTAGATAAGCACAACGAAAGTAAAATGAAAATCAAAGGGAATATTCGTTAAAAGATGCTGTTCATTTTATTTTCTTTTATTTGGAATGTTATGCGTCATGCCGTTGAAAATATTGTAAGAAATATTTATTGAAGTAATGGAGTCTCCAAATTCTGTAGGAAACCCATTGCTTCATTTAAGAATTGGTCAAATCGGATTTGAATTGAACGATCAAAAAATGTATGAGGTGCACTGTACCCCATAAAATGGACATGGGGAAAATAAAAAACCCCAAGAATTGGACACATATTTTAGGATAGTATATTATTCATATATTTGAAAAAGGGGATGCAATAGAAAACTGTTGCGTTACGGGGAATGTTGTCGGCAACGACTATTCTGTCAGAGGTGTGATAAGACAGAATAGCGATGTTAGCTATACGTTTTTTTCAGCAGATCGATAAGGTACGGCATAAGCTGTTTCTTTCTCGATACGGTTCCTTTCATAATGTAAGTGTTGTCGTCAAATTTCGGGTAGTTGATTTCTTTGATTAAATCGTGATCGCCTATTATAAACAGAAGGCTGTCCAAGTATGTTATATCGGTAATCATAAGCGCGGCAAATAAAAGGCCTTCCCTTGATCTTAGGGCGGCTAACGCCTCGCCTATTTCATCTTTGCGTTTTTGTATTTCATTGAAAGATGTTACCTCAATTTGGCTTACGCTGTAGGCCTTGCCGTCATGGCTGTATTTTTTCATGTCCATGCTTATAATATCCGCTGCCGGTTTTTGAGCCACGAGCGACGAAGAATACATGATGTCGGATCCCAAAGCCATCATATCAAGGCCGGTTATGCCGGAAAGGATTTCGGCCATTTCTTTATCTTCTTCGGTTGTGGTAGTCGAGCGCAAAACCAATGTGTCGGACAATATGCCCGATAAAAGTATTGAGGCAATTTCCTTTGTGGGTGTCAGCTTGTTGGATAAATAAAGGCCGGTTACAATAGTGGCTGTAGAGCCGACCGGTTTATTTATAAAAGTAATAGGGTAGTTTGTGTATAAATTTCCAAGCTTGTGGTGGTCTATAATTTCGAGTATACGGTAATGCTCTATTCCGGCAATTGCCTGAGAACTTTCATTATGGTCGACCATTATTATATCGATGTTCGGTTCTTTTACAAGATTGCCCTGCGAAATTATACCTATGACCCTGTTTTCCTCATCTATTACAGGCAGCGCGCGCGATACGGATTCGCCTATCATTTTAGTGATGTCTTTTATAAGGCGTTCTTTGGTTAATGGACTTATTTCGTTGTCGCTCATATATGAAACAGGAGTCGCATAAAAGGCAAGCGCCGATGTCGTCACCGTATCATAGGGAGACAGAATGACTGAAACGCCGTTATTATTTGCGCGCTGCTTTTGTTCTTCTGTGATAGAATGTTTTCCGGTTACGATGAGACAGTGGTATTTTGAGTCTATGACATAGTCCTGTACTTCTTTTCTGTTGCCTACCATGATGATGCAGTTTTCTTTGGGGACAACGGCAGAATGGGCTTTTACAGAAGCCATGTCCGATGCGGCGACAATTATCTGCGCATTAAAGATGGCGGCAGTGTCGCCTGAGCTTATAAGGGCGCCGTTAATAGTCTCTGAGAGAAGATTAAGCGATGTTGGAATAACAGGGCGGCTGCATGGATTTATCTTTTTGAGGACGTTTTGGGCAAAGGCATTATAATGCAAAGTCGAATCATAACGGCCGTTTTCATCCACAATCGGCAGCATTTTGTAGCCGCTGTTATTTAAAACTTCAAGAGCGTTCCAAAGGGATGAGTCTTTGTGTATCGTAAGCGGTTCGCAGCTCATATAGGTATTTACCCTTGGAATGAGGTCGCTTAAAAATTCAGGCTCAGGCACATTAAAACGTTCAAGGACATATTTCGTCTGAGGATTCATTTTCCCTGCCGCAGCAGGAAAGCAATTGGCGTATCCTTGAAGTTTTTTGAGTTCGGCATAGGCTATGGCTGACACTATCGAATCAGTATCCGGATTGCGATGCCCTATTACATATATTTTTCTGTCATTCACTGTCTGCCTGCTTATAAAAGAGAACCTTGCAGTTCTTCATCGTCTTCTATTTCTCCTGTATCGGGTTTGATTCTTACAGGTTTTTTTTCGACAACGGAGTTTTCGCCTTTTTGCAAAATGCTTATTTTTCTTTCCGCCTCTTCAAGTTTATCGTGGCAGTACTTGGCGTATTTTATACCTTTTTCAAATTCGGCAATGGATTCGTCAAGTCCAAGCTCGCCTCTTTCAAGTTTTACTGCGATTGTTTCCAATTCGCCAAGGGCTTTTTCAAAGGACATGGGGTTTTTCTGTTTTTTTTCCAATAGAATCTCCTTTATTTAGAATCTCTTTCATTTATAGATTCAATTAAACATGACAGGTTGCCATCGGTAATACGGACTGATATTTTCTCTCCGGTACTTGCATCGGCAGTCTGCCGTATTATTTTTTTGGCGCTGTTTAAAACTATGGCATACCCGCGTTTCATTACATTAAGCGGCGATAAGTTATCGAGAGACTGTGCGGCGATGTGGAATCTGTGCTGCTTGTCATTTATATTTTTTTCGGCAAGCAGTTTTATATCAGGTATGCTCATGAGCGCTTTACGTTTTTCGGCGGTTATGTTTTTCATAAAGGCAATTATGCGGTTTTCAAAATCTTCTACGATAAGTTCTCTTCTGTTTATGATGTTTTCCGGTTCGGCAAGAACACGGCGTTCGCTTATGTTTTCGATACGCAGGCGCATGGTATTCATTTTGTTTCGCAAAGCCGAATGAATGCGCTGCAAGTAATAGGCGGCTTCGCCAAAGAGGTCTTCCTTGTTTGGGACTGCAAGCTCGGCAGCAGCCGACGGTGTCGGTGCGTATGCGTCTGCCGCATCGTCAGAAAGAGGATGATCGGTCTGGTGCCCTACGGCAGAAATTATCGGCAGGCGAGATGATGCAAAAGCTCTTACCGTGATTTCTTCGTTAAACGGCATCAGGTCTTCAAACGAGCCGCCGCCTCGTGTGGCGATAATTAATTCAACGCCGTATTTTTCTTTATTAAGTTCGGCGATACCTTTTGCGATGGCGGCGGGGGCATCCCAGCCTTGCACTTTGGCGGGAGCCAGAATTATTTCAATGTTAGGGTAGCGCCTGAGCGCCACCTTGATGATGTCCCTTATGGCCGCTCCCGTAGGCGATGTTACAATGCCTATGCGACGAGGCAAAAATGGAAGCGGCTTTTTGCGCTCTTGAGAAAAAAGCCCTTCTTGGGAAAGTTTTTTTTTGAGTTCTTCTATGCGGCGTTGAAGTTCGCCCACACCCTCAAGGTCTATGCTAAAGGCGTTGAACTGATAGCGTCCCTGTTTTTCAAACAGGGTTACGCCGCCAAAAGCAAAGACGCTCATGCCGTCTTCGAGTTTGAACTTGAGATTTCTATTGGCAGAGCGGAAAAACGTAACCTGTATGAGCGCATCTTTATCTTTGAGCGTAAAATAAATATGGCCAGACGAATGGTATGTCAAATTTGATATTTCTCCTTTTAGCCAGATGCTTGTAAATTGAGGGCCTTCAAGGGCGGCTCTTACAGCTTTAGTAAGAGCCGAAACCGTATATGCCTTGCGCTCTGTGCCATTTGTATCCATAGCCGATTGCGGTATTATGGGATAAATTTTGCAACGAAAAAATACTTTGCTATATATACGGCTTTCTTCATTTTTTTACAAATATTGTTGCAACCATAAAGACTTGGATTGCAAGCGCGAAAAGAAACACAGGCCATGAATACTGCCACCCGATAATGAGGCTAAGCGTAATGAATAATGCTGCCGCAAAAATCCACAGTCCGCCGCTTGTCACTCCGAATCTTGCGGCCTTGGCAGGGTCAACTATATCTGAATGGAATTTCATAGAGTTTTCCACTTCATGTTCAACCATAGTTTTTAGCCATGGTTTTTGGCGGTTGCTTTCGGTTGCAAGCAGAAAAGTTAAAATACAGGCAACGGGAAGTAACAACGCTAATTTTATTTTCAAAATGGCAGATATTTCCCATCCGCCAAGCAAAAACGATACGAGCGCAAGTCCGGCGACCAAGACGCCTGCCAGACAAATAATTCCATATGCCGCCGCCCGTTTGCCTTTCATGGCATAATGCGCAGTGGTTTCTTGCGCCAGGCCGAAATAAGCGTACAGGCCGCAGGCAAGCGCCAGCAAGACGGCCGAAATGTAATAAGACGATGCGCTGTTTGTTTTATCAAAAAACGTAATGAGCGCCAACCCTATACCAAGCAAGAGCAGACCAGAGGCAACCGACAGGCCTGCGGCCGTCTTTTTTGTGAGCGATACTCTTGCTCCCATATACATTTGCCCGATAGCCTCATTGCGTTTTTTCTTTCCCACATTGTCGGCAATGGCGGTAATATCGCCAAGTTCGGCTGCGGCCTTGTCAAAGGCCTTTTCTTCATCAAGCCCTTTTGAAATAAGTTCTTTTATGCGCTCTTTAAGGTTGCCGGTAATCTCTTCTTTGAAATCTATAATTTCTGGGATATTTTCGTAATCCTTAAATAAACGGTCAACATAGACTTTTTCTTTCATTTTTATTCCTCCAATAATTTATTGAGTATGATTTGTGTTTTGACCCAATCGGCCTTGTTTTGCCGAAAAAGCTCTCTGCCACTGTCGGTGATGCTGTAATATTTGCGCCGGCTTCCGAGGGTTTCATCGCCCCAATACGAAGTAATATAGCCGTCTGATTCGAGCCGTTTGTAGCTGGAGTATAATGTAGCCTCTTTTAATTCGTATTCTCCGCCAAGCTTGTCGATTATGCTCTTGTGGATTTTATAACCGTAACTGTCGCCTTTTAGTAATACGCTTAAAACAACGATATCTGTATGACCGCGCAGTAAATCGGCAGATGTTTTAGCTTCCATTTGCCCACCTCCTTTGATTCAACAAGTACATGAACGCACATACTACTATGATTGTCAAGGTATTTTGATGGAAAAAGTAGATTTTTTTGGAAAAATTTTTGCCACATCATCGCAGAGACAAATAATTATTACCCGCCTCGCAGGGTGGCAGGTCAAAGTCTGTAATAAAAAGGCACATAGCGGGAAAAGATGTCTGGGGATGCGCTTCCTTTTGCCGTTACGCGGTTTGCTGTAGCGATGCGGTTATGTTATTGAAGATACCATGGATCACCGGGAGGGCCGCAATCACCGGAAAGCTGTTTAAGAACGAGAATGAAAAAAGCAAAAAACAAGATAATTTTCAATAAGCCAAGTAGCAAACCACGAAGCCAAAGCGGAATTATGGATATTATCTTTTTCTTGGCTAAGTTTAATTTTTCTTTAATGATTTTGCGTTCTGTTATGTCTGGCAATTTTAACGTTTCCATTTTTTTGTTTGGTATGGATTGTCTTTGGCGCAAAACTTGCTCTGTGTCTGCTACGTTAGTACATAAGATTACGGGAAGCCGGATTGTTATCAATATATTAAATGATAATTGACATATATAATTAAAATATATATCCGTCAAATATAAAAATATAGAGGATAGAATAATCATAATGGAAATTGTTAACTTTACGTTTTTAAACACCCGCAATATCGAGCTTGCAGGGAGAATTTACAAAAATAATAATAGCTTGTCCGGAGTGATTTTTAGCCATGGACTATTTTCAAATAAAGATGGCTATAAAATAACAAATATGGCAGAAACCATAGTAAACTTAGGATTTAATCTTATGACATTTGATTTTACATTCTCAGGCGAATCTCCGGGCAGCATAAAAGACATATCTATTGAAGAAGAAGTAGACGATCTAAAATCCGCAATCAATTATTTTAAAGAAACAGGAATAAAAAAGATTCACCTTATGGGTTCCAGTATGGGCGCTGCAATTAGTATATTAACGGCATCACTTAATATCTTCCAAATAGAATCCATTATCCTCATTGCAACCCCTTTGTCATTTAAAAAGATTATTCCTGAATTTACCGAGAATGATATTAATTCACTGAATTTAGATGGCTTTACTTCAATCGACGGCGTTTTGGTCAATAATCGTTTCATAAAAGATATTTTTAATATTAATATGATTGATGCAGTAAAAAAAATAAACATTCCCTCATTACTTATACATGGTCAAAATGATAATATAGTAGATATAGAAAATCTCTATTTATACATTCAAAATTGCCCATCTGATTGCTCTTATTTTATAATTGAAGACGGCGACCATAATTTAGCTCGGGAATCGGATATTCTTAAAATTTCCGAAAAAGTGAAGGGGTGGCTTTCCACTATATAAAAGTTAAAAAAAGTTTAATATTCAGTTCAAGTTTAGTTCAAAAAAAATAATGATTCAATTAACAAAAATAATTGTACCTGTTCCGATAAATGGATCATATATTGATTTTACTTCGCTATATAAGCATTTTATTCTTTTCTATATCGCACCGAAAATTCTTCAACAATACTTGCCAATTCTTTTGGCAATATATTAAGAACATTTTCAATAATAGATTCAGGAATTATCTGATAATAGGCTTCTGCAATTCCTCCGGTAATACAAGCTATTGTATCGCTGTCTCCGCCTATAGATATTGCCAACCTTATAGCACTTTCAAAATCGGCGCTTTCTAAAAAAGCAATGATTGCTTCCGGCACAGAGCCTTGACAGCTTACATCAAATTCATAGCCTGGTCTTATATCGTCAATTTTACGTTCAAGATTATAACGAAATGTATCCATAATAAATTTCTTTATTTCGTCTTTGTTTTTACCGGTTCGCGCCATATACACCGCAATTGCCGTAGATTGAGCTCCTTTTATTCCCTCCGGATGATTATGGGTAACTTCTGCGCTTTTTTGCGCTTCAGCCATTACATCATTAAGGCTATTAGCATACCATCCAATAGGAGTAACCCGCATTGCAGAACCGTTTCCCCAACTATTATACGGCTTGGGGGTCTCGGAATAAATCCAAGAGCTAAAATGACTGCCATATCCCTTGTTGGGATAATTTTTACCAAATAATTGATATGCTTCCGTATAACTTTTGTTTTTTATTATGGCGTCCATAGTTGCCAATGTAAGGACGCTATCATCGGTAAATGTTGATTCATTGCAAAACAATTCAAAATCAACTGTTTTAATATTATTCCATTCAAAAGCAGAACCAATAATGTCTCCGGCAATGGCTCCGATAATGAGTTTGTCTTTATGCATAAATTTTCTCCAAGGATATTATATTACAATACCTTTTGTACTCTATTCCACTTCCGCATGGGCAGGGTTTGTTTCTTCCAGGTTTCATATAATTCATCTTTTGTTATTAATAAATTCCGCTTTAAATTCATGCAATCTGAAATGGTTATTAAGTTCAATTAAAATATGCCACGCAGCCATATCTGTAGTTCCTATGCTCCTGAAATGTTTTATGCATACATTTGTATGCAAAGCTGCACTGCAATTGCGAATAGGAAAATGGTCCATGATATTTTGAAACTAACAGTTGTAACTGATAATATTTTTCTTATTTCGCATTAAACACTTCGTTCAGCCATATAATCACATCGTTTTTGGATACTTTGCTTTTTGTTCCGCGACCGATTGTTCTTTCTATGATGTTGCTTCCTTTGCCGACAAAGACGTTGTTTGTCACGTTTGCGCCTTTGGCGTTTGTTTTTACGTCATCGTAGAAACTTCCGGCGCCGCCACCGCCATGGGTGCAGAATGGCACAATCGTTTTGCCTTCGAAATTATGAGCCGCTAAAAATGTGCCGACCGGCGGAGCATATGTACTATGCCAAATTGGAGAGCCGATAAATACCACGCCATAATCCGCGACATTTTTGGGAAAAGGTTTAATTTCGGGGAGAATGTTGTTTTTTACCGCCCCTCTTGTTTTGTTTACGGTTGCTCTGTAGCCGCCGGCATAAGAATCGAGCATTTCAATTTCATAAATATCTCCGCCGAACGCCTCGTGTATCCATTCTGCTACGGTTTGAGTGTTTTTATTCCTGGATTCGGAAAAATAAACTATCAGTGTTTTTCTTTCGGGCTTGTTTATCAGTTCTATCTCTTTTAGATTTGCGCTACAGGCAGTAATTAAAAGTGTTACAACGACATATAATGCTTTTTTTTTCATTTTGAAATCTCCTTTTTTCATTAAAACTTCAATTCTCTCCATTCACGGGGCGGTTTCGCTGTTCAAATCTATCCGCGCAAAGGACACAAGCCCTGCTGTGTTTTTTTACAAGGCCGGAGTGCCCGAATGGGCGGTAGAGCATTAATAGACCTATTACACGCGATGTCCTGGTCCGCCCATAAATCAGAATTAATTCAGCTCTTCCCGATAAAACGAATAAACTCCTGTACTTGTTTTTCCAAATGAGGAACACTGCTCGTCAAAGTCAATCGTCCGTCAGGGTCGGTTTGCTGTTTGGCGTTCGGTATAACCAAGCGCGGCACATTCATGACCTTCATGTTGAGAAAACTAATCAGAGTGACGAGATGATCCTGCGCGATTACCGTTCCGTCCATGCCCAGCGTAATACCGCTAATCGCCGTTGGTTTGCCGGCAAGTACTTGCGGTTCAGTATCGCTTATTGGTCTGGACAGCCAATCTATGAGATTTTTCAGGGCGCCGGAAAAAAAATGATTATATTCCGGCGAAAAAAACCATACCCCATCAGCAGATTTAATAATCTCGCGTGCACGCCTAACGGCATCCGGAGCGGGATATTCAATATCCTCATTCATAAACGGAACATCGGCGTAGTCTAACAACTCAAATTCTGCCTGATTTCCGAGCATCCTCCCAGCCTCTATAGCCAATTGACGGTTGTAGGAATTCCGTCTCAGCGAACCTACAATGGCTACTATTTTGACTTTTTTCATTATGCGGCGCCTCCCTCTATCTTGATGGTAGAAACAAGGTATGCTTTGTTTCAACAGTTTATCACAATACTTTCTTTAAGCAGACTGTCAATGAAAAATCAACAGGCATATTAGCCGAAGAGCATAAAATATTGCCGCAACCGCTCTTATAAGTATTCGGCCGCCATTGTCACCATCGGCATCGGATTGTTGTCTTTGTAATAATTGTCAAAACAGGAATTATATTTTTGTCTATCAGTAAATTTAATATTGATAGGAGGGCAGCTCTGCTGCATTAGCATGAGATTAAGCAATAGCCTTCCGGTTCGTCCATTGCCTCTCTGCAGTTATGGCAAATACCGGATTTTTACACAAACTCAAAAGGCAGGGTGGTCTTAGATTTCCTGACCTTTGGGAGGGGGAGCGCCAAACAGTGTTCTGCCAGTCATGGGCTGAAACCAGTGCGAAAAATGCGTCGCGCCTCTTTCGACCGCCCATTCTTTCATCCCGTTAGCTACTGCATTTGCGACATCAAGTTCTAAATGCGTACCTTCTCTCATAGTCTT
>Ga0099364_10001069_pt1 | contig 45825 bp, 41 predicted proteins | sample TergutTh196P3_FD_73070 | JGI IMG/M metagenome (GOLD analysis project Ga0099364, IMG submission 73070) | Microcerotermes parvus P3 segment gut microbial communities from Pointe-Noire, Republic of the Congo - Th196 P3 | ecosystem: Host-associated > Arthropoda: Insects > Digestive system > Gut ...
CAGATAGTCGGGCCGCGATACGGCGATTCGCAGGTGCTCGGCATCGCCGCGATTCTGGAATCGCTTGTGGGATGCCCGATGCCCTGCGAACCAAGAAAAATCGGGGAGGTGGCATAGATGAGCGGTTCTGCGATTTCCAAACGTCCCGTAGTCATCGGACTTGAGATTCACCTGCACCTCAATACGAGGACAAAACTGTTCTGCCCGTGTTCGACTGATTACATCGGCAAAACGCCGAATCTGAACGTGTGTCCAATATGCCTGGCTGTGCCCGGTACCCTGCCGCTTATGAACGACAATGCCGTTGCGCTGGCATCGCGCATGGGGCTGGGTCTTCACGGGGAAATAAAACATTTCTCGAACTTCCACAGGAAAAATTATTTTTACCCGGATTTGCCCAAGGCGTATCAGGTAACGCAATTTGCGCTGCCGATTTCCGTCGGCGGGTATCTTGATATTGAGGCGGACGGATCGCCGAAACGGGTCCGCGTCCATCATCTTCATCTTGAGGAGGACGCGGGCAAGCTGGTTCACCCGACGGCTGACGGACGGCTCACGGGCGCGGCCTACTCCCTCGTGGATTACAACAGGGGGGGCGTTCCTCTCGCCGAGATAGTGTCCGAGCCGGACATTTCGTCGCCGGCCGAGGCTCGCGACTACGTGATCAGACTGCGGCAGCTCGCGAGATACCTCAATGTATCGGACGGGGAGATGGAGTCCGGCTCCCTGCGGGTGGACGCCAATATCTCGCTCTCGAATCCCGACGGTTCGCTTGGCACTCGTATAGAGATTAAAAATATGAACTCGCTCAAATCTCTGGAGCGGGCGCTCGAATACGAGATAGCGCGACAGAACAGGGCGCTGGACTCCGGCGAAAAACTGGTGCAGGAGACAAGGCTGTGGGACGACGCCGATGGAGTGACGCGCTCCATGAGAAGCAAGGAGACGGCGTCCGACTACCGGTATTATCCCGAGATGGACCTTGCTCCGATTGTCATAACGGACGAACAGATCGACGGCTTCAAGCGCTCCATGCCCGAACTGCCCTGGGAGAAGCGCGAGCGTTTCGAGAGAGAATTTGATCTCTCGAAGGAGGAAATCGCCATCCTTACCGAGCAGCGTGAGCTCGCTGATTACTACGAGGAGATGACCGCGGCAGGAGCCGCCCCGGCGAGGGCGGCGAACTGGGTGCGCATGGAAGTTCTTCGTGTGCTCAACGAAACCGGCGCTCGCGGCATAGAGGAATTTAAAGTGAAACCGGAGGTCCTCGCGGAGCTCGTGAAAAAAGTCGAGGCGAAGGAGATTTCAAGCACGATCGGCAAGGAGGCCCTTGACCTGCTCGCCCGCGAAAACATGCCGCTGGACGACGCGATAAAACGCATCGGCGCTCCGGTTGGCCGCGTTACAGGCGACGCGCTGGACGCGATGATCGGCAAAATTCTCAGCGGGAACCCGGACGTTGTGGAGGCGATAACGTCAGGCCGGGATAAAAAAGGAGCGAAGGTCAAGTTTCTCCAGGGTCTCATAATGCGAGAGGCAAAGGGGCAGACCGACCCGAAGGAAGTATCGGAGGCCTTGTCAAAAAAACTGGGATAAAAGACCAAGGCACACTCATCAAAAAATATGCGTTTAAAATAGGGGACGTCCCCCCGGCGTCCCGTTTTATAGCTTTTTTGCTATAATTGGTTTACCTCAATAATCGTAAATAGAAAGGGTGATGAGTATTATGAGGACTACAATGAAGATTGCGTGTTTTGTTCTGGCGGTATTGGTTTTTTCGGCAACGGCGGCGTGTGCCGCAAATATCACTTTTACGAATGATCTGGATCTCAGGATGTCAATTACTTTGACGTACTTTGACGCGGACACCGGCGCAATGACGACGCAAGGCTGGTGGCATGTCGAACCCGGCGGCGAAACCGTCGTTACGGTTAACGCCGACGAATCGCGCGACATTTATTATGCCGCGTACAACAAGGAGCCATTCATCGACTCCTCCACGCGCGGAAATCCACAGGTAACAAGATGGGCGAGTCCGCGCACGTTCAAATTCGTGACCGACGAGGAACCCGACGACGATGAACTTGATTATTGGCAGGGGTATTTTTACAGGATAGACGACGGATCCGTTCACATTGATGTGAAGCGGTAAGTTGACTTTAGGCCCGCCGCGGGAACATGCGGCGGGCCTAAAGATGATTATGACGTGACCTCCGGCCGCGTTACCGGACATAAAGCGCGCCTATATTTTCAAATTTTTCCTTTTGGCTGAAAAAAATTTTCGCAGCAAAGCTGCGGCTTCCGCTTCCATTACGCCGCGAACAACCTCGCAGCGGTGAGCCATTCTTGGGTCGCGCAGTATGTCGTATAGCGTGCCAGCCGCCCCGGCTTTGGGATCACGCGCGCCGTACACCACGCGGGAGATTCTCGTCTGCACTATAGCGCCGGCGCACATGGGGCACGGTTCTAGCGTCACGTAAAGTTCACAACCGTCGAAACGCCATGTCTGTAAGTTTTTTCCGGCCTCCGAGAGCGCGCATATCTCCGCATGGGCAAACGGCATCCGGCCGGTTTTTCGTCCGTTGCGGCCGCGCCCGACAATATCCCCATGACGTGTCACGATCGCGCCGACAGGAATTTCTCCTTCTTCATACGCGCGTTCGGCTTCGATCATCGCCTCGCGCATGAAGCGATAGTCCGGGGAATCTGTCTCAAAGGTTTCGTCAATAATAGTTTTTTTCATAAATGCAATGATACAACATTTTTAAGAAGCTGACTTTTGGGGAATATATATGCTAAATTTGAAACCGAGGGGTGATTATAGTGAAAAGTGACTGTGGAATTTTCAAGTCCCCGATTGGCGACTTGGTTGTGAATGTCACCGAGAGAGGAGTATCGGGAATTTCTTTTTTGGATGAGAAGGTGATTTATGAGGAAAAGCGGAGCGCGGTACTAACGGCGTGCCTCGCGCAGCTCGCCGAGTATTTCGACGGCGTCCGCGCGGAATTTTCCGTGCCGCTCGATTTGAATGGAACTCCGTTTCAACTCTCCGTGTGGCGGGCTTTGCTGCAAATCCCATACGGAGAGACCTCAAGCTACGGTGTCGTCGCCGCGGCGATCGGCAGGCCGAGGGCGGTGCGCGCCGTGGGCGGCGCTAACCATAACAATCCGGTCTCGATAATAGTCCCGTGCCACAGGGTGATCGGCAGCGACGGAAGCCTGACCGGATACGGCGGCGGTTTGCACAGAAAGCGCTGGCTCCTCGACCACGAGACAAAATACAGGGATGGCGAAAAATCCTGAAGGTGGTCGGCGTTCACATCCACGGGTTTTTCTTTGCATCGCCGGGTAATCGCGGAAATTTAGCGGGGCAGGGCGAGACCTTATCCCATATCACGAGATTCAAATTTTTTCCCGCCGCGCCGTAGGGTTCTATCCTTGGCGCGGCGAGTCCTAAAACGCGCCATGATCCCCGTGGCACATCAAGTTCTTTATGTACGCCCGGACCCTTGAAAGCCACAATTATGCCGCCAACTTTTACCAGCGGCGACAGATATTCGGCGAGTATCTTCGCATCGGAGACCGCTCTCGCAACGGCGATTTCAAATTTCTCGCGGCGCGCGCGCGCTATGTCCTCCGATCTCGCGTGGATGGTATCGATGTTTTTCAAGCCGAGCTTAGCCGCGATGTCGCGCGCGATTTTAATTTTCTTTCCCACGCTGTCGACAAGCACGCCGCGCAAATCAGGCCGGCATATCCCCCACACGATACCCGGCAGTCCGCCGCCGGTGCCCACATCCACGAAGCCGGCCCCCGTAAATTTTTCCAGCAGGGGAAGCGCCGCCAAGGCGTCCGTCACATGTTCCCTGTATATCGTCTCCTCGTCCGACGGACCTGTCACTCTTGCGAACGCGTTCGCCTCTCCCAGAAGGCGCGCGTAAAGTTTAAGTTTTCCTTCCGTTGTTTCATCAATATCCATAACTTCCGCAACCCCCGGCAAGAAACCCTCGAATAAGAATAATATTAACATTTTCGTGTAATGAGTGCTAAAAATCCGCGTCCGGTTGTTATAATTTTAATGAGGTGGTTTCCGGTGATGACAAATTCGGAGGGCGGACGTTCCGTCAAATTTGGAAAATTTACCGTGCTCGACCTTCGCGGAACTTGGCGCGAGATGGGGCGTCAATACGGCGTGCTCGCGGGCGAGTCTCTAAGAGCAATGTACGAGGGCGCCATCGAGCGGCAGTTGATACAGTTAAACGGCAGGTGCCGGGAGGAACTCGAAACAGGGGCGAACGCCTTCTACGCTAACTATCCGCATAAGTTGAAGGAAGTGCTCGCCGGCATGGCGGAGACGAGCGGGCTCGATTTAGGCAAAATATTATTGTTGAACGCCGTGGAAGTTTTGGTGGCGGGCGACATCTGGTCGCAAAATCATTGCTCCGGGATCGCCGTCTGGGGCGAGTATTCGTCCGGCGCTTTACTCTATGGAAGGAACTACGACTACTTTGATTGGTTCAAGGATTTTGGGGAGCATATCGTCGCGGCGGCCTATCATCCGGCTGACGGATCGCTTGCTGTCGCGACTATTGGCTACGCCGGCGAAATCTACATGACGACCGGCATCAACGAGCGAGGTATTTTCCTTGAACTCAACAACGGGGATCCGTCAGGCGGCGGGTTGCAATATCACAACAGAGTTCCGGCAATCGCGGAACTCTTCATGTTTCTTCTCGACTCCCCGGATCTCGACCAACTGGAGAGTTTCTTCCACACCACGCGCTCAAATTTCGCCTATGTGGTGGGAACCGCGGACGATCAGACGTCCAGGTGTTTCGAGTGGCCGGTCTTCGACGTAAAGCGCAGGCTGTCGGTCCGCCGCCCCGGCCTAATGGTCGCGACGAATCACTTTACGGAACCGTCGTGGGGCCTCCCCAGGCCCAATGACGCAAAATTTTTCGCCACGCGCACGCGCAGACAAAATCTGCTCAACCTGGCCGAACACTTCAAGGGCAGCATCGACCTGCCGAGGATGAAGAGGATACTCGACACCCGTATTGAAGACCTGGGAGCCACGACCGACAACACGGTGTATCAGGTCATAGCCGAACCGGGGACAATGATGCTCTCGCTGAAAGTACCGGGAATTACCGATTGGACGGATATTCCAATTGGTGAATTTTTATAAATATCGACAAGCATAAAAAAGAGCGTCCGAGTTTAAACGGACGCTCTTAACAATTCGTTAAGCCAATTTCTATTTCGGGCGTCTATAGAGGAACGGCCCCGCGGATTCAAAGCCTATCTTCTTATATTCGAATATCTGTTCCGTCGCGCCGGTCATCAGATAACCGCCGGGACGAAGGGCTTCGAGAAATTTCATGTAAAGCGCTGTCTTGGTTTCCTGTCCGAAGTATATAACGACGTTGCGGCAGAGTATTATGTCGAATCCCGTCTCGAATTTGTCCTTGATGAGATCCATGTGGTGGAACTTGACCTTGTCCTTGACCTCTTGTTTCACCTTGATGGTATCGGCGTTCACCTCTGTGAAGTATTTATGCACCCAATCCTTTGGCGCGCTCATGACCTGACGTTTTGAATAAATGCCCTCCTGCGCTTTAGCCAGAACGCCTTTGTCTATATCTATAGCCAGCACCGGCTGCGGAGTCGACACGCGCGATTCCATCGCGAGGATCGCGAGGGAGTACGGTTCCTCGCCGGTCGAGCAGGCAGCGCTCCAGAACTTCATCTTCTGGTGTCCCAGATCTCTCATAATCTGTGGGATTATTTTATCCCTCAATTCCCACCACCTGTTCGCGTTGCGAAAGAACTCGGTCACGTTTATGGTGAGGTAGTCGAGAAATTCGCGAAGTTTTTCAGGATTGGTGGCAATCGTCTTGTAGTAATCATCGTAGGTTTTCATCCCCCACCTCTGCATCAGCATGTGGATGCGCCGGTGGATCTGATATTTGTAAGCGTCCAGGTCGATGCCGGTCAGGTCCTGCATCTTTTTCTTGAATATATTGTATTCGGGCGGCGCTGGATAACTTGCTGCATCCTGGTTTGACATTAATTTTCCCCCATTTGTTTGTCTTGATTAGTCGATACCGAACATTCTCGTTTCTCACGATCAAGTACCATATTAATACATATTGGTATATTTGTAATTATGTAATAACGCTTACCATAGAATTTCATTAGATTTTTCCTGACATCACATGTACATATCAAAAAAATTCGTGTAAAATTACTCATATATATGATAGCCCAGTCCGATAATATTATCAGATAAGAATAAAGAAGCAAGGCGAAGGACCGATTGGAGTGACCAGGGATGAATATTATGATGGCAGCTCGCGAGGGAGCGGTTCAAAATATAGCTCATCAGTCGGCGTATGCGTACGGCGTCGACCGGAAGTTCCTGCCCCCGAAATCCCCGGAGCAGTACAATTATATCGAACTGCCAGGTCCGGGCCGTATGGACACCACATACCAATACAGGCAGATCGAGGGATGGCTGGGCGACGTCCCCGTGTCTTTTACATTCCTTATGGCGTACCGCTCATATGAGTACACGAAGCAGGTGTTCTCAGATTCCAACAAAAGATTGGCCACGAGCAACATAAATAGCTGGATAGTGTAGAGCCTTAACAGGCGCAGCCTACAATGAATATCCTGACTGGAATCCCGTCTGTATGGACGGGATTTGCTTTTGTGATAAAACTCGTAAACATTATTCTGTGTGTCTTTGAATTTTCTGAATATCATTATTTCATGCCCTATCTCATGTTTTTTGCCACTGTGTATTTTTATTTTCATTGCTTATCTTTGGCTTAGGGGTAACAGTAGGGGTTATTTTTTTTTCGCGAGCCAACACTCAACCCCTCCCAAGACAGCGTTAAAAGCCGTTTTCATCAAGTTCCTTACAATCATCTTGCAAATGGATTTTAAATAGATGAATGTATTAAGGTATGGATGGTAAAACGGAGTTCTTTTTTTACAGGCGATAAAAATGACTTCCCTGCTGTCACTGATAGAAATGGCTTGGTAAAGAAGGATTAAAAAAACGATATATAATTTTAACGCTGGTTTTGAAGGGCAAAATAAAATAGAAACATATCGTAATATGTCGTTCCTACACCACCGTTTGGCTGCTGAGAACAAAAAGAAAAAGGTGTCACCGCACAAATATAGTTTGAGTTTGCCACGGTCTTTATGTCGTAAAAAAATAAAAACAACGAGATTGTACTACACGCATTTATCGTGAATATGTTCCCAGAGCCGTATACCCTCTTGTGCATTGATTTCAGACAGAGTGCCAATGAATGAAAAATTGGAGCTTGCCACCGCCTTTATGTCTTTTGCGGACAAAGGTTTGTTGAGCTTGCGAAAGTCGTTCAGCGGGGTGTAGTATTCCTCGTCCTCTTGGCTGGGGTCATTGTGATAGTTCTTGATTTTGAGTTCGCCGCTCCCAATACCCACCGCCACTATACCGACCCCACTGCGATATAGGAACACCCTGTCGCCCTTGCGTATGCGCTTGATGGAAAACTTCGCAGGAGCAAAGTAGGCGGCGGCTTTATGATTGAGAAGCATATCGGCGTCATCGTCCGTGCTGTTGCTTACGTTGGTATTTAGGATATAGAAGCTCTCCTGCACCCGTTCAAAAACGCTCCTGTTCTCGTCCAGATAGCCGAACATGAGCTTGACCATGTTGATTGCCAGAAGCTGTTCGGCTTCTGTGCGCCCGTCCATTAACTGTAGCCAGAGATTTGCCAGAGCCTCATTGCTTGGAAAAACAGAGTCGGACATAAGATAATCTATTGTAATACCCAAACGGCTGACAAGCAATGTCAAGGTTTCCAATGTCAAACTGCGCTCCCCACGCTCTATTTGCCCGATGTAAGCGGTGGAGAGTTCGATGTTCTCAGCCAATTTCTCTTGGGTGAGGTTCAGTTTAAGACGTTCCTCACGGATACGTCTGCCTAATGCTTTGTAGTTCATGTATATGCCCTCCTGTATCATTTTGTATATATGAATGATACGTAGAGCATATTTATTTTGAAGGAACACACAGAACTACATTGGCGGAGTGATGGTGTTAATACATGCTAATAGAATGATATACTTTATTCATGAAGTAAATTAGTCTGCTATATGCTAAAATAGTTACATATGCAGAAGGGGTGTGTAACTGTGAAAGTTATTCTGAGCCGAAAAGGTTTTGATTCTGCGAACGGCGGCGTGGCAAGCCCCATATTGCCCGATGGCACATTGCTGTCGTTGTCGATACCTGCCGATGGCGGCAGGGCATACTGTGAGTTGCTTTATGATGGACAAACGTATGAGGATATAATTAAACAGCTATCACCAAAGTTTAGCGATAGAACGTGCCACCTCGACCCAGATATAAGGCAGGGAGTGTTTGACGTTCCCGCTGACTGGAAGCCCGCATTCGGGCAGTGTGACGCCGCGCTGACACATTTGCAAAATCAAGGCGTGGGTGTGGGGGATTTGTTCCTATTTTTCGGGTGGTTCAGGCAAACAGAGCGGGTTAATGGCAAATTTCGCTATGTCTCGACAGCTCCCGATCTACATATAATTTATGGCTATTTACAAGTGGGGCAAGTGGTCACGGGACAGAGCGAAATCGAAAAATTCCACTGGCACCCGCACGCGAATATGGCAACTACCAAAAACTGCCTGTACGTTGCCTGCGAAACGCTGTCGTGGGACGGCAACCGTTCGAGGTTTGGAGTGTTCCAGTATGATGAGCGGCTTGTGTTGACAAAGGACGGAATGAGTAGAAGTAACTGGCGATTACCAGAATTACCAGCTTTTAGCGGTAGTGTCAAACCTAAAATATCAAGTTCACGCAAGGATGCATGGCGCAACGACCCACAGCATGGCGAATATTACAGGGTGGCGAACATAGGGCAGGAGTTCGTTATTGAGGAAACCGATGCTGTGGAAGCGTGGGCGCGGTCATTGATAGAAGGATGTTGAACGTTTCCGTGTACTAAACGCTGTTTTTTTACGTGAGGCGGGTGCGCCTGTAGTTTGAGTCAACAACCATCCGTAAATTGCGGGGTCGGTGTTTAAATGAGTGGAAAACGCGAGGAAAATGAAATGAAAATTCAAAACGGTTGGGAAAAAACGCTCATCTATTGCCCTGTCTTGGAAAAAGAGATTTTTGGTGTTTATTGCTACAAAATCTGCCTTGTTGCATGTAGGGAAGCGCAATCGAGTCTAGTTGACGAAACTATCCAAACAAATGAAGAAATGGAAGCAAAATGCAGAGCGTGTGAATACTTTAACAGAATTTCAAACAGGACAGACAAAGAGTTTGGAGAATTTTTGAATTTTGAACGATTGTTTTACAGATTACAATACATTGAGGAAAGCAGACTCCCAGGCCCAACTAACCGTTTTTTTGAGCTTAGATATTGCCCCGTATTGAAAAGAGAGATAATCGGGTGTTACTGCGTTGAGGTAAGCGATGTTATTTGGGAGCAAGTACACTCTGATAATATTGGTGATGATATTGGTGATATGGAAACCGCAAAACAGCTTTGCGAAACCTGTAAAAATAAAATTGCTCAATATCGGAAAGAAAGCGAGTAAGAAAGTAGGGTGAAGGAGTGTGTTTTGTAGTAATTGCGGCAAAGAGCTTGCCGCCGAAAGTAAATTTTGTAATGAATGCGGGGCACGAACTACAACAGAGTCTGCCGAAAAAAACAAAGCCACACAGAAAAGCGTAAACGATGAAGAAATCCGCATGGAATTGAAAAAGTATGAACAACGTACCGCTCGCCCATTCCTATGCTTGGAATGTGGATATGAAGGATTGATGGGTATGTCGTTTGAGCAATTTAGCGATTGGCGGCGGCGGCGTTTGAAAAGCATTATTGCCTTTGTAATCGTATTGATAATCAGCGCAGTGTATTATATTGAAATTTCCCCAGTGCAAGGTATGCGATTCAGCCTATGGTTTTATGTGGTGAACTTTTTGTCTGGAACCGTAGCCCATTTCTATGCTATCAACACCAAGCGTTTCAGGATTTGCCCAAATTGCCAGAACAAATTGCAAGTTTAGTTCTTGTATCTTGCCAAACAAAGAGAAAAAACGAGGGTGAAATCATGGGAAAATCAATAGTACAATCAATAAACCACTTAAATTACCTCGACAATGAGGGGCGAGTGTATTGCCGCGCTCATAATGAGCTAAAAACACTGGGAACTATGGACTGCTTTAACTGCCCACTGTTTAGAGGTTCACTACAGGGAGCGGGAGTGGAATGTACATACCTTGATAGAGTGACGGACGACATAGACATGTTGGCGTTAACTGTCCCAGACCCAGCGGCTCAATTAACATGGATTACGAAGCTGATAGACAAAGGGTTGATACCCGCTGACCAACTGTCCAGGGAGGGAAATTTGTGAAAGCCTGTAAAAAAAACGTGATGGTGTTGATATGCGCCATAATAATCCTGTCATTATCCGGTTGTTCAATAGCGGCTAATACCACGCCACAGCCTAGTATTGAAGATACAACACAACCGACAGGGACTTCTGAGTATTTCATTGTCCCAGTTGAAACAGAGAACCAGAATGAGCAAGACATAGAATGGCCGTCATTACTGAAAAATTGCGAATCGTGGCGCATTTGGGGTTATATTGGGGAAAGGCCATATATAATTATTTTGACACTATCAGTGGAAAACTGGGATGATGACAGCGGGAGATATGAGCTTGAGTTTGCAGCGGGGAGGACGATGTATGCTGGCACTTATCAAGAAAGATGGGACGGCATATATGAGCCAGGGAGTTGGTTCGGTTGGGATATATTCGCATACACTGGGGATTGGGAACGATATGACGATGAAATAGTTTGCATTGCTGAGATGTTTTGGCGGGATAGTGGTAAACCGGGTCAAGAAATAAGTGAAGGCATGACAGAATACCGAGAACTACCCAATCGAAATATGTACATGGTTGTAGAAGAGATTGACTATTTTTTGTTAGGTGTGCAAATGGCTGATGATTCATTCATGGAAACATTTGGCATTGACTGGTGCCTCAGAGAAAATAGAGATGGCAGTGTTCAAATGGAAAAAATCGGTGATTTGGGGAGTCAGATATTCAAAAATCGAACAAGATGATTCGACTTGTGTTCCCGTCATTGAGCGTTAATCTTTTTTACGAATAATAACAATCAGCGACAACAACAGCCGCTGGCTGTTTGTTTTTTCGTGCGCGAAAATGCGCGTCTATCGCTGGAAAGGGTTTTATATAGGTTGACCCGTTTTCGGCGGTTTTAGATGTAAAATCTGTTGGCGGGATTTTTTGTTTTTTCGCTTTGCATTCTTGTCGATGCGTGATATTACAGGAAAGTTTATCCCGTTGATGAATATCTGTCTACGACCACAAAAAAACAAAAAAACCGTAGAACATACTGAAAATAGCCAACGGAAACGATATGCCGCTGGCGTTTTGTTTTCTCGTGGGATAGAACGCATTCTAACGGCATTAAAAATTTAGGCAAGGTTTTTACCCTCACACAACCGTTCTCGACGCAACTAGATGGGGAAATTGTTGGCGAAATTTTTTGAGAACGGGGTGTTGAGAGTGGAAAGCGGCATTCACTGGGTTTCTTCCGCTTTATAAAACAATGAAATAGCATAAAGGACCAGATAGTCCACGGTTTCGTTTTGCTTCTCAGCGAGGTCAGATAACCAATCTTTCACCTCTTCACCAGCCATAAACGTAATTGTGTCTGTCGCGTTATCCCTCTGGATTTGTTCAGCAACCGCTCTCCTGATGAATGCATTTAATGATTCATTTTGACCTTTGGAATGTTCGATTATCGGTTCTTTTAACCCTTTTTGCATAAAAAAATTGATTCTGTCATATTTTTCCTTGTTATATCTATTTCGTGTGTTAATGCCCACTTTAGTTACCGACATTTTGAAAACTTCCTCTTTTTTTATATGTTATACCATACGAAATGTCATTGCGCAATGACATTTCTGTCCACTCTAAGGCTTATACAAGCCGTTCATGGCTTCCACTGATATTACTAATAGAGGGAAACAATAAGTCCCTCACATCAAAACCAAAAAAGGGAGGAACAGAAAATGAAACAACTAATTTTACGAAGCCCCATAATCACGGATGAGCAAGCATTGCAAAATTATGTACGCTCAACAATCCTCAGCGACCTAAACACGCTGAACGGTGACAACGACATCAGAGAGGTCAGAATACTCAGCCCAAAAGGTGTATGGAGTGGTTATTTTGACGACATGGAAAAACTTTGCGAGGCAGTCCTACCTTTTAATGGAGTGCATAACATTTTTACCACACTAAACTCTGTCACGGGCAGCGTAGTCGTAACAAATCGGGTACAAAAAGTAAAAAACACCACGAAAGACAGCGGCATCGCGGAGCGTGGCTATTTATTTCTCGACATCGACCCGGAGCGACCATCCAAGACATCGGCAACTGACGAAGAACAGAGAGCGGCATACAATACGGCAGTTGAGGTAGAGGGATTTTTGACTGCCCACGGCTTCCCCTCGCCTGTACTCGCTATGAGTGGGAACGGATTTCATTTACTCTATAAAATCGACATGGACAATGACTGCGAAAGTTATGAGTTGATTAAGTCATTCCTCGAAGCCATGGCCGTGAAATTTTCCAATGAAAAGGCAAAAATTGACAATAGCGTGTATAAAGCCGCCCAACTGACTAAGCTCTACGGCACAATGGCGGTGAAAGGTGAGGACACAGCGGAACGCTCGCACCGTATGTCTAAAATCATTGACGTGCCCGAAACCATCGGGGTTGTGACTGCTGAACAGATACAGGCAGTAACGGCGTTACTTATGCCGACACAGGCGCAACCTGCCACTACTGTAAAACTTCAGAGTGTGGACACTGGAAAAAGCGGCAAGAAATATGATATTGAAGCGTTCATAAATGAACAGAATATCGAGGTGGTTGTCACTGTCAAAGAAACCCCAGATTACAAGCTGTGGCGCATTGTTTGTCCGTTCTGTGGTGATAAAGACGCATTTATTCAGCAGTTTAACAACGGCGCGATAAATGCACGTTGCCACCACGACAAATGCGAATGGGGTTGGAAAGAACTCAGGGCAAAATTTGACCCCGTGTATGCTAAAAAACTGGTACTACGGCAGGAAGCGGCAGAAATACAATTACCCGAACACCTTGTCCCCTACAATGATTTATTGATCGCTGAAAAACCAAATATGTATATTGACAGCGGCGGCAATATCCAAATCCTTCAAGGTGGCAGTTCAAATCCCTATTGGGCGAAATTGGCAAACTTTGTTTCCGTCCCGCTTGAAATCATTTATGAGATTGACGGCACAGACGATAACGCAAAGAATACCTTAACAAAAATCGGCGGTTGGCTTGAGGGAACAACAGAGCTGAAACCCATTACAATAGACACAGATAAGCTCTTTAGGGGCAGATGGTTCATCGAACTGGATTTTCGTGCCTCTCTAAATTCCGAAATTCGCGGCGGTCAGGACAAGATACGGGAGATCGTACAGATATTTTCGCCTAATGCCACCCAAACAACCATTTACAACCATTTAGGATTTAGAACAATTGACGGGAAGCGATGCTTTCTCCATGCTAAAGGCGCGATCGGGCTTGAGAATGTGTCTGTCAATCTCCCTCATAATCTTGCAGGATATGAATTTGAGGACATAAGCGGCATATCAGCAGAGGACAAAACGGCGTGTATCAGAATGGCATTAAAACTGTTTGGGCTCCACAAATACGGTAATGTGTTATTTGCCTACACATTTTTACCCCCGTTGTGCGATATGTTCGCAAAACAGAATAACATGCCGTCCTTTTCGCTGTGGCTACACGGCAAGAGCGACACAGGGAAATCCACGGTGGCGGCATTACTGCTAAATTTTTTCGGCAAAGATTTTTCCAAAAACTCGTTACCTATGAATTTTAATGACACAGAGAACAGCCTGACTAAAAAATTGTCGCTGTGCAAAGATGTCCTGTCGGTCATTGACGATATGGTACACCCCACGGTAATCCGTAACGATATGAACAAACAAAAGAAACTTGCACAAGATTTGATTTTTAACATTGCAAACCGCAAAGGCAGGGGGCGCATGAAGTGCGACGAGAGTTTGAAGAAAACTCCCATACCCAATGGTATGGTCGTTTTCACCGCTGAATATCCGCTTGATAATATCAGTGAGAGTACAACGGCGCGGCTGTTATGCGTGGAATTTGAAAAGAGCAGTGTTAATCTGAACGTACTGACGGAATGCCAGAAAAACAAATTGAGCCTCAACAGGACGATGACAGGGTTTATAGAGTGGCTAATAGCGAACGCCGACACGCTGGCTGCGGAATTACAGCAGCGATTTGAGCAGTTGCGTGCTGACTGCTTTGCGATGGACTCAGCTACGGACACGAGCAAAAAGCTGATCGAAGTATGTGCTTTTATGCACATTGCTATGGATTGCGCCCTGCAATACTTCATCGAAGCGGGGGCGGTGGACTCTGAATACAAGAAGGACATTCTGCACCAGTTAGACGAGGATATACAAACGCTGATTGAGAAGCAGTCGGCGGCTATAGCGACAACTTCTCCCACGAAGCAATTTATGGACGTTATCGGGAATTTGTTTGCCGACGGCACGATTTACACAAAAGAAATCGGTGGAGCAATCACAGGACAGACATATGGAAAAAATTTTGTCGGATGGCATGACCGCAATAACTACTATTTTGCGGTCAGCGAAAACACAGGCAATATATATGTGGCTGTGAAGCAGTATTACCAAAAGCACGACATAGCTTTTGAGATTCAGCCGAAAGAACTGTACAGACGATTGCTTGATGAAGGCATTATTAGCAAAGCTGATAAAGGCAGGTACACCACAGTAAAGGCAGTTGACAATGAACAACATCGGGTTTTGGTGATACCCAAAGCCTTATTCAAAAGCGGGGATGTTTCCGCTGAGTACAATAGCACCTTTGATGATGACTAAACCAATTACCAAAATACCCAAAAATTCGGTAACAGTAACAATATAAAACACGCGCGAAAAGGAGAATGTAGTTATGCAAAAATTATCAAGTTTCGACGATTATCCCCCAGTATTGCAAGCCACCCAAATTATGGAAATCCTTGGCATATCCAGAGGGGCGACATACGCACTGATGAGATCGGAAGATTTTCCAACGGTTTCCATCGGAGGAAAACGGAAAGTAGTTGTAAAGGATGAGTTTGTCGAATGGCTCACTGACAGCAGGCGCAAAATCAAGCGAGTGCCAATTTTGACATCCAGGCGGAAGTCTTGAGTAAAAGCCTAAGACTTATGAAAAAGAGCTTTACTTTCTTTTGGGGTTTTAGGCTTAATTAACTTTACTCACAGAAAAAGATAGGAGAAGATTGAAATGGCAAAAAAACGCGGACAGAACGAGGGGAGCATCCGCAAACGCAAGGATGGAAAATGGGAAGCAAGGGTTACGATTGGGATTGACCCGGACGGCAAGCAACGCCGTAAATCCTTATATGGAAAGACACGTCAAGAGGTAGCAATAAAAATGGCCGACCTCTTGAATGAACTACATAATGGTACTCTCGTAGACCCAACCAATATAACAGTTGCCGGGTGGCTTGACGAGTGGATGCGTGAATACAAAAAACTCCATTTAAAGCAAACAACTTATATAAACTATGTGGGGCACATAAACAACCAAATAAACCCCATTTTAGCGAAGTACAAGCTAATAGATTTACGGATTGATACGATACAGAAATTCGTAAATGAGCTTGTAAAGCGGGATTTGTCCATCGGGACTGTGCAAGGGGCTTTGAAAGTGTTTAAGGGTGCCATAAGGCAAGCGTTCATACTTGGTATGATTCCAAAGAATGTAACTACAGGTGTTATCGTGCCTAAGTACGAGAAAGAACCCAGAAAAGCCTTTACGCCGGAACAGAGGGACAGTTTCATTGATATTGCCAAAGATACTGTACACGGTGAGGTATTTATCCTCAAGCTGTTTACGGGTATGAGGATAGGTGAATTATTAGCCCTGCGCTGGGCGGATGTTGATTTTGAAAAAACCTATCTTCACGTAAATAGTACACTCAACCTTACCACGGACCCGGATGACCCGGAAAGTAAATGGCACTTGAGTTTTGGTACGCCCAAAACACGGTCGAGCATTAGAACAATACCACTTATATCATCTGCCATAAAGTTATTGCAAAGAATTAGGGGAAAACAGGCAGAGATTAGGCTGAGGCTGGGCGCAGGCTATGAAGATAACGACCTCGTATTCAGTACCGGATTAGGTAAGCCGCTCAATCCTCGCAATATGCAACGAACGTTTCAAAGAATATGCAGAAAGGCTGATTTGCAGGGTTTTACGCCACATTCTCTAAGGCATACGTTCGCTACATTAGGCTACGCGCAGGGCATCGACCTCAAGGTATTACAGGAGATTTTGGGGCACGCCAACATAAACGAAACGGCGAACACATATACGCATGTAGGTATTGACACAATCCGCCAGGAAATGAAAAAAGTGGAAATATCAGCAAATTTTTAGGCAGATTTTTCCAGTAGGGGTAAGGTAGGGGTAAACGGCATAAATGTGGGGTTGCGGTGATTGAACGTAACCCCGGTGCTTACAGAAAAAAACAAGTAGTATAATCAGCCTAAACCCTAATTTGTGATAGAATAGGCTGGGTAGGCGCGTGAACAGGATAATCCGAAAGGGGTTGTAAGCGTTTGAAGTCGGAGATTGTCTCCCAGGAAGGTAACGTGGTAGTTGTAAAGGCCGAATACGAAGCCGGTGAGGTTGACGGCGCCGTGGGCAAAACGGTACGCGAGCTGTCGAAAAGCGCCAATATTAAAGGTTTTCGCAAGGGACATGTCCCGAGAAGCACATTGGAGCTTTTTTTCGGAAGAAAATCCATATACAGGGAAACAATGGAGCATCTTACAAGTAAAGCGCTCGAAACCGTTATTGAAGAATATGACCTCGACCTGGTGACGGACCCGACGCTTGATGTCGGCGAACTTACCGAGGGTAGTCCCGTAGTGATGAAATTTTCCTTTGAGGTTCGGCCTGAAGTGGAGCTTCCCGACATCCCGTCGCTTACCGCGGAGAAAATAATATACGAGGTCCGCGACGAGGATGTGGAGGAGGGGTTGCGTCAACTTCTGGAGTCGAGCGCGACTCTGGAGCCGACCCGGGACGATCGTCCGGCAACGCCGGAAGACATAATAGAAGCGCAGTATTCGTCATACGAGACGCGGGAGGACGGCAGCCTCAAGGAGTTGGAGCACGAGAGAAAGAGCATCCTGTATCTCGCGAATGTCAGGCCGGATATCGCCGAAGCTGTGGTTGGCCATAAACCGGCTGAGGAGTTGGTTTTCGAAATAACTCTGGAGGACGACTATCCCGACGCGCGAATGGCTGGCAAGAAGGCCACATACAAGCTTGAGATATTGAACTTTATGAAGCGCGTGGTCCCCGAGCCGACCGACGAGACTATTTCGAGAATCTCCCGGGGGAGATATGAATCTCTGGACGAGATAAAGACCGAGATGAGGAAACAATTGGAGGAAAGCGCTTCCGCGCGGAGTGAGGCAAGTCTCCATGAATCTGCGATAAAAGCGCTCTCGGAGGCAACTGTGGTGGAAATACCCGCGACGATGATCGACAGGCAGTATCTGTCAATGCGGCGCGAGAATGACGGAATGTTAAAGCGGGATCTTAAGCAATCTCTCGACGAATATCTCAAAAACAATAATTTAAGCGTCGAGGAGTACGACGGCAACCTTAAAAAGCGGGCTGAGGAGATAGTCCGCAATACCTTGGCGCTTGACGCCCTGGCTGAGAGGGACCAGATAACTTTCAACGGAGACGATTTGAACGAGGAGATTATACGCGTCGCAAATTCAATGAGGGTTAACGCTCAGGAATACGCCGACTCACTTAGCAAGGATAAGCGGGCGTTTTCGGCCTTGGCCGAGAGAGTCAAGACGAAAAACACCGTCAAACACCTTTCGACGTTGGTGCAGGTAGTAGAGAAAATCGAGGATTTCAATAAAAAAGAGGATTTCGATAAAGAAGAAGAACAGGACCATCACGACCGGGAACAGGAAAATCATGCTCCGGAGCATGAACATCATGCCGAAGATGCAGAGGAGCGAGGTGTGACGATATGACAGAGGAAAAAATGCCCCCGGCGTCGTATCTTGTGCCGATAGTTGTGGAGCAGACGGGGCGCGGCGAGCGTTCGTACGACATATACAGCCGCCTCCTGAAAGACAGGATAATTTTCATTGGCTCCGCGATAGAGGACGTCATGGCTAATCTCATAATAGCCCAGTTGCTGTTTCTTGAGAGCGAGGACCCTGACAAGGACGTGTTTCTTTACATCAACAGTCCGGGAGGGATGGTTTCCTCCGGGCTTGCAATCTACGACACGATGCAGTACATAAAATGTCCCGTCTCGACGATTTGCACGGGACAGGCGGCGAGCATGGCGGCCGTTCTGCTGTCGGGCGGGGATAAGGACAAGCGTATAGTGCTGCCCAACGCGCGGGTAATGCTCCACCAGCCGTCCGGCGGTTCGAGGGGTCAGGCGGCCGACATCAAAATACAGGCCGACGAAATTTTGAAAACCAGAAAGACGCTCAATGAAATACTGGCCCATCACACCGGTCAGCCTCTGGAAAGAATAGAAACCGACACAGATCGCGACTTTTATATGTCCGCCGCGGAGGCGGTGGATTATGGCCTCGTCGACAAGGTCATACAAAAGAGATAAGGCAGAGCTGAAGATTAATCGGCGGCCCGCGCTTCTGGAGAGGGAGGACTAAAAATGTATCCTTACGATAATAACGGGAATGGACGAAAGAGAAAAGTGCGCTGCTCATTCTGCGGCAAGACCCAGGAGGAAGTGCCGAAGCTCATAGCGGGTTCCAGCGCGTATATATGTACCGACTGCGTACAGTTATGCAATATGATAATCCGTGACGAACTGGAGTCCCCGAGGCCGGCTGCCGAGATTTTTCCGGTATCGCGCGAAAAACTGCCAAAACCGCACGAGATAAAGGATTATCTCGACAAATATGTGGTTGGGCAGACAAGGGCTAAAAAAGTTCTCTCTGTCGCGGTATATAATCACTATCAACGGATACGCTCACTCGCCGACCAATCGAAAGACGACGTGGAACTGCCCAAGAGCAATGTTTTACTTCTGGGGCCAACCGGCTGCGGAAAGACTCTTCTTGCTCAGAGCCTTGCCAATTTTCTGAAAGTTCCCTTCGCAATGGCTGACGCGACGACTCTTACCGAAGCGGGATACGTCGGGGAGGATGTCGAAAATATTCTGGTACGTCTGCTGCAGGCGGCCGAATATGATGTGAGAGCCGCCGAACACGGTATTATTTACCTAGACGAAATCGACAAAATATCGAGAAAGTCGGAGTCTCAGTCCATAACGCGGGACGTGTCGGGCGAGGGCGTCCAGCAGGCGTTGCTGCGTATTCTTGAGGGTACCGTGGCGAACGTGCCCCCGAAGGGCGGCCGTAAACACCCGAATCAGGATTTCGTGCAGATTGACACGAAGAATATCCTATTTATATGCGGCGGCGCGTTCGACGGGTTGGAGAATACTATCGCGAGAAGGGTAAATAAAAAGACGATAGGCTTCGGCGGCGATCTTATAAACACCGCCGCCTTGGATGACAGGGAAGTGCTCAAGGAGATTCAGCCGACCGACCTCACCTCCTATGGATTCATACCCGAATTTGTGGGCAGGCTTCCGGTTCTTGTCCCTATGGATTCACTCGACCACGAGACGCTGGTACGCATCCTGAGTGAGCCGAAAAACGCCCTCACAAAACAATATGAGAGGATATTTTCCCTTGAGGATGTCTCGCTGTCGTTCACCGATGAGGCGCTGGACGCGATTGCTACGAAGACACTCGCGCAAAAAACCGGCGCACGGGGCCTGCGCAGCGTTCTGGAATCCGTTATGATTGATATTATGTTTGAATTGCCCGAGAAGAGTTCCCGAATAAGCAGAATCGCCGTCACCGAGGACTTCATTAACGGAACGGGCGAGGCTGAGATCACCGAGCGGACCTCCAGGGAGGTCGCCTGATGTCGATGATCGTCCCGGTGCTTCCGGTACGGGATATTGTAATATTCCCCGGCGTGATAGCGCCGCTTTTCGTAGGCAGGCCAAAGTCTCTGAAAAGTGTGGAGGAAGCCTCGATAAGCGACAAAAATCTCCTGGTTGTGGCGCAGAAGGATAACTCAGCGGATGATCCGGCTTTCGACGAGCTGTATTTAATGGGGACTATGTGCCATGTGATACAGATGGTGCGTCTCCCCGACGGCTCAACCAAAGTCCTCATCGAGGGGCATACGAGAGCGTTTGTGAACGAATACATGAACGCCGGGGATTATATCGCCGCTGAAGTGGTTCAAGTGAACTTCGAGGGCGAGTTGTCGTCTCGCGCGGAACCTCTCCGCAGGGCGGTGTTGGAGCAGTTCGAGCGGTATGTCAACCTTCATCCGAAACTCCCTATCGAAATTGCTTTTTCACTCGCCGGCGTAGATGATCCGTTTCTTTTTGCGGACATAATTTCCTCCCACATACAGATTAAGCTCCATGAGCGTCAGGAACTTCTCGAATTGCTGAATCCGGAGGACAGGATGGACAGGTTGCTGCGCCTGTTGATGCGCGAGACCGAACTCCTGGAAATGGAACATTCAATCCACGACAAAGTGAGACGCGAGATAGAGCGCAACAACAAGGAATACTATCTCAAGGAGCAGCTCAAAGCCATTCAGGCCGAACTGGGGCAGCCGGACGGGACCAATGAGAACGACGAACTGATGGCGAAAATCAAGAAGGCCAAAATGCCGAAGGACGTGGAGAAAAAGGCCGTGAACGAGCTTGCGAGGCTCGCAAAGATGCCGTCAATGTCAGCCGAGGCGACGGTTTCCCGCAATTATATCGAATGGCTCGCTGATATGCCTTGGAAAAAAAAGTCCAGGGACAGATTGGACCTCGGGATCGCCAAATCAGTGCTGGATGAGGATCATTATGGTCTCGACGAGGTAAAGGAGCGCATCCTGGAATTTCTTGCGGTTCAGCGCCTGATGGGTCAGGAAACGCGAAGAGGGCAAGTTTTGTGTTTCGTCGGCCCTCCGGGAGTGGGCAAAACATCCCTTGGAAAATCCATAGCGCGAGCGCTCAACAGAAAATTTGTCAACTTTTCTTTGGGAGGAATGAGGGACGAGGCCGAGATTCGCGGGCATCGGAGAACTTACATAGGATCGCTTCCAGGCAGGATCATCCAAAAACTGAAACAGGCCGAAACAAAGAACCCGGTCATGCTGATGGACGAGATAGACAAGGTAGGCGTGGATTTCAGGGGAGACCCGTCATCGGCTTTGCTTGAGGTTCTCGACCCCGAGCAAAATCGCGAGTTCACGGATCACTTCCTGGAAGTCGCGTTCGATTTGAGCCAGGTTATGTTCATAACAACTGCGAATGTCACTCACACGATACCTCGCCCGCTTTTGGACAGGATGGAGATAATTTCCATCCCCGGCTATGTGGCAGAGGAAAAATTACATATAGCTTCCCGCCATTTATGGCCTAAAGTTCTCAAGGATAACGGGCTTGATAAGTTCAAAGTAAAAATCGCCGACAAGGTAATTAAAAAGATAATATCCGAATATACCCGTGAGGCGGGGGTACGCGGGCTTGACCGCCAATTGTCCCGCGTCGCCCGCAAACTCGCCACGAAGATAGTTAAAAAGTCGGAGGAAGGCGCGAAGCGTCCGGCCTCAATATCAATAACCCAGGTATCGTTGAAGGACTATCTCGGCGCTCCCAAGACGCACGGGGCGCGCATACCGAAAAGGGATTCCGTGGGAACCGCAATGGGGCTGGCGTGGACCGAGACGGGCGGCGACGTGCTGGTTATCGAGTCCGCGGTCATGAAGGGGACCGGCAAAGTAACCTTCACCGGCAATCTTGGGGATATAATGCAGGAATCGGCTCAGGCGGCGCTGGGGTATCTGCGTTCGTTCTCGGGGAAATACCGCTTGGGCGGCGTCGAATGGGAAAAGACCGACATACACGTCCACGTGCCGGAGGGAGCAATCCCGAAGGATGGCCCGTCCGCGGGAGTCACCCTGGCTCTTGCGATGCTGTCCTCGCTCTCCAATCGCCCCGTCAATTCGCGCATAGCTATGACGGGGGAAATAACCCTTCGCGGCACGGTTCTCCCGATTGGCGGGGTCAGGGAAAAAGTGCTGGCGGCCAAGAGAAGCGGCATTACGTCGGTGATCCTCCCTAAGGATAACAAAGTTGACGTTGACGAACTCGCGGAATGGGCGCGGGACGAAATGACTTTCAACTACGTCTCGAATGTGGACGAAGTGTTTAATATGACTTTGCGCGAGAAGGGCGCCCAGTGATCCACTGGAAATCCGAAACAGTCTGTACCGCGTGGAAAGCCTCCGATCTTCCAAAACCGGCGCTGCCTGAGGTTGTTTTAGCGGGCAGGTCAAACGTCGGAAAATCGACATTGATAAACGCTCTTTTGAACAGAATGGGGCATAAAGTGGCCTTTGTCAGCTCAAAACCCGGAAAGACCAGGAGTCTCAATTTTTTTAAAATCTACGCGCCGGGCGACGAAGGGGAAGACGTGTTTTTTCTGGTTGATATGCCCGGCTTTGGATACGCCTCTCGCGGACGCGGCGAGCGCGAGGAGTGGCGGAAATTGGTAAACGCCTATTTCTCAGGAGGAAGGGACGCGGTATTCGTCATCCATCTCGTCGATTTCCGGCATGGATTCCTCCCAGGGGACGAACAGTTCACTTCATGGCTTGACAGCATGGACATGCCGAGACTGGTGGTGTTCACAAAGGGAGACAAGGCCCCCAAAAGCAAATCGAAGGCTTTATACAATCAATATGTGGCGAGCGGCATTGTTTCGATTTTGCCTCCGGTCGTTACATACGGTAAAAACGACGCGGCGGCCGATTATCTTAGAATTCAGATACCCCGCATAATTCATGAGCTTCAAAATGGATGACAGTCACAAACGGGAGGACGACAATTGATGGGAAAAACTCGTGTGGGAGCGGACGCTCTGTCGAAAAGCTACGAACCGGGGCCTATAGAGGATAAATGGTACGCGAAATGGACGGAGGACGGGATATTTAAAGCCGACCCCAGTCAGGACAAACCGCCTTTCAGCATAGTAATCCCCCCTCCTAACGTGACAGGTTCCCTCCATCTGGGGCACGCCCTCGACAACACGCTTCAGGACATACTCTGCCGCGCAAGGAGGATGCAGGGATTCAAGGTGCTTTGGATGCCCGGAACCGATCACGCGGGAATTGCCACCCAGAACGTCGTCGAGCGGTCACTGCTTGAACAGGGTGTAAGCCGCCACGACCTCGGGCGAGAGGAATTTGTGAAGCGCGTATGGGAGTGGAAGGATGAGTACGGCTCCCGCATAATAAGCCAGCTCAAAAAGCTCGGAGCGTCATGCGACTGGGACCGCGAGCGTTTTACAATGGACGAGGGGCTTTCTCGGGCCGTTCGTAAAGTTTTCGTGGATTTATATAACAAAGACCTTATCTATCGCGGCAAATATCTTATTAACTGGTGCCCGCGATGCCTCACCGCGTTATCCGATCTTGAAGTGGAGCACAGGGAGCTGGACGGCAAATTCTACAGAGTGATGTATCGGTTCGCCGACGGGGGGGAGGGCGAAGGCGTCGCCGTCATAACCACCAGACCGGAGACGATACTCGGAGACACCGCCATAGCCGTACACCCGAGGGACGAGCGCAACCGTCATCTAATAGGCCGAAGAGTCACTGTCCCCATAGTTGATCGCGTCGTGAAGGTAATCGAGGACAACATGGTTGATCCCGAATTTGGGACCGGGGCGGTAAAAATCACCCCGGCGCACGACCCGAACGACTTCCTCGTGGGAGCCCGCCATAATCTTGAGTCCGTACAGGTCATGGACGACCACGGGATCATGTCAGGCGACGCCGGAAAATATAAGGGCATGGATAGGTTCGAAGCCCGTGCCGCAATAGTGGACGAACTCGGAACGATAGGAGCGCTGCTCGAAGTGTCCGATCACAGACATTCGGTCGGCCACTGCTACAGGTGCAACACGATCGTCGAGCCCTATCTCTCGGAGCAGTGGTTCGTGCGAACGAAGCCTCTGGCCGAGGCCGACGTAAAAGCCGTTCAGGCGGGTGAGATACGCTTTGTCCCCGAACAGTGGACGTCAACTTATTATCAGTGGATGGAAAATATCAGGGACTGGTGCGTCTCTCGCCAATTATGGTGGGGACACAGAATACCGGCGTGGTATTGCGCCTGCGGCGAGGTTACGGTGTCAACTGATGATCCGGCGTTTTGTAAATGTGGGTCTCCTGACATAAGGCAGGACGAGGATGTGCTTGACACGTGGTTTTCCAGCGCGCTCTGGCCGTTCTCCACAATGGGTTGGCCCGATGAGACGGACCTGCTCCGGGCGTTCTATCCGACCAGCGTGCTCGTCACCGGATTCGACATAATTTTTTTCTGGGTGGCGCGCATGATAATGATGGGGATAGAGTTCATGGAACAACCTCCATTCCATCACGTTTACATTCACGCTCTCGTCAGGGACGAGCACGGCCATAAGATGAGCAAGTCGAGGGGAAACGTCATAGACCCTCTAGTTATCATAGACAAATACGGAGCCGACTCTCTCCGTCTCACGCTCGCAGCGCTTGAGCTCCAGGGAAGGGACATATACCTGTCGGAGAGCAGGATTGAGACGTACCGTTTCTTCATGAACAAATTATGGAACGCGTCACGATTTGCACTCATGAATCTGGAGGACGCGCCCGACAATATAGAGCCGCTCACCCCGGAGGATGAGCGGCATCTTCGCCTGCATGACAGGTGGATAATGGCCCGGCTGGCTGACGTTGTCACTGAGATGACCAAACTGTTGGACGGGTACTTCTTCGGCGAAGCGGCTAAAACCATGTACGATTTTGTATGGAGCGAACTTTGCGACTGGTATCTCGAAATGTCCAAGCCGGCCCTCAGAGGCAACGAGGGACCGGAGCGCAAGCGAGCGGCACAGATAGTCCTCTATGCCGTATTCAGGGATGTTTTAAAAATGCTTCATCCCATCATCCCGTTTGCTACGGAGGAATTGTGGAGCGCGTTCGCGTACGAGGACAAGCTGATAGGGCGCGCCGATTGGCCGGTCGCCTCGCTTTCCAGTGACGATGAGCGGGCGAAGTCCGAGATGGAATATCTCCAAAATATAATTCGCGCCATGAGAAACCTGAGGGCCGAGGTTAAACTCCCGCCGCAAAAAATGGCTCCCTTCATGTCTTTGCGCCTCAAGGACGCGTCTGCGAAATCTCTCCTGGAAGATAATCGTGATATGGTCGCGCTGACGGCCAAGGTAGACGAGGTTGAACTCGGCTCTCCTGAGGACCTGAAGCCTCCTAAGTCGATAGCTGCGGTGACGACGGATTGGGAATTGCTGTTCCCAGTTGGAAGCCTTATGGATGTGGAAAGGGAGATAGAAAGATTCCAGGACGAGCTGGACAAACTTGAGTTGGAAATGAAAAAGTCGCGAGGTAAACTGGAAAACAAAAACTTCATTGCAAAAGCCCCTCCCGAGGTAGTCGAAAAGGAACGGATTGCAATGGAGCAGGGGCTTGCGAGGAAGCAACGCGTTATGGAAAACCTGGAAAGGCTCAGGCAGAGTTAACGCCGCGATATGACGCCGCAAACGGATTTAGGGGATTTTGACGAATTTGAATCCCTGCAAGATGAGATAACCGGCTTTTCGAGCCTCGGTATTCGCCCCGGCCTTCGGCGAATATCGAGGCTCCTGTCTTTGCTCGGAGACCCGCAGAACCAAGTCCCGGCGATACAGATACTGGGCACAAACGGCAAGGGCTCGACCGCCGCAACGATGGAGACTCTGCTGAGATTCGGATTGAGAACGTCGCTTTACACAAGCCCGCACCTCGTCTCCTTGCAGGAGAGGCTGCGAGTGGATGGACGCTATTTGCCCATAGATGTTTGGCGCTCGGCGTGGCGAAGGGTAATGGACACTGTGGCCCGCGACGCCGAGCTCGATGCTGACAAGCCAAGTTTCTTCGAGCATTTCACCGCCGTCTGTATGCTCATGACGCATGAAGCCGAAGCCGATATTGCCATACTGGAGGCGGGAATGGGCGGACGCTGCGACGCGACCTCAACTTGCGCGCCAATGGCTGTGATGATAAATCCCATCGGGATAGATCACATGCAATATCTGGGCTCGACTATCGAGGAGATTGCGGGTGAAAAATTCGCGGCGGCCAAAGCAGGCGCGGACGCGTTTTACGCCGGGGATGACTCGGCTCTCACGCGCTTATTTCATGAGTACTGTGAGAGAGCAGGCGCGAGGCCGCATATACTGGATAGTATGGCTCGTCCGATCGACATAAAATGTACTCTCGATAAGACCTGTTTTTCCTACGCTGCGGTCCGTGAGATCGGCGGCGCGCGCGAAATCGCCGGACTCCAAACGCCTCTTCTCGGCCCGCATCAGGCGAGCAACGCGACACGCGCTATAACCGTATTGCTCTCAATGAAAGAAAAATATGACATGTTCTCCTTCATATCGCCGGATTCGATACGGGAATCACTGAAACACACCGACTGGCCCGGGCGGCTGGAAGTTTTTCCGACCGCGGGCGGCCCGTCCGTGATACTCGACGGCGCTCATAACGAGCACGCTATGAGGGCGCTTGTCTCGTCCATTAACTCCCTGACCGGCGGGGGCGAAAAAATCAAAATTGCCGCCACAGTGCTCGCCATTATGAGCGACAAGGGCATACCGCCTATGCTGGATGCCTTGAGCGCGTTGAAATGTCCGGTCTATTGCGCTGAACTTCCCATGGAAAGGGCAACGCGAGCAGAGGAACTTGCCGACATGTGCCATAAGGCGGGGATCGGCATCGCCGGGTTTTTCCCCGATCCATACGAAGCGCTCAAAGCCGCTTTATACGAGGCGGAACAGGACGAGCTTGTACTATGCTGCGGAAGCTTGTATCTGGCTGGCCACATCAGGCGAATATTAAAATATAACTGAACATTTAAGGAAAATCAGCATGCCACTAATCGATAAAATACTGTGACAATATAAAATAAGAAGTATAGACCGCACATCGAAGGGGAGTGCGACGAACTTATGGGTGACGTGAAAGTTGGCGTGGTTGGAGTAGGGCATCTCGGGATTCATCATGCCCGTGTCTATTCGGAGATATTAGGGGCAAGATTGGTTGGGGTAGTTGACATTGATGAGGAACGCGCTCTCGGAGTCGCGGAAAATTTGGGTGTTCCCGCTTATACGGATCTTAAAAAATTTCTGGATGATACCAAACCTGACGCTTTGAGTATCGTCGTCCCCACCGTGAGCCACTTCGAGGTATCGAAGACGGCGATGGAGCGAGGGGTTAACCTTCTCATAGAAAAACCGGTGACAGCAAATACCGCGGAGGCTGAGGAACTGCTTAGGATAGCAAGTGACAGAAACTTGGTTCTGCAGGTAGGGCACATCGAACGATTCAATTCAGCCGTTCAACAGGTTCGTGAAATGGTACACGACCCGATTTTCATACAGTCGCGCCGCGTCGGCCCCTTTTCCCCGAGAATAAGCGACGTCGGCGTTGTATTGGATCTCATGATTCATGACGTTGACATTATCCTGTCGCTGGTGGATTCCGAGATAACGAATATTTCCGCAATGGGCCGCTGTGTCCGCACCGAGCATGAGGATATAGCGTCCGCTCAGATTCGTTTCAAAAATGGAACAATCGCCCACATACTGGTCAGCCGCGTTACCGAAAAACGTATGCGCACGCTTGAGATCACGGAGCCTGAACGCCATCTGCTGGTAAATTATGAAACTCAGGACGTGACGCTTCACCACTGCGTCCAACAGCAGGGGAGGGGACTTGTAGAGGTAGTCGAGCATCCGGTATTCCAGAAGCGGGAGCCTCTCAAGCTCGAATTGCAGGATTTCGTAAGGTGTGTGCGGGAGGGCAGTGAGCCGTTGGTCAGTTTGCACGACGGGAAGCGGGCGTTGGAAGTCTGCGTCGCGATGCTGCGTCAGATTCATGGCGAGACATCCGCCGGAAAGGTAAAGGTGATGTAGCGGCCCGCGATCTCCAACATCGCTCTGTTCTGTTTACCGATCACACCGCCACAGGCCGATACATCTACGTGATCGATGGAGGTTAAAATTAAGATGAAATTGATTCAATTGCAAGGTGGCAAAGGGATAGCTGTCGGAGAAGGCGCGTTGGAACATCTGAAGGATGTGCGGTGCAAAAAGTGCGTATTGGTCACCGGCGGTTCCTCAATGGAGAAAACCGGCGTATTGGACAAAATTCGACAGTACATGAAAAAAGATGGAAGCGGCGTTTACATCCACTCCGGGATTGCGCCCAATCCCACCAAGGAACAAGTAGACGCCGGAGTGGAGGTCATGCGCCGGGAGCTGCCGGATCTGATTATAGCGGTTGGGGGCGGTTCCGCCATCGACGCGGCAAAGCTCATGGCGCTGTTTTACGAGTTTCCTGAAATCAGTTTTGAAAATGTCGGTACTGCGACGCTGCCCACAAAACGGGAAAAGGTCGGATTCATTGCCGTTCCTTCCACATCCGGAACCGGCTCCGAGGTGACAGCGGCCGCGATTTACACAGATGCCCAGAAAAAGATCAAGATCCCGGTAAGAACACCGGCGATCCGTCCTGATCTGGCGATTCTGGATCCTGCGCTCCCCATTACCATGCCGAAAAATCTCGCGGCCGAAACAGGTATGGATGCGCTTACGCACGCATTTGAGGCGTACGTCAACCATAACATGGACGACTTTACTGAAGTGATTTGCCGCGGTTCAATTCAGAGCTTGATTCAATGGTTGCCGGAATCATGCGAAACGGCATCGGTGGAGGCCCGCGGAAAGGTACACTATTATCAATGTATGGCCGGTATGTCTCTTGCCAACGCGGGTCTTGGAATGGTACACGGTATCGCCCACTCTTTCGGCGGAATGTATGATCTTGCCCACGGTCTTGTCAACGGGATAATACTTCCATATGCCATGCAGTACAACAGCCGAGATTCGAAGGTCAAAGAAAAATTTGAACGTTTGAGCGCTTATGCCGGAGGCAAAGATATTATCCAGCAGATTGTTGAGCTGAAAGAACGCTTGAATATTCCAAAATCTTTACAGCATGTGGTAAGCGAAGCTGACTATAAAAGGGACTTCAACCCGCTTGTCGAATATTCGCTGAAAACCACAACGGCGTTTAACCCGATTAAGATGGAGTTTGATGAAATGAAAAAAGTAGTCAACGCCGTATACTACGGTACAGCTATTGATTTAGAATTAGAATAATATGGGAGCTGCGGCTGCCGAGGACAAGCTGGACACCCAGCGGCAGCCGCTGTATATGTGGTGTTGCCGTCAGGATAGTACGACTATATCATTCCCCTGATTCTCAATCATAATCTTACCGCCGTCCGGTACGTTCCCCTGTATCAGCTCGCGCGCGATCTGCGTCTCCAGTTTCCGCTGAACATACCGTTTGATTGGTCGGGCTCCATACGCCGGATCATAAGAATTTTTCGCTATGACGTTGATCGCGCCCCCGGAGGCTTCCAGCGTTATGTTGCGGCTCTCAAGACGCCGGGCTACTCCACGAATCAGCAGCGAGACTATCTCCCCAATCTCCGACATCTTGAGCGGCTTGAACATCACAACGTCATCGACCCTGTTTAGAAACTCCGGCCTGAATCGCGTTTTGAGCTCGTTCTGGACGGCTGCGGCAGCAGCCTCTCCGATCTCCCCACTGGAGGTCAGGCCGTCAGCAATGATGTGGGCGCCTGCGTTGCTGGTCATTATTATGACTGTGTTCTTGAAACTGACCGTCCTGCCATGGCTGTCCGTCACCCGCCCGTCGTCAAGTATCTGCAAAAGAATATTTAAAACTTCCGGGTGGGCTTTTTCAATTTCGTCGAACAGCACTACCGAATATGGCTTGCGCCTCACCGCTTCGGTGAGCTGGCCACCCTCGTCATAGCCCACATAGCCCGGAGGCGCTCCGACGAGCCGCGAAGCGGAGTGGCGTTCCATGTATTCGGACATGTCTATCCTGACAATGTTTTCCTCCGAATCAAAGAGGGCTTCGGCGAGAGTTCTCGCGAGTTCCGTTTTTCCCACCCCCGTCGGACCGAGGAAAATGAAGCTGCCAATCGGACGCTTAGGGTCGCTTATGCCCGACCGGGAACGGAGCACGGCCTCGGAGACCGACTGGACGGCCTCATCCTGGCCAATCACTCTCGTGTGCAGAATATCCGGGAGATTGAGTATCTTTTCACGCTCGCCCTGAGTGAGTTTCGTTACCGGTATACCGGTCCACTTCGAGACTATCGACGCGATTTCGTCCTCGGTAACTTCCTCGCGCAATAATTTTTTCCCGCCCTGGGATCCGGCTTCATGCTCCTCGGCCTCCTGGAGTTTTTTTGTGAGGTTGGGAAGAACGCCGTGACGCAGTTCAGCGGCTTTGTTTAAATCATATTCCCGCTCCGCGCGCTCAATGTCGGCTTTTGTCTCCTCTATTCGCTCACGAAGTTCCCGGATGCCCGATATCGTCGATTTTTCCTTCTCGTATTGCGCGTGAAGGGCGTCGGATTCCTCTTTCAGATTCACGATCTCCTTTGTGATCGCATCGAGGCGTTCGGCGCTCGCCCTGTCGTTTTCCTTTTTTAACGCGGCTTCTTCGATCTCAAGCTGCATGATCCGTCTCGAAACGGAATCGAGTTCGGCCGGCATGGAGTCTATATCGGTCCTTATCATCGCGCAGGCTTCGTCCACAAGATCGATGGCCTTGTCCGGCAAAAATCTGTCCGATATGTAACGGTTGGAGAGAACCGCGGCGGCGACCAGCGCGTTGTCCTGAATTTTTACGCCGTGGTGAACCTGGAAACGTTCCTTCAGGCCGCGAAGGATGGAAATAGTGTCCTCGGTGTCCGGAGGCTCAACCAGCACGGGCTGAAAACGCCGTTCGAGCGCCGCGTCCTTTTCAATGTGGAGCCTGTACTCATCCAAAGTAGTGGCGCCGATGCAGTGCAGTTCACCTCGGGCGAGCATGGGTTTCAGCATGTTGCCCGCATCGAGAGCGCCGTCGGTCTTACCCGCGCCCACTATGGTGTGCAGCTCGTCGATAAAGAGGATTATTCTGCCTTCACTGCGCTGTATCTCGGTTAGAACAGCCTTTAGCCGTTCCTCGAACTCACCCCTGTATTTCGCTCCGGCGATGAGCGAACCCATATCGAGCGCGAAGAGCGAGCGATCCTTCAAGCCCTCCGGTACGTCGCCGCGGACGATCCGCATCGCGAGGCCCTCGACCACGGCAGTCTTGCCCACTCCCGGTTCGCCGATGAGCACCGGGTTGTTCTTCGTTTTTCTGCTAAGGATGCGTATCACTCTGCGAATTTCCTCGTCGCGGCCGATCACCGGGTCGAGTTTGTTTTCTCGGGCCGCGCGGACAAGGTCGCGTCCGTATTTTTCCAGCGCTTCGTAAGAATCTTCGGGCGAGGCGCTGGTTACTCTCTGGTTGCCTCTTATCTGGGTGAGAGAGGCGAGAAACTTGTCCCTGGTGACGCCAAACGTACCGAAAATTTTTGACAGGCGGGAGGAATCGATCAATTGGATGAATATATGTTCCACCGACACATATTCATCCTTCATGGTCTTCGCGTAATTTTCGGCCTCGACCAAAGTGCCCGCCAGAGAACGCGATACAATAATCTGCCCCGGTTGATAACCCGAACCTGTGACACGCGGAAAAGTCCCCAGTTCCGCTTCTATTGATTTCGACAAAGCGCCGGGATTTATTCCCATACACTCCAGCACCCTTGGTATGAGCCCGTCCTCCTGATGAGTTAGGGCCAGCGCCAGATGCGGCTCACCGATCTCCTGATGTGAGCGGGAGATGGCGATATTCTGCGCCTCGGCGAGAGCGAGCTGGGATTTTTCAGTAAGTTTGTTTATGTTCATTGCACACCCCCCTTTATAAATGACCTTTCTTGACTATTATCATATATACTGATTAATCAATCAATATCATATTTGCCTTGACAATGATGATGTCGCTTGATGGCGGGTAAATAGATTTCGTTATAAATAGTTTTCTTACCGTTCATTGCGCGACGAATTTTTTTTGAAGTATAGAAAAAAAATTTAAAAAATCTTGACAGATGGAAAATTTTAAACTATTGTTCTGTAAGTCGGCACATCCGACGATAATATCTTGTTGGGAGGCAACACGATTTGAAAAGCAACGGCACAGTGAAATGGTTCAACGCAACAAAGGGCTATGGGTTTATTACGACCGACGAGGGAAGTGATGTTTTCGTACACTTCAGCGCAATTCAGGGAGAGGGGTTCAAAACGTTGGACGAGGGTCAGAAAGTTTCCTTCGAAATTACCCAGGGTACGAAGGGTCCACAAGCTTCTGACGTTGTGAAGATCTAGTTCATTTTGTGACGGTGTAGTTTAAGATTTTTCCTTTAAATTACAAATGATCAGATGATGCCACGGGAGACGATCTATATCGTCTCCTTTTAATTTATTCCAATTCTAAGCCATTCGGCTTAGAATTGGAATATGCGCGACATTTATGTTGCGCCCAACGCGTAGCGTTGTGGTTTTTTCCAAATCAATATGCGAAGCATATTGATTTGGAATTAGAATTATACATTCGGGGGAATCTTGATGTCAGTATTTGAAGCTAAAAAAGTGCCCTTGGAAAAACTGCGAAAAAAAACCGACGCGGCGTCGCTCGGATTTGCGACCACGGACGAATTGATGTGCAATGAGCAGCTCATAGGCCAGAAAAGAGCCGTGAACGCCATTTCTTACGCTTTGGAGGTCGATCAGAAGGGTTACAACCTGTTTGTGGTTGGGGATCCGGGAAGCGGCAGGACAACGTATACCTTGCGTCAGATGAAGGAACGGGCGGCGCACATGAAGGCCCCTGACGACTGGATATATGTATATAACTTTGACGAGCCGGGCGAGCCTATCGCCATAAATCTGCCGGCGGGATGCGGAAAAAAAATGGCCTCCGCAATGGAGGGCCTCGTGGAGGATCTCAAAACCAACCTTGGCAAGGCGTTTGACAACAGCGAGTACGAGGACAGCAAGGCGTCTTTGGTGAAGAATTTTCAGGAAAACGTCGGCGAGCTGATGGAGTCGCTCAGGGCTTACGCTCTTGAGAAAAATTTTTCCATAAAAAGAACTCCGCAGGGTTTCGTCAATCTGCCGTTGATTAAAGAGGAGGCGGAAAAAGACGAGCCGGATGAGGATAGCGTGAGCGTATCTGAGGAGGCCGGAAATCACGAGCCCGCGCTTGCGACAAGAGAGATGCAGCCGGAGGAGTTTGAGAAATTATCCGAGGCCGAACAGAACGATATCCAAAAAAAATCCGACGACATAGCCGCCCACACACTGGAGACGCTTCGCACTATGAGGGAGCGCGAAAAGGATCTCAAGGAGCACATCAAGGAACTGGACGGCGAGATATGCCGCACGGCGATTCAGCCGATCCTTAGCGAACTTCGAGAAAAAATGCCGGAGGATGAAAAACTCTCGAACTGGATGGACAAACTCGCGGAGGATATCATCGAAAATTACGGCATGTTCGTCGCAGCCGCAAGGGATGAGAATGCCGAGGTCGATTTCAGCCGATACGAGGTTAACGTATTTGTATCAAACGATCCGGAACAGGGCGCGCCCGTGATAAGGGAGACGAACCCCACTTATTACAATCTGGTCGGAAAGATCGAGTACGAGAGCAGGCAGGGATACCTTTATACCGACTTTCACAGGATAAAGGCGGGCGCTTTGCAAAAAGCCTGCGGGGGATACCTGCTGCTGGAGGCCGAAAACGTGCTGAGGCAGTTCATGTCGTGGGACGCGTTGAAACGCATCCTGACGTCGGGAGAACTCACGATTGAAAATCTCGGCGAGCACCTGGGCTATATCCCGGTCGCGTCGCTGCGGCCTCAGGCTATTCCAGTGAACGTGAAAGTGGCGATGGTTGGGACGTATTATCTTTATCACCTGCTCAACATCTATGACCCTGAGTTTCAGAAGATATTCAAGATAAAGGCCGACTTCGAGTCAGACATGCCGAGGGACTGCGACATGGAGTACAGGATGGCCTGTTTCATAGCTCAATTTGTCATTGATCATGGGCACATTCCCTTTACATCCGCCGCCGTCGCCGAGGTTATCGAGTGTTCCGCGCGCCTGGTGGACGATCAGGAACGTATGTCGACGCAATTCAACAGGATATCCGAACTGCTGACCGAGTCCACGGTTTGGGCAAAGATTGAGGGCGCTCAAGCCGTTGACCTGCCGCACGTGAAGCGAGCCTTATCGGAGAGAAAAAACCGCTCCAATTTGATAGAAGAACGTTATCTCAGAGCCTATGAAACGGGCGTGCTTCGAATCGACACGACCGGAAACGTGGTCGGCCAAATCAACGGTCTTACCGTAATAGATCTCGTCGATCACGAATTCGGCCATCCGGTGCGCATAAGCGCGAACGTCTACATGGGTGAAGAGGGCGTGGTGAACATCGAGCGCGAGGTCAAGCTCACCGGCCCCATACACAACAAGGGGCTGCTCACCCTGTCCAGCTACCTCGGGCGTATGTACGCGACCGACATGCCGATCTCCGTGACGGCGCGCATCGCTTTCGAGCAGACGTACAGAGGGATCGAGGGCGACAGCGCGTCATCAACGGAACTGTACTGCCTCCTGTCTGCGCTCTCCGGCGCGCCGTTACGCCAGGATATTGCAGTGACCGGGTCGGTGGATCAATTCGGCGGCGTCCAGCCCATAGGGGGAGTGAACGAAAAAATAGAGGGCTTTTTCAATTATTGCAGCTCAAAGGGGCTCTCCGGCACGCAGGGCGTGATGATACCGGCGCGGAATGTACGTCATCTAATGCTGAACGACGAAGTGACGGAGGCGGTGCGGGCCGGGAATTTCACGATATGGGCCGTTTCCACGATAGACGAGGGTATAGAGATAATGACGGGCGTATCGGCGGGAGAGCCCGACGCGGACGGAAATTTCCCCGCGGATTCGATTCACGGGCGCACAAAAGCGTGCCTCAGGGGATGGCTCGAACGCTCGGCGAAATTGAAACGCTCGCTGTCGAAAAAGAAATCGGCAAACGAGGATGACGATGAGCAGGTTGACGACGAGTCCGAATAGGGGCGAGCGTAAAACATCCGAAAAATTTGTGCCCGCGGTTTGCAAAAGCACTGAAGACAGCAAAATGCAAACCGGGGCACGGGAACAAATACCACTTGTTCTGGACAGGCTGGAATCCGCTTACGGGCACGAATCGTCGCCGCCCGGCATATATGCCACGGGGGAGCCGATGGACGGGCTGATCCTGACGCTGCTCTCGCAAAACACAAACGACAGGAATCGCGACATGGCCTACGAATCGCTTCGGAAAAAATATCCCTTGTGGGACGACGTCGCGAGGGCTTCCGTCTCCGATATAGCGGCGGCGATCAAATCCGCCGGCCTCGGCGACACAAAAGCGGAGAGGATGAAGGTTATATTGTCGAAAGTAAGGGACGACTTCGGCGCGTTCAGCTTTGCGGGGATGAAGGAGTGGGATGCCGCCCGCGTGAGGGAATACCTATCGAACCTCCACGGTATTGGTCCCAAAACGGTTGCGTGCGTCATGGTGTTCGACCTCGGCCTCTCGGCCTTTCCGGTGGACACGCACATTGCGCGCATATCGAGACGGCTGGGCTGGGTCCCGCAAAAAACTACGCCGGAACGGATACAGGATTTTCTTGAATCCATCGTCCCTCCGGAGAGAAGCGGCGGCGGTCACATGAACATGATCGAACACGGCAGGCGCATATGCCATGCGAGAGGCCCGAAATGCGCGGAGTGCCTATTGAGCGATATTTGCCCCTCTAAAGATTCATCTGGGAATAAGACAAGATAATGAACGTGACGCGTCAAGCGCCGCCTCGTGTGATAAAATAAACGTCGTTTGCATTTTGACGCGGCGTATTCATGGAGGCGGTATTTTACAAATGATCAAGGGAATATTGAAAGCTCTGGGGCTCGACCCCAACGATAGATTGATCGATCGTTACAGGATCGTGGCCGAGGACATAGGGACGCTCGAACCGAAAGTTAATTCGATGACGGACGACGAGCTCCGGCAATCGTCCGCGCATTTCAAAGAACTACTCTCGGAGGGCCATACTCTGGATGACATCCTGCCGGAGGTATTCGCCCGCGTGCGGGAGGTATCGACGAGGCGTCTCGGCCTCAGGCATTTCGACGAGCAACTGATCGGCGGCATGGCGCTTCACGAGCGGAAAATAGCTGAAATGAAGACAGGAGAGGGTAAGACCCTCGTAGCGACGCTTGCCGTCGCGCTCAACGCTATAGAAGGTTACGGAGCCCATATTGTAACAGTGAACGACTATCTCGCCCGGCGTGACGCCGAGTGGATGGGGCCGATCTACGAAGGAATGGGACTCACCGTTGGCGTTATCTCGCCGTTTATGAGCCACGAGGACAGAATAAACGCGTACAGGGCGGATATCACATACGGCACAAACAGCGAATTCGGATTTGATTACCTGCGAGACAACATGGCCCACTCGCACGAGGAGAAGGTTCAACGCGGACACAATTTCTGCATTGTCGACGAGGTCGACTCCATTCTTATTGACGAAGCCCGTACCCCGCTCATAATATCAGGCCCGTCGGAGGACAACATAGAACCATACAAGAAAGCGGACTCCGTCGCGAGATCGCTTCGCAAAGGGTCCGATTTCGAAGTGGACGAGAAGGAGCGCAACGTTGCCCTCACGGAGGAGGGGATAGCGCACTGCGAGCGCCTCCTTAACCTTCCCGAGCTTTTCACCGACTATGCCAATACCGAACTCGCTCACAAGATAACCCAGAGCCTCAAGGCTCACAATCTGTTTCAGCGTGATATACACTACGTTGTGAAAGACGGTGAGATCATCATCGTGGATGAATTCACCGGACGCCTTATGATAGGCAGGCGATATTCCGAGGGTCTGCACCAGGCGATCGAGGCGAAAGAGCGTGTCCAAATAGGCCGGGAAAACCAGACGCTTGCCACGATAACGCTCCAGAATTATTTCAGGATGTATAAGAAACTGTCGGGCATGACCGGTACGGCTCTGACGGAAGCGGAGGAGTTCCGCGAGATATACGGCCTTGACGTCGCCACGATACCTACACACCTGCCGATGATAAGGACTGACCATTCAGACGTCATATACCGCTCAAAGCGCGAAAAATTCTCCGCCGCCGCGGACGAAATAGAAGAAAGCTATAATAACGGACAACCTGTCCTGGTCGGCACGCCATCCATAGAGGACTCCGAAAAAATGAGCAAGCTGCTCAAAGCTCGCCGGATACCCCACAATGTCCTGAACGCGAAAGCCCACGATAAAGAGGCGCTGATAGTGGCCCAAGCCGGGCGCCTCTCAGCCGTCACCGTGGCGACTAACATGGCGGGACGCGGGACAGACATCGTGTTGGGGGGTAACGCGGAATTCATGGCCCGTGACGAGGCCGACAGACGCAACGTCGAACGGGATTCCGAGGAATTCGACGCCATCCTGAGCGAGTACAGGGAAAAGTGCTCGGGGGAACATGGCAAAGTCATAGAACTGGGCGGTCTCAGAATAGTAGGCGTGGAACGCCACGAATCGAGAAGAATAGACAACCAGCTCCGCGGCCGTTCGGGACGTCAGGGCGACCCAGGGGAAAGCAGGTTTTACATAGCTCTCGAAGATGATCTGCTGCGGCTCTTTGGCGGCGAAAAGGTCCAAGCCATCATGACCAGGCTTGGAATGGAGGATGGGGAATCCATTGAGAACGCCATCCTAACGAAGCAGATAGAGAGCGCGCAGAAAAAAGTCGAGGCAATGCATTTCGACATAAGAAAACAGCTTCTCTCGTATGACAACGTGATGAATCAGCAGCGTGAGGCGGTTTATCGGGAGCGCGACGAAATTCTGCGCGGCGACGACATTCTGGGCCGTACGCTTGGTATAATTGAGGGGACGGTGGCCGACGCGCTGGGACATCTGTTCTCCAATTCGGAAGAACCTGATATCAAGGGAGTCGGCACCAGGCTCAAATCGATATTCTGGAACGGGATAGAAAACGGGCTCGCTGGAATTGAGCTGCAGTCTGACGTGCCCGCGGCCGAGGAACGTATTAAATCGGAAATAAAAACACGGTTTGACAAAAAAGTGGAGGAACTTGGCGAGGATACCGCCTCGCAAATTTTTAAATTCGTTCTGCTTCAAGTTCTGGACGTCAGTTGGAGGGAGCATTTGCTTGGCATGGACGAATTGCGGCGAGGCATAGGGCTTCGCGCAATCGGACAGAAGGATCCCTTGATCGAGTACCAGTTCGAATCGTACAACCTGTTTCAGGACGCGTTGTGGGGAATCAGGGAAAAGGTAGCCGAATACGCGCTTCGCGTGACGGTCGTCTCAAAGGAAGCGGGCGCTTCGAGACGACCGACGAGGGAGGAGCGGGAAGCGTTGCTGCCCGGCCGCGATCCGAGGGAGGAAGCAACGGCCGGAAGCGCGAGGGACGCTCGTCCGGTGCCAATCAGTAAGGGTAAAAAAATAGGCCGCAACAATCCGTGTCCCTGCGGAAGCGGAAGGAAGTACAAACATTGCTGCGGCCGCGTGACAGCGTCAGCTCCTTCGAAGGACGCGGAAAAACTTCTTTAAAGGCGGAGGTAGTCATGAAACGAATTATTCCCGTTTTATCGGCGATTTGTCTTGTAAGTACCCTGTTGTCGAGCCCGGCGCTCGCATCTGAAAATCCGTTGTCGGACCAGACTCTTGCGCTCGAAAGTCTGTTGTCGAGCCCGGCTCTTGTACTCGAGAAATGGAACACCGGGAGTGAGGTCTTACGATTAGTGTCGGAGGCTCCGACACTTGCGGCGTTTCCCGGCACCCCGGGCGTGGTGTGGATGAATTCCCACAGATACTCACTAACGCCGGATGGCGGCAAAGTCCATTATAGTATTTTCCTGCTGCTTGTCGGGGATGAAACCACCGGCAACAGGTTTATGTCGAAAAAATTTCCATACCCCAGGGATAACGGAGCGGTATTTGAAATCGACGAGGCCTCATGGTACGATGAATCCACCGGACAACATCTCGGAGAACTACGGCAAAGGGAATACGACGAAAACGGTATTCGCGGGATCGAGGTATTATTCCCCGACGAAACGGATGGGCATGTCGTGGCCATAACGACTACCGAGATGGTACCTTCGGATTATCAGTTGGATGACGTCCTTTTTCTGGCAGGCGAATTTCCCGTATGGGAACAGACAATAGAAGTCGCTGTGCCGGACGGGATGCTAATATATTGGGAAGGTTCAGGCGTGAGAGAACCTGATCGCAGATCGAACGGCCGTACTCAGGTGACAACGTGGACGTTGTTGAACGAGCCGGCTTGGGTAAGTTCCGGACTGGTCGAATCATGGAGGCCATCCCTCGCGTTCAGCTTGGATTATGGACAATTGCCGATCCTGAAAAATCTCCGCGAACTCGAAAATTCGGTTTCCGCGCCTAAAGCGCCGTCATCGGTTTTATCAGCAAGGTCAAATCTTACGAGAACAATGGGAAATATCGCCAAATATATGTCATCCCGCCTAATACCTCTTGAAGATGGAACGGACACCGTGCGTCCGTTTGAAGCAATATCGGTGGAAGGGCCTTGGACTGCCTGGGAACAAGTGCTGATAGCAAGCCGTTGGCTCTCCTCGCTGGGTTTTGATACGAGCGTTTACTGGGTGCAAAACCTCCCTGTCGGCTCCAACGGCCCGACGTCACCCAAGATATGGAGAGAACCGATCCTCAAAGCCACTGATTCCGGAGGGCATGAAGTATATTTCAAGGCGGGCTGGTCCGGTGATCCGGAAAAACCGCACCCGTCTTTATTCGGTTTAATGCTTTACAGGTCCGGTAATAGCGGGTTAGAAAGAATCACCCTGCCCAGGGGCTCGGCGTCGGATCACACGCTGATCCAGAACTGGAGCGTGACCGTTGACGAAAACGGCGTGGCATCCGGTACGCTCGACATCACGATGACCGGAGGATGGATGGATGTTTTCGCGGTAGAGCGAGACGATGATGCGGAGAGCATGGGGGCGAGTATTATCAGGGGTAAGCTATTCGATATATTGGGGGCGGATATTTCGGTAGTGTCGGCGAGATCCCTCTCAAACGGGTGCCGCGTATCGTTTTCCGTGGAAGCCGCTCCCGGGATAGTGTCTTCCGGCAGCATCCTTCTTAAATTGATGGGAGGCTTGCCGGTGTCTTTTGGTGATATTCCCCGAAACGGAATGAGATTCAATATGAGATTTCCCTTCGTTTTCGAGATCAATTCATCAATAAAGACGCCGGCGGGATACAGAGCTCTGTCGGTCCCCGAAAAAATACAGACGGGAGACTCGAAGGCGATGCTGGAACAGTCGCTGACACACTGGCCAAAAAGAGCCCTCGCCGAGGGACGCAGCCGATGGACGGTCAGATCGTTCTCAATGGATGAATATATGTCCGGCATAATATCGAATCAGCTTCACGCGGTAGTCGGCTGGCTTGAGACCTCGATACCGCTCAGAAAATAGATTTTTTGGAGGTTTTTTATGGAAAACAGCAAGGAAAAAATTGCGTCGATCGTAAGAGAAGCCGTTATCAAGACAGCGATGGGAGCGGGTATCGCGCTGTCGGATGATATGTCCGTAATCGTCGAGCGGCCAAAAATTGAAAGCCACGGCGACTGGGCGACGAACGCCGCCATGAAATTTTCAAAGTTGTTTGGCTTGAAACCTTTGGACCTTGCCGCGAAACTGGAGGAGGCGATAGAGAAAGGCGACGTGATAGAAGATATAAAGATAGTCCCTCCTGGTTTTATGAATTTCAGGCTTACAAACAATTGGGTAGCCGAGACGATCAAAACGGTAATTGAAAAAAAGGATAGTTACGGCTCGAATGAAATCGGGCGCGGCCGCCGGGTTCAGATAGAATTTGTGAGCGCAAACCCCACCGGACCCATTCATCTCGGGCACGGACGCGGCGGAGCGGTTGGGGACGTCCTGTCATCGATACTCTCATACTCCGGCTGGGATGTCGAACGGGAGTATTATATTAACGACGCCGGATTTCAGATGGATAATCTCGGCAAGTCGACACAGTCGAGATACTTCGCGCTGTACGGACGCGAGGATGAGGCTCCGTTCCCGGAAGACGGTTATCCCGGAGAATATATAGACGGCATTGCGCGGACAATAACGGAAGAACACGGTGAAAAATTGCTCGCTATGCCGATCGATGAGACGCTTCCAATCTTTCGCGACAGAACGTGCGAGCTTGTGCTCAGGATGATAGAACAAGATTTGACTGATTTCGGCATAAACTTCGACGTATGGTTCTCGGAAAAATCTCTTTACAACGACGATCTTGTAGACCGCACCGTAGCGCTGCTCAAGTCTCACGGTTACGCTTACGATAGTGAAGGGGCTGTTTGGTTCAAAGCGACGGCTTTCGGTGACGACAGGGACCGCGTAATGATCAGAAACAACGGAGTACCGACATATTTCACATCGGATACCGCGTATCTCCTGAATAAATATGAGCGGGGATTCGATCTCCTGATATATATTTGGGGAGCCGATCACCACGGATACGTTCCCAGAATGCGTTCGGTGAACAAAGCCCTTGGAAAAAGAGAGGACTGTATTGAGTTCAAACTGATACAATTCGTCAGCCTGCTTCGTGACGGAGAGCCAGTGGCAATGTCAAAGAGAGCCGGAACATTCGTGACGCTTCGTGAGGTCATGGATGAGGTCGGCAGGGATGCCGCAAGATTCTCCTTCATAAACAGAAAGTGCGATTCGCATCTTGATTTTGATCTGGAGGTCGCAAAAAGGACTTCGTCCGAAAATCCCGTATATTACGTACAGTACGCGCACGCCAGGATTTGTAGCATCCTGAGAGAAGCCGGATCTCGCGGGATAGGCGTGCCCGAATTACCATTAGTTGATCTCGGGTTACTCGGCGATCCTTCCGAAACGAGGTTAGCTAAGGAAATTTCCCGTTTTCCCGAGGAAGTAGAGCTTGCCGCGTCAAATATCGAGCCTCACAGGATAGCGTTTTACGCAACAATTCTTGCCGAAGCTTTCCATGCTTTTTACAACTCAGTCAAGGTTTTGGGCGAGTCGCCTGATATAATGAACGCGCGTCTTGTATTGGCGGAAGCCTCGAGAATAACTATAGCGAACGCGCTCAGGCTGTTGGGGGTGTCCGCGCCTGAAAAGATGTGAACGTACGTGCCCAAAATAAGGTGGTTAATAATTTACGCCGTCACATCGTTCATTATGGCTGTAACAGTCGTAACTCTTTTCCGGGAGGTAGGACGGATAGAGCGCCTGTCGAATGTTTTGGAAACCAGGATGGAGGAACTTGTCGAACTCACGAGAAAAAGTCAGGAACTTCAGGAAAAGATAAGTTATTACTCATCTCCGGCGGGCATAGCATTCCTCGCGAGGGAGGAATTTAATCTGGTCCGCCCGGGTGAGAGGATTTATATAATCGAGATTGTTTCCGATGATGAGTTGCTAAAAGAATAAACGGGGTATATAATGCAACATCGTTATCCCTGCCTCTTTTGAATGAGAGAGGCCGAAAGAATCCGAACGGGTTCATAGTCCAGAGGGAGGAGGTGAAGGACGTGCGGCTTTACGAGCTGACAGTCATACTGGTCGAGAATCTGGAGGACCACAAGGAGACAGTCGAGGAAATAGCGGGGGTCGTGCGCGGATTGGGAGCGGAGGTTGACAAGATAGACCTCTGGGGTAAGAAGCGTCTTGCATACCCAATTAAAAAGCAGTTGGAAGGTTTCTACGCGCTTATAACATTCAAAATAGCACCTGACGCCATAAAGGAGATTGATCGCGTTCTGAGTCTCAGAGCATCGGTACTCAGGCATATGGTGGTTGCGATGGACGAAGAGTAGGTAAGAAAATGTCAAGAGGTTATAACAGAGTTGTTCTTATGGGTAATTTAGCCCGTGATCCTGACGTAAGGCACACGCCGAACAAACAGAAGGTCGCGAGAATTACTGTGGCTGTGGGCAGGCAATGGAAGAACAAGGTCACAGGTGAATTACAGAGTCAGACGGATTTTATTCCGGTTGTTGCGTGGTCGAATTTGGCGGATCTGTGCGACAGGTTCCTGAGGAAGGGTAAACCCGTCCTGGTGGAAGGCCGCATTCAGGTGAGAGACTACGAGGACACAAAAACCGGCGCCAGAAAATGGGCGACGGAAGTCATAGCTGATAATATGGTTTTGCTGCCATCGGGACGCAGAGAGGATGAATACGGCGAGATACCTGCTCCAAGGGCGCCCCAGCAATCCTATCAGGCTCCGAAAGCGCAGCCCCCCCAATACCAGGGCGGTGATGTGGGAAGCTTAAGGGAGGACATAGACTTCGAGGAAGATTTTCCGCTGGATTTCTCAGAAATGCAGGACTCCACCGGCGGAGACGGAGAGGTAGACGTCCCCTTCTAGGCGTCATTTGGTGTAGTATGAAGGAGTTGAACCAATAATGGACAACAATTTCAGGAAACGTCGTAAACGCAGGCCAAAGGTATGTCATTACTGCGTCGATAAAGTTTCCTACATTGACTACAAAGAATCCGAAAAACTGCGCAGGTATATCACCGAGAGGGGCAAGATAGTTCCAAGACGTGTGACGGGCACATGTGCCAAACATCAGCGTCAGTTGACGAGGGCGATAAAAAGGGCGCGCTTTATAGCGCTTCTTCCCTTTACATCGGATTAAGATGGCAAGAGGGGGAGCGGAGCTCTCCCTCTGTTTTTTTAAAAATGTCTGCTTCGCGCTTCAAAGACTGGCTGTTATTCACCATAAGCTCTTGTGCTTTATATCTTGCCGGAATTTTTTCTCCGATTCTGGCAGCTCCGGCAACACTGATTTTCTCTCTCCCAACGGCATACCTCGCATTTCAATACGGAGCAATATTTGCCCTGTCAAGCGCTTTTTTTTCATCCATGGTAATTGAGTTCACTCTTTCCGGCGTGTGGGGGCTGCTTTATTTTACGTCGTTTGGGGTGACGGGAACAGTAATCGGCTTGATGGCCAAAGCCAAACTGGAAGGCGGTAATCTTCTTATTGCGTCAACTACCGCCGAGTTTTTGGGAAAGCTGGGCGGGATTCTGTTAATTCATCTGTTTTATGGAATTAATTTTCTCTCTCCTGACGCGGCGGAGATTAAAAAATCTGTAATGGCCTACGGAACCTCTCATTTGACAACCGAAACCGCAAATATGATAATAGACAGAGTCATTTTGCTGATACCGTACGCGATTATTTTGTTCTCCGCCTTAGAGGCTCTGTTTTGTCTTGTAGTTTTATCGTACATCCACAAAAAAAGAACCGGTGAGGCTATTTTAATTCTCCCGCCGTTCAAGGGCTGGAGATTTCCGAGGAGTATCCTGCTCACTCTTGTGGTTGGATTCATCTGCGAGCAGGCGTCATCCGCTGTTAGCGGAAACTCTTATCTTTTGAAACAGATAGGAGCTAATTTAAGTGAGCTGTCAAAAACAATTTTTGTTTTGCAGGGACTTAGCTGCGCTTACTTCTTCATGTTGGAACGCGGCATACCGAAACCAATGAGGATAATAACGGTGGCAATGACGCCGCTTGTATCGTTTTTGGGAGATCTTTTCGCGATCGTAGGCGTCGCGGATCTCGGCTTCAATTTAAGGGAGAGGAAAAACAAAAAAGCGCGGTAGCTTTGCGAACCAAACTGAAGGAGGGAACGCGATGAAAGTTATTTTGACGCAGGACGTAAATAAAGTTGGAACAAAGGGAGATCTCGTTGAGGTGTCTGACGGTTACGGCAGGAATTTTCTAATTAAAAAAGGACTTGCCTTGGAGGGGACCGGGGGAAGACTTCGGGAATGGGAGGAAAATCAGAAATCCAAGAAAAACCGTGAAGCAAAACTGGAAAAAGCCGCCGTCGATACTAAGAAAAAAATTGGCGGCAAGAGGGTGACAGTATCCATGAATGCCGGTGAGGAAGGGCGGCTGTTTGGCAGCGTCACCACGAGCCAGATAGCGGAGGCTTTGAAGATTCAGCACGGAGTGGAGGCTGACAAACACGATATCAAACTTGAAGAGCCGGTGAAGCAGATTGGGATGTATCCTTTCAAAATACGTCTCCATGCCGGGGTCGAGGCGGAACTAACCCTGGAGGTCAAGGCGGTATAGCAATCATGCAGTCGGAACTTATGGATAGAATACAGCCGAACAATCTCGACGCGGAACGCGCCGTGCTGGGTTCGGCTATTCTCGACAGGAGCGCGCTCATCACCGCGCTCGAATGCCTGGAACCGGAGGATTTTTACGACCCCAAACATTCGATGGCTTTCGAGCTCTTAAAAAGCATGGCTCGTCGTGACAAGGCTGTTGATACAGTCACTTTCGAGGAGGAACTGTCAAACAAGAA
>Ga0099364_10001070_pt1 | contig 45811 bp, 42 predicted proteins | sample TergutTh196P3_FD_73070 | JGI IMG/M metagenome (GOLD analysis project Ga0099364, IMG submission 73070) | Microcerotermes parvus P3 segment gut microbial communities from Pointe-Noire, Republic of the Congo - Th196 P3 | ecosystem: Host-associated > Arthropoda: Insects > Digestive system > Gut ...
ATTTTTGCATAAAAGTCAATCCTTTTAAAAACTTTAGTTCAATTGTAAATATTATAGCACATTTTAAGGAGATTTGTCAAGAGTTTTTTTCGTAGGGGGCGGTGTGGTGAAAATTTGCGGGACGCCGTGGGCGGCGTGTCGTACAATTTACGGTGCGATGGGGCGTTCTGTAGGGCGTGTATGTCTTGCGCAATGCGCCATCACGCCGCAATTAGCAGATGTTTCGTGTTTTTTCGGTGCGATGGCGCGTTCTGTAGGGCGTGTATGTCTTGCGCAATGCGCCATCACGCCGCAATTAGCAGATGTTTCGTGTTTTTTCGGTGCGATGGCGCGGTGCGATGAAGACATCGCACCCTACATGATTGCGGCGTCCCCTACGAAATCGAACAATAAAACAACAAAAAGCCGTTTGCTTTTAACCGCAGACGGTTTTTGTTTTAGGAAAGGTTGTCAAGGAATATTTTTTTTGGGCGGGCGATTTTTTGAAAAAGTTCTTGACAAACTGAAAATCATCGGTTATAATAATAAGTGATAAGACCCCCCGCACCTCTCCGTGTCCTCCAATTTTTGGTGGTGCGTGACGTGTCACAGGGGGGATGCTTTTTACTTAGGAGTAATCTAATGGAAACAAGAGATGTCAAACCGCCATTGAAATTCACCGAACAGCTTGATTTGCTTGTCGGCAGGGGCTGTGATGTGGGTGATGTGCAGGAAGCCATAGCGATTTTAGAAAAGGTCAATTATTACCGATTGTCAGCCTACTTTTTGCCGTTTAAGGACGGCGACAAGTACATCATGGGGACAAAACTTAAAACCGTTTACCAACGCCACGAATTTGACAGAGAACTGAGTTATCTGTTATTTGGTGTTATTGTCTCGCTCGAACTGCGATTGCGTACGCAAATATCCTACCGCCATGCTCATACATACGGAGCGTTAGGGTATCTCGAATCGGAGAATTTCTTGCAAACAAGGCACAATCACGACAAGTTTATGAAATCTATCAATCGGAACATACAGCACCATAAAAGGCAAATGTTTGTCCGCCACCACTTGACAAAGTACGGCGGTAATTTTCCGTTGTGGGTAATCGTGGAATTGTTCACGCTTGGTGACTTATCGCATTTTTACGCCGATATGAAAATGGCGGATAGAAAAGCCATCTCGAATCAGTACAATACCACACCTAAAAATCTTGCTTCATGGCTTATTTGTTTGACGAATCTCCGCAATTACTGCACTCATTACACGCGGCTGTATTTTAACAAGTTTGCCGCCGTTCCCGCGACTCCGAGAGGTTATCCGCACGTATTAGGGAAGTTTGTGTTCGACTACATTCTCGTGTTAAAGTTCCTGTCCGTTTCCAACCCCGATTGGAACAACTCGTTTGTGGTACAACTTGAAGCGTTGCTTGAAAAGTACCAAGACTACATCGACCTCGCGCATTTAGGCTTTCCGCAAAACTGGTTAGTGTTGCTTAAATCGTAAATAAAACAGAACAATTATGAGGGGCACTAAAATTCAATAAAAAAACTCTTGACAAACCGATTTATTTATGCTATACTGTAAAAAAAATTAAACGAAAGGTGGTGAAAGGTAAATGAAGCAATTATTTAAGAACTCCGAAACATTCCCCGGCAGCGTAATAACCAACAACCGGGCATTTAATACAGTCACGGCATGGGATAGCTATGCCCTTTTTGCGATTGCTGTGAACGTATTTAAAGCCGCTGAGACAGCGATTTTACGCTTATATGGGGTAGGTATGTCCATTTTTAGATTAAATGATTGTTTTGAACGCCTTTTGCCATGTAATACAGCCTGATACGCTGTTTATATAGTGCGAAACCCTGTGCGGACAAAGCAGTCCTCACAGGGCGTTTTTGCGTCCGAAAATAAATTTTAAGGAATGATTTTTATGTTTAATAAATATATTAAAACCGCAATAATCACTATGCGCGGTAAAACAAATGGCGGTATAATCTATCTGTTTCCTAATGTGATTATGAACCTGATGTACCTGCTCCCCTTGATGTTCTTGTGGCGGGTGTTAGCGGGGCAGGGGGTGGAGGTCGGTATGAGCCTTGAACAAATGCTGTCCTACACCTATATGAACGCCCTGCTTTACCCCATGCTCGTGGTACAGACTTTTTTGTCGCGCTGGAACTATGAGGGTCAGGCAATCAGCCTGTTCGCCCGACCCGTGCCTGTCTTCGGACAGGTAATCTCACAAACTGTCGGCGAATGGCTCCCGATGCTTGAGGTCTATTCTTTGCCGCTGCTTATAATCGCACCGTTTGCGGGGATTATTATTATTCCCGCTACACCGTGGTTTTTCCTGAGCTTATTCTTATGCGTTTCGCTCGGATTTGCTATTGATTTTATTTTTGCATGTGTAACTGTACGGCTGAGGGGCATGGCATGGCTCAGTCACGCCATAAAAATGGCGGTCATGTCGCTTTTTTCGGGGACTATTATCCCTTTTAAGCTATTGCCATTCGGATTGACCGCCTTCTTCGAGTATCAACCGTTCGGAAGTCTCGGCGGTGCGCCGTTATCGTTATTTGTCGGGACGACAGAGCCGCTCCGAATAATTTCGATTCAACTTTTCTGGAACGTAACATTGTGGTTTGTTGCAATCATATGGTTCAAAAAATCAAAAGAAAGGCAGGTGAGTTATGGTGGCTAACCGGCGTACCGCCGGACGCAATTCCGCCGTTTCTGCAACTTGCGAAAGTTTTCAAGGCAAGAAAAACGGCGGGACAAAACGTCCGCGATTTACAATGTTTTTGCATATCTTAAGTTTGTACAAGCTTTATCTAAAAATGGACTTAGCCTGGCTTTTCCGTGATGCAAAAACCGCAATACTTATGATTATTGCCGATGTACTCTCAAATTTATCTGCTGTGACAGGTATATTTCTGCTTGCATGGAGATTTGACGGAATCGGCGGCATGAGCCGTCATGAAGTGTTGTTTATGCTTGCCTATTCGACGATTTTGACGGGGATTTTTCAGACGTTTTTCTGCGGAGGTAACACCGCACACATCAGCCGCGTAATCGGCAGAGGGCAGCTTGAACATGCTTTTATACAGCCGTTACCCCTGCCTGTACAATGGCTGACAAGCGGATTTATTCCCCTATCGGGGAGCAGTAACCTCATCAGCGGAATCGTCATAATGGCGGTAGCAGTGAACCAACTCGACTTGGTTTTACCGTGGTGGTGGGTGTTTTCGCTCGTACTCAACTTGATTATAACCACGTCTTTAATTCTCGCGCAGTCTTACTTGTCGGCGAGCTTGGCATTCTACGCGCCTGTGCAAGCGGAAGAGATTTCAAGCATCGTCATTGACGAATTCGGGTATATTGGCACGTTTCCGCTTTCGGGTATGCCGAAGGCTTTACAAATCACGCTCATCACAATTATACCGACAGGACTGCTCGCATGGTTTCCGACACTTGCGTTATTCGGGAAGCCGCCGTTTGGCTTCTCCGCATGGTATCCGCTTTTATTCGCAATAATACTCTGGGTTATTGCATTATTTTTCTTCAAGAAAGGATTGAATCATTATGTTAAAAAAGGCATTAACAGGTATCACCCAATGGGACACCGCCGTTGAAATAAGCGGCGTTACGAAGACTTTTACACAGTGGCAAAGGGAGAATACAGGACAAGGCGTTCTGAAGAATCTATTTAAGCCGCAAAAGAAGATTATTACCGCCTTAGACGATGTTTCTTTTACCGTGAAACGCGGGGAGTTTGTCGCATATGCCGGTCCTAACGGCGCAGGAAAAAGCACGACAATGAAGCTGTTAGCGGGAATGTTACAACCGACGAGCGGCAGTGTAAGGGTTAAGGAAATGTCGCCCGACAAAGAACGCATAAAGCTCATGAAGCGGCTTGGCGTGCTGTTCGGTAATCGCACGGAGTTATGGTGGGACCACCCTGTTTCGCAGAGCTTTGAGTGGAAGAAGGTTGTCTGGGCGATTCCCGACGACGTTTACAGGAAAAACTTAGAAATGGTTACAGAACTGCTCGATATAGGCGATTTGCTTAAAACATTTGTAAGAGAGTTGTCGCTCGGTCAGCGTATGAAAGCCGATTTGGCGATGCTGTTACTGCACTCGCCGGAGATAATTCTGCTTGATGAGCCTACGCTCGGCTTAGATGTTGTTGCAAAGCGGCAGATGATTGACTTCCTCAAGAAAATCAACCGCGAGAGCGGCGTGACAATTATTGTTACCAGTCATGACATGGACGATTTAGAGGAAATGGCGGAGCGTATAATCATGATTGCGAACGGAAAAATTGCGTATGACGGCGGCTTTGACGGGCTTCGCAACATAACGAGAAACAACACAAAGGTTGTAGTCACGACCGATTCGGGGATTAGCGAGTATGAAGTTAACCTCGAAACTAATCCGATAAATTCGTTGCTTCGGCAGTTATCGGAAATGGAGGGGCTAAAAGATATTGAAATAAGAAAAGCCCCCATCGAACAGGTGATTGCGGAGTTGTACGGAACATGGAGGGGTAATATTTAATGAAAATGACGCAAAAATAAAGGGAAATTAAAAAAATTTACCAAAGAATGAAAAATATTTATATAAACACTTGACAAGTCGTTGATGAGAGTGTATAATATAATAGCTGTCGGTTATTTTCTAAGCGGCGGCGAAAGCGGAAAGCCTTTAACAAGGTTTAAAAAGCGGGAGTATAGCTCAGCTGGGAGAGCATCTGCCTTACAAGCAGGGGGTCACAGGTTCGAGCCCTGTTACTCCCAGCGCATAGGTCTTGCAGGATAATATCTCGTGGTCTCAGACATTCGTGGTATCTGCTTTACGGCTTATATTTAAACAATGTGATTTGGTTTCCGCTATACGGTCCGGTAGTTCAGTTGGTTAGAACGCTAGCCTGTCACGCTAGAGGTCGAGGGTTCGAGTCCCTTCCGGATCGGTTGGTTTTTCATGGTTTTTTGGTTTTTTTTTCGCAAGGAAGACGAGCATTGAGTTTACTCAAGCGCTTGTCTTTCTTGTTTTCTGCCCCCCATTTTATGACATATACCGGAGTAAAAAACAGTTGCTTTTCTGTTTTAAATATAGTACAATAGAATATAGAAAGGCGGTGGCATTATGGAGGCTTTTGAATTTCAAACTATTGTTAAGGACGGAATCATCAGAGTACCCGAAAAGTTCACGAAAAGACTTGCTAAGAACATCAAAGTAATAATACTGACGGAAAAAGAGAAAACGACGGCAGACAGCCCCGCTTTCCCTTATTTTGCGGTTGATACCGACGGATATGTATTCGACAGGGAGGAAGCCAATGAAAGGTAAAGTCTTTCTTGATACTAACGTATTTGTCTATACGCAAAGCGCGAGCGAAGAAGAAAAGCGTAAGATTAGCTTGAGTGTTCTTGAGAAATACGATTGCTGTGCGAGTACACAAGTACTATGTGAGTTTTGCAACGTAACGCTAAAGAAGCTAAAGATGCGTATAGAGGACGTAAGACAGATTGTCAATGCTATAAATGACTCCTGTGATATTTTACTCATAGATTTTGAAACGCTTCAAAAAGCATTGTCTATAAAAGAGCGTTATGGGTTTTCTTTCTATGATTCTGTGGTGTTGGCTTCGGCTGTATTGGGCGATTGTGCATATGTATTTAGCGAAGATTTACAAGACGGACAAGTCATTGATGGCAATCTTGAAATTGTTAATATATTTGCGCGGAAGAATTTTGAAATCTGATTATAACTAATACTCAATTTTATAGCTTAAAATCCAACAGCGAGAAGATTTGCCGTTCGGCGTCTATACCTGGATAGACCTCTTTTAACACAAGCCCGTTCGTGCCAAGCTCAAAAACGCACCGCTCCGTAACGTACAGAACCCGTTGACCTCTTTTTAATGCGTTTTTCCCCGAAAAGCTTATTGCGGAAATCTCTTTTTTAAATTTCGGTATTGTACCCTCCTGTTTAATTATCACCTTTCCGTTCTCTCTTGTCGTAATGAGACCTTTAGTGGTAAAGCTCATACAAAAAACAATCGTTTTTGTCGAGTGGGTGATATTAGCAAAACCGCCGATTCCTGAATAGTTTTCTTTTAGCTTGTGGGCGTTAACACTACCGTACATATCGACTTCAAGGCTGCCTAAAAAGCAGATGTCGAGTCCGCCCCCGTCATAAAAATCGAACTGCGTAGCCATATCGCATATCATATCTGCACCGATAGTCGCGCCGAAAGCCACGCCCGGAGCGGGCAGTCCCCCCACACCGCCGGCTTCTACCGTGATGTGTACGTCTTTTAAGATACCCTGCTTTGACGCATATTTGCCAACCATTTCAGAGGTTCCTATACCGATGTTGACAATATGACCCGGCTTTAATTCCCTTGCGGCGCGTTCGCCGATAATATCTGCCGTTTGGTCATCTGTTTTAGTTTTTTTATTTTTTGTTGTGGAGAGTTTATTAACGAAATAATCCATGTGTGATGCGGGAACATGGATGTCTCCCGATAAAGTCGGGTTATATTCTTCCGCGATTCCTTGACTTTCATGCACGACCACCGCGTCTACCAAAACACCGGGGACAATCACGTTACGGGGACGGGAGAACATATGGCTGACCCGCTCTACCTGAACAATTACCTTTCCGCCGTTTCGTTTTGTCGCTTGAGCTAAAGCCAAAGCGTCCACGGTCAGGTATTCTTTCTCGAATGAGATATTTCCGTTCGGGTCTACGGTAGTGCCTTTTATGAACGCAATGTCAATATTCGGTACGGGATAAAGAAGGTATTCTTCACCCTCGATTTCCCGAATTTTAACAAGTTCTTTCTTGGAATTACTGTTTAAAGCGTAGGTGTCAATACGCGGGTCGCAGTAGATACCTATTCCGACATCGCTTAGAATCCAGTCTTTGCCTGCCGCCGCCGCTCTTATGGTATGTGAAAGTACCCCGAGCGGCAGGCAATACGCCTCGATTTTTCCGCTCGCCGCCATTTGCTTTGCACAAGGCATACTGTTATAATGCCCCGCAATTATTTCCCGTACCGCACCCATTTTAATATAGCGGTCAGCGAAACGGTTTTCATCCCATGCGCCGAAGCCCGCCGCGCAGAACAGCCGTAGTTCTTTCGGCGAGCCGGTCTGCTTAAACCTCTCGTACAGTGCATCATGAAGTGCTTCGGGGTTCGACAGCGCCAAAAACGAATTAATGGCAATGCAGTCGCCGTCTTTGATTAACTCTGCCGCTTCATAAGCGGAAGTGATTTTAAACATATTTATCCGTCCCTTTAACAATATGCGGTTTATTTACTTTAATTTTCTTTCTTGCTCGCAGCCTTTAAAATGAGCATCATCACTATCCCTGCCGCCGCACAACACGAAGCAATTAAAAAAGCGGGGAACATGAGATTTATATCGTTAGCATCGGCGGCGACATTTCTGAAATATCCCGCGATTTGCGATGATATAACGGCTCCCCCGCCAAATCCGAGAAGAACTATACCGTAGTTGACAGACATATGCTTGGGACCGAACAAATCTGCGGTCAGAGAAGGGAAGTTGCTGATAAGTCCGCCGTAGAAAAATCCTATAAAGGCTATTAAAACAAAAATAAAATATCCTTGCGCCATGTTTACTAAAAGCGACAGAACAGCGTTACCCGCGAGCAGAATCAAGATAGTATTTATCCGTCCCAATCTGTCAGAAATCATACCCCAAAGAAGCCGCCCGAGCGAGTTAAACATAGTTATAGCCAAAACCCCGATTGTAGCAACGGATTCAAGTCCTTTTGCAATAGCTATGGGTTTGGCAAAGGCTATCATCATCAGACCGCCCATACATGCGAGCAAATAAGTAAACACTACTAAGTAGAATTTAGGTGTTTTAAGCATCTCAGAGGGCGAGTAGTTCCGTTTTTCGTTAGCTTGAGCGGTACTTGCGGTTGTGACCGCCATATAATCGGCGGATGGATTTTTCATAAAAATACTACCCGCTGTACATACTATCAGAAAAACTATACCGAGAACCGCAAACGTAGGAAATTCTCCTGTACCTATACCGCCGAAGCTTGTTATTAAAATCTCAACGATAGGTGTGAAAACAACGCCGCCGAAGCCGAGTGCGGCGACTATTATGCCTGTGACTAAGCCTTTTTTATGCGGATACCATTTTTGAGCGCAGGCGATGGTCGTAGAGTATGTGAAACCCATACCCACACCGCCCATTACACCGTAAGTCAGCCACAACACCCACGGATAATTCGCCGTGGCAAAAGATGCTAAAATAAAACCCGTGCCGAGTATGATACCGCCTATGAAAACGACGATTCGTATAGTATACCTAAGTGCTAATTTTCCGCCGATAACGCTACCCATAGTCAGCGCGACGAGTAAAAGTGAAAATGTAAGACCTGCCGCCGCATTGTCGCCGTTGAAAATGCTCTGTGCGACGCCATTTTGAAATACGCTCCATATATAAGCGACGCCGAGAGTGAGTTGAATCGCGATTGCCGCGAATACAACGAAAATCCCTTGATTTTTCTTTGTCATAAGTTGTCCTCTTTTGTTTAATTTATTTTAAAGGTCGAAATACATTTCATATTCGACAGGATGCGGCATGAGGCTGTATTTCAGAGCATCTTTCCTGCGTTTATTTATCCATATTTCTATCAGTTTTTCCGAGAAAACACCGCCCGCCGTCAGAAAATCTTTATCGCTCTCAAGGGAGTCGAGTGCCTCGTCAAGGGTTCGAGGCAGTGAGCGTATTTTCGCTTTTTCCTCATCGTTTAAATTATAGAGATTAAAGTCATACGGTCCGTAACCCTCCGCTTCGGGGTTTATTTTATTTTTAATACCGTCGATTCCCGCCATGAGAATCGCAGAATATGCGTAGTAGGGGTTACATGTACCATCGGGGTTACGAAGTTCAAAGCGTTTCTGGTCGGGCGCTTTAGCGTATGCGGGGATTCTTATTACAGAGCTTCTGTTCGAGGTCGCATAGCCGATAGTTACGGGGGCTTCATAGCCGGGAACGAGCCGCTTGTAGGAGTTTGTAGAGGGGTTTGTAAACGCGCATAAAGCCTTCGCGTGCTTTAGTATACCTCCGATAAAATGATGCGCTGTTTCGCTGAGCTGGGAGTAGCCGTTTGCGTCATAGAAAAGCGGTTTACCCTCTTTAAAAAGGTGCATATGAACGTGTAAGCCGTTTCCCGCTTCGCCATAGATGGGCTTCGGCATGAACGTAGCTGTTTTATTTTCGAGGATTGCTCTGTTTTTTATTATGTATTTACCGAGCATGGTCTTATCTGCCATCTCGCGCAGACCGCCGAACTCAACCTCTATTTCTATCTGCCCTGAGCCGCTGACTTCATGGTGATGATATTTTACGGCTATTCCGGCTTGTTCAAAAAGCATACAGACCCTGCTTCTGAAATCGTTGAGCTTGTCCAAAGGCGGAGCGGCGTGGTAGCCGTTATTTTTCGCTAATTTATAGCCGAGGTTAAATTCTTCTGCGCCTGTATTCCATTCGGCAGGCTCGGTATCGACTTTAAACCTTGTGTTATACGACATATTTGAATAGCTCACATAATTAAACACATGGAACTCAAACTCGGGACCAATCCGAAATTCATCTGCAATGCCCGTACTGAGCAGATACCGTTCTGCTTGTGTGGCGACGTTACGGGGACATTGGTCAAATCGCTTATTTTCGGGAAGCGAGATAACATAAACGTCACCGATTACAGAGAGCGTTTTGACCTCCGAAAACGAGTCAACATATGCCGTAGAGAGGTCGGGGATAAACACCATATCACTGTTTTCAACGGGTGCGTAGCCGTAGTTTGAGCCATCGAAGCCTATACCGTTTTTCATAGTGTCGGCAGTAAAGCGTTCAACGGGCATCGTGAGATGCTTCCACCGTCCGTCAAGGTCAAGCATCATAAAATCGACCATTTTTATTTCCTTCTCTTTACAAAAGGCGAGGGTTTCATCAAGCGTTTTAAACATTTTTATATCTCCTTGTTTTTTAATTTCGTAATTTTATCATAAATTCGCTGAAAAATCAACAACACGGTTTTATTTTTGAGCGGTTTATGGTTTATAGCTACTCTTTAGAGGTGCGGTTTTATTAAAAACGTCCGTATTCTTGCTGTCAACGCAGAAATACCCCGTCCGTACAAATTGAAACTTTTCACCCGCTTCTGTAGTCTTTAAAGACGGCTCGACCTTGGCGTTTTCCGCTTTTATAAGAGAATTGGGGTTAATATAATCTCCGAAATCGCTGTCGTCGGGAATATCGAAGACATTTTCAACGGAAAAAAGCTTATCATAAAGAGCAATTTCAGCGTTTTCGGCATGAGCGGCAGAAAGCCAGTGGATAGTCCCTTTAATTTTTCGCCCATCGGCGGGTACTTTATTTCCTGTTTCCAAGTCAGCCGTGCAGAGAAGCTCGACCACACTTCCGTTTTCGTCCTTGATTATCTCGTTGCACCTTATAATATACGAGTTCATTAACCTGACCTCACCGTCTTTTTTAAGCCTGTGAAACTTGGGAGGCGGTATATCGGCGAAATCGTCACGCTCAATGTACAGTCGGTTCGTAAAGGGAAGCTCACGTACTCCCATTTCGGGGTTGGCAGGATGATTTGAGAATGAAAAGTATTCGGTTTTATCCTCAGGGAAATTAGTGATAGTTACTAAAATCGGATTAACCACGGCGACCCGTCTCGGAGCGGTTTTATCAAGCTCCTCGCGCAAGCAGAATTCAAGCAATGCGCTGTCTACAACGCTATAAGTCTTCGCTACACCCGCCCTCTTAACAAATTCGAGAATCGACGACGGCGTATAACCGCGCCGCCTTAATCCGCTTAAAGTCGGCATACGCGGGTCATCCCAACCATCCACCAAGCCTTTTTTAACCAAATCGCCCAAATACCGCTTACTCATGGTCGTGTATGTCATATTAAGGCGGGCAAATTCGTACTGATGCGGTTTTTCTTCTTCGCGCAGTCCGATATTGTCCGCAACCCAGTCATAAAGCGGACGGTGGTTTTCAAATTCGAGAGAACAACAGGAATGGGTGATTTTCTCTATCGAGTCCTGAATCGTATGTGCAAAGTCATACATGGGATAGATTTTCCATTTGTCGCCTTGTCTATGGTGATGAGCGTGGAGAATCCTGTAAATAACGGGGTCTCGCATATTCATATTAGGTGAAGCCATATCTATTTTCGCGCGTAGGGTACAGGCACCGTTTTCAAATTCTCCGTTTTTCATACGCTCGAAAAGCTCAAGATTTTCTTCCACCGTTCTGTTTCTGTAGGGACTGTTTTGCCCGGGCAGGGTCAGCGAGCCGCGATACTCTCGGATTTCTTCACCCGATAAATCGCAGACATACGCCTTACCATCTTTTATCAGCTTAACCGCATACTCATAGGTTAGGACAAAATAGTCCGAGCCGTAAAAAATACCGCCGCTCGGCTCGCTACCTATAAGCCATTTTATATCCTCAATAATAGAGCGGACATAGCTCTCATCCTCTTTTACGGGGTTTGTGTCATCGAAACGCAGATTAAACAATCCGCCGTACTTTCGTGCGGCTTCAAAGTTTATATAAATTGCTTTCGCGCTCCCGATATGAATACAACCGTTAGGCTCCGGCGGGAAGCGGGTATGCACTGTCGTATGCCGCCCGGCGGCGAGGTCGGCGTCGATTATATCGTGTATAAAGTTCTCATTTGGGACGGGTTTTTCTTCAGGGTTCATTTTATAACTCCTCTCTTTTCTACAGTCTAATATAGATTATAACGAAAAATTCATCGTCTGTCAAGGAAAGATTTCTTTTCAGAGCTTAGATTTGCGTAGGGCGATAAAAAACTTGACAAATGCGAAAAAGAATGATACAATACCGAGATATAGGCAGCGAGACGCAGATAGTGCAATATAAAGCCCGATTCAGACAAGCAAAGAGGAGTGTGTCAGATGAAAAAGAAAAATACAAAAATCCCCATTATCTATGAGGACAGCTACATTATTGTAATTGACAAACCTGCGGGGATGTTATCGGTTTCAACCGATAAAGAAACCCAAAACACTGCTTATCGAACAATAAACGACTATGTTAAATCGAGGCACAAGGCTAATCGAATATGGATTGTACATCGGCTTGACCGCGACACCTCAGGGGTTATGCTGTTTGCAAAAAGCGAGCGTGTCAAGCTCGCATTACAGGATAATTGGGAAGAAATGGCGATTGGACGGGAGTATGTCGCAGTTGTCAGCGGGCATGTGAGACCGGTCGAACGGAAAATCACATCATGGCTGAAACAAACCAAAACGCTGTTAGTGTATTCGAGCAATCGAGAAGGCGACGGTAAAATCGCAATTACGAATTATAAAGTCAGGAAGTGTAAGGGAAAGTACTCGTTGCTTGACATATCGCTTGAAACAGGACGAAAGAATCAAATCCGCGTTCACATGAAGGACATCGGACATTCAATAGTGGGCGATAAAAAATACACAAACACAAACAGCACCGTCAATCCGTTTGGTAGATTGGGATTACATGCGTCGGCACTGACGGTCAAGCATCCTGCTTCCGGCGAAGAAATGCGGTTTGAATCGGCTATACCGAAAAGCTTTATGAATTTCTTCTACCCCTCGGAAGGGAAGTAGGCTTTAAGCCTTATTTTACTCATCGCCTTTGTTTAAATTAATAAACAGGCTCGGCTTGGATTGTTTAAAAATAGCGTCCATAACCCTCTTTGTTTTGTGAGAAACAGGTACTCCGTCTGAATCCGTGGGGATATTTTCATCTGCGAAGCCGTCTTTACGCTCAAAACCTCGAAGTATGTCTGTAAAGCCTATTTCCTGTGTTTCTTCTGCCTTTTGTGAGGCATAGACCCGCGGCGTCGAATAATCGGCGCGGCTTTTTTCGTTTTGCCGCGGTTGGTTTTCGCTCTTTGGGACACTCAGCGCAGGTACGGACGCAGGCGGCGGTGTTATAAATGCGGGGACTCTGGGTTTTTCAGGAACGGGTTGCCTTACATCGTTCGCCGTGCCGCGTTTTGATACAGACACAGGCGGACTTGCCGGCTCGTTTATGATAGGGTCGCTCACTCTGCCGTTAATGAAAGGGTTTATAATACGCGCAGGAGGGGCGGGCGGTTTAGGGCTTACTTTTTTAGGCATTTTTTTCGGGTTAAATACCTTTACATATTCTTCGCGTTCAGGCGTCTCTTTGCTTTTAACATTGTATATTCTTACTTCTTCATCATTTGTGCTGTTTAAATTATTTCCGGTGTTTAAATTATCGGCGGGTTTTTGCGGCTGAACCTTTAATTGTCTCGGTTGCGGAGATTGCCCGTGGGGTTCTGTATTTGTATGAGGAATTACCACGCCCGATGAGTACGGTTCGGGTCCCATTCCCCTGATTACTTTTGCCGAAACACGCGATGCGACAGGAACAACGGGCGGTTCTTCATCTTCGCTGTCATTATAAACTTCGACATTCTTTTTACTTTCAGGTTTTTCGAGGACTCTTCTGTCAACCCGTTCAAAAACAAACGGCTTTACATCTCTGCCCTTTTCGTCTTTTTCTCTGCCTCTCTCTTTTTCTTCGGTACGCCGTTTTCCTTCCTCTGAACCGGGTAAAAAAGACATGGTTCGCGAGTATTCGGCAAAGTTTTCAAAGTCCCTCATTGTGGCGAGTCCGTTTTGGATGTTATCGCGTATCGTGTTCATATATTTGCACCAGTCGGAAAAATCCCGCTGTGTGAATTCAACATTGATTCTCGCAGACATTTCTTTATAGAGGCGGTCACACCGCTCGTTTAGCAGGGCGGTATCCACGCTTTCGGTATTAAGATTCGCAGGGAGTCTTTTTTCCTTACCCGTCTTTTTCAGCATGACCTCGCGGCAACTTCTGCCGTTCTTCGACAGCTTGTCACAATAATCGAAGTCAAATTCTTCCGAACGCATATAATATTCTCTGCAAAGCTCACAACGCTGTAAATAAGCCTCATTTTCAATAATGACGTCTATTTCCAAATCAATCGCCGCTTTAAGACTTGTAGGCATATATACTTTTAAAGGGGTTTCCATGAGAGACTTTATCATAGTTTCGACTATATTGTCGCCGCGCGGAGGTAAAAAGAGCTTCATAGATGAAAAGGCATCCATGGCGGTTTGGTCGGAAACAATTTCGCTCTTAACTTTTTTAGACTTTCCTTTGTCATCGCCGTAACGCAAGTCGGTGAGCAGATTCCGCACTATTTCACGGCTCACACTGCTCATGATAAAGGGTGAGTTAGGCGTTCTGCCCATAGAAAAAACCTTATTTTCTGTGGCAAAGTTCAGGTCATAGCCTAATTCGTTCGCGACGACATTAAACATCAGGTCAAAGTAATTTGCGCGTGCGGCGGCTTCGGCGGAGTTTTTCAATTTTCCTTCAAATATGAAATCCACCTTTACATTTGCATATTCCTGTACTTTAAGAATATTGACCCACTGGTTTATTGCGTGTCCGTGTCTGTATTCTGAAAGGCGCATGAACACAGCTTTTTCAAAATCATTTCTGCATGGGATATAGTTGTTCCATAGGGTGATAACGCCTATTTCGTTTTGTCTGCAAATGTACTCTACCCAGCAGTCTATGACTATCTTCTCGAAGGCTCCGCGTAAATTCTGCTCAAAATACTTATGGCATCCGCTGATGGAGTTTCGTATTTCAGCCGCTTCTTCCTGTCTGTATTCTCCCGTTTTCATGTAAAGCTTGCATAAATCCACACATCTTTCCATAAAAAGGTTAAAGTCATATTTCATAAAATACAACAGGTTTTTCGGGTACGAAACCGTATATATGTCGTTTGAATTTCTTCCGGTCAGATTTATCCGTGTATTCAAGTTTTCACATCCTCTCCCGGGATTTTTTTACTCCGGAGTGTTATCTACGTCCGGCGGTGTTGTTTGGGCTCTGGTCACTTGAGCCGGCGGTTCATAGGGGACGGTTTCGCTTGAGAATTGAGCCGCTGTCGGCTGTCCGGCGGGCAGCTTAAATTCCGGAGCTTCAAAAACCGTCTGGTCTATAAGAATTTTATCGTTTGTCAGCCATTCGACGACTTTAAAACCTGCTAATACCCGTAAGCCCGTCTGTGGGTCTACATCGTATTCTCTGATATTGAGTTTACTGTCGCTGATTTGCTCAAGCTCGAAATCCCGCGGCAGACGCTGCCGCGTAATTTCTGTGCTTCCCATATACCTTTCACAAGAAAGAAACGGTAATTTCATATCCTCTCCGGTAAATTCGGCGTGATATGTTATGGTTCGGTTTTCTTTATTTTCCTTGTCAATATATAAAACCAACCTGTAAGAGTCGTCTTTTGAATAGATATAAACATCACTGCGAAGCTCAAGACTCACGGGGAATATATTGTTCGTTATGGAGAATATCTGAAGCGTGAGATAGCCGAGCGTCGTAAGTACGAAAAGTATCAGATAAATTGTTCCGAGTACGGTTTTAAGAGATTCCGGCGTAGCGGAAGTGAAAAACACAATCGTCGCAACCGCAAACACGGGTACTAACAAAAACCACTCCCCGAACGCAAACACGAGCATTATTAAAATACACGGGTGGAGCAAACAGACCGTAATCTTTGTGGCTATCTCCTTTCGCGTATAAATCATAGCCGCACCGAATAATACATTAATTAACAAATATAATGAAAATAACGACACAGCGTTCGACGGTACAAGGTAAAACGAAAACGTCAGCCACGCAAGCCACACCACGAAAAAGCCGTAACCGAGCGAAAGAGCCGAAAACCCTATTTTCGTCCATTTGTTCCCGAAAAAAGAAAAAACAGCGTTTAATGCTTTCATAATGTCTATCGGGTTTATTAAACCCGCCCTTCTTGCCCCTTCTGTATAAATTTCATGTAAGAGTAAAAACACCCTATCTTATATTTTATAACAAATTAACTTTTTTTTCAAGTTAAAAAGAGCAATTTTTCAACTTTTTAAAATAAAAAAATATTGACGCCTATATATTGGGGAACGCATGGCGTATGCTCACAATATACAGGCGAAATAGGTAATTTTATGTCATTTTTTGTTTTATTTTATCTTTTCTTGAAAATCTCGTCTAAATCTCTGAACGGGTCATCGTCAAAACTCTCGGACAAATTAGCTGTGATGAACTGGTCGAGGGTTTTTATCTTAGCCGATGGGAACTCCTCGGTTATCTCTTCTTCAAGGTCAACCGCAAAGGTCTTAACCCCTGCTGAATTTTTAGCCGCTTCCGCCGCGCTGACTGCGGCGGCTCTTACCTCTGCCGCCGAACTCGTCGTCGCACTCTCACCCATACCGAAGCAGGTAGCAATGATAGTCACCACCATTTCATCCTTCAGAGCCGGATTATAATCCGCACCGTATATAACTTTTACATCGGGGTGGGCTACGCCGGTAATCTTGTTCATAACCTCGTCAACCTCATAAAGTAACGTGTCCTCCGACATAACAACATTGACAAGGACCTTACCGGCATTGGCAATAGATGTTTCGAGCAGGGGTGAATTGACGATTTTCTGTACGGCTTCGTCCACCTTATTATCGCCTGTACCTACGCCTATTGCTATATGTGCGTCACCTGCCATTTCGAGCGTGGACTTCAGGTCGGCGAAATCTATGTTCATTACCGCCGTGTTGTTCAAGAGTTCGGAAATACTGCGCGTTACGTTGTACAAAACATCGTCAACCATAGCAAACGCCTGTCTGAAATTAAGTGCGCGTTCGTTGAGCTTTAAAAGCTTTTGGTTTGGTATAATCACTAAAGCGTCTACGTATTTACGCATTTCGGCGATGCCCTTGAGTGCGAGATTCATTTTATGCTCGCGTTCAAAATCGAAAGGCTTCGTGACTATACCTATAGTCAGTATGCCTAACTCTCGCGCTATGTCCGCAATTACGGGAGCCGCACCTGTTCCGGTACCGCCACCCATACCCGCCGAGATAAAGACCATAGACGCGCCTTTGAGTGCTTTTTCGATTTCTTCCCTGTCTTCACGCGCAGACTCCGCAGCTATATCGGGGTCTCCGCCCGCTCCGCGTCCTTTTGTGGTTTTCCTTCCGATTTGCAGACGCTTCATAAGGTTTTTGTCCTTTGAGCGTAAGGCGGGTACATCGGTATTGACCGCTATGTACTCCACTCCGGGTACCCCGTGCCGTGCCATATGCTCAAGAGCATTACAGCCGCCTCCACCGATTCCAAATACTTTTATATTTACGTCATATACCGAATTGGTGTCAAGCTCGTCTGATAATTCTTCTGCGAAGCCATCCTCATCGTAAAAAATTGCCATTTTTACCTCCCGGGTTTCGGACATTCGGCTTGTCCGTACTTTATAATTTAGAGCCTTTCATCTATTGTAACAGATTCAATAAAAAATTTCAATAGGTTTTTTTAAAAATTTTCAGAAAAAATCATTTATTTTGTGCTTTTTCGTTGCACTACCCCCGATATATGCGGTTTTTTATTATTATTCGGGGGCGAAAACCACCTCTAACGGGTCTAATAGGCGGAGCGTACCTCGCCAGTTTTGGTCGATTTCTTCAGTCAGGATATGCGCCGCCGCCTCAAACTTGTCCTTTAACTGTGTGGCGGGACCTATGTGCAGTACTATTCTGTCCATATAATTCATTCTTATGTTGAGATAATCCTCTATATCTACGTCAACAATCCCATCAAGCCCTGTTTCTCGCGCCGTATTCATTAAAAGAAAGATTAAATCGGTTTTCCGCTCCTCTGTAGAGCGGATATATGCGCCGATATAGGGGGAGTCCGCTTCATAACCGTAAATGACCGTTATATCCGAACCTCTTGGCGTTGTTTCTAAAACCCTGCCGTTACGGGATATTTTATAGAAAGTCCCTTCATGCTCCACACACGCCATTTCTATGGCTCCGGTTACGTGTATGGTCAGCCTTTTCGGGAAGTTCTTTCTGATTACGACATCATCTATATAAACGAGCTGTTCGATTATCCTTCGTCTGCTCTCCTCTGTATCAAACCGCAGGAGGTTGACACCTGCCTTTATATTCGCCGCCTCAATAATCTCTTCGCTTGTATAAATGCTTTCGCCTTCGGTTTCGACTACCTCTAAATTAAAAAGCACAGTCGCCGCTAAAATTGCAAAAACCGCTATCCCCACTACAAAAAACATTACATAGTAGATTGCCATGTTTTGTTTTCGCCGTTGCTTACCGTTGGTTTCGGACGGCTCTTGCGCTATTATCGCCTTTTGCCGCTCTTTAACCTGCGGCTTCGGTCTTTTCGGTTTTTTTTGAGTTTTAGGCGGCGGTTTTCGTCCCTTCGGTTTAGTGAACTCAGGCATTTTTAAAGTCCTCGCATTTCCATAACAGGGCGTACCTTTATGTGGCTGTTATGTTCGCGCCTGTCTTTTTAAGATTTCCTACTATATCGTCGTAACCTCTGTCTATGTGAGAGATTCCCGTGATTCCTGTCGTCCCTTCTGCAAAGAGTGCGGCGGTCACCAAAGCCGCTCCTCCCCGCAAATCGGTCGCCTCTAATTCCGCGCCTGTCAGCCTTTGCACACCCTCAACCACGGCTACGCGGTCATGCGTACTTATTTTCGCACCGAGGCGGGAAAGTTCCTGTGCATGACGGAAGCGGTTATCAAATATAGTTTCAACGAAAACCGTAGTACCTTTTAAGGTCGAGGCAAGAGCCATAAACATTGGCTGTGCGTCGGTCGGAAAACCGGGATGCGCCGATGTTCTGATTTTATGAGGCGCGTTTAAGGTTCTGGCGGCATTTATATAAATACGGTTATCTCCGTAAACATAAATACTGCATCCCATTTGTTCCAAAACAGGTATAATCGCACTTATATGACTGCTGTCGGCGTTTTTCAAAACCAACTCGCCCCTTGTTATCGCCGCTGAGCAAAGATAGGTCGCTGTGACGATTCTGTCGGGAATGACCTCATGTTCCGCTCCGTTCAGAGCCTGTACACCCTCTATAACGACTGCTCCCGTACCCGCACCCGATATTTTCGCGCCGCATTTGTTCAGAAAGTCTGCCAAATCCACAATTTCAGGTTCTCGCGCGGCGTTATGTATTTCTGTCGTTCCTTTTGCGGTTGCCGCCGCTAAAATAATATTCTCTGTCGCGCCGACAGACGGAAGTGAAAGCGAAATATATGCACCGTTTATCCCCTTGGGTGCGTTACAATTAAGGTAGCCGTGTTCTTCTTCTATATTGACGCCCATTTTACGGAGTGCCATCACGTGTAAATCTATAGGACGCGGACCAAGCTCGCATCCGCCGGGAAAGGACAGCCTACACTCTCTCGTCCTACCGAGAATCGCACCGAGAAAGACTATAGATGAACGCATTTCACGCATTAATTCCACGGGAACGTCGGTATTTAAAAGATGCCTGGAATTTACGGTTATACTCCCGCCCTCTCTGACACACTTGCAACCGAGGCAGGTAAGGATTCTGCAAGCCGCATCCGCATCCGTCAAGTTAGGGCAGTTATGTAAAACGGATTCCCCCTGACAAAGTACCGTGCCGGATAAAAGAGGAAGAATACTGTTTTTCGCGCCTTGTATGCTTAGTTCTCCCGAAAGTCGGTTTCCTCCCTGAACCACAATCCTCGGTACGCCTTTCTTAACCGCCACGCCAACACAACCTTTCAAATATGCATTTGGTACTAATTACTGCCCTGACAGCAATTAATATTCTTTTCATATTATGCCGGTTGAAAGATTTTGGTTATTTACGGGTTGATTAAATTTAATATCTCGCCGAGAATTTTATCCGCCGCGTGTTCGGATGACATTTCTTTTGCTTTTTTTCCCATTTCGTTCAGCTTTTGCGGGGTTTGACAGAGCCTCATGACGACTTCGGTGAGCTTTTCGGGGTTTAATTCTCTGTCTCCGATAAGTATAGCCGCGCCTTTTTGCTCCATTGCGAGTGCGTTGTAATACTGATGATTTTCAGCCGCCCCTGACCACGGAATCTGAACCGATGCGCGTCCTGCCGCTTTTATTTCAGTCTGGCTCATAGCGCCCGAACGCGAAATTACTAAATCAGCCGCAGAAAGGCAGACATACATATCGTCTATATATTCTTTTATAATAGTGCGTTCGGGATTCGGCTTTACACCGCCTTTTTCGAGCATTTTCTCAAAATCCGATTTTCTGGCGTGTCCGTAGGAGTGGATATGGTTAATACCGCCGACCTCGTTTTCACGCGCTATGAGTGCGATTACGGCTTCGGTGATTCTATTTGAGCCGTTACTGCCGCCTGATGATAAAATCGTCAGACCCGAAGGTAGTCCGAGCTTTTCGCGTGCTGTTTGTTTATCTTCCATTTTTAGGGTTCCGCGCAGGGGATTACCCGTTATTATACATTTTTCGGGGTTCGGCATACGTTTTAAACCGTTTTCGTCAGCGGTGAAAATTTTATCGGTGTGTTTTGAAAGCAACTTCATAGCCATGCCCGGATAGGAGTTGCTCTCATGCAGGGCGGTTTTTATACCCATTTTCACCGCCGCTTTAACGACAGGCACCGAAATATATGCACCCATGCCCACTACTATATCGGGTTTAAAAGCTTTTATAATAGCTTCGGCTTTTTTTCCCGCACCGAGATAAAGAAAAGCCGCCTTCGTGTTCTTAACTAAGTCTTTGGGATAAAAGCTTCGCTGTAAACCCGCCATTTTCAAAGGCGAAAAATCATAACCCGCATTTTTTACAAGCCGCGCCTCCATTCCGTCAGGTCTGCCTATGAATAAGACGGCGCTCTCGCCCTCGGGATAGACCTCTTTAACCTTATCGGCAATGGCAAGTCCGGGGTTAACATGACCTGCCGAACCGCCTGCGGCGATGATTATTCTCATAAACGCTCCTACTCAATTGCCGCTTTTCTCGATATATTAAGCACAACTCCGATTCCCGCCATCTGCATTACAAGTGCGGAGCCGCCATAACTGAAAAATGGCAGAGAAATACCCGTGTTAGGCAGACTGTTAGTGACTACGCCAATATTGAGCAGTGCCTGAATCCCAAGCTGTGACGTAATCCCCACCGCTAAAAGCATACCGAATTTATCTCTCGCACACACGGCTATATAATATCCCCTCGCAACAAACAGCACGAACAACAGTATAACCAAAATCGCACCCACAAAACCGAGTTCTTCACAAACAATCGAGAAGATGAAGTCGTTGTGCGAGGCGGGGAGATAAGCGTATTTTTGTCTTGAGTTACCGAGTCCGAGTCCGAAAATCCCGCCTGAGCCGATTGTAATCAGCGATTGGAAGGTTTGGAAGGTCGCTCCCCTTACGTCGGCTTCGGGATTTTGCCAACTTAAAATTCTCGCATTGAAATAATCATAACCGAGTGCGTCAAGAAGCAATACTCCCAATCCCGCGATTACGGCGAATGCGAGTAATACAAGCGTGATGTGTAAAACCTTGCAGTCTCCCACAAACATCATTATAAAACCGATTGAGAAGATAATGATTGCACCCGATAAATGCGGTTGTGCCAGTGTAATCCCGCACGCAAACAACAAGAAAATCAAAATGGGAAGAAAACCCCGTTTAAATTCTTTAAGGACGCTATATTTAGTGTGCATCCAATAAGCCATAACGACAATCACCGCAAATTTTAACATTTCAGAAGGCTGAAAGGTCGTTCCTCCTATTTCGAGCCAACGTACCGCACCGCCCGCCGCCGTACCCATAATCGCAACCAAGCACATCAGACCGAGTGAAATGGTCGCGCCTAATCGGATGATATGTTTATTCAGCATTATATGGTAGTCGATTCGTGAAAGTAAAAACATCACGGCGAGACCGAGACCGATAAACATAAGCTGTCTCGTTACATAAAAGTAGCTGTCGCCGTGTAATCGGAAAGAATAAGCATAACTCGCTGAAAACATAGTGACGATTCCGAGAGCCAGCATAATAATCACTATTGTAAAATAAGTGAAGTCGAATTTAGCGAGACGCTCACGCCGAACCTTTTGTTTCCTTTTTACCCTCGGGGCAGACATAGCGGGGGAGGCGACAGCGATACCGCCGCTTATCGCACCGCTTGCGGCATATTTTTGTTTTCTGCTCAAATTAGTATAATCGGGCGTCTCCCTTTTTGCGATAATGCGTTTTCTGTGAAAATTTTCAAAGTTTTCAAAAAAACTTTCGGTTTGAGCCGCTGATGAAACCTTTGCGTCAAAACCTGCCGTCCTCGCCTGTTTTGCAGGCGAGGTCGGCGGCATTGCACGCGTTTCATTTTTTCTCTTACCGTTTTGCATTTATCTCTAACCTCTCGGAAAATTTATGTTAATAATTAAAGTATTACGCTAAAGCCCTCTCGTTAACAGTACCGAACATATTCCCGCAATCGCGGCAATAACGCAAAACAAAAGCACAATCCTCGTTTCTTTCCAACCGCTCATTTCAAAACTGTGATGAATCGGGGTCATTTTAAACAGTCTCTTACCGCCCGTCAGTTTAAAATAAACCACCTGTATAAGCACGGTCAACGCTTCCCATATATACACCGCCGCCGCAACAGTCATTATGACCTCACTACCTGCGCCTATTCCGAGAGCGCAGACCATACCGCCGAGAAACATCGAGCCGGTATCACCCATGAAAACCTTTGCGGGATAAAAATTCCATATGAGAAAACCCAAACACCCCCCCGCAACTGCCACTGCAAGTACAGACAGTTCGGTGAAATGTAAAATCGAGCATATAAACATAAAAGCGATGCAGTAAATGAAAGTCACACTCCCGCATAACCCGTCAAGCCCGTCGGTAAGATTTACGGCGTTAACAATATACAATACGGCAAGTCCCACTACTATATAATAGAAGTACCAAAGGTCGAACTGTCCCAAGAAAGGAACCGCTATAATTGTAGAGGTATCTCCCGACATAACCCGTGCCGTGAAGTAAGCGGTCACTATCATAACCTGAAATATAATTTTCTGATTCGCCGTTAGTCCTTCATTGCGTTTTCTGCGTACTTTTATATAATCGTCGAGGAATCCGACAAACGCAAAGAACAACGCCATAATCATACCTGAAATACTTTTAAAGAAATTAAGTCTCCCGACATACTCTTCAAGGTCGATTAAACCCCTGCCCCAAAGAATAGCAAGTCCCGCACCGAAAGCGGTGAGCGAACCGATAATAAACATAACACCGCCCATAGTCGGCGTTCCCTGCTTTGCATCTTTGTGCCATGCGGGACCTATTTCGAGGATTGTTTGCCCGTATTTGAGGCGGCGCAGAGCGGGAATAATGAAAAATCCCAGCATAGCCGTCGTCACAACCGAGATTGCCGCAACGGCGATGTTTGTTGTTAAGTCCATATTGATTAATCCTTTTTCGGAATTGTTTCGGTATGTTCATTTTTCAGGGGTTATGCTTAAAAAGCACAGACATCTTTATACCGTAACGGCGTTTAAAACTATCTCGCGTTCGTCGAAGTGAAGATATTCATCGCCGATTACCTGATAGGTTTCGTGCCCTTTTCCGCAGAGGGCTATAATATCGCCCTTTTCTGCCATTTTTAAAGCCGCTTCAATCGCCTTGCGGCGGTCTGTGTATGTATCGTAGGGGGTATCTTTAATACCCTTTATGACCTGCTCTATTATTGATTCTTGCGATTCAAAACGCGGATTATCCGAGGTCACTATTATATAGTCTGCCTGCTTATCTACGGCTTCTCCCATTAACGGGCGTTTCATTACATCTCGTTCGCCCGGCGCTCCAAAAACACAAATCACTCTTCCCTGTGTAAGTTTTTTTACATCCGACAGGAATTTAGTCAATGCGTCCTCGGTATGTGCATAATCGCAGATTACTGTAAAATCACCGCTGTATATTAGCTCCGAGCGTCCTTTTACGCCTTTAAAGCTTGATAAAGCGTTTACCGCATCACCTATGCTGATTCCGAGATTTACGCATACGCTGATTGCTCCGATAGAATTTGCCGCATTATACAGCCCCGGCATTGACAGCTTCAACGGAAAAGACTGTTCCTCTAATTGCGAGGAAAACCAGTAAGAAACACCGGAGGCTGACGATTTTATATTGACCGCATAACAGTCTGCTATGTCGTTTGCCGAGTAGGTGACTAAGGGTATACTTTTTTCGGACTTTATATATTTAATCAGTTTTTCGCCGTATTTATTGTCTTTATTAACGACCGCAGATTTAGTCATATCGAACAAAGAGCGTTTCGATAAGTAGTAATTCTCCATTGTCTTGTGCCAGTCTAAATGGTCTTGGGTAAGATTAGTAAATATCGCACACTCAAAAATCTCATCCGCAAAACGATTCTGCGATAAAGCCTGTGATGAAGCCTCAATAACGCAATACTCTGCGCCGTTATCCGCCATTTCACCGAAAAGCCTGTACAATTCAAACTGATAAGGTACCGTTAAATGCGCTTCGTACATCTTTCCCGCTGTATCATAACCGACAGTTCCGACAGAACCCGTTTTACATCCCGCTGTTTCGAGTATATGTTTAATCATTGCGATAATGGTGCTTTTTCCGTTAGTACCCGTAGCGGCAACAAGCTTCAATCTCTCTGTGGGATTTCCGAAATAAGCCGAGGAGAGCTTTGCATAGTATTTACGGGTGTTCGGAACAATTATTTGCCCTTTGAGGTTTAAATCTCTTTCGGTAATAACAGCCGCCGCGCCTTTTTCGAGCATATCTTTTGCTAAAGTATGACTGTCGAAATTCTCGCCTTTAATACATACGAAAATATTGCCTGCCGAAAACTCTCTCGAATCAGCCGTGATGCCGTTTACGTGTTTATTTTCAACGCCTGTACTCCGAGCCTCTTCACTAATCTCAAAAAGTCTCAAATTTTCACCCCGTAACTCTCGTTATCCCGCATATCCGTCAACAAATCTAAACTCTACTTCAATAACAGTTCCCGCCGCGACCTCCGTACCCGGTTCAATGCTTTGCAAAAACGCCACTGCGTCACTGTTATAAATCGCACCCGCAGGTCTTATATTAAGCCCTGCATTGGTGATTATCTCGTTAGCGTCCGCGAGGTTGAGCTTTCGACCGACAATATCGGGGACAACGCATACGGTATAATCCTGCTCTGCCATATAGACCACAACCCTGCTGTTTCGGGCTACCATTTGACCATCACGCGGTTCGGTATAAAGCACCCTGTTTCCGACGGTATCCCCGACAAAGCTGTATTGCAGACCTGCGGCTTCAAGCTCTATGACTGCATCGTCTCTTGAGAGTTCGCGCAAATACGGAATCATCACGTTTTGGAGTTCTTGTTCTTCCTCGCTTAACTGCTGTTTATATATTTCGAGATACGGTAACGCTTCTTTAAATACTTCCGAAACCACGGGTGCGGCGACCATACTGCCGTAATAGTAACCGCCGCGAGGGTCGTCAACTATTACAAGCATTATTATTTCGGGTTCGTCAGCCGGTGTAAATGCACAAAATGAGCCAACATAGCGTTCGGGTTCGCCCTCTTTATACTCGTCGAGTTTTTGGCTCGTGCCGCTCTTTCCGCCTATTCTGTATCCGGCTATATAGGCGTTTGAACTCTGATTCACCTCGACCACGTCTTCGAGAATCCTGCGCATAAGCAGTGATGTTTCGCGGCTTATTACCTGTCTTTTTATTTGCGGCTGTGTACTGTGTACTACATTTCCGTCGTTATCTATTATCTTATCCACCACATAAGGCGTAACCAAATGTCCGCCGTTCACCGCCGCGGCATACGCCGTTATCATTTGAAGCGGCGTGATTTTATTCGCCTGACCGAAAGACGACACGGCGAGGTCAATAGCACCCATATTCTCACGTCTTATAAAGATAGGACCGCTTTCGCCGGGTAAATCTACCCCCGTTTTTCTCGTAAATCCGAACGCATCGAAATAGTCGCTGAATTTTACCGAACCGAGCAATCTGCCTATTTCCATAAAGGCGGGGTTACAAGATTTTGCGATTGCGGATGTAACGCCGCTTATTTGCCCGTGTCCCGCACCCCAACAGTGAACTCTTTCCTCTCCGACCAATACCACGCCTCCGCAATAGAAGTTACTGTTATAATCTACTGCGTGTTCTTCAAGTGCGGCGGCAAGGGTTATGACCTTAAAAACCGAACCCGGAAAATAAAGCTCGCTTAGTGCCTTATTTTTCCACTGTGTTTCACGCATTACACTGTGTTGTGCCGAAATATCGCCTTCTATTTTTTCAAGCTGCTCTGCTGTAAGAGCCGCTTCGGTTCCCATATCAGACAATACGTCGGCTATTTTCTCTGCCCTTAAATTGTCTAATTTCTCATAATCTTCATCTGAAAGAGCCGACGGCTCGTTAAGGTCGAAGCTCGGATAGGTTGCCATAGCGAGAACTGCACCGGTGTTGACATTCATAATTATGCCTGTTGCGCGGTTTTCGGGCTTGTGCTGAGAAACGGCTATTTCGAGGTTTTTTTCTAAATAATGCTGTAAAACCTCATCTATTGTGAGTATGAGACTGTTTCCGTTTTGCGCTTCAAAACGCTCCTCATAATCATAAGGCATCGCCTGATTGTTAGCATCGCGAGCCATAACAAATCGTCCGTCTACACCCTGTAGATAATCGTCATAATATGCCTCAACGCCGTAAACACCGATATTGTCAAAGTTAGTGAACCCTATGACGGCGGCGGCAAGAGTTCCGTTCGGGTAAACCCTTTTTGTATCTTCTATTGCATATACTGAGAAGATGCCTATACCTTTTTCGTTTTTAAATTCGTTAAGCCTGTCTACCTCGGCTTTTTCCGCTTGACGTGCCACGATTTCAAAACCAAGCTCAGATTCGGTACATCTCTTTAAAAGCGCGTCATAATCAAGACCGAATATATCGGCAAGGGCGGCACAGATTTCCTCTGCCTCGCTGTATATCATACCGTCTATAGGCATTAAAGCGGGTAGACCCTCGGCACGGTTTTTCTGATAATCCCTCCACGCCGCATTTGCCCGTTGTGTTTGATACACTTCGCTGTTTTTGCGTATAGTTTCGGGCGATATTACAATAGTCCATACGGTTTTACTTTGTGCTAAAATTTTACCGTTACGGTCGAAAATCGTACCTCTGTTTGCGGGGATGGTAAAATCCCTTAGCTGTTGTTCATTCGCAAGACTGCGGTAATACTCCGAGTTTACAACAGCCGTTTTAAACAGCTCTGTGAATATATATACCGTCATAGCGACGACAAGCACAAATACGAAGATAAGTTTTTTCTTCATAGAGCTTGCGGGTGATGTATTATTATCGGACCTTGCCATATTTTCTCCTGCTGTCTTTATATTTGAACATTGCTACAAGACAAATATATTTTACTTAAATCCTAAATATTCCAGCACGTCCGAAAACCATTCCGTTATATAAGTTACAGCGTTGTCGAAATTTTCGGCAACTTCGGTAGTTGAGCCGGTGCCTAAGGAAATACGGACGCTCTGAGAGGTTGTTATCTTTTGCATACCGAGTTCGTTTTCGGCGAATTCCTGTACCCGTGCTGTCGTCACTATGCTGTCAAGCTCCGCCTGAAGCCGTGCATTGTCGCTGCGAGCTTGAGCGAGTTCTTGCTCCACATTGCTTATCATTCCGGAAAGCTCGGATGATTGTACCTTACTCGAAAGAAAATAAATCGGGAACATGACCGCTAAAACCGCGACAATTAAAATCTTAAACGCGCTTCCGCTTCTTGAGTTTGAATGTCCGGTGCTTGTTTTAATCCCCATCGCAGGCTTGTCCTTTTCGTCTGCACGGGTTTCAAACAACTCAAAATCATATGCCGCACTGGTTCTGTTAGGTACTAACATTTTAAAAATCCCCCATTTTAAATTTTTTCAATAACCCTCAATTTCGCGCTTCTGCTTCTGTTATTGGCGCGGAGTTCGTCCTCACCCGCCGTAACAGGTTTTTTATTTATTAACCTGCCTTTTGGTTTATTCTCGCATACACAGACAGGAAATTCCGACGGACACACGCATCCCGTCGTTAGCTCTTTAAATATATTCTTTACAATTCTGTCTTCGAGTGAATGAAAAGAAATAACAGCCAATCTGCCGCCCCCGCAAAGTAAATCAAACGCATCGGGGAGTGCGGTTTTTAGGGCTTCGAGTTCGTTATTTACCTCTATTCTTATTGCCTGAAAGGTTTTTCTACAGGGATTTTTCTCCCGCCTGACCTTTAACGGTACATTGTTTCTTATAATCTCGGCAAGCTGTCCCGTGGTTCTTACAGGGGCGGTCTTGCGGGCTTTTATTATACCGTGTGTTATACCTCGTGCAAATTTTTCCTCTCCGTAATGGAATAAAATCCTTATTAAGTCCTCTTCCGAATAATTGTTAACAACGTCATACGCGCTGAGTTCACCTTTTTGGCTCATACGCATATCGAGTGCCGCATCCTCATGAAACGAAAACCCGCGTTCTGCGCTGTCTAACTGATGCGACGATGTCCCCAAATCCATTAATATACCGTTTACGTCGTTTATTGAATTTAAAAGAGCCTGTCTTTTTATATCTGAAAAGTCTTCGTTTATGAAGATAATCGGGTACGCACTCAATTTCTCGCGAGCCGCCTGTAAAGCTTGCTCGTCCTTGTCGAAACAGATGAGTCTGCCGCTTTTATCGTTTTGAGGGTTTTTAAAGTTCAGACGCTTGGCAATTTCGAGACTATGCCCTCCGCCTCCGACAGTACAGTCTATGTAAGTGCCTTGCGGCAGGAGTGCGAGTGCGTCAATGCTTTCTCGCAGAAGTACCGATGTGTGATTAAACTCCGACATAATTATAAGTCCGAATCGGTGACAATCCCCGCAAGCTCTGTGATATTATCAAGGCTGTTTACTCTTTCAGAACCCGGTTTATTCCAAATTTCCGCTCGTTTTCCGAGTCCTACAACGACCGCCTCTGAGTCAATTTCCGCATATTCCCGAAGCGGCGCAGGTAAAACAATTCTTCCCTGCTTGTCCGGTTTTGCGTCTAACGCATTTGTGGACAGGATTCTTATAATTTTTAATGCTTCCGCTTTGGTTCTGCCGTCTGACTGTAATTCAAATCCGAGGTTTTCAAAGTCCTCGTCCGAATAGACTTTTAAGCATTTATTATTTAAACTTGCGGTGACGACAAAATTCTCCCCAAGCTCCTCGCGGAACTTGAATGGAAAATTCATTCTGCCTTTTTCATCGACAGCAGTTTTATGTTGTCCGCGAATGACCCTCACCGCCTTTTAAGAGTGCCCTTTAAAGTTTTCAACACTTTCAACAGAGTTTTCAACCAAAATTGGACTTGCTCAACCTTTTTTCACCACTAAGCACATTATAACACGAATATAAAGACAATGCAATTAGTTTTTTGAATTTTAGAATAGAATTTTCGCGCCGCGTTTTGTGCATATTGTACAAAAAAAGAACCCTCTTTTAGAGAATTCTTAACAAATCTGAACACTATATATTGTGTTTTAATATTTTACATTTATACTACATGTTGTTGTTTTTCAAGTATTTATCCGCATTCCTCGACAAAAAAGGCACAATTAAAGGAAAAAGGTATTTGCTTGATTTTATTTAAACAACATCTGTAATTCCCGAAGCCATTTAGGCTTATAATCGCCCTTCGATAAAACACAGCCGTTTTTATATTCGCCGACTTCCGAGAAGCCATTTTCGTTGTCATATAAGAAAACCTCGTCGCAATAAGGTAAAATCTTAACAAGCGACTCGAAACGGGTAGCGAATCTACGGTCGACATCTTCTTCGCGAATATTATGTCCGCCTTTTTCGACACGATTCTTTATACGCTTTACGCTTTCCTCACAAGTATTTAACCCGATATAAAACAGTCGGACATAGTAACCTTTTTCCTTTGCGGTTTTAACTGTTTTTTCCGTTCTTTGTCCCGAAAGGGTTGTTTCTTGAGTAAACGACATATTCTTAAAAATAAATTCGTCTATCCTTTTTATAGCCGTTTTACCTGCATCTATCGCGCCGATATTATTTTCAATTGCGATTTTATCTATATCTATAATATAGCCTAAGTCATTTCTTTCGACTTTTAATACGCCCGATAAACTGGATTTACCGACGCCGTTTACTCCTGCAATAATAGTGTATGTTCTCAAAGCTTTTCACCATCCTGCATATATTATAGCCGCTTTTCTCCCTAAAGTCAAGTCAGTTAGATTCGATTCTTGTACTATACTATAAATATTAAGTAACCCGAATAACCCGAAGCAAGGTTCAAGGTTTATGCGACTGTTACATAAATAATGCCCGACAGCGGATATTTCTTGTAAATATTTTGTAAATAAAACCAAAAAATGAACTCCCAGAGCATTGCGCCGTGTCGAAAAATGGTCTATAATAGACAAAGATATATTTAAAGGAGAGCGGGTTACACAGAATTAAAATTCCTAAATGTTTTTAGTATTCTAACGTCAGAAAAGGGCAACGTAGATAAAACAACAAATTAATTTGGTAATATTGCACAATCTATAGCGGTTATATTTGTAGATTTGTATGATTTTTTGAATTTTTAGAAAATATTTGAAATTTTGCTTGTTTTTGTAATTATTTTTAACCGAAAACACTTGACAACATTAATATTTACTGATATAATAAAACAAAGAGCAAAAACTACTTGACTTTATTAATTGTATGTGGTATAATAAATGTTTTGTGTTTTGATATTTAATAGAAAATGACGAAAAAATAAAAACGCTAAAGTTTTTCTTTTTTTATCCGATACAATTAATGTAGCGTTCAATCGCTAAAAGAGGTGATTGAACAGTATTTTGTTCTAAAAAATGAAAGGGTTTGCTATGATACAAGATATTATAACTTCGGTCGAAGGGAAGGCTTCAATCGAAAAGAAGGAGACACTCAAATTTCAAACTGGAACACTAATACCTGACCGTTCAGACGTTAATTACTACGATGAGAAAGGCGATGTATTAGATTGTATGAGGGATGTTAAAGTTCCTGTGATTAAGCGTGTTCTCATTTGATTTCATATTGTAAGAGACTTGTTGCTTATTCGTAAAGAAATTAATAATTTCACGAATAAGTAACAAGTTTTTTATAAAAATTTATTCGACAACATTTTTGTTGAATAGACATTATATTTTGTACAAAGCAAAGGATACAACAGAATATGTATAATTATACAGAAACAGACAATTTTATTATCGGACATTCATTGAGGTTTTTTAAAAAAGCTTCAGATATTGATTTACCTCTCGATAACAATTTTTTTGATTTTATTACTTTTGGTGGTTTTGATGGTATTAAACTTTATCCTATAAAAACGCTTAATGACTTTTCAAAAGGGCGTGTTTGTTTTGGAACCGGTGATGATTTTGAATCTTCGCGGCAGTGTGCACACTGCGATAGACAAATATTAAATCTTTTGAAACTTAAAGAAAAAATAAAATCAGAAAAAGATGAGATAAAAGAGAGTGTTTTTTCTGCTCAGTGTGATTTATCTAAGCCGATAATTGCAATATTGATGATAACGAGCAATACAAAAAATAATATTATTGATATTGCAAGTATTAAAGATATACTAAAGCCTATCGACTCAATAGTTTATGAGATATTTAATGTGCTTTCTTCAGAAGATAGAATTATAGTTATAAGGGCAAAATCAATAAACGATGTGTATAATTCTATTAATAATTTAAAAAAAGCAAAAGGAAATAATTGCATTAATTTTCATACTGTAATAGGAGTTTTTCGTGACATATCAGATAATTGGATAGAAAGCGAGAAAATTTATGCCTCCATTCGTTTGCATATTCGTCCAATTGAATTAGCCGATAATTTTTTAGCGAAAATGAACGAAGATGAAATTTTTATAGCAAATTATAATGCTAATGGAAAGCAACCATGTTTCATGCAAACAAACGGGAAATACGACATTGCTGTTCGCTATCCATTAAATAACACAAGTAACTTTTTAGAATTGTTTGAAAAAGAAAAAACAGATAATTGTGGTAATATTATTTTTGATGAAAATGGAAAACCAATAAATAACGCTATACTTAGCCCACAAAACACCAATCCTTACGCAAATATTTTTATATCTTCAAACACCATTTTCTGCAACGAGAAAAGAGAATTAGGTAAATATAACGAAGAAGGAGTTTCGTTCGATACCGGAGTAGACGGATATACATGGGAAAAATTGCTGCATAAAACATTTAATATTGATAGCGGAATTATAAAACGCGCGGCAATTGTTCTTTCTGAAAGAGTACACCTAATAAAGCACTCCGTATTTTCGCACAAATATTTTAAAATCGTCTATGATTTTACGGAGAATTATCTTGATAAAATTGGTAAGTTTAGTGTAAGTAATGTTGATATAAGGAAGCAAGTATTGGAACAAATTGCTTCAATTAATTTATTTATTGATAATATTTATTCATATAGTTATCGTGATTTTGATAGTCCGCAGAAGGATATACGAATAGTTGTAGATGCAGGTAAATATTTGATTTTATATTCGGAATACGCTGAGAAATTATTAAAACATATTAACAATGAGTATAAAGCACTAGTGGTCCCCAACGTGAATGAAATTATTGAACATATATCAAGTGTTCAAACAAAAACATTTATAGCCAAAATTCCCGAAGATACAATTTTCGACATTAAATCGAATCTTCCTTTAATATATCATGAAGTCGGTCATTGTTTTAGTCATTCTGAGGATAAATATAGTGTCTATAAAGCTTTTGTAATATATTCGCTTATTCACATTAATTTTTATCCTTTTTATAAGAATAATCAATATAATAAACAACAAGACCTTAATCCTGATGAATTTTGTGAAAAATTATACAATCATTTATTTTCTAAAATAACCTCGCCTATATTTTATGACGATTTTGCTGTTAATATTAACGAATGGAATATTTTTGATGAAGAATTTATTTATAATTGTGTATCGGAATTAAATTCATACATAACAACTGAAAATGATAAACGAAAAAAAAGAAAAGGTTCTGTAATAATTTCAGAATTTAACTATCGAAAATCTCCTAGTATTGAAAATAAAGACCTTGTTATTGCTTACGAAGAAACGTTTGCTGATAGATTTACTATAATGCAGCTCGGAGTGAGCGAATTTAAAGAGTATTTTTTATTTTTGTCAGATAATTTAATTAAAGGTGAAACAAAAATAAATCCAGCTTTTATAATTCGTCTTTTAGCTCTTTACAAGTATTTTAATAAAGGTTCTTCAAATCGTAATTTCATCAATTTTCTCATGTGTCTACCCAAGGAATATGAGAATTATGTTAAACTATATAATAAAGCAAAGAGTTTCTTAGATGAAGGCTTAAATGATGACGAATCTCACTTTTCATACATTATTGAAATTATTAATCAATCGATTGAAAAGAATCTAAAACACATTGCTTGTGATAATGATATTATAGATTCGTATAAAACTATATCAAAATACCATGACAATAATAATTATAGCGATTTTGATGCGTGTGAATCTTATCTTGAATCCATAAATAAGATATTTGGTTTTTATTGATTGTTTATACTTAAACTAACACACTCTTTGTCTAAAAGTGCTTAGTTTGGTTCTATAGATATATCAAATTAGGGTTTATTTGAAATCACCCGTTTGTTGACGGCAACAAGAGAATCGGAATCCTCGTTATGATGTCCTTTTTAGAAGCTAACGGTATTTTTCTCAACTGTAGCGATGGCGATTTAGTCAAGTTGGGATTAGGTCTTGCCGACTGCTCCCTTGACGAGGGAGATGTGCTTGATTTCATTATCGAACACAGTTAATCTGCTTCCGCTAATAACCATATAACTCCTTTTACCCGGACTCCTTTTCGCAAAAAATCGAACCCCACAAAAAGCAGATGCTTTATTGAGTAATACTATATCATGTATGCGTGTGTGCTTTCCTGCATATAAACCGGAGCGATTCCGGTTTTTTTTATAATATGCAGTAAAATACAGTTCCAAACATTGACAACTTTATCATTTTATAGTATAATAGCATAAAACATAGCATAATAACACAAGCATTTGAATACTATCATTTTCTTATTCCTGCATATAGTCTCTCCACGGTATAAAAAGCATCGTTTCTTATTCTATAGTTTATAAAGGATTTTAATGTTTATGAAAATTCACAGTAAGATTTTAAGCGGTTTTTTAATTACAGCATTACTCGGTATTGCCTTAGGTATCGCCTCTATGTTCTGGACGAGCCGTCTGTTACGAGAGTCGGATGCCTTATCCGCTATTCAGGAAGAATCCGCCGATTTTAACGAGATATTAGGCTCGCATTATATGTGGAAAAGTAACCTGATTGAAACGGTTATGACCGGGAAAGAGTTCGCCGGTGTCCTCGATTCGGAAAGCTGTGTATTGGGTATATGGATGAGGAGCGAAGCGGCAAAGGAAATAAAAGACGATGAGATACTAACGCGGCTCGAAAACCTGAAAATCCCGCATAAGACCCTGCACCAAGAGGCGCAGGAGGTAGTCCGTTTAAAGTATAGCGGGGATATGAGCGGGGCGTTAGAGGTTTTAGAGCATAGTATTTTTCCGATGTTTTCTGTAATTGTCGATGAACTCACAGGTATTATGAATCGTCATAACAGGCTAATTGAGGATAAAAACTATGACATTCGCGCTATAGTCATGTCTGCGAACGCCGTCACAATGATTCTTCTCTTCATGGTCGCGATGGCGAGCGTGTTTTTTACCTATAATATAATAAAAACCCTTAACAGAATAATCACCGCTTTAAATGAATCCGTGGTGGCGGCGAAACTCAGCAAGAAAATGACCGATACATTAAATAATATGGCTATGACGTTTCTGTCGCGTACAGAACGCACCTTCGATGATATAATAATGGTCGGTATGGGTCTGATAGCGGATACAGCGGATTTAGATAAGATGTCTGTCTGGCGGAATTATTCTACAACAGACGGAATATACACCTTGCGGGTATATAGCTGGGACAAAAACCCAAACGCTGATGAATCCGAAGATGAGGTGTCGAGTATTTCTTATGACAGAATCATACCGCATCTGAAAGAAGTCCTTATAAAAGGCGATTCAATAAACAGCCCCGTAAACCTTCTGCCCGAAGCGAGCTTTTTGAGTGATAACGGCGCGGCGTCGGCTTTTATTACCCCTATTTTCTTAAAAGGAGATTTTTGGGGCTTTGTGCTTTTCTCCGATAGTAAGAATGAGCGTTATTTTAGCGGTGATTGTGCCGAAATGATGCGTTCGGCGGCGTTTCTGTGTGCAAACGCTATTGTACGTACTGAAATGGAACTTGATGTCGCCGGTACAAATGAAATGCTTCTATCAAGGCTGAGACAGCAGGAGCTTATCAGCGAGGTATCGAAAAGTTTTGTTTCGTCGGGCGAGTCAGAGGTTTTGATAAATCAATCAATAGAAAGATTCGGTCAACACTTAGAGGCATCGAGAATCTGCGTTTATGAAATAGATTACGAGAATAATAACACCATACTGTCATACAGTTGGGAGGAGGATGGCATACCGAAGCCTGAGAGTCATTCACCAAAGCTTTATGAATTCGCCCATGACCAATTTCCGGAAACCCTCAACGGTCACGATGAAGCACTTACGTTTTTCAGTTGTGACGTCAGCTCCGAGCCGATTTTAAAAGAGATTGTCGCAGAGGAAGTGAAGGCTGTCGCAGGCGCCGCGTTTTACATAGGCGGCAAGCTTCGAGGTGTTTTGAGCGTGGAGCAGTGCGACAAGACGCGCGAGTGGCAGGAAATAGAGGTATCGTTTACCGCTACGGTCGCGAGTATATTGGCGGGTGCGGTTATGCGGGCTCATATGGAGGCAAAGCTTAAATCCGCGCTTGAACACGCTACCGCCGCTTCACAGGCGAAGGGTGATTTCCTTTCTAATATGTCGCACGAAATGCGGACACCGCTCAATACTATAATGGGCATGGCTTCAATCGGAAAAAACGCTCTCGATGTAAAACGTAAGGATTACGCACTTGAGAAAATAGAAGAAGCGTCATCTCATCTGCTCGGAGTAATTAACGACGTACTCGATATGTCAAAAATAGAAGCCAATAAATTAGAGCTTATTATAGCTGACTTTTCATTTGAAAAGATGCTTAAAAAAGCCCTTAATGCTATCTCTTTCCGTAGCGAACAAAAACACCAGAACCTGACCATTACGGTGGACGGGCGGATTCCGCGTACCTTGAGCGGAGACGACCAGCGGCTGACACAGGTAATAATAAACCTATTGAGTAACGCGGTGAAATTCACCGAAGAACAGGGGAGTATAACCCTCACCGCTTCGCTTTCGGATAAAACGGACGATGTATATACAATTGAAATCAAGGTCGTCGATACAGGTATAGGAATCACAAAGGAGCAACAGGAAAAGCTTTTCCACGCTTTTGAACAGGCAGACGGCGGCAGGTCGCGCAGATTCGGCGGTACGGGACTCGGACTCGCAATTTCAAAGCGTATAGTAGAGCTTATGGATGGCGAAATCGGCGTCGAATCCGAATACGGAAAAGGCTCTGAGTTTAAGTTTACCTTTAAAGCTACCGAGGGGAGCGGTTCCGCCTTTACACCCCTCGATTCGAGCGTTAACTGGAATAGCGTCAGAATCTTAGCGGTTGATGACACGGAGGAAACACTGTCATATTTGGGTGAGGTATTTAAACGTCATAAGCTCGTATTTGAAACAGCCTTGAGCGGAGAAGAAGCCATTAAAAAAATTAAAGAGTCCGGCGGTTACGACATGTATTTTGTGGACTATAAAATGCCGGGAATGGATGGGTTTGAGTTAACGCGGTTAATTAAAAAACACGACGCCGACAGGAAGAGCGTGGTAATTATGATTTCCGCTACTGACTGGTCGATAATACAAGACCGCGCAGAGGATGCGGGAATTGATAAATACCTCACAAAACCGCTGTTTGCCTCTGATATTATAGATTGTATGAATACCTGTCTTGACATAAACAGCGTGAGTACGAAAAACCAAAAGCACACGGTAAAAGATGATGAACTGAAAGGTCACCGTCTCCTACTTGCGGAAGATGTGGATATAAACCGTGATATTTTCATATTGAGTATGGAGCATACCGGAGCGCAGATAGATTGTGCGTCAAATGGTCGTGAAGCACTCGAAATGGTTTTGAAAAATCCGGACGTATACGAGCTTATTCTAATGGATGTGCAGATGCCGGAAATGGACGGGCTTGAATCCACCCGCAGGATACGCGAAAACGGTATTAAAACCCCGATTATAGCCCTGACTGCCAACGTATTTAAAGAGGACATTGAAAAATGTCTTGCCGCAGGGATGGACGACCACCTCGGAAAACCGCTCGACATGGCTAAGGTTGCGGCTAAAATCCGCAAGCATATAAAACAGCGTGATTAAATTTAATAAACTTAAATTATAAGAAAGGGAAAAAACACCGTGCATTTATCAGAAAACGACAGCATAATGACAGGAAAAAACATGACATATTCGTCGGGGTCGTTAACGAACGATTATACCACGGCGGAAAAAAACAGCGTACTCGTAGTAGACGATGAAAAATCAAATATTATGATATTGACGGCTATTTTGAGCGAGGAGTATACCGTTTATGCGGCGAAAAGCGGTAAAGATGCTGTCGAGGTCGCAAAAAAATATCTGCCCGATGTAATATTACTTGATATTCTCATGCCGGACATGGACGGTCATCAGGTGCTTTCTTTACTGAAAAGCAGAGAAGAAACCTACCAAATTCCCGTTATTTTGGTGACAGGGCTTAGTGAACCCGATGAAGAGGAAAAGGGGTTACGAATGGGAGCCGCAGATTATATACGAAAGCCGTTCAGCCCCGCTATAATCAAGCTCAGGGTTTTTAACCAGATTCAAATGCGTAACCAGCTGAATATAATAAGAAAGTTAAGTATGACCGACCAACTCACGGGCGTACCTAACAGAAGAAATTTCGATTATCGCATAAATCTCGAATGGAGTCACGCAAGAAGAAATAAAATGCCGCTTTCTGTCTTCTTTGTCGATATTGACCATTTTAAAAAATATAATGACCGATTCGGACATATACAGGGCGATGTAGCTATACAGACTGTGGCAAAGGCGATTATATTGTCGCTTAAACGACCTAACGACTTTACCGCCCGGTGGGGCGGGGAAGAATTTGTCGTTCTGCTCCCTGCGACCCCTGAAGCGGGCGTGCTTGAAGTAGCTGAGATAATACGTAAAAATATAAACGATACATCTATCGCCGGTACAGACCCCGATGCAAAAAACGTAACCGTAAGTATCGGTACAAACACGATTATACCGGAACGCGAAAGCTTAATGGAAAGTTTTCTGTCGAACGCAGACAGCGCACTCTACAACGCAAAAAAAGCGGGAAGAAACAGGGTTTGCAAATATACGCCGAACCCCGCCGTTGAAGTGTAACAGGCGGGGAGCAATGCGTTTATATTCGCTCTTTATAATATTTAAAAAAGGGGTTGCTTTTTACAAGAATACAGTATATAATAAAAGTAAGGAATGTAATATTTGTAATGGGAGGTAAATATGGAAGTCGCTAAAATCACAAGTAAAGGTCAAATTACAATCCCTATTGACATTCGCAAGAAACTTGGTGTTCGCGAAGGTGATAAGGTTATATTTGTGGAAGACGCAGGGCGTATTGTTATCGGTAATGCGACAAAAATCGCATTTGCCGAACTGCGTGCCGCCTTTTCGGGCGAGGCTGAACGTCTTGGAATAAAGGATGAGCAAGATATTGTCGCAATGGTTGACGAAGTGCGGACGGAAATGTGGGAGAAGCGTTATGCGAATAATGATTGATACAAATGTTTTTATATCTGCGCTTGTTCTTTCATCGCCATATTTAACAAAGCTAATAAACGTCATCGCCGAGAATCACACAATAGTTTTATCGACATATTTAGTTGACGAAATAAAAGAAACAACGAGACAAAAATTTCCATTAAAATATGAAATTTTGGAAGAAAAATTAAAGGAAATTCCATTTATCCTTTTATACACGCCGGAGAAAATAAAACCCCAAAATTATCCGAATATAAGAGATATTAAAGATTTGCCGATACTCGTTTCAGCTCTAAACGAAGATGTTGACGTTATACTGACAAATGACAAGGACTTCGCTGAATTAGAGATTGATTATCCCGAAGTATTAAATCCAAAGCAATTTGTAGAAAAGTATTGTTAGTTGAAGAAACGTCGGGGCAAACATTCTAATATTTTATAAATAAAGCACTTCGCTTTGAGTAATGAAGTGCTTTTTATTAGTCGAATAATTTATTTACTGCAACCTTTAGGGGAGCAATAATTTTGATTGCGGTGGCAAAAGCCGCTGTTTAAAGTTGCTCGGCTTGCCGTTCGTACAGATTGTTTTCTATCTGCTCTTTAAGCGTGTCAACCGACCACCCTGACTCCCTGTTGCGTTTCGCGTACCATAAATAGATTTCGCGGTCTTTAATCTTATCCAAAAGCGTAGTGTTGTGTTTCCATGTTAATTGTGCGGTTAGCGACTGCACAGTTTCAAAATCGGGAAACATCTTTGCAAACTTCGACATATATTTCAGATTACGGATAGAATAACCCATGGTGTCGGGGAAGTCGTGCTTGATGTCACGCGCAAGATTCACAACAAATTTATGTCCCCATGCGCTGTTCTCGTTTATCACACACCCTATGTTCCAGTACAGCATGAGCAACTCGCTGTTGGTGGTAGTTATAACACGATACTGCGCTTGTTTTATTCTTGTGTTAATATCGTTCAGGATAAAAACGTAGTCGTTATTATTTATCTGCATTGTTTACCTCTCGAATATTTTATGTGGGACTTCCCTCGTATTATACAATTATTATATAAAATAAAAGGCGCGGTGTCAACCCCCAAAAGCGGCGACAATTCAAAAAAACTCGGTTGAAAAATAATGAGAGGTTCACTACTCCAACCCCCACCCATTATCCCCATGATAAATCATCAGCTTGCTCATGCCGCCGTCGATTATAAAGTTCTCGCCGGTGATGAAACCCGCCTTGTCACTACACAAAAATAAAACCATCTCGGCAATATCCGCCGGAGTTCCGACACGAGCGGCGGGGTGTTGCCGCTTGTCCTGCGCGGAGTGTTCGGGCGTGTCGGACGTTTCAATCCATCCGGGGCTGATGCAATTCACCCGCGCTTTTCCCGAAAGGCTCACCGCCATTGAGTGTGTCAGCGCAACGATTCCGCCTTTCGCCGATGTGTACGCCTCGGTGTCGGGGTGCGATTGAAACGCGCGAGTTGAGGCGATGTTAATAATCAAAGCGTTTGGCGTGAGCAGATTGTTACGCAATAATAGGCTTGTCAAAAAATACGGCGCAGTGACCCCGACACGCTGAACATACTCAAAGTCCTCGTAACTGCAATCCGATAAAATCCCGCGCCGACTTACGCAGGCATTATTAATCAAACAATCCACCGGGCGGTCTAACGACTTCACGAAATTTTCAAGCATGTTCTTGTCGGCAATGTCGCCGCAGAAGAACCGCAAGCACTCGTGGGAGTAGGTCGGCGCGGCGATGTCGATAACGGAAACACTTGCGCCGCCTTTTAAAAACATTTCGGTGACACAACGACCTATGCCGTTCGAGCCGCCGGTTACTATGATATGTTTGTTGTTACTCATAAGCCACTCCAATCAATTCTGCATCGGGGTTATTTTCCATGAAACGGACAACTTCATCGAGAGAGTTCTGTGCATGAGCCATGTCGCCCGACACAACAGCGACTCCGAGTGTCAGCGTTTGGTGAATGTCTTGCGTGGCGACTTCTGCGACAGACACATTGAATCGCCGCCGTGTTTTGTCGATAAGACTACGGCAAACCTGCCGCTTGTCCTTGAGAGAGGCGGCGTGAGAAATATGGAAAGTTAGCTTGGCTGATAAAGTGTGCATGGTTTTTTCTCCTCTTTCAAGCAATAGCGTGTTTGTGCTTATCGATTTTCGGGTTTTGGTATTTTTACCTGCTTTTAGCTCCTCGTAATCAATAAAAATTGCTCCCACACATTTTTATTTGTGCGGGAGTCCCCACTTTAACCTTTATTAACGAACGGCAAAGTAAACCTTACCGCTCTTTAACCACTATCAATATATATTACGGAAAATGAGTAATAATTAAATTGTTATCATCAGGGAAGCTATTAATTTTTGCATAGTAAAAAATGCGATTTGCGATAATGTCGGCGGCTCTCACTAAATGTACGGCTTTTGAATTACAATACTTCAAGTTCACGCTTTTCAATCCGGTAAATATTGGAGGGTAAAATGCATTGTAGTTTAAATTATATGTTCCGCGCTTGTATTCCTGCTCTAAAGCCTCCCTCAATTCATATAACCCGTTTGTCGCTGTTGTATGCTCGTCAACATAAGCATAAATATTTTCGACTTCTTTATTAATTATAATACCGCGACGCATAAGTTCTTCAAATGAACGCTTTAATGAGATTTTGAATATATAATCTAAATACCTCTGCTTGTCCTTCTTATGAGAAAATATATTCTTTAATACTTCCTTTTGTTGGACAACAGCTCCGAATTTTATACATTGATTCAATGAGCGGTAAAGTTTACCCTTTTCATCGTTTCTTAGTCTACTGGCTTTTAATTCAACGTCAAGCGCATATCCTCCTGACGTTCTTATGTCTTTCTCGGCTTTAATAAATTTTCGGGTATTAATATCCTTATCATCTTTGCTTAAAAATATCAAACCGCCAAATACAAAAAAATCGTTATGCACTTTATCAAGCGTTCCTGATTCATCGGAGAAAACAAAAATATTCATATTCCCTCTTTTATAAGTAAAAATCCGCCCGAAGGGCGGACCTCGTGACCGACGACTTTACAAGTCGCTTAAGCGTTAACTCGGTTACACGAGTATACAGCGCAATCTGCCTGCAATTATATTATACGGCAGAAATAATGAAAAGTAAACAGGTAATTTTTACAAATATTTTATCAAAACTTTGTTAAAAGTGGTCAAAAATAGCACGATTTACAAAGCCGTTAAGACTTTCGCCGCTTTTGGTGATAATACGGTTATCATTCCCCGCCCCCCCTGTCAATATAATAATAACATTCTTGCTATCGTTTGTCAATGACAAATGCGATAGGAAAACTTACGGAAAAAAGAAAAAATCCGCTCAAACTTAGTGTTTAAGCGGATTTGCGCCTATAAAATATGCTACACTGAATACGAACCATCGACACGACAACAATCACTACCTTTAGAGTAGCAGAAATATTGCCCGCGGTGGCTCACCGCTGGAGCCGGCGAGAATCGAACTCGCGTCCGAAAACCAATTCCCGTGCCTTTCTACATGCTTAGTCAATTGTAGCGCAGATTTTCATCCGCTATCTCCCTTTACGCCGGTACAAACGACAAAACCGGCGTTCGGCAGCCCTTTGATACATTTTAGGTTACAAGGCTCTCACCTAAGATGTTGACCGTTAATTGACGCCCAAGCCGAAGCCACGGTATTCTTCGGGAGGACGGCAGCTGCTCTTAGGCAGCTGCTGCTACAGTGTTATTGTTAGCGTTTAAAATTTAGTTGCCCTCGATTAAGGAGATTGGACACACTCCGCATGCTTAGCAGGGTTCATAATCCCCGTCGAGACCATTGCGGCCCCTTATTACATTATCATTTTATCATATTTTAAAATAAATGTCAAGAGATTTAAAAAAATATCTTGACAAAGGATTTTTCATGTGATATAATAATAAAGCTGTTCATATTAATAAGGCGGCATAGCTCAGTTGGCTAGAGCACTCGGTTCATACCCGGGGTGTCGTTGGTTCAAATCCGACTGCCGCTATTTGTCCGCTCTCGACATAAATTTAAGGAGGCCCGTTGGTCAAGCGGTTAAGACTCCGCCCTTTCACGGCGGCAACAGGGGTTCGAGTCCCCTACGGGTCATAAATTCGCAACCCGCCTATTCATCATGTTTAGGCGGGTTTTTTCGTCTGCGGATAATTCACGCCGCACCATCGCACCGAAAATTGTAGGGGACGCCGCCCACGGCGTCCCGAAAATTCGCACCCCCACCCCCCAAAAAAATCTTGACAACCCTTTAAAACCATGCCCGATGAGATTTAAAATCTTCTAAAATTTAAACGTAGAATAAAAAATCTCCGCCCCGATGTAAAAATCGGGGCGGATGCACGTTATGGAGAAGTTAAAGAAATAAGTAATTTGAGCGGTAAAACTCACCTATTGAGTGGGAGCAGAGTTTTTGTAAAACGCCTTGACTTTTTCCGTTAAAGGTGGTAGAATGGTGGTAATAGGAGATAAGGGAGCGAAAATATGCTTAATAAGGTCGAGTATTGGTTAAATATTGCCGATGAAGACGTTTCGGTTGCAAGGTTGTTGTTAGACGGCAAAAAATTCTTGCAGGCGGGGTTCTTCTGTCATTTGATAGCAGAAAAATCATTAAAGGCGGTTATTGCAAACATTACATCGGAAATACCGCCGAGAAAACATGATTTAGTTAAATTAGCCTCACTCGCGGGACTCACGAATAGTCTATCAGAAAAACAAATTGCTTTGTTAGTTGACCTAACGCCGCTTCAAGTAGAAGCACGCTACCCCGAATATAAAGCGGAAATCGCAAAAACGCTTAATTTTGAAATTTGCACACGATTATTAAAGGAAACGGAGGAATTCTTATGTTGGACAAAGGAAAAGTTAGAGAAATAGCAAACGAATACTCCGAGGCAGTAAAAAAGGTTTTAACGCCCGATAAAGTCATACTTTTCGGCTCTCATGTCAACGGGGAGCCAAACGCTGAGAGTGATATTGATATAGCAGTGTTAGTAAAAGGGGTCGGCGGCGAGGATTGGTATAATGCTCGTATACTTTTGCATAAAATCCGTTGGGGCATAGAAAACTTTCTTGATGTTGAACCTCATTTATTAGACGAAACACAAGACCAAAGCGGTTTTGTAGAACACGTTATTAAAACAGGTGAAATTATATATCAATCGGCATAGCGGGGTTGTAATACGGGAGGTTGCCGCGTGAATGAAGTATATCTTGCATTTCTTAAGAGAAAGATAATACAAAATCCGCTTTAAAGGCGGATTTTCGTGTGTTTGTCAAGATTTAATATATAAAACCACACACGCCCCAAAAAGTCAACCCCCATTTCGTATGGGACGCCGCCCACGGCGTCCCGAAAATCCGCACCCTACGTCCCTAAAATTTTTTCTTGACAACCCCTTAAAACTATGGTATAATTACTATGTAAGTAAAATCAACGTAAAATCAGCGTAAACATTAAAAAGGATTGACTTTTATGCAAAAATATGGTATAATAAAAAATAGCAATCAATCAATCAATCAATCAATCAATCAATCAATCAATCAATCAATCAATCAATCAATCAAGGCTTAACGCCGTTGTTTGCTCTGCAACATTTTACATATATTTTTTCAAGGCGACTGCCTCACAAACGTGAGGGTAGCCGCCTTTTCGTGTTTTAGGCTTAAATTTTCATAAAATCCGCCGGACTAATCATGCGGGGGTGTTTAATGCCCGATTCTAAAAAATCTCGGTCTCCGGTAATCAATATATCAGCTTTAGCCTTTATTGCGGCTCTGAGGATAGGACGGTCATTCAAATCGCGGATTACGGATTCGATTTCGAGAGATTCTTCTTCCGGCGGGGTATCAATAATTCTTACCGTCCGGAATAAAAGGTTCAAAAACGATTCCAACGTGTGGAGCTTGTTCTTGAACTTCCTGTTGTACACACGATGTAATTCATCAACCGAATAGTCACATACCATTGCCGTGTACGGCAAAGCAACCGCTTTAAAATACGCCTTTGCCGGTACGCTGTCGGGAAACAAGCTTGTAGAAATCAAAATATTACTGTCAATGATACATCTCATTTTCTTTCTTCTGCCCTCATTTCCATTATTAAGTCAACCACATCATCATCGCTGTAAAGCCCCGCTTTTTCCGCTTCGCCTTTCATTTCTTCTTGAAACATTTTCATGGCGTAAACAGCAGAGTTCATTATAACAACTCTGTCGCCCTCACTGATGAGCGTTACGCGGTCGCCCGTTCCGACACGAAGAATATCGCGAATATCTTTAGGCAACGTGATTTGACCTTTCGCCATTACTTTTGCGTTGTCAACTATAATATTTTGCATTTCTATATACCCCTTTTCAAAAAATCCCTACTTTCCATACTTATATTATACCCCCACACGCCCTAAAAGTCAACCACCCCCTACGAAAAAAACTCTTGACAAATCTCCTTAAAATGTGCTACAATATTTACAATCGAACTAAAGTTTTAAAAGGATTGACTTTCATGCAAAAATATGGTATAATAAAAAATAGCAATCAATCAATCAATCAATCAATCAATCAATCAATCAATCAATCAATCAATCAATCAATCAATCACTTCACGGCTTAACGCCGTTATTTGCTCTGCAACTTTTTACATATATTTTTTCAAGGCGACTGCCCCACAAACGTGAGGGTAGCCGCCTTTTCGTGTTTTAGGCTATTCACTGTTTCTACAACCCGCGTAATCCGCCAAAAATACAACCTTCCGTCAAGCATTTCACGGCGGTAGAGTTTCCTATTTCTCTATAGTCGATTTCGTT
>Ga0099364_10001071_pt1 | contig 45807 bp, 38 predicted proteins | sample TergutTh196P3_FD_73070 | JGI IMG/M metagenome (GOLD analysis project Ga0099364, IMG submission 73070) | Microcerotermes parvus P3 segment gut microbial communities from Pointe-Noire, Republic of the Congo - Th196 P3 | ecosystem: Host-associated > Arthropoda: Insects > Digestive system > Gut ...
GCAACAACCACCGACACTCTCAGAGCAAATATGCCGGCAGTAGAAGACCTCGAATTTTCCTGCACCTACACCCTCGACGGTTGTAGCGTTACGGCAACAGCCCAAATCGAAAACTCACAATGTACACCACCAACCATGCCGGGAGGATTCACAGCAGACCTCGCGGCAATTTGCTTAGGCGATTCAACCATACTCCGCCTTAGCAGTGGAGTACGAAACCAAGGAGAATGGGTGCTATACGCAGGAGGATGCGGAGACGGAACTCCGATCGCAAGATCCCACGAGAACCTTATAGGGAACGTAACTTTTACCGTAAAACCTACCCAAACCACAGAGTATTTTATTAGAGGCGAAGGCTGCGGAACAAACACCAGCTGCCAACAACTGACCATAACCGTGAACCCGTTGCCCAACGTGATTCAAGGTGAGAACGAGGTATGTGTCGGTGCCACCGCTACCGTTATCAACCTAACTCCGGGTGGAACATGGGAAGTAGGCGTTTCAGGACATCTCGCCGTAGACGATCCGGCAGTGGGAACCGTCAGAGGTGTGATGGCAGGAACCGGTACTATATATTATGTACTCCCAACAGGATGCCGCCGCGAAGGACAAATTACCGTGAAAGAGACGCCCGCAGCTATCGTTGGCGATACCAACCTTTGTGTGGGTAGCACCAGAATTTTTACATCTGCAACCCCTGACGGCATTTGGACTTCATCAGCATCACTTGTGGCAAGCCTAACCTCGCACACATCGGGAGAACTCACCGCAAACACCATCGGCACCACTGAGCTACGCTATACCCACTCGCTAACCGGTTGCGATATCATGAAAACCGTCAGAGTATGGCAGCAACCCATCAGCACAACAGGCGACCGCTCGGTATGCCGTGGGGAATCCATTCAACTCACCAACAACACAGTGCCAACAGGCGATGACGTCGGCGTATGGTCGATACAGTCAGGTGGTTCAGCAGCAACCATTTCAGCAACAGGCTTGCTAACCGCAAACTCCGGAACCAGCTCTGCAACGGTCATCGTGCAATACACCCTCGGACATTGCAGCGATACGTTCCGCGTTGATGTCAGACAGTTGCCGAACCCTATCACAGGACCGACAACCCTCTGCGAGGAACAGGTGCAAACCTACACCAACACCGGAACATCAGGAACCTGGTCATCATCGAACACGGCAATCGCAACCGTGAATGCCACTTCAGGTGAACTTACCGCTGTGTCAGCCGGAACGTTTGACCTGATCTTTACCTCGCCGTACGGATGTACCACACAATTAGCTATCACCGTCAACCCATTGCCCGCCCCCATTGATGGTCCCAACGCTGTGGGCGTAGGCGGAACCATAACTCTCTCAACCACATCAACTGCCGGAGTATGGTCGTCGCTCAACCCAACCATCGCCTCAGTAGGTGCTTCCAACGGAGTGGTAACCGGTCTATCACAGGGAACGGCAGAAATCAGATATATGTACCCAACAACAGGTTGCTACAGAATCCACGAAGTTACCGTAAGTTCGTGTGATGTGATCACCTTGACCTCCGCAGCAGGCACTAATATACAAAATAATATCTGTAACGGATCACCGATGACCTCCATCATCTACGAACTTAGCAACGGAGTTGCTACGACAACCCAAATTGCATGGTATAGAGACGACGGTACGCCCATGATCAGTCCGCCAATGCCGGCAGGCATAAGCTACAACGGTACCACACACACCATCTCAGGATCGCCCACAGCGGTAGGCACATTTGAATACGTCATCACATCGACAGACCACGGACCCGGCTGCGACCCTGTTACGGCAAGCGGTGAGATAACCGTGCACCCGCCTGTGTTAGCAGGAACTATTGCAGCAAGCCATAGCATTTGCGACGGAGATGACCCGGAAGCGTTCACATCAACAGCAGCAGGCAGTGGAGGATCCCCAACATCCGAATACAGATGGCAGTTTTCGAACAACCAAACCGATTGGTTCGACCGATCAGGAAGCAACTCAGTAACCTTCGACGATGCAACCACCCTCAACGTGGTTGATGGTAACCCTACACCATATTATTATAGGAGAGCATTCATAAACAGTTGCTCAACGGCTTACTCTAACATCTTGACGGTTACTGTGAACCCGGCTCCCGCAATACCTACAGCCGATGTTACACCCAACTCGGCGTGCTCGGGAGATCCCAACGGTATCATAGAAATCACAGCTCCAACAGGATCAGGCTATACCTATGCTATCGCCGGTAGTGATGGCGTTAGGAGTGCATTCCAAACTTCGCCTATATTCAATGGCAGAAGTTCGAGTGCCTATACTGTAACCGTGAGAAACATCCATGGTTGCGAAAGCACCCAAAGTTTCACCGTGGGCAGCAGTTCCGGTGCACCGGTGATCACAGGTTTTAACGTTACACCTAACGACAGTATATGCAGCTCGGCATTGGCAACCACAACCGTAACCCTCACACCGCAATTCGACAAGGACGGCGGCGTTACATACTCCTATCTTTGGAATACAGGTGACGGCACCTCAACCATTGGAACCGCCGAAACCCTAACCAGAATCGGAGGAACCATCTCAGAAACAACAACCTACCAAGTAACCGTGACCAACACGACTAACGGCTGTGATGCCAAAGGTAGTACAATCATCCACGTGATAGATCCGATTACCATCTCCGGTATCACCGTATCGAAAGATACCATCTGTATCAACCAAACTGCACCTACTATTACGGTAACACCAAGCACATTGACAGGAGTAACCTACCAATGGCAAAGCTCGACAACCGGAATCGGTGGCTACACCAATATCGCGGACAATGCGACAGCACAAATCTATACCGTGCCAAACGCCGCTGTGTCCGACTTGTGGTACAGATGTATCGTTACCACCACTGCCGGCATTTGCCCATCGGTAACAAGCGATTCCGTACATGTGGGAGTGTTACCTATACCGGGTTTGCCAACAGTTACAGAGAACCCTGTACACGTTTGTGCTATAACAGGAACAGCTGACTTGGTGGCAACCACCAACGAGGCAGGATGCTGCATTCGTTGGTACGACAACAATGGCTTGCTTCAAGCCCAAACGAACTCCGGCGAAACGTTTACAACAGCCACATTCAGTGCTCCGAACTCGGTAACCTACCGTGCATACGCCGATAACGGAACCTGCTATTCGGCAGATTTTGTGGAGGTAGTAGCAACCATGCACCTGCCGCATATCCTCACACACGCAAGCGGAGATACAAACCTCGCTACGGCTTGTATTAACCAACCTTTTAGCGAAATCCACTACAACATCGGTGGAGGTGCTGCAAGTGCATCCATCGCTTGGACACCCCAAGGAACTACCACCGGACAACCAACAGGCATGAACCTCGAGGTGAACGGACAAGATGTTATCATAAAAGGTACACCTACCGTTGCCGGAACATGGAATTTCGAAATTACAACAACTCCATTTTCAGGAAACGAATGCCCAGTATTGAAACTAACCGGCAGACTAACCGTGTATCCAACCCCTGCTACACCTACGGCAAACATAACGCCTAACTCAGCTTGTGCAGGTGGTGCACCTGACGGTAAAATTACCATCACAGCACCTTTGGGTACAGGCTTTGAATACTCTATCAACGGTGGTACAACATGGCAAACCACGCTCGAATTCGCAGGGCTGAACACTGCCGACTACACCGTGATCGCCAAAAACCCGGAAGGTTGCCAAAGTAGTGCAACGTTCTCCGTACCGGGAAGTTCCGGTACTCCGGTTATCACAGGCATCAGTATCGTAACAAACCCAACCGTTAACCCTGCCAACAACCTTTGCAGATCCGTGTTAAGCACCACAGAAGTAACCCTGACCCCACAATTCAACAAAGGTACAGGCAACTACACCTATGTATGGTCTCCGGGAAGTGCTACCACAGAAGCACTCGTCTTACCCGTGAATAGCATCACAGGAACTACAACCTACACTGTAACCATCACCAATACGGATAATCTCTGCTCAAGCAACAAAGACACCACCATTCAGGTGACAGAGCCTATTACAGCCAGCATTGCCACAACAACGCCGGAAATCTGCGTTGGTGGAACAGCTCCGGTGATCAACCTAACGGCAAGCACCTCCACAGGAGTTAGCTATCTGTGGCAACGCACGACAAGCGACACCGAACTCGAAACCGGCTCGTACCAAAACGTTGGCGGAGACGCAACCACCCAAAACTACACTGTGCCTAACACCCCGGCATCAGACCGTTGGTATCGTTGCACCATCACCACAACCGACGGCATCTGTCCGCCGGTGGTGACGAATGCTGTGCAGGTGAAAGTGGTTGCCGCACCGGCTCAGCCCGTTAGAGATGACGGCTCCATCACTGCACTTTGTCGCAATGAATCACATGCCTTTGAGGTTCAAGCAGTTACAGGTGTAACCTTTAACTGGACAGCACCGGCAAATTGGACAGCAACAACCGGAACAGGTACAAGCTTTACAACCGCTCCCGGAACAGGTGCTGCGAGTGGCAATATCGTTGTAACACCGACCAATTCCACCGGATGTACAGGAACTCCGCTAACCATATTTGTGACGGTTAACGAACTCCCCGCTATACCTAATCGTACCGATGGATCCCCCAGTGCACTTTGTCGCGGTACAACACATACTTTTGCCGTGAGCTCCGTTTCGAATGTGAGTTTCGCATGGACGGCTCCGGACAACAACTGGACGCCTGAAACATTCTCAGGATTGGGTTTCCAAACTACACCCGGAACAGGTGCTACCAGCGGCAATATCACCGTGACACCAACCAATACAACCACCAACTGTGTAGGACCGGCACTCAACATAGCCATTACCGTTAACGACATTCCTTCTATGCCTGTTCGCAACGATGGCACCATCAGTGCACTTTGCCCCGGTATAGCACATACCTTTAGTGTGACTACGGAATCAGGCGTAGGCTACGCATGGACGGCTCCGACAGGCTGGACATTAACCACCGGCGGACCGGCTGCAAATTTCTCAACCGCTCCCGGATCGAGTGCCGTAGCAGGCAATATCACCGTTACGCCGTCGTATAGCAACGGCTGCGAAGGACCAAAACTCGAATTCGCCATAGGCATTCACACACCTCCGGCTATCCCGGTTCGCACCGGAACCACCGATGTAATTATTTGTCGCAACCTTCCGCACACTTTCAGCGTGATTCAAGAAACAGGCGTAACATACGAATGGATAGCACCGGATGCTAACTGGACGCCGTATTCAGTATCTACAGTAACGTTCTCAACCACACCGGGAGCAACGGCAGACAACGGCAATGTTACTGTTACCCCAACTTCCGCAGAAGGTTGTGTTGGAAGCCCGCTCGAAATACCGATAACCATCGCTGCACCTCTCACTTTCACCATCCACCCCGACAACCACGATCTGGTTGTGCCCGTAGGTGTGGATTTCTGCCCCGATACCCTCTTTGTAGCCGCAACAGCAGGCATATTGCCAATAACCTTCGAATGGTACTTCACAGATGCCAATAACTATACCTCCAACGTAACAGCATTCACAACCGGAGTACAGTCTACACAGACCACTTCGAAAATTACCATTCCTAACAATGTGTTGGGCGAAAGATACTACCACGTGAAAGCAAGCAACGCCTGCCAATCCAACGTGCAGTCGAATATCAGCGGACTTAGAGAAGTGGCAGAGGATAAACTGCCCGCAAGCGAATGCAATTTCATTTCAGGTACAGACAATGCTAACATCGTGACGGCTGAATTCGCCACCGGTACGCCAACTACCATTCCGGCTCGTGGAAACATAGCAGCACAAATCTGGTCGGATTTTGTAATCTCGCCACAATGCAACAAAACAAGCTATAATGGTGGATCAGCACCTACCTTTAATGTGGATTGCAAAAGAAATGAGACACTTACCACTTTCCCAGGAGATTATTTCTCGTGGTGTGCGGTGATGAAATATGCCCATATCCTTTGTCCTGCACCTTGGCGCGTGCCAAGCAAACAAGACTTTATCCACCTCGATATCCTTTTGGGTGGACAAGGTGTACAAGATAGTCGCAATCCATCTGATCAGGTGATCAGCGGACAAGCCTACACGAGTGGTTCAAATAATAACAACAACTCTGGCACCCACAATCCTCGTGGCGGAAGTTGGCAAGGTTCTCGATTTACAGCCAATGCGTCGGTGCTCACGGTGGCAAATTCAAACTACTGGTCGTCGACCGACGGTAATACACAAGGAGCATACACCCTGTATTACGGAGGGAACCTCATCAGTCCGCAACCAACCAGCAATAAAGGCAGCGGTTTTGCCGTGCGTTGTGTGAAGGATTAATGAATAACAAAATCGTAAATCGTAAAAAAAAAATGAAATGCTTTGCATTTCATTTTTTTTTTGTATCTTTGCAGTCGAGAATGTAATTAAAAAACAATGAAAGAATTTGTAGAAAACCTGCTCCCTTACGAGCGCAACTTGTTTTTTTTACTCAATGGTAGCGATTCTGTTTTTTTGGATAGTTTTATGCGTATCATAAGTACAACTCAAACGTGGCTCCCGCTTTATCTGCTTGTTTTGTTTTTAGTTTTTTACAAAACAACTTCGATAAAACAGTCCATATTTATTACCTTTTTCTTTATTTTAATGGTTACGCTGTGCGATCAATTTTCGTCGGGATTAATAAAACCTATTTTCGAACGCCTTCGTCCCGGACATCATCCTGATTTTAAGGAGTTTGTGCAACTTGTAAATGGTCGTCGTGGAGGTACTTACAGTTTTATTTCAGGACATGCAACCAACAGTTTCGGATTTGCAGTATTACTTTCGCTGGTATTTCGACATCGAATGATAACGATTATTGCACTGATTTGGGCTACATTCATTGCTTATTCGCGGGTTTATCTCGGTATGCATTTTATTTCCGATATTATTGGCGGAATGATTTCAGGAACATTGATTTCATTGATTTTGTATTATTTCGTGCTTATTCCTTTGCGAAAAAGGATATTCAAGATACAAGATTCCGAAAAAACACAACTGTTTTCCAAACAACACGGCAAGATGATGTGGATAGGTTTTGCAGTATATTTTGTTGCCGTAATTTTTTACAGTCAAATTATAGTATTTTTCAATTCATAAAAATATGACAATTCGATTTCCACATATTGTGTTATTTTTTGCCATTTTGCTTGGCGGAATTATTTATGCACTTCACCTGCAAGGCTTGGTAACCGCAGCAAACGAAGTGTATGCACGATTTTTGGCATTGGGTGTATTCGTTGCAAGTTTTTTGCTCATCGCTTGGCAAAAAGCAAAAAATCATCGCTTTTCGTGGGGGGATTTTTACAAGAATGAGACGTCGATTATCGTCAGTTTGACCTTGCTTTTGGTAACTTCCTTTCTTGCACGAGAAATGGGATACTATGCTGTAACATTTTTTGTCGTAGCGGCGTTAGTTCATTTTCTTTACACGCACAAATTTTATCCGCCACCCAAAGTTTTTTACTTCGTGTTTTTGTATGCCCTACTTATGTTTTTGGGTACTATAGGCACCCCAAAGGGCTTTGGCTTTCCGGATCGTACCCTTTCATTTTACGTGCTACCATTGTCGCTATGTTTTTTTCGTTTATCGAAAGAAACGTTGTTGAAAATTGGGGAAGTTTTTTTTAAGATGACTATTGTTTTTCTCACTGTATGTGTGCTATATTGGTGGTACAATTTTTTGCATTTAGATGCGGATTTTCTGCCGTGGATCTCAGGAAAAACGGGCTATATAACCGAGATGCCCCGAAGTATTATGGGCAGTCAATCCGGAGAGAGCGTTAGCAATCCTGTGCATCTTCCAGCCTATTTTTTTATTTCCTTATGGTCGTACTACAACCATCCGAGTTTCATTGCATTTGTTTTGCTTTGCGGACTTATTGTCGGCTTTTATCTGTATTCCCAAAAGTGCATTGCAACATTAGAATTGGCATTGTGCATCGCACTTTGCTTTTTTGTGGTGTTTTTGCTGCAAAGCCGTGTTGGTATCGTGAGCGTTTCGCTTATTACCGCAATCTCCATATTGTATTTTTTATTCAAAAAAAGCAGGCGACTTGCTCTCTTAGTTGGGCTTTTCCTTATAGTTATCGGCGCATTTTTTTATTCGCATAGAGATAAAGTGGAGTTCATATTTATTGGCGACCCCATTCGAACGTCATACAGTCAGATAGCTGTAAGTTATATAAAAGAAAATTTTTGGTGGGGAAGCGGGTATAATAATCAGCAACAAGTGTTGGAGCAGCAAGCCGAAAAGATGATAGAAACATTAGCATATCCTGTGTATCCGCCAATATATTTTGTACACAACCAGTTTCTTGACGATATGGTGCAGTACGGTATTTGGGGGCTGATAGCACTGTTGCTTGTGCTTGGTGCAATAGCCTGTTATGCTATAAAAAATCGCAGCTACCTGTTGCTGATGCTGCTATGTTCTACAGTTATACTTATGTGGATAGATGCACCTTTTTACAAGCAGATTGGTATTATGCGCTGCATAACGTTTTTAGTGTTTTTTGTAGCAATAGTTGAGAGTACAAAAGATAAATCTAAAATTGTAAATATAGAATCGTAAATGGCAAAGCCACAAGTCATAGTATCCTTAACCTCGTTTCCGGCAGCAATACGCTACGCAACAAGTGCCGTGCAGTCTCTTTTGGAAGGCACTGTGCTACCCGATAAACTTGTGCTTTATCTTACGTTTTCACAATTCAAAAACGGCGAAATACCACAGGAGTTAAAAGATTTGTCGGCAAAACATCCGGTGTTTGAAATCCGAAATTACGACGACGAGATTCGTTCATACCGCAAACTAATTCCGGCATTGAAAGATTTTCCGGATGCCACCATTGTAACCGTTGACGATGATGTGTGGTATGATAAAAATATGTTGCGTGATTTATTGTGCTTACACAAACAAATTCCCAACGTGATCATTGCACACCGTGCCAAACGCATAAAGTTGAATGTGCCATATCGCAAGTGGAAGAAATATCGTTGGTATAGTTTTTTGACAAAAAAGTTGAACGTTAGTTTCAGAAACATACAAACCGGCGTGGGCGGTGTGCTGTATCCGCCCCACTCGTTAAAGGCTGATATGCTTGATGCCACGCTATTCAAAGAGATTGCACCAACTACGGACGATATTTGGTTTTGGGCTGCGGCTGTGGCAAACGGTACGAAAATCGTGCCTTTTCCTTTTGGAATACACAACAAGCCTCGCGGTTTGCAAAAACCAAAAGAACTGTCGCTAAAAACTGTGAATTTCAAAACCGGAACAGACCTGAACCGCACAACACTTGAAAAAATTCTTAAAAAATATCCAATAATTAAACAAAGATTTGAAGATGAAAACTAACGAAAAAAATCCGCTTGTATCTGTTATCATTCCCGTTTACAAGTCTGAAAAACACCTTGAACAATGCTTGGTATCTGTGATTTTTAACTCTTACAAAAATCTCGAAATCATTGTTGTTGACGATGGCTCACCCGATAACAGTGCTGCCGTTTACAACAAGTATGCCGAATTCGACAAGCGAATAAAGATCATTGTTCAAGAGAACAAGGGTGTTTCCTTTGCCCGAAACGCCGGAACCAACGCTGCAACCGGTGAATATGTTCACTATTTGGACAGCGATGATTACGTTGACTTAAATTTTTACGAGGAACTTGTAAATGATGCCGTGTTGTACGATGCCGATATTGTCGCCTGCGGAGTAAAAATGGCAAGCACCGTTGTAACCATAACGTACGATGCCCGAATAATTTGTACCGACCTGTACACCAAAATCGAAAAACTTCAATGTGCTAAATACGGCTACGCGGTGCGCTACTTGTTACGCCGAAGTTTTTTAACAGAAAATGAATTTCAATTCGTTACCGGAAGATACTTTGAGGATTTGCCTTTTACGCTTTCGGTAGTGAAAGCCGCTAATCGCGTTGTTATCAATCCAAACACGTTTTACTACTACGTTCGTCGCCCGGGTACCATAACCACCTCTCTCAAAGGGCGTCGAAAACTTAGAGAATGGGCACGTGAATTTAGAACGAATTTTTTGAAGGAAAATATGCTGCCCAAATCGCTGATGAATGAACCAAAAACCGTATACAAAATTCTCCTGTTCGGACATATCCCTGTGGGAAAAAAAGTCGTTAGGAGTGGCGGCAGTCGGGTTTCGTACAATTTATTCGAAGTGCCGATTTTCAAAACAAGACGCAAGTTATACGAATAAAACGAATGAAAAAGAAACAACCTTTGATCTCCGTCATCATCCCTGTTTACAAGGTTGAGAAGTACTTGGAACAGTGCTTAGTATCCGTGATTTTCAACTCGTACAAAAATCTCGAAATCATCGTTATTGACGATGGTTCGCCCGACAATAGTGCCGCCATTTACAACAAGTATGCTGAATGTGATGAACGAATAAAAATAATCGTTCAAGAAAAAGAAAGCGAAGGACCTTCTGCCGCACGAAACACAGGAATCAAGAATGCAACAGGCGACTACATTCATTTTATGGACAGCGACGATTACATTGACTTAAACTTTTACGAGGAACTCATAAACGATGCTTTGCAATGCGATGCCGACATTGCCGCTGCAGGAGTGAAAATGACAAACTCTGTGCTAACCATCAAACACGATGCTCGAATAGTTTGTGCCGACTTGTACACCAAGTTTGAGAAACTTCAATGTGCCAGATACACTTATATATGGTGCTATTTGTTTCGTCGTGATTTTTTGGTAGAAAACAACCTTTTATTCGTTGTTGGAAGATACTTTGAAGATGTGGCTTTCGCACTTTCGGCAGTAAAAGTCGCCAATCGTGTCGTTATCAATCCAAACACGTTTTACTACTACGTTCGTCGTCCGGGAGCTATAACAACCACTAAATTTCCCAAAAGAAGCGAGGATTTGAAATGGGCACGGCATTGGAGATCTGAATTTTTCAAGGAAAATAATCTTCCTAAATCGCTGATAAGTGGACAAAAAACCGTGTATAAAATCCTCCTGTTCGGACATATTCCTGTGGGAAAAAAAGTTGTTAGAAGCAGTGGTAGCCGAATCACGTACAGCATACTTGGGGTAACTATTTTCAAAACAAGACGCAAGCTATACGAATAGAACGAATGAAAAGAAACAACCTCTGATCTCCGTCATCATCCCTGTTGACAAGGTCGAAAAATCAATTCAGATATTCAGGAAACGTTATACATTTGTAGTTTTTTCCATATTGCTTGAACAACGTTTTATAGTCTGAGATTTTATCGTAGTTCAAAGCCAATTCTCTCCAAGTGGTTGTAATTTTATTTTTTACAAAATTACCGTATAATTCAAATTCAGAAAATCCGGAGCTTTGTTGTCTATCGTAATTATGGATAATCGCCTGTATCCAGCCCGTGTTATGGCGTTTGGATATATAATTCTGTAAATACTCAATCTTTTTTTTGTTGAAAATCATTTTATGAGAAACGTAACTTAATTTTGACAACTTTATACTTCCCATCAGTTTTTCCAAATTACGATAATAAGGCTGATGACATTCCGAACTCATATAAAACACCGCTTTGTTTTTCTTGGACAGGAAAGCGTGTGATTGTAGGAGAATGTGATCTGAATCAATACATAAATAATTTTCACAAGTTCCGAATTTATTTCCGGATAGTTTTATCAATTGCTGAAACAGCCAACCGCTTCTATCGGAAAATGTGCCATCGTCGGTCATAATTTTTAGGTCAATATCTTTTGGAGAAAATCCCAAAACAGTATTTTCATCAACAAAAATCAAATGATGAGATTCGCAAAAAGAGATTATTTCCTCCAAAGGGGGTGCTACAATATAAATGTTTTTGATAGGATGTGCAACACAATTTCTTATCCCCTCTATACATAAAGGAAGAATGTTTAAATCTTTCTTTATCACAGGGATAGTTACATCTATTTCTTGATTTGACGATTTGATTTTTCTAAAATCAATGAAATCGAATAATCGATATAGTTTTTTTCTGGTGGATTTTTTCATTAAAGCTTTATCCAGTTTTGAGGTAATAAATTAGTCGTTTTTTCTTGCATTTCGGAATTTGCGTACCATTTTTCCGGTGCAATTACAATTTTATGTTCATTTTTATTCAACCACGCAGCCCACCAACTGTACGAACTATTGGCAATGATATTGTGTTTACAAAGCGACATGAGTTGAAAATCGCTGTGTGCGATTTCGTCCTTTTCCTCTACAAAAACCGTCGGAAAATTGATGCTGAAATTATCTATAACCCACCGAATGTCGTCCGAAAAAACAAAAAACAGCGGATTTTCCGTTTGCTCGGCAATCTCTTTAACTGCCTTGTGGTAGTAGTCCATCGAACAAACACCATGATACTGATTCGCCTTTTGATTTTCAATGTAATCGCCTCTGCGAAAATGCAACGAAATGGAATTTGAATTTGTGATTTGCTCTTTTATATCAGCCCATTTTGCTTCGGTTAGTGAATTTCGGAACGTCAATTCGTTGCGAATTTGCTCGGCAGCATTTACAAAATACGTTTCGCTCTGAAAATACCCATCTAAATAACAGTTTTTGCCTGCCCTATTAAATTGGCTGTAACAGCCACCCCCTCGCTCTTTGATCCAAGTGGGAATAAAGATATTTTTCCACCTTTGCCCTTTGATTGTTTTAATTTCTTTTTCAGATGCAATTTCAAAATTGATATGGAGTTTATCCAATTCAAGCGATCGTTTTGTGTAGCTTGTCGGCTCAGCATTGAGAAACGATAAGTCGAATTTTAAGGGAGCATTGTGCTTTACAGACAGCTGCTTTCCTGCTGCATACTGAAACAGTTGATTTCCCAAACCGCCTTTTAGTTGAACAATAATCATTTTTTGAATGTATTTCTGATTTTTAAGAGAACAATGTGCGCTTTCTTTTTCCAACTCCAACGGTATTTTAATTTTGTTGCAAAATAATCTTCGTCATATACTTTCAGTGATTCGTTTTGTTTCAGCACTCTGTTTACCCAAGCAGTTACGTTTTTTCGCTCTTTTTTACTGAAAATTAAAATACCTGCGGGATCGCACAGTAAGTTGTAATGCAAATTCGATTCGTAAGAGGTGGGGACGATACTCAATTTTTGAAAGTGATAAGCATGAATTTTTTTAACTGTATCAACTTGTTGCTGTTTGTGTTGAACACTCACGCTTTGCTGATGTTTACGGTATTTCATCAAGGTTTCGGGTAAATTTGTTACAGGGTATTTGAAAGCAATTTGCGACCACAAAAAGTAATCTTCCGCATAAATGTAATTTGCATTATAACGAAATTCTTCCAGAACATTCTTACGAATGAGTACAATAGGGTGTACAAAGGTATTTCTAAAAAACAGTTGTGTTTTAAGTAAGTGTGCAGGACAAGGTCTGTTAACCCATCTGATGTGCTGATCATCGTCGGTTATTTCTTCTATATTTCCTCCAACCATTGCAAACTCAGGGTTAGCGTTCAAAAAATCCCACTGTTTTTGTAAGCGTTCCGGTAGAGAAATATCATCAGCATCCATTCGTGCGATGAACTCTCCTGTACACAAATCAATCCCCTTATTCAAAGAAGCAACGATACCGATATTTTCGGGATTTTTGTAATACTTTATGCGTGGATCGTTGTAAGCTGAAATGATTTGCTCTGTGGAATCCGTTGAGCCGTCGTCGATAATAATCAATTCCAAATCTTGAAAGGTCTGATTCAGGATGCTGTCAATTGCTGCTTTCAAGTAGCGTTCGCCGTTGAAGACGGGCATTAGTACGGATATTTTGGGTGCGTTCTTTGTCATAGTTCTTTTATATCGTTAATGTCCATAGTATCTTACGTGTAAAAATTCAAATACCAATCAACAAATCTTCCAACGCCTTTCTCCATATCCGTATTGGGTCGGTAAGCGATTTTCTTTTCCAACTTTGAAACATCTGCAAGCGTAGACAGCATGTCGCCCGGCTGCAGCGGAAGGAAATTTTTAACAGCATCGACACCCAATTTATTTTCCAATGCTTTGATAAAATCCATTAAACAAACCGAACGACTATTTCCTATATTGTAAAGTTGGAACAGCTCGTCGTTTCCCGATTTTTTGGAATTTATCAGCAATACCATGCTTTGGATAATATCATCAATAAAAGTAAAGTCTCGATACATTTTCCCCTCGTTGTATATGTTTATTGGTGTACCTTCTACGATGGATTTTGTGAAAATGATTGGTGCCATGTCCGGTCTTCCCCAAGGTCCGTAAACGGTAAAAAACCTCAGTCCTGTAGTATGTATTTTGTAAAGATGGCTATAGGTATGTGCTAAAAGTTCATTCATTTTTTTTGTGGCAGCATACACGCTTATTGGGCTGTCTGTCGCCTGCTCCGTGGTGTAGGGCTGTTCCTTATTCAGTCCGTAAACACTAGAGCTGCTTGCATAAATCAAATGCTCAACGGGGTAATATCGGCAAGCCTCCAAAATATTCAAAAATCCGTCAACATTGCTTTGGATATAAGCATTAGGATGGGCAAGACTGTAACGGACACCGGCTTGTGCGGCCAAATTGCAAACGTATTCGGGACGCTCATCGGCAAACAAGGAAAACACATCATTTTTGTTGGAAATATCTATTTTGACAAACCGATAGTTGGGATATTTTTTGCTTTGCACCAATACATTTTCTTTAATTCCGTTCTTATCAATACCGGTTTCGGCTAATCTGGCAAGTTTCAAATCCACATCGTAGTAGTCGTTAATGTTGTCAACGCCTACCACCTCATCTCCTTTTTCGATGAAGGCTTTTGCCAAATGAAATCCTATAAATCCGGCTGTTCCGGTAATTAAAATTTTCATACCTAATCAGTCAATTTATTTTATTGATTATTGCTCTTTAATGTCGTTGAGATCATAACGTTCGAAATAATCGTCCCACATTTTCACCGCTCTCACTCGTCCTCGTGCACGTTTTGCTATGTATTCTTCGTATGATTTTACTGCATAATGGTTTATGCGTATAACATCGTGTTGTGCTTTGCGGTCTCGAAAATTTTTGTTTATCGGCTTGCCGTGTGAATCGGCGGTATGCCCTGATAAACGGGTTGCTTCGTGAGCACCTGTAAATGAAAATATGCAGCGTGGATTGACGATGCTCTTTACAAGTTTGTTCATTGTTTGATCAGGAGCTGCGTGATGTCTAAATCTTTCCATTACCGTTCCGGGTTGCTTTTCCCTTGCACCACCACTTCCGTATATCAGCCAATTTATTTCAACTGCCGAAAAATTTTCAAAACGTTGCAAAAACTCGGTTATGGTGCGATCTTTTATCGGCACTATAAACTCATCTAAATCAATCACAGCAATCCATCGAGAGTCTAACCTATGTTTCTCAAGACAGTCGTCATAAGCAGGAAGTTGTTGTTTTTTTCCCGGAAAAAACGTGTATTCTACCAACCCCGATTCGATGTAAGGTGCAAGAACTTCTCGTGTGTTGTCCGTGCTATCATTGTCGTAAATGTAAAATTTTTCTACACCTAAATTTTTATGCCACTCTATCCACTCCTCAAAATACACACCTTCGTTTTTCACAATGGCACAGATTGCCAAGTAATATCTTGGTGGTGTTTTATCGTTTTTCAGCCGTCGTTTCAGCTTCAAAGCACGAAAAACACCATAGCGTAAAATGCCACGCCACCGATTGCGCGTCATTTTGTGCGGAATAACTCCGGCGATGATTTCAGCAAATACCTTGTTCATTTTTTATTCTTTATTTTCATTTATTCTTAATCGGATAGTGCAAAGATACGCATTTTATTTTACTTTTGGACTATTTTTTGCGAGTTTTTCGGCAATTTCAAATGTTGACTTTTCGGGCAAAATGCTTTCGAAGGCATTTTTAATATTTTCCATTACCTGTGCGTAGTTGCGAATGCGCACATGATCGTTGATGCATACGAGCTTGTATGATTGATTTTGTATGGCTCTTACTGCTTGCTTGGGTCGTATCATAAGTGGAAACATTTTTGTATCCGCATAAGTATTGTAAGGAGTAAAATTACCACTGCAAATTTGCCACGTGCGAAAAAGTTCAGGCGTGTAGTCGCTCACAGCACGAAAGCGATTCGCCGATGTTTCGGTCAACTCTTTTTCGGCAGCAGCCCACACTTCTTCAAAGGTGCTTTTCAGAAAAGGCTGTGCGTTGTGTGGCGTACGCAACGTAATGAATTTCCTGTAAGGTTTTAGCATATAATTCATGCGTGCTTTGGAACCATAACTCGGTGCAAACCACTTCTCATGCCAACGGCTCATTACCTCTTTCTTGTCGAAGTGTGCGTTGATAATCGTTATGTTATTTTTTATTCTTTTGTACCACTGCGACCAACTGGGATTGTACTGAAAAGCGGCAATGTCGCAAGGCAAACCATTTTGGAAAAAACGTTCTTCTTCTACGGAATTGATGATGAAAAAATCGTCGTTGAAATAAACAAAATGTTCGGCGATGTCCGGTATTTTGTGCAGATAACGCTCAATGACTACCGAGTTGTAGCAAGGCAAAAACTGTTGCGGGATATAGTCTTTGTGGTCAACGAGGTTTAGCTTTGGATGGCTTGCATCAAGCCATTCAGGCTTTTGTCCGCAAGTTACAAAGTGAATCTTATTGACCCATGGTGCAAATTTTTCAACACCACGAAACCAATACTTGAGAAATCCATAATCCCGAAAACGCGCAACGGAAACAGCGTTTTTTTCGTTCACGGTTTTACCCGAGTGGTGAGCAAAATCCCTTTGCCACGCAGGGTCTTCCATATCGACCCAAGTTATCACAAAATCTATTTTCATAATGGTTGCTATTTGTTAAAAAACTTCAATGGCTAAATCGTATCCTAACAATCCTAAACCGGCGATAACACCTTTGCAATTCGGGGCTATCAGCGATTTGTGACGAAATTCTTCTCGTGCAAAAACATTGGAAATATGCACTTCTATTACCGAAGTTTTAATGGATTTCACAGCATCGGCAATGGATACGGACGTGTGTGTATAACCCGCCGCATTGAGAATGATGCCGTCAAAATCAAATCCGATTTCGTGCAATTTGTTGATGATCTCTCCTTCGATATTGCTTTGAAAATAAGTCAACTCAATATTCGGAAATTTCATTTGAAGTCGCTCGAAATAACTCTCAAATGTTTGATTACCGTAGATTTCGGGCTCTCGTGTCCCTAATAAATTCAGGTTGGGTCCGTTGATGATGGCGATTTTTTTCATAATTGATTAAACGTTTTTTGTTTTTTGATGTAGTATTTCCAAACGATTGAAAAATCAGTTTTTCCGATATGATGTTTACAGATGATTTGCTGCTGTTTTCGTTTTTTTCGAATGTGTAGAAAGTTTTTTACAAAATAAAATTGGGCTTTCCAAACGGCAAAGAAATCTCCAAAACTTCCACCCAACAGGAATTTCAACGCAGCCACCTCATCTAAAAAACAACGCATAAAAAACACAAAAAACAAGTCTCTTGAATACAAATTTTTGTAAAGCAAACTCAAATTATTTCTGAAATTCAGATAGGTTTTCCGAGACGAATTTTTGGGCAATGTTCCTCCGCCAATGTGGAATACTGTGGAATTCGGGCAATACATAATTTTGTATCCGGCATTTTTCACTCGCCAACAAAAATCAATTTCTTCCATGTGTGCGAAAAAATCTTCGTCAAGTCCTCCAAATTCGTTGTAAACAGAGGCTTTTACAAACATGGCGGCTCCTGTTGCCCAAAAAATTTCACATACATCATCGTATTGTTTTCGGTCGGTTTCTATGGTTTCAAAGATTCGTCCTCGACAAAACGGATAGCCGAACCTGTCGATGAAACCGCCCGCAGCACCTGCGTATTCGAATTTTTCTCGCTCGTAGTATGAACGGATTTTAGGCTGACAAACGGCGATAGTTTGATCGCTTTCCATCACATCAATTACAGGTTGAATCCAATTTTCCGTAACTTCAATATCGGAATTTAACAACACCAAATAATCCGCCTCAACATGTTTCAATGCATCGTTGTAACCTTTTGAAAATCCGCCGTTTTCGGCATTTTGTATCAGTCGAATTTGAGGGAAATTTTGTTTCAAAAAATCTACGGAATCGTCAGTTGATGCATTGTCGGCAACGATGACTTCCGCCACATGTTCCGAATATTCGATAACGTTTTGCAGAAATTTTTCGAGGAATTTTTTTCCATTCCAATTTAATATGACGACAGCGATTTTCATTCTGTGGGGCGTTTATGTTTCCAGCGTCGATGCGACCAAAGCCAATATGGCGGTTTTTCGTTGATGGTTTGTTCCAAGATATTCGCACTATGTTGTGTGATTTCGCCGTATTCGGTTTGATTGGGATGCTCGGCAATCAACGTTAAATCAAACTCGTAAAAACCGCGTTTTACTTTTTTTACGTTGTAGTAAAACACTGGAAAATCGTATTTTTTTGCAAAATATTCCGGACCGAAAATAAATCCGGTATCTTGATTTAAGAATGTCGTCCAATAACATTTTTTCGGATTATGTGCTTGATCGAAAAGCATCATATAGGCAGTCGGAAACTCTTGCTGTTTGTAGGTTTCAAAGGTTTCTCGAACATTGGATGCGAATACAACTTCGGTTCCATAACGCTGTCTGTAACGATTCAAAGTTTTGTCGAACCATCGATCCGACAACGGTTTCCCGACACCAACGCCATGATGTTTGAATTGCATACCAAGCGAAAGAACCATGTACTCCCAGTTGTTGTAATGTGCCGAAACTAAAATCACGGATTTTTTTTGATTGAAATATGGCATCAGAATTTCAGGATTTTTACAAGCATAACGCTGTAAAACTTGCTTTTTCGACAACGATAAATTTTTGATTCCTTCCAGAATAAGATCGGCAAAATGATCGTAAAATTGATTGGTTATGGTCTTGATTTCGCTTTCGCTGTGCGTAGGGAACGAATTCCTCAGATTTTTCACAACGACTTCTTTACGATACTTCAAAATCCGGTTCAAAACAAACGACAAACCGTTGGAAAGACCGTATATCAAAGGAAACGGAAGTTTTGAGAGAGGTAAGATAAATATGTAAAAAACGATTCGCATTCCGCAAAGGTACAAAAAAAAGTTGAAAGTTAAAAGTTGAAAGCCGAAAATTTGCAAAAATTATTCTAAATGCCAAACAAATTCTTTGCTCAATTTGCCGGAAAACCGTTTAAGAACGACGTAATAAAGTGTTGCAGCACATATCGCACCGGTGCCGTAAATAAGTTCATGCTCAAAAACCAACGACAGTCCGAACAAGGCGATAATACACACTAAGAAAGGCATGACGTATGCCCAAAAAACGGCTTTCAATCCCAATTGTTCTTGCATCACAATGTTCACGGATTCTCCAATAGTGTATTTTTCGGGATTTTCAACCGGAACTTCGATGATTTTTTCTTTCCTTTCCGACATTGTGCACATGGATTTTGACTTGCACGAAGCACAAGCCGAAAGCGAAATAAATTCAACTTTCACAACATGTTTATCAATGTTTACGACGGTTCCGGCGTGTTTGATGTTTTTCATAACGATTCGCTAAATATAAATCACTTTTACATCTTTCAAAAATTTCGTTTCGAGTAGTCCAATCAAGCGTTTGACAACGGTTCTACGAAGTTCGAATTGTGTGGGGAGGGTAGGGTCGAGGTGAGAACGATTCAATCGCGTTCCCACCAAAATCGTGATTTCATCTGATTCTAAAAGCATTTTGATAATTCGATCAGGCGGGGTTTGCGTCATGACGTAGGTTGGTTTGTACCGGTCTAAAATCTCTGCAACGGCATTCAGTGTGATAACACCTTCCGTAACCAAATCGACGCCGTCCATTCGTGAGGTTGGCGGAAATCCTGGAAAATGTGTAGGTTCATCAATAACAGGTTCGAGCCATTCTCGTGATAATAAATCGGCAGTAGTTGCACCACTTACAATTTTTTTTCCATCGAATTTTTTTACTAATTCAGCAACATGACTATCTTGTTTTCTTTCGATGGGAGGACCCGTGAAAAGCATGATTTTTCGCGGTGTTCGGAGATAGATACAGGCACAACTGATGTCGTCTCCGGCTTTGTAATTATCGTTGAGATGTGAAAAATTTACAATTTTTTTTGCCAAATTTTGTGCAGAAATTTTTGAATCGTTATGCAATAAATCTAAAATAAATTTATTCAGATTTTCATGTCCGAAACCCGTCGGATATTTTGGAGTCCCTAATCCGGATTGCGTTACACCATCACTGAACATTAGGATTCGGTCGTCTTTTTGCTGTGTAAATTCGCACATGGCGAGTTCATCACGACGAATGTTTTGCCCGTTTGTTACAACATTTTTCCAATTTAAATCCAAAATTTTTCCATCGCGAACCACAATGGTTTGCGGATTTCCATACTCCAAAATACGAGTGTTTCCGCCAATTTGAATGTCGACAATCGAAAAAGTAGCATAGCTCATTTTTCGTTCGCTACAAACGGGGAGCGTACACAAAATAACTTCCGCAATACGATTAAATTCCTTTTTATCCTTAGTGAAATTCATCGCCATCTTTGCGGTCAACGTGGCTAAAACATTGGCTTTTACACCATGTCCCATACCATCGGTGAGAACGGAAATCACGCGTTGTTCGCCTTTCAATTTTTCAGACAAAAACATATCTCCGCAGATGCGTTCTTTGTCGTGATTACGTTGATTGACGCCGACTTCGATATAGTATTGTTCCGACACGATGTTAGCCTTCTTGTTTTAACATTTTGATAATTTGATTCAAATCTTTTTCGGTATTGGACGCACCTTCTCCTAGAACAAAGCCGATTTCCTGAACCATCGTCAAATTTTTATCGATAGTTTTTTGGATGCTTAAAACCAATTCGTCGGTATCCAATTTTTGTGTAGACATTTGTCGAAAAATACCTCCAACCAATTTGTTTTCTATGATATTGAACACCGATAAAATCAACGGTATGTTGTTAATTCTCACTTCTTTTCGATCTATGTTTTCGTGATGACGCAACACATAATCGAACAAATTGCTAATTGATTTATCCAACATCGTGTCCAAGTTTGCACCTTTCAATCCGGGGATTACTTCTGCGATTGCAGCAACTTCCTCACCGATTGTTGTGATCAAAGAATCGTTGGCAATCAAAATTTTCATTTCGCTATCCACAATAGCAACGCCCGAACTGATTTGATTGATGAGCGTGTGGAGTGCTTGATTGGCTTGAAAAGTACGATAATCTGCTTCGTCAATTTGGCTTTGACTGTCGGTTAAAACCAAATTTTTTTGATCCGCTTTTTTTAGAAAAAGTTGATATTTTTGATCGTCGAATGTTGGAACGGCTTTTGCAGAGAATGCAGCCTGTGTATCCAAATCTTTCCATTCGTCCATTTCTTCTTGCCATTCGTCTTCATCGAAATTTTCCAAACGTTTTTTAGCATAATCCACCACATTTGCTGAACGCACAAATTTGTTGGTATGATCGTGCATGGTGCCGGGTCCCATCACACACCCTTCACAGAAAAACAAATTCAAATGCGAATGTAAAATTTCATTTTGCATATCGAACGAACCAATGGCTTTCATCACATTTTGCATACCGTTGGTGTTTCGAATGTTGCCATCTAAAAGGCTTTCGCTGATTCCTCCGGCTTCTAAAATTCCTCTGCTGATTGGATAAAGCAATCCTTTTTTGCCTTCCAATCCATCGAAATCAGAAAATTCCACTTGACGTTCTTGGATATTTTTTTCATCGAATAATTTTCGGATTTCCGGAAACAGCAACACGGTGTCGTACTTGGTTTTCAGCTCATCTCTAACCAGGTCTTGTTTGTGTGCTAAACATGGCGTAAGATATACCAAAGCGACATCTGTTTTTTTGAATTGTTCGCGAATGATTTTTGCTGCGAGCAAATCCGGTGCTAAAATCGGAGCTAAATTTCCAATCAAATGCGGATAGTAACGTTCCACCAAATTCACGACTACAGGGCAATTTGCCGAAAGATAATACTTTCCCTTAAATTCTTTATCAAACAATTTTTTGTATTGTGCTGCCACCAAATCTACCGCCAACGCAGTCGAAAATACTTTTTTGAATCCTACGGCTTTCAACATAGAAACGAATTTTCGATAGTCGGAAATATCTGTAAATTCCGCAGAAATATCCGTATCACAAACGATAAAAACCGGACGATCTTCATCTAAAAGTCGTTTCACTTTTACAATGGAATCTTGATATGAAATTGCTTCCACAGGACAATCTGTAAAGCAAGCCCCACAAGCGATACAACGCTCTTCAATAATGTTTAATTCATCATTTTTTTTGTCGTAATCAATGGCATTTACCGGACACGAACGCATACAGATGTAGCAGCGAGTACAGGTGGCGTGGTTTATGGATAATAGTGGCATGGTTATTCAAGTAGCATGGTTTTTTTATCGAAAAATCTTAAACAAATCGTTGCTAAACGCAAAAAACATCAAGGCAAACAGAATAATCATACCGATTTGTTGCGTTACCATCAAAAATTTGTCGCTCGGTTTCTTGCGAGTGATGATTTCCCAAAGGGTAAACACGATATGTCCGCCGTCTAATGCGGGAATTGGCAAGAAATTCATAAACGCTAAAATCAACGAAAGGATTCCGGTAACATACCAAAATCTCGACCAATCCCATTTTGCACCGTAAATTCGAGCCATTCCGATGGGTCCTTGAATGGTTTCGGTGGCTTTTTCTTTTCCGGAAATTACCTTGCCAAGCCCTTTGGCATTGGCTTTCAGCAAATCCATACCATCTCTGTAACCATAAGCCAACGCAGAACTCAATGTATACTGTGTCAATTCAAACGGAATGCCGACAAAAACACCCAATCTGCCTGTGGAATCAAGGGTTGTATGTAATTCGAAAGTTTCGTAAATGGCATAAGGAATACTATGTGTTTTACGTTCTACCAAAATCTGAACATCTTGATTTTTATAGGCATTCAGAATGTTTTGTAATTCTCCGAACGAAAAAACAGAATCATCATTGATTTGCAAAATTCGGTCGTCAGCGAGCATTCCCATTTGTTCGGCAAGTCCGCCTTCCTGCAAATCGTTTACAATCACAGGAAAATTTTGAGCACTAAAAAACTGTACATTTTGTTCCGCCACACGCCGATATGTATCTTTCGGAATGGTAATTTTCAATGTGTCATCTCCTCTCAATACGTTGATTTCAGAGCCAAACAAGACATTCATACCTTGTGCATCTTGAAAACGTACGATTCTTTTTCCGTCAATATTCAAAATTTGATCGCCGTGTTGAAAGCCGATTTCTTGTGCCAATGGCGAAGGAGTGATACCGCCAAATTCCGAAACGGTTTCATTGCTCAAATAGCCTTTTGACGAGCCAAGCAGGAGACACGACAGAATCAGAATACCGGTAATAAAATTCAAAAATATCCCGCCAAAAATCACAACCAAGCGTTGCCAAGCCGGTTTCGAGCGATATTCCCAAGGTTGTGGTTCGGACGCCAAATCTTTTTCGCCTTGTGTTTCATCAATCATTCCTGCGATTTGACAATAGCCTCCGAGCGGTAGCCAACCGATTCCGAATTCCGTATTACCACGCTTAAAGCTAAATAATTTATATCCCCAAGCATCGAAAAACAAATAGAATTTATTCACCCGAATGCCAAACATTCGTGCCGCTAAATAATGCCCCATTTCGTGGATAAACACTAAAAGTGATAATCCCAAAAGGAGTTGCAAAGTCATGATTAATCCCGACATAATTTTTTATTTTTTCGACATTACCAAATACCGTGTATTTGTCATGGACGGCGTTTTATTCATTGATACCGAATAATTCTACTGTGAAAATAAGCGTTGCTCCCGGAGGAATTCGTTCACCTGCACCACGATCGCCGTAAGCCAAATCCGATGGAATATAGAAAATAAATTTCGATCCAACCGGCATCAACTGCACGCCTTCCGTCCAACCTGCAATCACTTGATTCAAGCCAAAAGAAATATCTTGACCACGAGCAACCGACGAATCAAACACAGTTCCATCTAAAAGTGTACCTTCGTAATGAACTCTCACTCTGTCGGTTGGAGACGTTGGTTTTGGACCTTCGCCCATAGTTACAACTTTGTACTGCAAGCCCGATGGCGTAACCTGTACATCTTGATCTTGTTTGTTTTTTTCCAAAAATTCTCTACCTTCGGCTTTGTTTTTTTCAGTTTCTGCGTTGGCTTGGTTTTGTTGAGCAGCCTGCATATTCATCGACCATTCTTGCAACGTTTGTTGCATGTCTTGATCGGTAAATCCCGGATCTTGTTTTTCAAGTCCTGTTTTGATGCCGTTGTAAAGGGCTTCCGCATCAAAGTTAAACGGGTGTTGCGACAAATTTCTGCCAATGTCGTACCCGATCATGTTGCTGATTTTTTGTTCGTAAGTCATAGTGTTTTGTGAAATTAGATTTGTTGAAATTAGCAGTGTTACTGCGACAATTAAAATTTTTTTCATGGTGATATTTTTTTTAGCGTAGGGGAGGGGTTGCCCCCGTCCTTACATGTTATTATTTGTGATATTTCAATAATCCGTCGAGCGGAGTTTGTTCGATTTTTGAAATCGTGAGACCATATTTTTCTGCGGATTTACGCAGTTCGTCGGCAAAAATAAAACTTACCGAACCTACAAAACACAACGGATATTGTGCATGATTTTCGTAACGCAAAACTTGTTTTTTAAAGAAAATATCAAACGCCGAACTCACTAATTCTTTCACAAATGAATCCGATTTATTTTCATTCAAAAACTCTACAAGCGAGGCGAGAAAGCGATTTGGGAAAGGTTGACGATAAACTTTATCCAACACTTCGGCTAATTCCGCAGGATATTTTTGTGCGAGTAATTTTTGCAAATGTTCGGGAAATTCTCCGCTGAAATATGCTGATAGCAACTGTTTGCCCAAGTATGCACCACTTCCTTCATCGCCCAAAATATAGCCTAACGACGGCAAACGTTCGGTAATTTGTTTTCCATCATACAAGCACGAACTTGCACCTGTTCCTAAAATACAGACTAATCCGCTTTCCGCACCACACAAGGATCTTGCAGCACCAAGCAAATCGTTTTCAACGTCCACATCGGCATGAACAAAAAAGAAATCCAATGCAAATTGCAACACTTGTTTTTTATGAGGCAATGCACAACCCGACCCGTAAAAAAATACTTGTTCCACTTTTTTATTGTCTAAAAACGGATATAAATCTTTTCGCAAAACGTTCAAAACGCCGTCCTCATCTAAGAAATACGGATTCAAACCAATCGTTTGAACCGTTTTAATTTCGCCCGATCCATTAATCAAACACCAATCGGTTTTGGTCGAGCCACTGTCTGCAATTATTTTCATGTTTTTTATTAGATATTGTGCAAAGATACGAAATTTTTTCTAACTACATTTGCAATTTCCGAAATTGCAATACGGTCTTGTTGCATACTGTCTCGATAACGAATCGTAACCGTGTTATCTTCCAAAGTCTGCGTGTCTACGGTGATACAGAACGGTGTGCCAATTGCATCTTGACGCCGATAACGCCGTCCGATTGCATCTTTTTCATCATATTGACACATGAAATCTTGTTTCAATGTATCCATGATTTCTCTTGCTTTTTCAGGCATTCCGTCTTTTTTTACCAATGGTAAAATCGCAATTTTATACGGTGCTAAAATCGGTGGAAGTTTCATGACGACACGTGTTGAACCATCGTCTAAAACTTCCTCGTTGTAGGCATAACTCAACATTGCCAAGCATGTTCTATCCAATCCGATCGACGTTTCAACCACGTAAGGAATGTAACTTTCGTTTAATTCAGGATCGAAATACTGCATTTTTTTGCCCGAAAATTCTTGATGTTGTTTCAAGTCAAAATCCGTGCGAGAGTGAATGCCTTCCAATTCTTTGAAACCAAACAAAAATTCGAACTGAATATCTGTTGCAGCATTGGCGTAATGCGACAATTTTTCGTGATCGTGAAAACGGAATTTTTCCGCAGGAATTCCCAACGATTGGTGCCATTCCATACGAACTTTTTTCCAGTATTCGAACCATTCGATTTCCGTTCCGGGACGAACAAAAAACTGCATTTCCATTTGTTCAAATTCACGCATTCTGAACACGAACTGACGGGCTACAATCTCGTTTCTAAAAGCCTTTCCGGTTTGTGCAATGCCAAACGGAACTTTCATTCTCGATGTTTTTTGTACATTCAAAAAATTCACAAAAATACCTTGTGCCGTTTCCGGACGCAAATAAATGGTGTTTGCCTCCTCAGAAAGCGAACCGATTTGCGTAGAAAACATCAAATTAAACTGACGAATGTCCGTCCAGTTGCGACTTCCCGAAATTGGACAAGCAATTTCCAATTCTTCGATTAATGCTTTTACATCTGCAAGATTATTCTCTAATCCGGCATTCATACGATGCAACGTGTCGGTAATTTTTCTCTGATATTCCAACACTCTCGGATTGGTTGTAACGAACTGTTCTCTATCAAAACTATCGCCGAAACGCTTTTCTGCTTTTTCAATTTCTTTGTTGATTTTATCCTCGATTTTCGCACAATAATCTTCAATCAACACATCGGCACGATAGCGTTTTTTGCTGTCTTTGTTATCAATCATCGGATCGTTGAACGCATCAACATGTCCGGAAGCCTTCCAAATTGTGGGGTGCATGAAAATCGCAGAATCTATTCCCACGATATTTTCGTGCATTTGCACCATAGATTTCCACCAGTATTGACGGATATTATTTTTGAGTTCGACACCGTATTGACCATAGTCGTAGACAGCGGCTAACCCGTCGTAAATCTCGCTTGACGGAAAAATAAAACCATACTCTTTTGCATGAGCGATAAGTTTTTTGAATTGTTCTTCGTGATTTGCCATTTTGAATTACTTTATCCTGCAAAGATACGATTTTTTTTCGAGACAGCCAAATTTTTGCTCATTGCTTTTTCAAATTTACTATTTATCGGGCGAGGCATGCCCCGCCATGCTACTCTCGCCGGCGGATCTGATTACGGTGCGACCCTTACGATTTTATTATCGCGAAGTACAACTATTTTCTTACCATTTGCTCTTTTATCTGCGAGCAGTTTTTTGTAGGTGAGGTCAAGTCCTTCAAGGATTTTGCTCACTCTTACGCTACTTTCTTTTTCCGTGGTTGTCATATTGCTGTTTTAATAAATTAAACTTAGTATCGGTCAAGATTGATAACTCTTGATTATTTATTTTCTGTGCGATAAGTTCGTGCTTTCCCTCCGAATTGTCGAAGATCAAAACTTCATCTGCCACCGGCAAATAAATCTCAAACAAGTTCCGTATCCCGCTCAGATAGCGACGTTCGATGGTTTCGGCATCTATGTTATGTCCGCCCTCTGCCACTCTGATTTGCACTCTTTCCTTTGCCAATTCAACCGTTCGCAACCAAAAGAACAGCAAGGTAACATTATAGCCTGCGGCTTGTGCTCGCAAAATGGTATTTCTGTAACTTCTTGTTGCTAATGTCGTTTCAAACGCAAAGTTACAATTCTCATTCAGCAGATTTTCAATTCTGCCAAGCATGACCCTACCCGCCTCTATTGCCACGTTCTCGGGCTGAAACGGCGACAACCCTCGTGCTATTTCGTCGGCATTCACAAACTCGCGACAATCCAATATCTCCGGCAAAATCGTAAACGATGCCGTTGTTTTTCCTGCGCCGTTGCAGCCTGCTATGATGTATAGGTTTTTTGACATGTGTTAATCAAGATGCAAAGATACGGAAATTTTTTGGAATATGCAAGTCATTTTTGACGCTGCATCCGTCACGTCGAGCGGCGCCACGCAGTGGCGAAGTCGAGACATCTCCCGGCTATTGACCGTTCCCGAATTTGTAGGGGCGACGCATGCGTCGCCCCTACGGCGATTGTCGCGAATGTCCGTAGGGGCACAAAATTTTGTGCCCCTACAATTCACCATTCAACCTAATTATCCCTCACACACCGCAGGGCGAACCCGTGATCCTTATTGACGTAGTACTGCGGGCTGACATACGACGCATGGTAGTACTGGCGGAACGCATCCGTGGCACTGTACTCTGAGGACGACCAGTAGTTCGAAGTCGCAGTCGACAGATCGTTCGCGTACGCAGCAAAGCGGGAGCCACCCCAAGTTCCTGCGTCGGTGCCGGTGTACTTCTGATCAGTCCCCGTCCCCGTGAAACCATTCTCACCGGAATCTACATTGCGATTTTCGCCATCGCCTCCTAAAAGAATATCCAAATCGATAAAATCCTGTCGAGTAGGCACCCGCCAAGGCGAAGGACAAAGTATATTGGCATGTTTCATCACAGCACACCACGAGAAGTAATGAACTCCGGAACCATTGGTGGAAGCACGACAATCCACATTGAAATTCGGGTCAGCACCGCCATTGTAAAAGTCGCCTCTTGGCGTGCATTGGGGTGAAGTTACCGGTCCCGACCAAATTTGCTGCGCCTTGCCGTTGGCAGCAGGAATAATCCATTCCTGAGCAGTTGCAAAACTTGCCGAGGTGATGGAGACACGGTTTCTTTCCGCTGTACAAAAGTCGCAGCCCGTTGGCGACGGTGTAGCATTGAGTGTTATGCTACCATGCAGCAACTCCACACCACAGGTATTACTCACAGTGTAATGGTGCGTGCCGATATCTGTCGGTGCACCTTTAATAGAAACAGGCCACGCGTATTCTCGGTCGCCGAGCGGAGTCGAGGCGTCGCCGGAAACTGTAATGCCGGGAGGCGTGCCAATCGACGCAAAACGTGTACCATCCGTCCACCAATTGATGATTAGAGTTCGTCCAATCACTGACGGAAATTCGATAGGGTCTATCTGTTCGCCTGGGCAAAGAGTTTGATGCAAGGGGGCTGATGGGCACCACTGAGGAATAGGACAATGAGCAAAACTTTTGGTTCCAAAAGTTGCGAAAACTAAGATTAGGGTGATTTTTTTCATGCTTGTTTATGATTTATGGTTTATGATTTAGGGCAATAAAAAAAAGCGGACCTACTATCCGCCACTAAGGTTTACCACAACCCGCATACAGAAACAAATAAGCCCGCATCTTGCGAACGTTTAGTTATTATTCTGTATGCCTAAAAGTGGTAATTTTAGTGGCAAGAATAGCAAACGCTATATTTTACTGATACTTCCGTTTATTTCATGGTTTGGTTTTTTGGTTAAAATGTTTTGCAAAGATACAAATTTTTTTTTACAATACAACTATTTTTCTCACAAAAATTTGGTCAATTCAAAAAAATGTTGTATCTTTGCGGACTATTTAAATAATGAAAAAAGATTAAACCGTTAAAAATTATGTATTTAACAACAGAAGTAAAGAAGAACATTCTCTCTAAACACGGAAAATCCACAGTGGATACCGGGTTATCGGAAGGACAAATTGCGTTATTTACGCACAGAATCCAACATTTGTCCGAGCACATGAAACAAAACAAAAAAGACATGAGAACCAAACGCTCGTTGGTGGGTTTGGTTGGACAACGTCGCAAATTGCTTGATTACCTCAAAGAACGCGATATCACCAGATATCGTGCGATTTTGAAAGAGCTTAACTTGCGTAAATAATCATGTTAGTTCATCAAAAAACATTCTTACTTCCCGATGGTCGCGAAGTAATGATCGAAACCGGAAAATTGGCGAAACAAGCCGACGGTTCAGTAGTTGTAAGAGTTGGTAACACGATGTTGTTGGCAACCGTAGTCAGTAAAAAAGAGGCAGGCGAAAATGTAGATTTCATGCCACTTACAGTAGATTATCAAGAAAAATATGCATCGGCAGGACGTTTCCCCGGCGGTTTTTTCAAACGGGAAGCTCGTCCTTCGGAATACGAAATTTTGATTTCGAGATTAATTGACAGAGCACTCCGTCCGTTGTTTCCAAGCGATTATCACGCAGAAACGCAAGTGTTAGTGTATTTGATTTCAGGCGACAGAAATGTGTTGCCCGACGCTTATGCAGCATTGGCGGCATCGTCAGCATTGGCAGTGTCGGATATTCCGTTCAACGGGCCAATCTCGGAATGTCGTGTAGCACGCATCAATGGCGAGTTTGTGGTTAATCCAACGGTTGAACAAATGGAAAACGCCGACCTGGATTTGATTGTTGCCGCTTCCGAAAAAGACATCAACATGGTGGAAGGCTCCATGAAAGAAGTGTCGGAAGACGTCATGGTTGAGGCTCTCAAAGTGGCTCACGAAACGATCAAAGTACAATGTCGTGCACAACGCGAATTGGCGGAAATGGTTGGCAAAACACAAAAACGCGAATATTGTCATGAAACTCACGACTCGGATTTGAAGAAAAAAGTATGGGATTTTTGTTATCAAAAATACTACGATGCTGCCAACGAACGTATCGCCAATAAAGCGATTCGCGGAGAAAAAGTTAAAGAAATTCAAGAACAATTTTTAGCTACCATTTCGGAAGAAGAAGCGGCAGAAAAGAAATTTATGTTGAACATTTATTTCCACGATTGTCACAAAGAAGCGGTTCGAAATATGGTTTTGGACACCAAGTTTCGCTTAGACGGACGCCAAACAGACGAGATTCGTCCGATTTGGTCGGAAGTGGATTATCTGCCATCGGCTCACGGTTCGGCAGTGTTCACGCGTGGCGAAACGCAGTCGTTAACGACCGTAACGTTGGGTACCAAATTAGACGAGCAAACGATTGATGGTGCGATTATCGAAGGCAAAAACAGATTCTTGTTACACTATAATTTTCCGCCGTTCTCAACAGGCGAAGCAAAACCTAATCGCGGAACCGGTCGAAGAGAAGTCGGACACGGAAACTTGGCAATGCGTGCCTTGAAACCGATGTTGCCGTTGGGCGAAAATGATGATTTTCCATACACGATTCGCATCGTTTCCGATATTTTGGAATCCAACGGATCGTCCTCAATGGCAACGGTTTGTGCAGGTTCGCTTGCATTGATGGATGCCGGTGTGAAAATCAAACGTCCGGTTACAGGTATTGCCATGGGCTTGATTTCTGACGAAAAAAATCCAAACAGATTCGCTGTATTATCAGATATTTTGGGAGATGAAGACCATTTGGGAGATATGGATTTCAAAGTGTGTGGAACACGCAACGGAATCACCGCTTGTCAAATGGATATCAAAGTGGACGGACTCTCGTACGACGTGTTGGCACAAGCCCTCATGCAAGCGAACGCAGGACGTATGCACATTATGAACGAAATCGAAAAAACGATTGCCGAACCAAGAGAAGATTATCGTCCGTTTGTTCCGAGAATTGTTCAAATTACGATTCCGAAAGAATTTATCGGAGCCGTGATTGGTACGGGTGGCAAAGTGATTCAAGAACTCCAACGCGAAACAGGTACGGAGATTGCCATCGAAGAAGTTGGCGAATTCGGTATCATTGATATCGCTTCTCCGGATAAAGATTCGATTGAAGCTGCAATCGCTAAAATCAAGGCTATTATTGAAGTTCCGGAAGTCGGATCGGTATATCAAGGTATTGTAAAAACCCTTCAACCGTTTGGTGCTTTCGTTGAAATTTTACCCGGAAAAGATGCGTTGTTGCACATTTCCGAAATTGCTTGGAAACGCATCGAAACTATGGAAGAAACCGGTATCAAAGAAGGCGATTCTATCGAAGTGAAATTGTTAGATATCGACAAAAGAACCGGAAAACTAAAACTTTCTCACCGAGTTTTGTTGCCGAAACCTGAGGGTTATGTCGAGCCGGAACGCAGAGAACGTCCGCCTCGCAGAGATGGCAACCGTCGTCCGCCGAGAAGAGATTTCAATCCGGGTCGTCCGCAAAGAAGAACCGAGGAATAATGAAAAAAAAACGAAACGCAAGCCGTTTCGTTTTTTTTTATTTGGTCAATTCAAAAAAAAATTGTACCTTTGCGAAAACCAAAATCACTAATGACATGAAACGAATTTTAATTTTAATCGGAACCACAATTATTGGTTCGTCAGCATTTGCACAACACCTGGCATTCCCCTCTGCCGAGGGTTTTGGAAAGTACACTTGGGGCGGACGAGGCGGAAACGTCTTGACGGTAACCAAACTCACCGACGATGGCAGCGAAGGCACGTTGCGTTGGGCAGTAGATCAGTCCGGAGCAAGAACCATTGTATTTGATATTTCGGGAACGATCATGCTCGAAAGTCCGTTGAGAATTCAAAACGACAGCATCACTATTGCCGGACAATCGGCACCGGGAGACGGCATTTGCATTGGTGGTAACACGGTGATCAACGAAGCCAATCAAGTGATTATTCGGTATATGAGATTTCGCCCCGGCGATAAATCCGGAGAAGTAGATGCTATCGAAGGTAAAGGTCAACGCGATATCATCATCGACCATTGTTCGATGAGTTGGAGTACGGACGAGGTAAGTTCGTGGTATAATAATGAAAATTATACCATGCAATGGTGTCTGCTTGCAGAACCGTTGAACCGATCCGTGCATGAAAGAGGAAATCACGGATATGGCGGAATGTGGGGCGGTTTTGGAGCAACATTTCATCACAATTTGATTGCACACAGCAATAATCGAAATGCACGTTTGAATGGTGCAAGATTGTTGTATTTTAATCAAGAATCGGAACTTGGAGATTATGTGAATAACGTGGTTTACAACTGGGGAAATGCCGACAATTTTTACGGTGGCGAAATGGGGCGTTACAACATTCGAAACAACTATTACAGACCGGGTCCGGCAAGCACAAATCCTGAACTTCAAAACAGAATTTTTCAAGCGTGGGCAGGAATTGATAATAATGCCGGAGGACAAGGCATTTTCTTGGATTTCGGACGATTTTATATGAGTGGCAATGTGATGGAAGGTAATGCCGAACTTTCTGCCGATAATTGGAGTGGAAACGGTATGTCATTTAGAATCGGTCGCGGACAAACATCTACTCGTGGTCATAAAGATTCTGTGAGAGAATTAACACCGTTTAAGGTGATTGAAATCCGGATGGAAACCGCCGAACAAGCCTACGAATCCGTGTTAACGAAAGTCGGTGCAAGCAAATTTCGCGATGCGGTTGATACCAGAATTATCAACGATGTTCGAAATCGAACATTTCAATTTAATGGTTCAAAAGGTAGTGAAAACGGACTTATCGACAGTCAAAATGATGTCGGTGGATGGCCTGATTTGAAAAGCCTTCCTGCCCCCGTATCTACCGCCAAAGACGGAATTCCGGATATGTGGAAACGAGATAAGGGATTGCAGATTAATCAAAATGTTGCAAACGATTACAGCCTTTCGCAAGTTTATACTAATCTCGAAATGTATCTAAATTCGCTTGTTGGCGAATAATAAGAGCCTTATTGAACCGGAATTGACCAATTCCTAAAAATTAATATGTCATTTTGTCATAAATTTCCTTTTGGCACGGATTTTGCTATACATTAAATAGAAACAAATTCGAAAATTTAAGAAAGGAGAAAATATTATGGCAAAAATTATTGGAATTGACCTCGGAACCTCGAACTCCTGCGTAGCAGTGATGGAAGGCAACGAATCTGTTGTAATCACAAACAACGAAGGTCGCAGAACTACACCTTCAGTGGTGGCGTTTGTCGATGGTGGCGAACGTAAAATGGGTGATCCTGCCAAACGTCAGGCAATCACTAATCCTACCAAAACCGTTTTTTCAATCAAGCGTTTTATGGGTGAAACTATGGAACAGGTGAAAAACGAAATCCCGCGTGTACCGTACAAAATAGAAGCCGGAAAAAACAATATGGCAACTATCAGTATTGATGGAAAAACGTATACACCGCAAGAAATTTCGGCGATGATCCTTCAAAAAATGAAGAAAACCGCTGAGGATTATCTCGGACAAACCGTGTCGGGTGCGGTAATTACCGTTCCTGCATATTTCAACGATTCGCAACGTCAAGCGACCAAAGAAGCCGGAGAAATCGCCGGTCTGAAAGTTCATCGTATCATCAACGAGCCGACTGCCGCAGCATTGGCGTATGGTATCGACAAGCAGCACAAAGACAGTAAAATCGCTGTGTTCGACTTGGGTGGTGGCACGTTTGACATTTCGATTCTCGAATTGGGCGATGGCGTTTTTGAAGTGAAATCAACCAACGGCGACACACATTTGGGTGGCGATGATTTCGACCAAACCATCATCAATTGGCTTGCAGACGATTTCCTAAAAGATAAAGGTATTGATTTGCGGAAAGATCCGATGGCTCTGCAACGCTTGAAAGAGGCGGCAGAGAAAGCAAAAGTGGAATTATCAAGTTCGACATCTACGGAAATCAATTTGCCGTATATCATGCCGGTGGAAGGCATTCCGCAACATTTGGTGAAAACGTTGACACGTGCAGAGTTTGAAAAAATCAACGATAAATTAATTCAACGTTGTGTTGCACCTTGCGAAAAAGCCTTATCTGATGCGGGTTTGAAAGCATCACAAATTGATGAAGTCATTCTCGTTGGAGGTTCAACACGTATTCCGGCAATTCAAGCATTGGTGGAAAAAATCTTTGGAAAAGCACCTTCAAAAGGTGTGAATCCTGATGAAGTTGTAGCACTTGGTGCTGCCATTCAAGGTGCAGTGTTGACGGGCGAAGTGAAAGATGTGTTGCTCTTAGATGTAACGCCGCTTTCTCTCGGAATTGAGACTATGGGTGGTGTAATGACCAAACTTATCGAAGCGAACACGACTATTCCGACTAAAAAATCAGAAGTATTTTCGACTGCTGCAGATAATCAACCATCGGTTGAAATCCACGTGTTGCAAGGCGAACGCCCAATGGCAGACAACAATAAAACCATCGGACGTTTCCACTTAGATGGTATTCCGTCTGCCCCTCGCGGTATTCCGAAAATCGAAGTTACGTTCGATATTGATGCCAACGGAATCTTGAATGTTTCCGCACTGGATAAAGGAACCGGAAAATCGCAACAAATCCGTATTGAAGCCTCTTCCGGACTTTCCGATGAAGAAATCAAACGTATGAAAGCCGAAGCCGAAACCAATGCTGAAGCCGACAAAAAAGCAAAAGAAGAGGCAGATAAATTGAATGCTGCAAATGCACTGATTTTCCAAACGGAAAAACAACTCAAAGAGTATGGCGAAAAAATTTCGGAAGAAAAACGCACGCCGATTGAAGAGGCTTTGAAAGAACTGAAAGAAGCTGAAACGAGCAAAGATTTAACCAAAATCGAATCGGCTCTTGAAAAGCTGAATGCCGCATGGACAGCCGCTTCTGAGGAGCTCTATAAAGCAACACAGGAAGCACAAGGCGGTGCCTCGCCGGATCCATTTAACGGTGCAAATCCGTTCGCCGGAAATACCTCATCAACGGAGGGAGCACCACCAACAGAGGAACCTCCAATCGCAGATGCAGATTTCGAAGAAGTCAAGTAAGAAAAAAAGCACGGTAAACCGTGCTTTTTTTTGTTATTTTTTTTACATTTCGCCTTGCTATATTCAATTTTTTTTGTACCTTTGCAAAAGCAAGTTAAAAGAAAAAATTATGAATACCGTTTCCATACCTCAAAACACAGATTTTATTTTTCCGCTTTTATACGGAAAAATAGAGGGTTTGCCTATCGAAATGCAAAAGGAAGTTTCTCTTTTTGCCGAATTTTTGTTGAGCAAAACTTCGCATATAGTAACTCCAAAATTTGGCTCTTTGAAAGGAAAAATACATTTGTCTGCCGATTTTGACGCACCTTTGTCTGACTTTAAAGAATACATGTAATGAGAGTTTTGTTAGACACACACGCTTTTCTTTGGTTTCTTGGTGGAAATTCCGAACTATCAAGCCAAGCAAGGACTATTATCGAAAACCCCGAATACGAGAAATATATAAGTATTGCGAGTTTTTGGGAAGTCGCCATAAAAAGCAGTTTAGGAAAGTTGACGCTTGATGTTCCTTTTTCAGAATTGAAAACCGAAGTATTGAAAAACAATTTTCAAATTCTGCCCATTACTTTTCAAGACACATTGCACTTGACAAAACTTCCATTTCATCATCGCGACCCATTCGACCGCATTATTATTTCGCAAGCGAAAGAAAATAATTTAACGCTTATTTCGTGCGATGGCAACTTTGGGCAATACGAGATGAGTTTGTTGTGGTAACTTAAAAAAGTGGCGAGACAAACCCACCTCTTTCAATAATTGCTTGAAATTACTTGACACACCGTAGCACGTACCCGCTACCTTTGCTGCCCCAATTCTGTGGGTAGATGTAGCCACCTGTATTAAAACTCAAGAGGAACCCGAGAGCCGTACTACTCTCCGACTGCGACCAGTAGATTCCAAAGAAACCTTGATTGAGCAACGAGCCGTCCGAGTAGCAGCTACCTCCGTAGGCACCACCCCAAATAGTGAGATATGTGTTGAGTTGAACCTGCCAAGACGTATCCTTAACCGTTTCTTGATAACGATTCTGACCGTTAAAATCTAAAGCAATATCCAAATCTATAAAATCTTGTGAAGTAGGAACTCGCCAGCCATCAGGACAAATTTCTGCGACTTCTTTTACTGCACGCCAAGAAAATAAATCGCCTTTTTGACCCGGATTGGAACGACAATCAATGTTGAAACCACTTGTTGAGTTACCACCACTGAAAGTAGTTTTGCTACTGCAATCAACCGTCTGAACAGCATCCGACCACTCTTGCGTAATACTATTTCCGGAAATTTTCCAAGTGAAATCGGTGGCAAAAGAGGCTTTACCAAGAGATGTTTCCCAAGTGGTTTTACTTACGGTTACAACGCAAGTAGCAGTTTTTTCACCGTCTTGCGTGGTAACGATAATGGTTGCATTTCCGGCACTCACCGCAGTAACTAAACCATTTGAATCGACTGTTGCTACGACTGTATCACTACTACTCCATGTTACCGTTTTGTTGATTGCATTGTTGGGCAACACAGTAGCAATAAGCATAAGCGTGTCATCAACGTTAAAGATGGTAGCGATCTGGTTTAGCGTTACGCTTTCAACAGCGGTTGATTCGGTTTCTCGTTGGGGCTCTTTGTCACAAGAAATTGCAAATGCAAACGATAAAATCATCACAGAATAAAGAAGGTTTTTCATATGGCAATTTTAATGGTTTTTTTGCAAAGATACGAAAAAAAAATGAAATGCAAAGCATTTCATTTTTTTTTATTTACTATTTACCATTTACTATTTGGCGAAGCGTAAATTGTACATTTGTAAATCGTACATTGGAACCACTATTCACTAATCACTATTCACTCTTGGGTGACGCATGCCTCGCCCCTACTATTCACTAATCACTAATCACTATTCACTAATTTTCGCATGGTTATTAACAATTTGCAAAAGTTTTCAACATTTTAACACTTTTTAACAAATTTTTTATACGAAAATCAGGGGGTCGAGCGTTATATATATGTGAGGCGTGAACTGTGAACTGTGAACCGTGAATAGTGAATAATGAACCTAAAAATCAAATTATCATGAAAGAAAATGAAATCAAACAACTGTTCGAGCAATTTGAAGCTATTGCTTGTGAGTTCGAAGGTGTAGAATGCTGGAGTGCCAGAGATTTACAAAAACTCCTTGACTATGCCGAATGGCGAAATTTTTGCAAAATCATCGACAAAGCCAAAGACGCATGTCAAAATGCAACTGCTTGTTTATCAGATCACTTTGTTGAGGTCAACAACTTGATCGAGAGAGGTAAAGGTGCTCAGTATCAAACAGATGACATCATGTTAACACGCTATGCATGTTACCTAATTGCACAAAACGGGGACACTCGCAAGCCTCAGATAGCATTTGCACAGACTTATTTTGCAGTGCAAACACGTAAGGCTGAGGTAATTGAGCAAAGATTGCTGGAATTCGAGCGAGTACAAATTCGCCAAAAGTTGACCGAGTCTGAGAAGGTTTTGTCCGGAATTTTGTACGAAAGAGGAGTCGATGACAAAGGTTTTGCCATCATCAGAAGCAAGGGCGATCAAGCATTATTCAGTTTGAGTACGCGGAAACTTAAACACAAGATGGGTGTTCCGAAAAACCGCTCCCTCGCGGATTTCCTGCCCACCATAAGCATTAGAGCAAAGGAATTTGCAGCAAATATGACGAGTATCAATGTGCAAAGCAAAGACCTGACCGGACAGCCAAGCATCGAAACCGAACACATCGACAACAACCTCGCCGTAAGAGAAATCCTGCAAAAGCGTGGCATCACTCCGGAAAACCTGCCGCCTGCTGAGGATGTAAAGAAAGTTGAGCGTCGCCTGCAAAGCGAACGAAAAAAACTGAACGGCTTGCCGAATACGTGAACCGTATGGGTCGAAAATTTTCGACCCATACGCCCCTACTATTCACTATGGCACATCCCGCACACAACGCAGAGCGAACCCTCCGCTCTTAGCAAGGCTGTTATGAGGGCCGACGTAGGACGCAGTCAGGCTCAGACGGAAGCCATACGTAGCACTGCTCTCTGACGAGGACCAGTAGCGCGAAGTCGCATCCGTGAGATCGCCCTGACTTGCAGTAAAGCGGGAGCCACCCCAGGTTCCGCCGTTGTTGGTTGCGGGATTGCCCGAACCGGTGTCCCCGATATACCAAGCAACCTGAGCTTCTATCGTCTTATCATTACTTGGCACCGAGGCAGGGTCAGCATTGCCCGTACCGTCTGCCCAACGGTTATGTCCCGTGCCCCCCAAAGCCACATCTAAATTGACAAAATCCTGGCAGGTAGGTACACGCCAATCACCTGGACAGAGTTGGCCTTGATAACGAATCATGAAACAGAAATTGAAGTAATCCCCATCAAAACCATTAGTGGCATTGCGACAATCGGTTGTGATACCATTCATAGTGAATGTTGATCGAGAGTTACACGTGACAGTGCTCACAGACCCCGACCATCGCTGCGTAATCCCATTGCCGGAAATTGTGCGAGCATGTGTTTCTATATTGGGAGATCCGCCCCAACTAACAGCACCGATGTCAGGGACATAATTTTCCCCTGCACATAGCGACAAGTCGCCTGGTGTACCAGGACAAGCGGGAACAACAATATGCTTGCCGCTCGTGTTGCTTGTAGTTGCCGTGCTCCCACAACGGTCGGTAGCCACGGCGTAGTAGTAGATGCCGTCAGTGTTTACTGTATTTGCAGGCGGTGTAAAAGTGTTGGTTTGTGCACCGTTGACAGTGCCCATGCTTATGCCGCCTGTGGTGCTTGCTGAGGTGTTCGAATACCATTGTATGGTAATCGGTGGCATGCTGCCTGCGGGTTCGGCTGTAAGAGTGAGTGGTGCGAATGCCGTGCCTATGGTGGTATAGCGTTCGCCGGTTGGTGTGACCGTGCCAATGGTGGGCGGTTCAGCATTAAGGGTAATGCTACCATGTAGCAGCTCCACGCCGCAAGTATTGCTTACCGTGTAGTGGTGCGTGCCTGCAACCGTTGGTGCTCCTTTAATAGAAACAGGCCATGCGTATTCTCGGTCGCCGAGCGGATTTGAGGCATCGCCGGAAACCGTAATGCCGGGAGGAGGAGTGGGCCTAAAGTTGGTGCGTGTCTCGTTCGTCCACCAGGTGACGATCAAGGTTTTAGCTATTACCGATGGAAATTCAATAGTTTCTATCGTGTCGCCGGGACAAAGAGTTTGATGCAAGGGTGCTGATGGACACCACTGCGGGATTGGACAATGAGCAAAACTTTTGGTTGCAAAAGCTGCGATAAAGATTAAGATTAGGGTGATTTTTTTCATAAGTATTTTTTGATTTTAGGGCATAAAAAAAACGGACTTACAGATCCGTTATCGAGGTCGTGAGAACTACCCATGTACAAGAACAAGCAAGCCCGCACCGCAGGCGTTACATTCTCTTGTACACTCAGAAGTTTCTCACGTTTCGATAACAAGAATTTAGCAACCGCTATATTTTATGTTTTCGTTTATTTACATATTTTTTAATTAAAATTAGACTGCAAAGATACGAAAAAAAAATGAAATGCAAAACATTTCGTTTTTTTTTCTGTAGAGACGTGGCATGCGTCGCCCCTACGGATTCACACCGGCGGGCGAAATCCGATTTTCGAAAAGGCAAACCATTTTTTGCCAAGGTCTTTCAGCGATGCACCGATATGGTAAGTGTCGTTGTCAATCAACAAAAACCGGTCGTGTGAGCGGTCGAAAGTGTGAATTGTTATGGGAGGATATTGTGCGTTGTGCCGTTGCAAATCCGGTCTGAACCACGATTTTGACAAGATTAACACGATTATCAAGATTAAATTTGTCACAACTAAAATCTTGGTAATCTCGAAAATCTTGAGAAAATCTTGGTTCAGACAAATCGGAAACGAAAGCGTATGCATCAAAAACCTGCCCATCATAAAAGATACCCTCGACTGGTGGTAGGGCTGCTTTCACGAAAAACGCAATTTGTTTTTCGTTCTCAAGTGTGCGGTCCTCTAAGCGTTCAAAGCGTTGGTTTATGGCATATCCTTTGATGAGGTAGTCTTTCAGGACGCTGGTTGCCCATTGGCGGAACAAAATACCCTGCCGAGATTTCACGCGATATCCAACGGATATGATCATATCAAGGTTATAGTGCTCAACCTCATATATTTTACCGTCTGTGGCAGTATGTGCAAAATTTGCACATACTGAATTTTTGTCTAACTCCCTTTCTTTGAAAATGTTAAGAATGTGTTTTGTAATAACAGAGCGGTTTCTTTGAAAAAGCATGCCCATCTGTGCTTGCGTAAGCCAAACGGTTTCCTCCTCCATACGGACTTCCAATTTCATGGAGCGGTCAGGCTGATAAATGGCAATTTGATTTGTTTCCATAATTTTCGATTTTTCGTTAATAATTTTTCGAGATTTATATCCCGTTACCTATATAACGCTCGACCCCCCGATTTTCGTATAAAAAATTTCTTAAAAAGTGTTAAAATGTTGATAACTTCCGCAAATTGTTAATAAACCCACGAAAAAAAAACGAAACGCTATGCATTTCGTTTTTTTTTCGTATCTTTGCAAAATATTTGTAGGAAACTACTGTAATATGAATTTTGATGAGTACATAAGGCAAGTCGAGCCCGGTAAAAAAGAGAAGGGCGTTATTTGGCAAACAGCAATTGGTTTGCAGCAGGTTGATGGCTTAAAGCCGTCGGAATACCTTATTCAAACTGCCATACAGAATATCGAGGGCGACATCACGTTTGATGAAGTGAAACATCGCTTGGATACGTATTACCAAACCTCGCTCACCCGACAAACCGACACGGACGACCGCACTGAGGAGGCAGACAAGGTTTCGGCACGCATGGCAGAGATATTGTCGGAACGAACATTCTCGTTTTCGCCCACCGAATACCTGAATATTCACCGAAGGCTGTTTACCGGACTATACAAATTTGCAGGCACCATCCGCGACTACAACATCACCAAAGCCGAGTGGGCACTCGATGGCGAGACCGTGCTCTATGCCGGTGCCGACAACCTTCGTGCTACTTTGGAATACGATTTTGAGCAAGAGAAAAAGTTCGATTTCAAGGGATTAAGCCAACAGCAGGCGATCGAACATATCGCCCACTTCATTGCCTATTTGTGGCAAATCCATGTTTTTGGCGAGGGAAATACCCGCACCACAGCCGTATTTCTGATCAAATACTTGCGTAAATTAGGGTTCAAACACATAAACAACGATTTGTTTGCCCAACATTCGTGGTATTTCCGAAATGCCCTCGTGCGGGCTAATTATGCCGACGTATCGCGAAACATAACCAAGACCGAAACCTATCTCCTGCGGTTTCTCTCAAATCTTGTGTTTGGTGAAACGCATGCGCTTAAAAACAGAGAACTGCATATACATTTTGTAGCACCCGCCGGCAGCAAGTTGGGTGTAAATGACGAAAATGAGGGTGTAAATGGTCGTGATGAGGGAATAAATGGTGGTGTAAATGGTGGTGTAAATGGTGGTGTAAGCGAAACTCAGCAGAAGATTTTAGATTTAATCAAGGAAAATCAGCATATATCAGTCATGGATATTGCTCGAAATATAGAAATATCAAGACGTACCATAGAAAACAACATGAAACAATTAAAAGATAGAGGAATTATCGAACGCTTTGGCTCCGACAAAACCGGCGGCTATCGCATAAAAAAATAATCCTCAATTCAAAAAAAATTCGTATCTTTGCAAAACATTTTAACCAAAAAACAAAAAGTATTAAGAAAATGATAGCAAGGGGATGTCTCGACTTCGCCACTTCGTGGCTCCGCTCGACATGACGGCGAAAAAAATTGTAAACAAAAAAAACGAAATACACCGCATTTCGTTTTTTTTTCGTATCTTTGCAAAATGTATCACCCGCGAACGTTACATATCGGTGCTTTAACCATGGGAGGCGATGCTCCTGTGCGAATCCAGTCGATGACCAACACCGACACGATGGATACGTTTGCTACTGTCGAACAGTGCAAACGCTTGGCAGACGAGGGTTGTGAGATGGTGCGAATCACTGCACAAAATGTGAAAGAGGCAGAAAATTTGGCAAATATCAAATCGTCGTTAATTCAGCAAAGATACGATATTCCATTAGTGGCGGATATTCATTTTCAACCCAAAGCTGCGGAAATTGCTGCAAAAATTGTTGAAAAAATCCGAATCAATCCGGGAAATTATGTTCCCACATTGGATCATGATAGTCCTGTAGAGGCGAGGCATACAGCGTTTCGACAAGAAATTATCGACAAGATTTCCCCCTTGTTAGAAATTTGTAAAACACACCAAACCGTGATTCGCGTAGGCGTTAATCATGGTTCGCTGTCAAAACGAATTTTGGAAAAATTCGGAAACACACCGCAAGGTATGGTCGAATCGGCAATGGAATTTGTACAGATTATTCACAGTTTGAACTTTGAGAATTTGGTGCTTTCGATGAAAGCGAGTCGTGTGAAAACGATGGTGGGAGCAACGCGTTTATTGGTGTCTCGATTGCAAGCGGAACATTTGGATTATCCCATTCACTTGGGCGTTACAGAAGCCGGCGATGGTGAAGACGGACGGATAAAATCCGCTATCGGCATCGGAAGTTTGTTACTTGATGGAATCGGAAATACCATTCGTGTTTCGTTGACCGAAAAACCTGAAAACGAAATTTCTGTTGCTAAAGCAATTTTGCAATCGTGCGGAAACCGTGTGTTTACGGCTGAATACATCGCCTGTCCGACTTGCGGACGCACGCAGTACGACGTGGAATCTGTGTTAAAAGAAATAAAACTTCGTACCAAACATCTCAAAGGATTGAAAATTGCAGTCATGGGTTGTATCGTGAATGGTCCCGGCGAAATGGCTGATGCCGATTTTGGATACGTGGGTGCAGGTAACGGGAAAGTTACGATTTACAAGGGAAATGACCCTGTTCGAAAAAATATAGATGAAAAAATTGCTGTGGATGTTTTGATGGAAGTAATGGAAAATTGACAATCGAAAAATAAAAAAACAATGAAAAAATATCTCTTTTTTATGCTATGTATGGGCATGTGTTTTGCACAAGCTCAAAACACAGAAATTGCAACGATTCATGCTTGTGCAAAAGGCTCTGAAAACCGCACTGTACGCTTGTATTTGGAAGATGCGATCACTAAATTTCAATGGAAAGTTGATGAGCAAATGATCGACGAAAATGGTTGTTTTCAACTCTCTGTCGAACTTCCTCAAACCCAAAAAGCATTTATCAAAATCGATTTTTATCAAACGTATATCTATCTCGAACCCGACAGAGAATACCGTATAATCTACGATTCGTTCAATTTCCGAATCGACGAACAAATCAATCCGTTTAGGTTGGATCAATTTTTATCGTATCGTTTTGAACAGCCCGATTCAAACGAACTCAATCGCCTCATTTGGAGATTTGAAAATATGTTTGATGATTTTCTCCTAAACAACTACTCTGACGGGATTTCCAGAGAGAGGTACCATAGTTTCAAAAATCAAATTCAACAAACGTTTGCTTATTCCGGACATGATTATTTCAATAATTATTGGCAATATGCCCTTGCGGATATGGAACGAATTTTCAATTTAACATCATCGGGAAATTTGTTTTCAACGTATTTGGATAACAAGCCGATTCTCCACGAAAATGAGGCTTTTGCGGATTTCATAACCGAATTTTATGCCGGTTATTTTCCTCATCAAATTCGCTATAATCGCAATATCTTTGCAAACCAAATCAATCGTGCCGACAACCTCACTGCCATCATGGATTCGTTGGGACGTGACACGACTTTGCAAAATGAAAAACTTCGGGAATTGGTGTTTTTATTGGGGTTGCGAGAAATGTATCAAGGTTCGGAATTTAACAGTTCGTCCATTTTAAGATTGTTGTCGGATATTAAATCCACCACAAAATTTCCCGAACATACCACATTGGCAGATTATATAATTCAAACCCTTCAACGTTACGAATCCGGCGTCAATACAGCAGTTTTCAAGTTTTTTGATTGGGAGAAAAACGGGCTTTATGACTTCTCTAAATCATCAAAATTTAAGTATGTTTTGTTTGTCAACAGCCTTTGCCAATCGTGCGATGTAGAAATAAGCATCTTGCAAAGTGTTGCAGAAAAATTCAAAGACGACGTAGATTTTTACATCGTGAATTGCGATTATGAAGTTGGTCGAGCGTTGAGAAATAAGCCGAGAAATTTGCAAGATATTACCTATTTGCATTTTCATAAAGATTTTGAAACCCTTGAAAAACTTGGCATTTCAGACTATCCGATTGCTGTGTGGTTAGACGGAAATACGATCATTCAATCGTACTATTTTCAACTGCCGAGTCGAGGAGCAGAACGCACCATTCGTCAGTTATTATCCGAATAAATGATTTTTTTTATTTCAACAAATAATACACTTCATTGAGGCGAATTTCTTTTTTGAAATTATCAATAGTCGTATTCTCATCAATAACCAAAATTTCGATGCCGGCGATTTCGGCGTAATCTTGCCAATATTCAACAGTTAAATCGTAGGAAAACGCCGAATGATGCGTTCCTCCGGCGATGATCCAAGCGGCGGCACCAACCTCAAAATTCGGACGCGGAATCCACAACGCCGATGCAACAGGAAGTTTCGGAAGTGGTTTACTTTTGATGCAATCCACCTTGTTTACAATCAAACGAAACCGATTACCCATATCGACAATCGTCGATGCCGTGCCCTCGCCAACTTTCGATGTAAACACCAAACGAGCCGGATCGTTTTTTCCGCCGATGCCCAATTTATGAACTTCCAATTTCGGTTTATGCTCAGCAATCATCGGCGAAATTTCCAACATGTGGGCTTGCAAAATCGCCGAGTTTTCGCCATCGAAATTCAACGTATAATCTTCCATAAACGAACAGCCGTTCGGCAATCCCAAACTCATCACATACATCGTGCGACACAGTGCAGCCGTTTTCCAATCGCCTTCCGCACCAAAACCGTAACCCTCTGCCATCAAGCGTTGACAGGCTAATCCGGGCAGTTGGTCGATGCCGTCCAAATTATCAAAATGCGTGGTAAATGCCTTGGCTCCGGTTTCTTTCAATAAACGCCGAAGTGCAACT
>Ga0099364_10001072_pt1 | contig 45776 bp, 36 predicted proteins | sample TergutTh196P3_FD_73070 | JGI IMG/M metagenome (GOLD analysis project Ga0099364, IMG submission 73070) | Microcerotermes parvus P3 segment gut microbial communities from Pointe-Noire, Republic of the Congo - Th196 P3 | ecosystem: Host-associated > Arthropoda: Insects > Digestive system > Gut ...
AATCCGGAATTTAGCAATTCATCTTCAACAATCTTCGCTATCTGCGGCGGCCCCATGCGCAATGTCTTTGCAAAGGCAAACATGGGGAAACCCAGATCTCCCATATTGGGATCAGGCGGAATTTCAGCAACGAGTGCCGCCGTATTTACAACCGTATCCAGTCCAGCTTTTTTATGCAGTTCTGTTAAGACATCTGCTATTTTTATTTTCCAGCTCTCTTTATAGTCAAACATTATCCTGACAGCTCCATTGTTTCAATTTCACTTAATAGCGTTAACATCGTGCGGAATTTTGTTATTGCCTCTTTGGTATCGTTTACAACATGGCTTTCCCTTGCGGCAAGCTTTGAAAGGTTGTAAATACTGCCGTTCTTTCCTCCCGGGCTGCCTTCTCCAAGTATCCCTGTCAAAATGGAGGTCATATTGACAGAAGCACTGCGTGCCTGTTCAATTATTCTGGCTGCATCTTCCTGAACCTTGCCCGTTATCGCAAGAATTCTTCTTTGCTTGACAATGGAAATGGAAGTGGTATCAGAAATGGCCTGCGTGTATTGCCTGCCAAAGTCTCCCGATTCAGAAACCCTGTGTTCAAAATTTTTTATTTCTTCTTCCAGATTGGAAATTTTATTATATGCTTCTCCGAATGCCAGACGATCTTCATCCCTTTTAAATTCCGCACTTATAAAAATCAAGTAAAGTATTTTTCCGATACTTTCTGTTAAAAGGGTGGTGCAAAAAGTGTATAAGAAAGAAATTGCAAATGCACCCCTTACAGGAATTCCGTCCGGATAGGCCTTGCTCTTTGTATTGGCAATATACCTGATATTCTCTCCTTTCAGGAAATCATTGAATGAAGAGATCAATAGTTCCTGTTTCTTCTCCCTTGATATTTCGGAGAAGGAAGTTTCCAGATGCTTCTTCCAGTGATCTCTGTAAACCGGAAACCAGTCTTCGCCTCCGCTTATTTCTCTGGGATAAAGAGCTGTTTCCCTTGTTGAACAGCGGAGTATCTGGGTAAGCGGTACCTTATTGTTAAATTCCTTAATAATATTCAAAGAGTCCTCGGCTCTAAGGAGGAGCAGGTTTATTTCCTTTTCCACATTAAAGCCCATACTCTTTGATCTTTTCTGAAGCAGAAAAACAAAAAGGGATTCCAGTAATGCCATGGGTGGAGCCGTTTTAAGTGATATTAAAATATTGTTCAGTGTAATTAATTGATCCCTTACATCATATACAGGAATCAAATATCTTTTATTGGAACTTTTTGAACCGTATAATTTTAAGATTCGGTCAAAGGGAAAAGCAGACAGCTCTTTTAGGCAAAAAAGCGTGCGGACATTTAAATACATTGCACCGCGCTGCTCTTTGGAAATTAATCCCAATAAATCTTCGATGGTTCTTAACAATGACTGGCGAAATTCCCTTTCGTCATAATTCGAAATTTTACTCCCGATTATTTGTGGAGATGTTTCCTTTTCCAGTCTTCTATGCACATTCGGCATCTCAAGAGATCCCAGAAAAGAGTAAAAGGATTCCCTGTCCCTGTTAACACTTGCATCCAGGGCGGAATAAAAAAAATGTGCCGCATCCTTAAGCTTGGCAAAATGAGAGTAGAAAACCGGCATCAACATGTCTGCTCTATAATCGTATATACCTGGATATAGTTTATCTATTTTCTTTCCCATTGCTGTAATTTCGTTTTCCAGAAAAATTTTTATGGGTGTTTTATATTTTATTATGCCAAAAATTAAATACCATAAGCGTTTATACCAGGGAAGATTCGAAAATTTTGTTTCTATATTCATTATTGACTCGGCTCTATCTTCTTCTGCATAAAGAGGTTCCCGGGTCAGTTTGGAATGGGTTAATAGTTTCCTTAGGAGTTCCTGCCTTTCTTCCAGGCTTAAACTGGATGCCAGCCAATGAAAGGTCGATTTTTGAGCCATATATTAACTATAAAGAGCTATCGGGTGCAGGTCAATATTGGACTTGTTCGTAAATAGCGATATTATTCCCTGATTATTGCCATGTCGTCCAGTAAATTAAGGAGTTTCTGCAATTCCATTATATTCTCATTAATAACGGGGTCTTTTTCGTTTGCCGCAAGGAGGATATTTACCATGGAATTGGATGCATCCACTGCTTCCTTTATGATTATATCCGCTTCCTCTGCGGCTTCTTCCAAAACAAGCTGAATTTTCCTGCGTTTTAAGGGAATGGACGACATGTCCTGTCTTGCCTGTAAATATCTTCTGCCAAAATCACCCTCCGGTGACAGCTCTATTTCGAATTTTTTAATCTTTACTTCCAGGTTTAGAAGTTTGTTGTAACTGTCCGTGAATTCTCCCCAATGTTCTTTCCTGTTAAATTTTCCATTGTTAAGAAAGGAATATAAACTTTTATTCATGTCCGGCATAAAAATTCCCATATGGAATGAAAGCAATAAGGATATTGTAAAAGCCTTCTCCAGGGGAAAGCCATCCGTATTTGAATCTGATTGAACATATTCAAGCATCCTGAATTCCCTGTCCTTTAAAAAATCACGGGATGATTTTAATAATTCCCTTTGCCTGTTTTCCATAAGGAATTCATTGCAAAGTGTATCTGCACGTTTTTTCCAGAATTCCTTGAAAATAAGGAGCCAGTCTTCGCCTCCGCTTATTTCTCTGGGAGAAAAGGATCTGGAAATACATCTGATTATCCATGTCAGGGGAACGGTTTTGTTAAATTGTCTGATAACAGAAATGGCGTTTTCTGCTTTGGAGATATGGTTGTTTAGTTCCATGTTTATATCGAAACCGTTTTCTTCTGATTTATCCTGAACTACAAAAATAAAAAGTGATTCCAAAAGAGTAAGGGGAGGAACGGCCTTAAGCGAAAAAAGTACATTGTTCAGATTTTCCAGCAGCTCTCTTACTATATTTATTGAACAGCTTTCTCCTTCCTCTCCCGGTTTAATACTAAAAGAAGTTAATATGCGATCAAAGAGAAAAGAAGATAACTGCTTAAGGCAGAAAAGGGTACGGACATTAAAATACATGGCCGTCCTGTTTTCGTCTGTGATCATATCCATGGCTTTATCTACTTCGGCAAGTGCTTTCAGGCGAAGATCCGAATTTGAGATTCCCGGATTCTTTTCCGTTATTATTTCCGGGTCTGTTTCATTCTGCAGATACTTGTGAATTTCCGGCATTTCCAGTGAAGCAAGAAATGCAAAAAAAGCATATCTGTCTCTGTTAACACTGCTGTCCAGAGCCGTATAAAAAAAACGTGATGCTTCTTTCAGTTTTCCGATCCGCTGATAAAACAAGGGCAATAGCATTCTTTTTTGGTAATTGTACATTCCGGGTGAAAAATCATCTATTCTTCTTCCCAAAATTGCGACCTGCTTTTCTCCAAAAATTTCTATGGGAGATTTGGATCTGAAAAAACCGATAAAGAAAAACCATAAACGGTAATACCAGGGAAGTCTTTCATACCCCTCTTCTATTGTTCCCTGATTCTGCGGTTCTGTATTTTGAACATAGAGAGGCTCTTTGGAAAAATTTGTCTGCCCCTTTAGCCTTTCCAAAAGAACCTGTCTTTCTTCCAGAGTAAGACCGGAAACAAGTTTTTCAAAATTATCCAAATCTGCCATGTATTAAGAATAACCTGAAATTAACCATAACATCAATCACTTTTGCTTGACAACGTTTTAATGTAGATATAAGGTTGAAGCATATGGAAAAGAAGTTTGATCTTGATAAATATATCAGAAAGGTGCCGGATTTCCCTAAAAAAGGAATATTGTTTTATGATATTACCAGTATTCTTGCAGAACCCATTGCCTTCAGTTATTGCATAGAGGCAATGATTGATATATATGGCAGTCAGAATATCGAAGCAGCCGCTGCCATAGAAGCAAGAGGGTTTCTTTTTGCAGCTCCCTTTGCAATCAGGATGGGCATTCCCTTAATACCGATAAGGAAGAAGGGCAAGCTGCCCGGAATTACCCTTTCCAAAAAATATGATCTGGAATATGCCCAGGCAGAAATAGAAGTTCATAAAGCGGATGTCCCCGAAGGAAAACGTGTATTAATTATAGATGACTTAATAGCTACTGGCGGAACCCTAAATGCCGCAAGAGCCATTCTGGAAGCAGGGGGTGCAATAGTTCCTGCCATCTTTGGAGTTGTGGGTCTTCCCTTTCTTACAAATAAGGAATTACTTGCTCCCACCCCGTTAACAACCCTTATCGACTATCATAGTGAAAATATCGATGCTTGACATTTTCGGGTATTTTTAATAAATTTTTCATGTCTAATTCCCCGGTTGTGTAACGGTAGCACAGTAGACTCTGGATCTATTTGTGGGGGTTCAAATCCTCCCTGGGGAGCTTATTTTATGCTTGACAATAAATTGTTTAACCTGCCAGTAACCTAAAAATATTGTTAGTATGGAGGATTTGAAACGAAGCAAGCCTGTAAGCATTTCAAGGCGAGAGCCTTGTCACAGGGATTGTGCCGCATGGATGCGGCGGGCTTGCGTAGGCGGCCTGAAAGCCCGAAGCAGGAAGCTGAGGGCTGGAAGGCAAATCCTCTCTGGGGAGCTATACTAAAAAACCTTCGGTTTTTTAGCTTAGGAGAAAATCCGAAGGTTTTTCTCCATTCCTGTATGGGGTGTTTGTGTGGAAATATAAAGCCATCAACCATATATCATTATTTGAGTCCGACAAAATGCACATATGGGACGTTAAAAGTGATAATAAGGTATACAAGGGAATTGAAACGCATGAACACAGGGAATGTGAAATTTTATATATGGTTGACGGGAGGCTGGATATATGCCTTGAAGACCATGTGTATCATGTAGTTTCCGACAGCCTTCTTTTAATACCATCAAATTTTTTTCATCAAAGGATATATCAAATTGGAAAAATCAGCCACAGGATAAGCATACATTTTTTAGATGAAATTTTAAGTAAGACAGAGTATAATTTTTTTAAAACTTTGTTTACGAAGCCGCTGCATTTTTTGGATGTATCAAGATACGATTTAAATTTTTATATCAGAGCTGTTACAGAGTGTGAATTAATGGAAAAGCCTTTGCAGAAAGTTACAGTAAATACCAGATTAAAAACCCTGCTTTCACAAATATATTATTTAAGCTCTATAAAAACTGTAAAACCGGTTATTCTGGATAAAAGAATTATGAAAGTCATAATGTATATAGAAAAGAATTTCCAAAAAGATATTTTCCTTGACGATTTAGCTGATCAATTTTTTATTTCCAAAAACCACCTTAATAATCTTTTCCATAATGTGGTGGGTATGCCGATAAAAAAATACATCATTGCAAAGCGTCTTGGGCTTGCACGGCAGGAAATATTGAATGGAATAAAACCATCACAAGTTTCATATCACGCTGGATTCCATAATTATGCTACATTTTACCGTGCATATAAATTATTTTATGGCTTATCTCCATCCGAAGAATTAGCAAACAGAGTAAATAAATAATTTATCGTGTTTTTTGTAATGTTTTCCATGTTATATATAATTTCCTTCCTTCATTATGGGGTTTAAAATGCTCTAAATGATTCATATACCGCCCATCTTGCGGTATAGAATATTTTAGGAGGTTTTTATGAGAAGGAGCATTTCGGTATTTGTTATTTTTTTAATAACTATTTTGTTGGTGTTTACAGGCTGCAACAGGCAATCGCAGGCTGGCAGTTCTGGCCCGGACAGATTAACGGTTCAAATTTTTGACCGTGGTACAGATGGCGGAAGAACCAGAGTTGATGACAATGCCTGGATATCATGGATTAAAGAAAAAGTTTTAAGGGATCTTAACATTGAAGTAACTTTTTTCCCTGTAGGGCGCTGGTCAGAGGAAACCGACATTGTTAACCTTATGGCTTCGGGAAGTGCTCCGGATCTTTGCTACACTTACAGCACTGCCATGGTTTCAAGCTTTAGGGATCAGGGCGGTATTATGGATTTGTCTCCGTATATCGAATCGCATTTACCAGACATGAAAAGGCTTCTTGGCGACGATCCGGCAATTCAAGGTAAAGATTTTATTTACAGAAATCAGTTACAGGACGGGAGGATTTTTAGCATTCCCAGTTACCGCGTAGCCCTTGCAATTAGAAATATTTTTATCCGTAAAGACTGGCTTGATACGCTCGGACTGCCCATACCCACAGATATGGATCAATTTTATGCCGCTCTTGTTGCTTTTCGCGATAATGATCCCGGAAATGTGGGTAGGCAAAACGTGGTGCCCTTGGCTACGGACAGCGGTGCCCGATGGCGTCTTGCGGATCTTGTACATCACTTTTTACCTGCAAATATCAGCGACAGAGACAGGTATGTACTTCAACCCAATTTAGGTATTCGCAGGATTGCCCATCCCGAGATAAAAGAAGGCGTACGCGTTATGAACAGGTGGTATAACGAAGGTTTAATCTTCCGTGATTTCCCATTATGGACAGTTGCAGATGATCTGATAAACCTTATCAAAAGCGGTGTCGTCGGCGCTTTCTCCGGAAACTGGGATGAGCCATATAGAACAGATTATAAAATTTTGGAAGAGCTTCGCGTAAATGTACCGGGAGCGGATTTTGTGCCTTTGGATATTACCAACAATAAAGAAATGTATGATAAGGTCGGACTACAGATTTTTATACCTTTTTCATCAAGAAATTATGAGGCTGCACTCAGGTATTTGAACTGGCTTTGCATTCCGGAAAATTATGAATTCCTTCAGAGAGGAAATGAAGGTATTACTCATCGTATGGTAAACGGAGTGCCGGAAATACTGGTTCGTCCGGCAAATGATCCATGGTTTCAGAATTCCAGTCAGAACATCGACATAACAATGCCCATGAATGGCATTGAGATGGGAAGCGAAGAAATGAACGCTCGTGTTTTAGCTTTATCCTATGGCGGGTATGCACCGGAAATTATTGTAAACGCGTATCGATTATCTGTAAGAAACGCACGTGCTGAGGTAGTTGTGCCGGGTGTTGCTACTACCCAGGATGGTATATATGGTCAAACCTTGGCAGATAAAGCTGATGCTGTTATCGCACTTGCAATTACTGCCAGACCTGCTGACTTTGATCGTGTTTGGGATGCCGGTGTTGCAGATTGGTTATCATCAGGCGGACAGGCGGTTATGGACGAGAGAGCGAATATCGCCCGCTCAGTTTGGAGGTAGCCGGAGGTGGTTACCACATAGCAGATTGCAAGATTGATTATTTATAGGCTGTTCAAGATGAACTAAATAAAATCCTCCAAAATTTTTAGGTTTTACTTGAACAGCCTTTTTACTCTGCATTTAGGGAAAAATTAACATATGTAGATTGAATGTTTCATCTTTCATAAATTTGCGGCCTTTCTCCTCTTGTTTTTTTGAGTTTTTTGAATAGAATTCCATCTATTAAGAATGACTAACCATTTATCCAATTACAACAATTGCCGGCTCTGTCCCCGTTCATGCAATATAGACAGGAGATCGTCCCATGGCTTTTGCGGTGAGGGCAGCTCACTGTGTCTTGGCTTTGCAGGAATTCATTCCGGGGAAGAACCTCCCATTACGGGAAACAATGGCTCCGGTACCATCTTTGTAAGCGGTTGTAATTTGGGATGTGCCTTTTGCCAGAATTACCAGATCTCTAAAGAGGGAATGGGAAGGGAGGTTTCCACCGATAAATTTTCTGAGATCTGCCTTGCCTTGCAAAGAAGGGGAGCAGAAAATATTAATATTGTTACCGGCAGTCATGCCGCTCCGGCTCTTGCATTGGGAATAATGGAGGCAAGGCAAAAGGGGTTGAATATTCCTGTTGTCTGGAATTCATCCGCCTACGACGGAAAAGAAAGCCTTGATATTCTTGAAGATTTTGTAGATATTTACCTGCCGGATCTTAAAACCCTGAATCCCCAAGTATCAGGAAAATATTTTCATGCACCGGATTATCCGGACAGGGCAAAAGAAGCCATACTCAGAATGATGGATTCCAAACCCATAAAATATAATGGCATATGCCTCTCCTCCGGAGTGATCATTCGTCATTTAATTCTTCCATCTTATTTGGACAATAGCAGGGAAGTGCTGGAATGGTTTGCAAAAAACTGCAAGGGTAGGGCATTGCTTTCCCTAATGACACAATATACTCCTGTTAAAAGCAGCGGCGAAATTCCCGGCCGCTATGTGAGCGAAGAAGAATATAATGCTGTTCTATATATGCTGCAGGAGTATGAAATAGATTTTGGTTTTTCCCAGGAGCTTGTAACGGGATCGGATTGGCTTCCGGATTTTAACCGTACAAATCCCTTCTCTTCAGAACTTTCCATACCTGTCTGGCACTGGAAGACAGGATTCCATATAGATTGACTTTCCTTTATAAATATGGCTAAATATTTTCAGAAAACCGAAAGAAGGCCCCATCGTCTAGCGGTTTAGGACACGACCCTCTCAAGGTCGAGACCGGAGTTCGAGTCTCCGTGGGGCTAGAGGCTCGAACTCACGAAAGCCCGCCGACCAGGTGGGGTTATTTATAATACTTATCTATTGTTTCCTTAACGGTCTCCGTCCACATAATAAGGTTACGCGGATCATGGTTCACCGTGCTAATATCCTTTAAAGTAAATTCATAGGCACATTTATTTTCCATGCAGGCCTCAATAACATTGCTTATTTCCGTTACCACGGTTTCCTTAATAAAATCCCTTGCAACATTTGCAGGATTGGGTTTATGTGCATAAACATAATTACTTCCCATCTGTTCTGCAGAGGAACGGATATTTGCCCATGGGCTAACTCCAATCTTTCTCATATTGGGTACCTTTTTTAAGTAAGGAATAAAATTATCCAAAGGCTCGCAGCAACCGTAATATACCAGGGCGCATTTGTCCATCATTGGGCGCAGGTATTCAAGGCTGAACTCATCATGCATGGCAGGAGATGCAGAACCGAACATCTGAGCCATGCCCCTGAACCAAACATCCTTGTAACGGATTTTTCCTCCGTCATAATCCGGAGCCGGTACCTTGTCCGAATAGGAAGGTGTACAATGGAGATGGGAAAGATTAAATTCCAGCAATCCTGCTTCCTGTAATTGGTCATAACGCGCATCGTAAATTGCCGTAAATTTTTTCATTATTCTATGCAGAAGATCGGGATTGGAAATCATGTCTATGTAGATATTTTCCACTCCCCTGAAACGTGCAATCTGATCCCATGGAGCATAATAGATCATATGTCCCCTTAGTTTTACGTCCATTATTCCGTCCAGAACATCATTTGCCATTTCCAGATTTTTTTTATCGGTTTCCGGAAACACGGTAATTTTTGGGAGATAAAGTGCATCAACCTTTTCATCTTCATCCAGTTGATCTTCATATGCATGGGAAACTATATAGTTATCCTTGTGAGTGGCAATTGTTTCGTCCTTTATTGTCAGACCAAAACCGGAGTCCTCATATGCTTTGGTAATATAGTAAGTGTCTTCTACCACCATGTCCGCCTGAATATATTTCCAGCGATAAAGGATGCGGCGGAAATGTTGTTCCATTTCTCTTGCTTCTGTGCTTTCGCATTGCAGTGTAAGGCTGTCTTCCATGTTCATTTCATGCCAGGGTATTTCATCTATCCAGACAGGAGGACGCACCGCTTTCAGGTTATGCATATCAATAATCCGCTGTTTTCTTTCCTTGTTTACATCCTTCGCAGCAAGATCCCTGACCTTCTTCCCCAAATCTGTGAGAATGTCTTTTTCTTTACCTGTCATAAATTGCCCCCAATAATAATGTAGTTACTGGTACATTATAACATAGGGTCTTGGGTTTAGCTCAAGTATTTCTCTTGGAGTCATCAGAGGATTATCAACGCCGGCACCGGGGATTCCCAAATTGTAAAATAATTTAAATCCCTTTACCGGCATATTCGTTGCCTGTGCAACAAAGGAATATGTATCTCTTTTCATGGTTGGAGTTCCAATGCCGTCCATGCAATGTACCAGCCGAACCTTGGAAAAATTTGTTGTTACATTTTCCCTGTTCCTGATCATCACACTGTTAAATTGATGGATAACAAGCATGCGTTCCCCGGGAATATTATTCTCCACCATATAGTCTTCCATGATGCGCTGTATTTCATTTATTTCATCTGCCCTCATATGGCCGATTTCCTGCATTGGTCTTGGAGTACGCCATTCAGGATCAAGAGCCAGGTGAACATTCGGATACCTAAGCCATGGCAGCAGGGTACGGAACTGATCGATTGGATCATAGCGGCCTATTTGATGATCAATAAAAACCAGCATGTCATTTTCCAGGGCAAATTCTATCCATTCCCTTAAAACACTTTCCCTTATTATTCCAATTTCTCCGCCCGGCCATACAGTGCCATAAATAATGTAAAAACCAAGCACCATATTTCTGCCGCCGGAACGTCTATAATCTTCTGCAAGTTCCTCCATCATTGTCTTTAGCTCTTCCGGACTATGTCTGCCCAATATACCCATATTCCTGGAAAGGGGATGTCCGTAATATAGAAGAATATCATTATTTAGAAGAATGGATTCAAAAGGTTTATTTGCTAGCATTGTTAAATGCTCCTCTTCTGTCGGAGCCCAATATGGTCTTGCAGCATCGGAATGTCTCTGTGCTTCCAGAAAACTAGTAAAGAATACTTCCGGGAAGACAGGTATTACTTCCTGAACCAGAGCACTTTCCCTTGTAAATGGATAGATAATATTATGTGCCGAAAGGGTGCTTGCAAGAATTACCAGCATAAAAAGAAGCGTAATTAGCCTGCCCGGCAGAAAAGAGGTAAAATTTTTTGATTTCATCCTCATATATCGGCAAAAAAGTCCCAATAGCCATTATATTAGTCCTGCTTTCTTGACAAAAAAAATCTATGGAATATCATTTTTAGTATGATGCTTCAAAGACCGCTGATGTCCCAGTCCCAAAGAATGGCAATGAATCCCCAGATGATTCAATCCATTAAAATGATGGAACTTCCTGTAATGGATTTAAGGGAAAAAATTGAAGAGGAGCTGGAAAAAAATCCTGCACTGGAAATTCTCGAAGATGTCAGCACTGTTTCCATAAATTCTACAGAAAATTTTCTTGACAAGAAAATAAATCATGAAGAAGACGGTTTCTTTGAAAACTCATCCGATCCCGGTTTTTCCGGTAAAAATGTGAATACACTGTCGGTTGAAAGGCAAAAATTCATAGAGGGAACTATTTCCCATCCGGAAACCCTGCAAGAACATTTATTATGGCAGTTAAGTCTTGAAGCTTTGGATGAAAAAACCAGAAGTATTTCTGAGCTTTTAATCCAAAATCTGGATAGTGATGGCTTCCATATGGTGCCTGTGGATCAACTCTTGTCCGGAGCAGACAGGGATATTATTGACAAAGCTCTGCAAATGGTTCAAAGCCTGGATCCTGCCGGCACCTGCACAGCAGATTATATGGAATCCCTGTCGGTTCAAATTGAATTTTTACCCCATGCTCCGGCCGGAATAAAGGAAGCACTTTCCCATTTGGATATTCTGGAAAGAGGGAAATACCATGAAGCTGCCAAAAAAATGGCATGTTCCGAAGAAGAAGCCAGGGAATTTTTTGCCAGAATTAAGGAGCTGTCTCCTTTCCCCGGACGTTCTTTTTCCAGGGAACAAACCGGATATGTAGTTCCGGATGTTCAGGTTCTAAGAAAGGAAGGCGAATTTGTAATAATCCTTAACGAGGAAGAAATTCCTGTTCTGGGAATAAACCCCTTTTTTATGAAGGTTGCCAAAAAGTCGGATAATGGCGGAAAACCGGTTCGGGACTTTGCCAGAGAAAATATAAAGGAAGCCAGATGGTTCATTAATGCCATAAACCAGAGAAACCATACCCTTTTAAGGGTGAGCAGGGCCATAGTGGAATTCCAGCGTTCCTTTTTTGCAAGCGGGCCAAAATATCTTGCCCCCCTTTCCCTGAAAGATATTGCAGATGAGCTAGGCCTCCATAAAGCAACCATTTCCCGTGCTACCCATGGAAAATATATGCAAACAGAATGGGGTATTTTTGAGCTAAAATATTTCTTCAGCAATTCCATATCCGGTTCCGGTTCTTCCGTTTCGGGGTTTTCAAGGGAAGCTGTAAAGGAAAGCATAAGGGAGATAATAGATGAAGAGAGGATGAAAGGAGGAGGGGGTGATGATAATCCTGTTCATCTTTCAGACAATGCAATTACAGACCTCCTTGCAAAAAAGGGTATAAAACTGGCTAGAAGGACAGTTGCAAAATACCGCAGCGAACTGGGATTGGATTCTTCATTTTTTCGCCAGAATCGTCTATAATGACATAAAATAAATTTTTTGGAGCAAATTTATGAACACAGAAATTAAAGCCGTGCATTTTACTCTGAGAGAAGAAACGAAAGATTATCTGGAAAAAAAGATAGAAAGGATCCCCAATGCCGAAAATATGATAGTAGACCTCCTTTTTACATTAACCAAGGGGAAGAATTTTACTGCGGAAGCCAAGGTTAATTTTCGCTGGGGGGTTTCCATTCATTTAAAGGAAAATGACTTTGAACTTGACCCTGCAATAAATAAATTAATGGACAAACTGGATTTGAAAATCTCCAGAGAAAAGGATAAAGTCAAGAATAAAAGGTGAACTGTAAATCATTAAAAGATAAATTCAGGATTGTTATTTTATCCGGGCTATTTGTTTACGGAATATATATTGCATTTTTCGCAGGTCTTTACCCGATAGCTGCAGAGGATGATAATAATATAGACAATTATGTCCCTTTCTTGCATGAGCCCATGCCCATGGAAGATCCTGATGAAGCCCCGGAATTTGAACCTGAAGCAGTGCCCGAACCGGAGCTCGAAGCAGAGTTTGAGTTTGAAGCTGAAGCTTTGGTTGATGACCCGGCCGATGATCTGGACGATAAATCGGATGATGAATCGGACGATAAATCGGACGATAAATCGGACGATGAACCCGTGCCGGAGATTCCCGATTACTTAATTCTGCCTCCCATTATGGGAAATCTGGTCTTTGTAATAGATGACGCAGGAAACAGCCTCATTGATCTTGAACCATTTCTGAATTTTCCCGGAGCCATTACAATAGCCGTTTTACCGGGGCTTCCCAATTCGGCGGAAACCGCTTCCAGAGTAAGGAATGCCGGAAAGGAGTTGATCCTTCATCAGCCGATGGAATCTCTTGGAGGCAGTAATCCCGGGCCCGGTGCAATTTATAACGGCATGGGCAGGGAGGAAATAAGAGAAATCGTAAACAGGAATCTGGATGAGCTCTGGCCTGTTGCGGGAATGAACAACCATGCCGGATCGCGCATAACAATGGATGAAGAAATAATGGAAATAATTCTGGAGATCTGCATGGAAAGGGAGATCTTTTTTCTGGATTCCAGAACCACTGCCAACACTGTTGTTCCTGCTCTTGCACAAAGAATGGGTCTGACCATAGCTGAAAGAAATTTTTTCCTGGACAATGAACAGGATCCCGAAAGAATTTTATATTATATAAATCTTGGTCTTGTCAGGGCAGAACAGAGAGGCTTTGCAATAATGATAGGTCATACATGGTCGGTGAATTTGGCTGCATTATTAATCAATCTATACCCTGATCTTTTAGAACAGGGATATGTATTATCCACTATTGCAGATATTCTTAATACCCAAATAATACAGAGTCAGCCATGAATATTTTGGGTATTGAAACATCCTGTGATGAATGTGCCGCCTCCATTGTAGAAGACGGAAAAAAAATTCTCTCGAATATTGTTACCACTCAAATACCCTTCCATGCAGAATACAATGGGGTGGTGCCGGAAATTGCTTCCAGAATGCATACGCAGTGGATAAGCCTTGTAGTAAAGGAAGCACTGGACAAAGCATCCATGCATCCTTCCGATATTGATGCCGTGGCTGCTTCTGCACATCCCGGCCTTTTGGGCTCCCTTCTTGTTGGTTTAAATTTTGCAAAGGCTTTCGCCTGGGCCAGGGATATTCCCTTTCTTGCAGTAGATCATATGCTTGCCCATCTTTATGCACCCATGCTTGAATTCGATGACATTGATTATCCTTTTTTGGGTTTACTGGTTTCCGGTGGACATACTATAATTTGCCGTGCCGATAATTTTGACGACATTAGGGTTTTGGGTACTACCATGGATGATGCGGCAGGAGAGGCCTTCGATAAGGTTTCCAAACATTATGGTTTTGGATACCCCGGCGGTTATATTATCGATGAACTTTCACAGAAGGGAAACCCCAATGCTTTTAACTTTCCCCTGCCAAGCCTTCATAAGGGAAACCATAAATACGATGTATCCTATTCCGGACTTAAAACTGCCGCAATAAACCAACTGGAAAAATTCAGGGTGGCAGAAACCTATGATATGCATGATATAGCAGCCTCCTTTCAAAAAACAGCGGTGGAAATTCTTTTGCGCAGTCTTTTCCGTGCAGTAGAAGATACCGGTTTAAAAACAATTGTTGCAGGAGGCGGAGTTGCGGCTAACTCATATCTCAGGGCGGCAATGTCAGAGAGAAAAGATCTGCGCGTTATTTTTCCATCTCTGTCCCTCTGCGGTGACAATGCCGCAATGATAGCCGGTCTTGCATACTGCTATCTTGCAAGGGGGGAGAGCTCTTCATTAAGGGCAACTGCAAGTGCCAGGGTAAAAAGTTTTAAAAGGCAGGGAAGATAAAAATAAGGCATTATGTGGAAGGCAAGCCTCGGACTCGGCTTTCAGATGTCAGTCTTCTGAATTTTCCAGTTCCTTTTCCACTTCTTCCAGCCTGCGTGAAAGTGAGGCAATTGTCCTTTCCAGTCTCTGCTTTTCCTTTTCTAGTCTAATCCTTGGGTCACTGTCTTCGGCTTCTTTTTTTAAGGCTGTCTTTACAGTGTCGGGACTCTTGCCGGAGAGCAGGGCATTTTCGGCGGCATTGCGCTTTTCTTCGTTTGATATGGAAGCCAGAAAACGCATATTATCCGCACCGGTATGAGGATTCAAATTGTACTGATGCATTCTTACAGCCAGATTTGCCGCCTGTCTTGGAATACGGAGTATGCGATCGACATAATCCTCATAACGTCCCCCTATTGCATCGCAAAGATCATGCGCCTTTAACAGCATCTGGCCAAGCTCTTTTACAAGGTTCCCGTTTTCGTTAAGGTATTTTGTCCTGATAGTTTCGGTTAACTTTTCCAGCTCCGCCGAACCGGAAAATACATCTTTGTAAATACCGAGTGTTTCCGCCTTTTCCAAAAGTCTGTGAAGTATTGCCCAAAATTCCGCAGTGTGAGCTCTTGCAGAAAGATGACCTCCCCTGTCGCATGCATGCTGATGATGTCCATACTCATGAATGGCAGTATACATAAGGAGATTATCTTCGCTAAAATTTTTATTATGAAGAATAATTTCCCTCGTGTCCGGTTTATAAAGACCGTTTACCCTTTTACTTTTCTTTCCGGATAATATTACCGTAAAATCCAGTGAAGCATCTTCTATGGAAAGTAGCTTCTCTTTTATTTCGTTCTGGTTCATTTTATCAGCCTAACCTAAAACTCCGATTTTCTCCAGAGCAAGAACAGCCGCTGCCGTACATGCGGTTTCGGTGCGCAGTGGTCTTATACCCATTCCAAGCCGTAAAAAGCCTGTTTTTTCCATTTCTTCCCTCTCCCTGTCCGACCAGCCCCTTTCGCAGCCAACGGCAAGAACCATGGGCTGTCCCAAAGCAGAAAGATGGGTTAATGAGCCTTCCGGCCTTACATTGTCCAGTGCAACCAAGAGCGGTATTCTGGAAAGTGCGCTATCCGCATAGACACTCCAGAAAGAAGAATTCCCTGTCTGCCTCTCCCAGGGTCTTTCCGCAAGCCATTCCTCAAGACTCTGATAAACGGTTAATACCGGAATGCCTGTGTCCCTGGCCTGTATTGCGCCCTCTACAAGTGCAGCTTTGGCTCCTCCATCTCTTAGAAGCTTAGTATCCCTATAACTTTTTTCACCAAGTTCTGTTCCAATTAAATCAATATATTCTATACCCAAACTGGAAAGATCCCTTAGAAGGCGTCTTATTTGAATTGGTCTTGGGAATCCCACAGCAATTCTGACAGGATAACGCGGAGGAGGATCATCCCTTAAATCCAGTGAATATGTAATTGAACCGTCCATCCTTATTGAGTCTATGCATCCTAAACCCAGGCTACCTCCAAGTATGCCTGCTTCAAAAGTGTCTCCGGGTTTCTTCCTTAGCACTTTTAAAAGATGAAGGGTACGCTCATCCCTCCTTGGCAGGGCTTTGCCGATTTCTGAAGAATCAAAAAGAATAATATTCACAATGGGATTTTATCATAAATTCATTTGGACTTAAAGCATATTGGTTTGCCCACTTGATTATATATCAAGTTAGGCTTAAATTTTCTGGATGGAAGCTTTCAAACCGCTTCGGATCCTGCTTTTTATTTATGAATGTTTCAGGCTTTTTCTCCTTTTAATTCTTGTTTTTGCAGCAATTTCTGAATCATTTATTGATAATGCATTTTTTCCCTATGCGGTATTCATAAGCCCCAATACCCTCTTCCTCCTTATGGCTTTATTCATATGGTTAAAACCGGGAGCATACGGGAAATACCTGAGTCTTTATATGGCAGGAAAGGCCATAAGCGTGATATTATTTTTAGTATGGGAATTTGGTTCAACCAGGAATTTTGCCCTTTCAGATAATATAATTATTAGCTTATATCTGTTTATTGGGGTTGTACTAATTAATCTGGCTGATATTCTTTCCATATGGGGAGCATGGGTTATTAAATCAAGGATTCGTTTATATAATGACCCTGACGGAGGTTAACAATGCGGATTATTCCGATAGCAAGCGGAAAGGGCGGGACAGGAAAGTCCCTTATTGCAGCAAACCTGGGTGTTGCCTTTGCTCAGGCAGGACAGAGGGTTGTTCTGGCAGATCTTGATTTAGGGGCATCCAATTTACATCTGGTATTGGGGCATCAATCTCCTAAGTCCGGAATAGGAACCTTTCTAAACGATACAAAGTCGGACTTTAACAAGGTTATTGCAGATACAGGCGTTCGCGGTCTAAGGTTCATTCCGGGAGACACAGAAATTCCGGGAACCGCCAACTTAAAGGCCTACCAGCTTAAGGCTCTTGTAAGGCGTTTTCTTGCATTAAAAGAAGAGACAGATATTCTTATTCTGGATCTCGGTGCAGGTACACATCAGTCCATTCTGGATTTCTTTTTGCTTTCCGGTCAGGGCATTGTGGTTTCTGCTCCTGCCGTTACTGCCGTGCTTAATGCCTATGTGTTTTTAAAAAACACCGTCTTCCGTTTAATGTTTACAACCTTTGACAGGGGCAGTCCTGCCAGGGAATATCTTGAAAAGGCAAGGAAGGAAGGTTCAGGTCCACAGCGTCTTTATATTCCGCAGATGCTTCCTGCCATAAAAAAAATAGATAAAGTATCACACGAAAGATTCATGACGCAGGTACACAATCTTCATCCCCGTCTTGTTATGAATTTAATTTCCGAGCCAAAAGATGCAGATGTCGCGATGAAGATACGCCGTTCCTGCGAAGAGTATCTTGGTTTAAAAATAGAACATCTTGGAGTTTTATACAGGGATGGACTCCAGGACATTGCACTGTCTTCCCGTCTTCCCATTGTTCTATATAAACCTCAGGCCGTTTTATCTCAGGCAATATACCGGATAGCGGATAAAATTTTACAGGGCAATGAAGATGTTTATAAGCTCGATGAAAAAGTTATAGAAGAGAGCTTCCAGGAAGCGGAGATGGAAGCAGAAGTGGACTTTGGTGCCAAAATGGACTATGTGGAAGATCTCCTTAAATCCGGGGCACTTTCCCAGGGTGATCTTGTCGAGACCGTCAAAACACAGCAGATAGAAATTTCCAAGTTAAGGAAGGAAAATAACCTTCTTAAATTCAAGCTAAGCAATGCCATATCAAAGGGTTTTAAGGCATGAATTTTAACGCCTTGCAATTGGCTATAAGATTCCCTGCCTGGCTTTCTCCGGAAGTCATTCCGGGACTGCCTTTCAGGTGGTATGGCATAATGTATATTTTTGCCTTTGGAACTGCCTTTTTACTTTACCGTCATCAGATTAAGGAAAGAAATTTTCCCATGACCGGTGAACAGCTCTCCTCCTTTTTTACCTGGGGAATAGTCTCACTCATTCTTGGAGCCCGTATTTTCTACGCCTTTGTTTACGAGGATGCGCTTAATTATCTTTTTAGACCCTGGTTAATTTTTTGGCCCTTCAGGGACGGACAATTTACCGGCTTTCAGGGCATGAGTTATCATGGGGGGGCAATCGGTTTAATCCTTTCCATGGTAATTTATGCAAAAGTAAATAAATTTGATCTCCGCGAGTTAGGCGATATGTATGCTGCCAGTGTTCCCCTGGGTTATACCTTTGGCAGGCTTGGCAACTTTATTAACGGAGAACTCTATGGCCGTATTACAGCCAGCCCAATCGGGTTTATTTTTCCAAATGGAGGGATTGCTCCCTGGGACAGGGATTTTGAAAGAATAAGAACAGATGCCATTCAAATGGGTATAGTGCCTATAGAAGAGGGTGGTATGGGAATGCTCAATTATCCGCGCCATCCTTCCCAATTATATGAAATGATTATGGAAGGCATTGTATTATGGGCAGTTATCTGGTTCTTTAGAAAACGCAAACCTTTTAAGGGTTTTCTTCTTTCACTCTATCTTTGCGGTTACGGCCTTGTACGTTTTGTAATTGAATATTTCAGGGAACCGGATTCCATTATGGGTTATCCTCTGGATTTTGCAAGGACAAATTTGCCGACTGCACTATACCATCCCCTTTTATCCTTCTCCACTGGTCAGATCTTCTGTTTTATTATGATCCTCTACGGACTTGGTTATGCCTATATTGCTTCCAGAATGCCGGATTCCAAAGCACTGTACATATATCCTTCTCATGAAGAGGTATCGGAAGCCGGAAAAAACGAAAAAGCAGCCATGCGCAATCAGAGAAGGAAAATGCGGAATAAACTAAGGTAAACTCAGTATAAACTCAGTATAAACTCAGTATAAACGAAGTTTAAACTGTGTTGAAACTCAGTTTAAGTTTAATACCTTGCGGAAATTTTCCACCACTTCGTCCACAGAATGCCATGCTTCTACATCGGAGAGAAGATCCTTGCCAAGATAGTAATCTATAAGAGGGGCAGTCTGAAGCCTGTAAACTTCCAGACGTTTTTGAATGGATGCTGCGCTGTCATCGTCCCTAATATAAATTTCTCCGCCGCATTTATCGCAGACTCCGTCCACCTTGGGTTTATTGTTTACAGCATGATAATTTTGGGCGCATTTTCTGCATACCAAACGGCCTCCAAGCCGCTCAAGAGAAACAGAGTCGGAAATATTAAGGTTTATTACCCTGTCTATTTTTACGAATTTATCCAGAGCTTCGGCCTGGGGAATTGTTCTTGGAAATCCATCCAGAATATATCCCTTTTCGGTATCTTTTTGAGAGAGTCTTTCTTTTACAAGTTCTACGGTGGTTTCATCATCCACCAGTTTACCTGAATCTACTATGGCCTTTACCTTAAGACCCATGGGGCTTCCTGCGGCCATTGCGGAACGGAAAATTTCACCTGTGCTTATATGCGATACATTCAATAAAAGGGCTGCTTTGGATGCCAGTGTTCCCTTTCCCGCACCTGGCGGTCCCAAAAAAATCAGTTTCATATTATTCTCCATTAGACATTATCTTTAGATATTATCTTTAGATATTATCTTATCCAAATTGGGATTTGTAAAGTCCGGCATATACTCCGTCCTTTTCCAAAAGTTCATCATGGGTTCCCATTTCAGCAAAACTTCCTTTTTCCATTACAAGAATTTTGTCGGCATTCTGTATAGTAGAGAGCCTGTGTGCAATAACAAAACAGGTCTTATTCTTCATCAAATATCTCATGGCTTCCTGAATGCGAATCTCCGTCCTTGTGTCCACATTACTGGTTGCTTCATCCAGAATTAACATACGGACATTCAAAAGCATTGCCCTGGCAATTGTAAGAAGCTGCTTTTGCCCCTGCGAAATATTTACCCCGTTTTCGCTCAATATGGTATTATAACCCATGGGAAGCTGCATAATAAAATTATGTGCCTGTGCCGCTTTTGCCGCATTTTCTACCATTTCCATGGTAGCTGTTTCATTTCCGTAAGCAATGTTTTCAAATACGGTTCCATGGAAGAGCCAGCTCTCTTGCAGCACCATTGCAAAGGCAAGCCTTAGGCTCTTTCTTGTAACTCCGTCTATTACAAGATCGTCTATGCTTATCTTTCCCGAATCCGGATCATAAAAACGCATTAAAAGATTTATAATGGTGGTTTTTCCGGCTCCGGTCTGTCCGACAATGGCAATAAGACTTCCGGGAGCAGCTTCCAGATTAACATCCTGTAAAACAGGTCTGTCAGGAAGGTAACCAAAACTAATATTGCTTAGTTCTACCTTTCCCATTACATTTTCCAGCTCTGCAGAATCATCCGCATCCGGTTTTTCCTCCATTTCATCCAGTAGGGTAAAAATTCTGTCCGCTGCTGCGGCTGCAGATTGAATTTCGGTAAAAATATTTGCGGCTTCGTTTATGGGGCCGGAAAACCTTCTTGAATAAAGAATAAAGGCACTCATGCTGCCAAGGCTAATATTTCCAAAAAGATAAAGAATTGCGCCAAACACACTGATAAGTGAAAGCGAAATATTGTTAATAAACTGTACGGAGGGCCCCATAAAGGCGGCATGGTAGTCGGCTTCGTAATAGGAATTTACCGCTTCATCGTTTAACCTGTCAAAACGGGAAATTGTTATTTTTTCCCTGTTATATGCCTTAATTGTCTTTTGCCCCGAAACAATTTCTTCTACATAACCGTTAAGCGCTCCAAGCTTTGCAGACCTAATACGGAAAAATGAATGAACCCTGGAGGATTGACGTTTTACAAAGATGCTGGTAAGGGGAACTGTAATAAGGAAAATAAGCCCCATGAGAGGAGAAATTGTAAACATCATGAAGAGTGAGCCGGAAACGGTAACCAATGTTGTACATATCTGAATTAGATCGTTGGCAAGGGATGTATTAACCGTATCTATATCATAGGAGATGCGGCTTAGAATATCTCCTGTCTGGTTTTTGTCAAAATAGCTTACAGGCAGCACCATGAGCTTGTCAAAAACCTCTTTCCGCATTTGTTTTGCGCAATTTCTGGAAAGTGAAATCATGTTGAACGATAATAGATAGTTTAAGGCAGCGGAAATCACATAGAAAAGTGCCATCCATCCGGCATAATAGAAAACCCGTTCAAAAATTACCGAACCGCTTCCGGGGACAATTGCATCTATGGCACGGCCGGAAAGCATGGGTCCAAGAAGAGCCAATATATTGCTTATAACCGTAAGAAAGACCAGGAAAAGAATTCTTCCCTTGTATCTTGCAAGATAATGCCAAAGACGAATTATTGTTTTAAAAACCTGGGCTCTGGAAATTTTACCCTCTGCTCCAAAATTAAGGTTGTCCCTTGGATGACCCCTGCGTCCCCCTCTGCCGCCAAAGCCGTGTGCTCCTCCCATTATAACCCCTCTTTTCCTTCCCGCTGTCCCATTTGAGATTCATTAATCTCCCGGTAGAGGCTGCAGGATTCCAGAAGCTCTGTATGATTACCAAAGCCGATAATGCGTCCATGTTCCAGTACCATTATGTGATCCGACTGCATAATGGAACTTATTCTCTGGGCAATAATTATGGTGCTGGAGTTTTTAAAATTTTCTCTAAGTGTTTGGCGTAAGTTTGCATCTGTTCTATAATCGAGCGCGCTGGATGAATCGTCCAGAATAAGAATTTCCGGGTTGGCAGCCATTGCCCGTGCTATAAGAAGTCTCTGTCTCTGTCCGCCGGAAATATTTGTTCCGCGGGAGCTTAACATATAATCCATTCCTTCTTCCCTGGCAGAAATAAATTCTTCCGCTTGCGCATAACGAATGGCCTTCCTAAGCTCTTCTTCGTCAAGAACCCTGCCAAAGTCTATGTTTTCCCTTATTGTATCCGCAAATAGTGCATCCCTCTGGAAGCAGATGCCGAATTTGGGATAGAACTCTTCCGGCGGAATTCCCCTTATGTCTTCTCCGTTTATGCTAATGGAGCCGGAATCCGCATCATAGAACCTTAAAAGGAGCTGTACTATTGTGGATTTTCCGCATCCGGTTTCTCCAAGTATTCCAAGGCTTTCTCCCCTTTTCAGGGAAAAATTTATCCCTTCAAGGAGCTGCTTTCCGTCCTGACTTGCCTCGTAGGAAAAGGCAATATCCTTAAATTCTATATGATATGGACTTTCTGTCTTAATCCTTTCCTGTAAAAGCAGATCATCCGGCTGGGACAGAACCTCGTTTACCCTTTCTCCGGAGGCACTTCCCCTGGAGAACATTACAAACATTCTGGTAATGGACAGGGTAGCATTCAGGATAATTGTAAAATAACTAAGAAAAGCAAGAATTATTCCGGGGCTGCTTTGTCCGGAATTTACAAGATATGCTCCTGCAATAATTACTCCGACCAAACCAAGATTAATTATTATGAACATGGCAGGGTTGGTAATTCCCATAATTACATTGGCCTTCCATTCCCTGCTTGTTACTTCGCTGTTTGCCTCATGGAAACGGTTTTTTTCATATTCTCCCCTGGAAAGAGCCTTTATGATCCTTATTCCTGTAATATTTTCCCTTACCACCCTAACCATGGTATCCACAGAGCCCTGCAATTTCGTATACAGGGGTATACCTTTTCGGGAAATTATTAATACCACGATAATTGCAAAGGGCAGAACCCCCAAAAGGACCAGTGTCAGGGCGGCATCCAGTGTTAGGGTTATCAGTATTCCTCCCAAAAGAAGGATTGGAGCCCGAATACCCAGTCTTTGCAGGCTGCTCACCATACGGTGGACATTGTAGGTATCGGAAGAAAGCCTTGCAATTAGGGATGGAATGGTAATTTTATCTATCTGGGCACAGCTTAGGGCTGAAATTTTACTGAAAAGATCATGACGCATACTGCGGGTTACATCTCTGGCCACCGAGGAAGCCATGCGGTTTGCTATAATGTTTCCTGCAACCGCCAAAAAGGAACAGACTATCATTACTCCGCCCCAGAAGAAAATTAACGATATATTCTGTCTTGGAACTACATTGTCTATCATGAATGCCAGAATCCATGGAAGGAAGAGATCCATTATTGTACCGACAAATTTAATGGATAGACCGGCACATATTCTGAGATAGTAGGGTTTACAGTATTTTAGTATTGTCTGCAATTTCTTTCCTGACTTTTCATGGTTATTATATGGTTTTATGGTATTTTTTTCCATACACTAAATACATTAATTTTTGGTTAACCATGATTTTTGTATTACTTTTTTATTTTGCTGTGCTATAATTTAGAGGCAATAATTAACAAGACAAGGAGTTGTTTATGAAACGCTTGGTATTAATAATTTTGGTTCTTTGTGTCTCTTTTTCCCTCTATGCACAGCTTCAGGTGCCGGAGCATCATTTTGCAACAGGATCGGGAAATTGGGGATTTATTGGCAGCCGGCTGTATCAGAATGATCCCGGCGCACGTCTTGCAAAAGTGAATTTTTTGGTTCCGCAGAGCGGTCCCATGATTTATGAATTTAATGTTCGTTATGAAGACGGAATAGAAGACGGCCACGGCGGTTTTGGATTACATATTTTCGCAGATAATGTCATTAACAGGGCTTCCTGGGGAAGCGGAAATTCCTGGCTCTTATGGTTAAATTATGACGAGAATCCTATTTCACCGGATATTCCGGCAGGCTTTTCCGCCCAGATTTACCGCAGTACATCCCAGATTAATATGGAGCTTGTAGAGAGTTTTGATCTAAACGAGTATATAGACTTTCTTACCTGGGAAATATGGTCAAATCCTGTACCTGTAAGGATATGGGTAAATGGCAATACCGGAGAAGTAAGGGTATATGATCCGACAGATCCGGCATTTACCTGGTTCTTTTACTTCTTTTTACCCACAAGAGGCGTACCTCTTAATGGTAACTGGGTTTCACTAAGGACAAATGGTCTAAGACTGTCATTTGAAATGGGGCTTTAATTAGATATTAAACTGTTTCCTCAAATATTTTTATTTTTAGGTAAAGTAAATTTTTTACCTGCCGATAAAAGAAGAGGATGTTTGTAAGCAATTACGGAGGGGACAGTTTTGGCCTACACTAATGCAATTTCTACTTACAGGGAAACAAGGGTAAAAACCGCAAGCCAGGCACAGCTCATTGTCATGCTTTACGAGGAAGTTGTAAAAAATCTGGACAGAGCTTTGGAATTGCTTGCCGAGAATACTGAAGGCAGGCAGAATCCCGGTAATATCGAAAAAATAACCAGGGTAATTCTAAAAGCCCAGGAAATAATTACCGAACTCTCTGTCTCCCTCGATTTTGATGAAGGGGGAGATATTGCCAAAAATCTTTTTTCCCTCTACACATGGTTTAATAGAGAGCTTTTGGAAGCAAATATCTCTCATGACATTGTCCGTATAAGTGCAGTCAGAAACCAGTTAAGTGAATTAAAATCCGCCTGGGTGGAGATTGCCTCCAGAAGCAATCCGGAAAATTCAGGTAAAGCCCTTACGGGTGTTAATATAGCCGGCTAGGAGATCCCATGCAGCCATTTGCACAAAAAACAATAGCTCCGGCTGCTGCCGGTGAAAACCCGGTAGGGGCGGAAATATCTTCTTCCGAATTAAGCCAAAGAGTTGCTCTCTTAAAACGTTTTAAAGAGCTCCTTAAAGCCCAGAGAGACAGGTTCCATGCCTATTTAACCACCCTTGACAGGCAGCATGACATTATCAGCGGAGGAACCGCCGATGATCTCTTGCGTCATGTGGAACTCGAAGAAAAAATAGTAGAAGATATATTTTCCATCCAGAAAGTAATTAAACCCCTTGATGAAATGTATCAGGTAATAAAAAGGGAAGACAAGCTGGAAGAAGAAGTTATTAACCTTAAGGAAACCCTGAATGGTTTAAAAAACGAAGCGATACAGCGTTCCGGTATTAACAGGGAACTCCTGGCAAAACGCATGAGTGAACTTCGTTCTGAAATAAAGATCCTGAAAAACAATCCCTATAATAAAAACCCCGGTTTTTCCGCTGCCGTTCAGCCAAACCAAATAGATATTAAGGGTTGATTATTAATTCCGCAAGTTTATCTTCCTCTCCCTTTGACATTAGAACGGGGAGAATGGCAGGTATCTCCGGCTGTGGAGGAATAAGGAAACCTCCTTCAAGAAACATGCAAAATATATCCCTATATGTTTTTCCCTTTTCCTGCATCTTCCTGCTATCGCAAAACAAGTAAATTCCTTTTCTGTACCAGATACTGTTCTTTAATGCTTTGTTAATTTTTTTGTATGCCGGTCTTTCTTCCTTCATGGAATTGATCAACAAAAAAACCGACCTTGCGCAAGATGCCAAAATTACCGGAGCTATCATGTCTCCTTCGGGAAAGACAGAATCCAGCTCCCTGTTTATAACAAGAATCTCCGGCCCAAGAGGACAGGGCAGAACAGGATAAAAAATTTTTTCAGCTAATATGGCTTTCGCAGAAGTTTCGTCCATCATGGGACGCCAGAGCGGTACTTCTTCACGGAAAGCGTTAAGCGCTCTTTTTAATGAAGCATCATCTGAATAAAGACGGAAAGCTTTCTCCGGGAAAATACTTCCAAGTGCCTTTATTAATCTTTTTTCCTGGAAATGGGGCAGGGGACTGAACAACCCCCTTTCTGCGTTATTCTTAATTTCTTTTATAAAGCCAAGTGCTTTATGACCCAGCAGGAGCCTGCCCCCATAAAGCCAAAGGTCTGTCAGTCTTTTTCCGCCTTCCAGATAAAGATGAAAATCCCTGGCTCTTAGAACAGGGGGAAGCAATTTTAAAAGTTCATTATCTTTCATTAATCCCCCTGATCTAGTCATCTCTGATTTTGGTAAAATTAAAGCTCTGCTTCTGGCTAATAAAATCCATCTGGTGGGAGTTTTCAAAAATTACCCTTATTTGCGAACCTTCATCCATTTCCTTAATTTGGCTTATTATTCCATAACCCTGATCATCATGAAAAACCCTGTCTCCCAGTTTCCAAAGTCCGTCCGAAGATTCCTGAATTTTTTTACTGCCATAATTTCCGTCCCCTCCTGGATAAATTGTATTTTGCCCAGCATTTTTTTTACCGGCAGTGGTTTTAAAACTATTTGGAGGCTGGCCAATAATTCTAATGGTTTTGCGGTCTATTTCGCCAAGAAAGACGGATGGCTCCATTTGCATATCTCTCCCGTAAACGCGCCTTCTTTGGCAGGAGCAAAGGTATAGCTCATCCATGGCTCTTGTTGTGCCTACATAAAACAACCTTCTTTCCTCTTCCAAATCCTCTCCCTTTTTATCTTCCCTTGGAAAAATCCCCTGTTCTATGCCGGTAATTATAACCTTTTTAAATTCCAGTCCCTTGGTATTGTGAAGTGTAATAAGTGTTACTGCATTATTGTCATTATTTTCTTGATCTATGTCTGTGCCGGCTCTGTCCAGTTCTATGTGTTCCAGAAATTCCAGAAGCCCATCCATGGAAGACTTATACAAACTTGCTGCATTGGCAAGCTCCTGAATATTGTTTAATCGCTGGTTTCCGCTTAGTTCATCCCTGTTTGCATGATATTCGGCAATACCACTCTTCGCTGCCAGCATTACAACACAGGAAGAAAGTCCAATTCCTGCCTTAAGGCTATCAGTTTTAAGACTCTCAGTCTTCAGACCTTCATAAGCAAAGTCTTTAATATTTTCTTCGCCTGTCAGGGTATTCCTTCCCGCTTCAATAGTATTAATAAAATCCGAAATTCCTGCCCTTGCCTTTGCAGATAAAGAGGCTGAGATTTCCATGGATGCTTCAATAAGATCGCCGCTCCTGCTTGCCGAAGCCTTGTCTGTAATCTTTGAAAGAGATGCAGAGCCAAGCCCCCTGCCCGGTTTATTTGCCATTCTACGAAATGCAACTTCGTCCCTTGGATTTACAAGGAAGGCAAGCAATGCAAGCACATCCTTAATTTCTTCCCTCTCATAGAATTTCAATGAGCCGACCACCCTGTAAGGAATTTTCTTTCTAAGGAATTCTGTCTCAAAGCCCAGAGACTGTGCATTTGTTCTATATATAATTGCCCAGTCTGACCAGGAATTGCCCGTGCTTTTTTTTATGAGTTCCGCACAGTAGGCCGTTTCCAAATCCTGATCTGGCAAAAAAGCCAGTACGGGCAATTTCCCCTCTCCCTTTTCTGCATTCAATTTTTTCCCCAGTCTACCCTTATTATTATCCACAACGGAGGAGGCAAGACCAAGAATTGGAGAAGTAGATCTGTAATTTCTTTCCAGTCTTATAATTTCCGCATTGGGAAAAATCTCGGGGAAAGTTAAAATGTTTTTTACTTCCGCTCCCCTAAAACGGTATATGGATTGATCATCATCTCCGACAACGCATAGATAGGAAGAAGGACTGTACAATTCTTTCAGCAATTCCGACTGTGCGACATTTGCATCCTGGTATTCATCCACCATAATTACGGAGAATCTTTCTCTTATCCGTTTTGCAATATCTCCTTCATTACGCAGGATCTCCACCGGTTTTTTTATCAGATCTCCAAAATCGACATTTCCTATCCTTGCCATCTTTTCTTCATATTTGTTGTAAATTGTTTTAAAACTCTTTCTGTGGTCTATTAAATCCAGCTCCGGATCTCCGGGAGATAAAAAATAATCCTTCGCCCTTGCAATATTGTTTCTCATGTTCCTGATATCCGCTTTTGGCTGGCCTTCCATTATTGAGCTTAACAGAGCCATGCTGTCATCATCATCGTAAATTACAAACTCTCTTTTTATTCCGCCCAATTCTCCATAACGTCTTAAAAACCAGGCTCCGAATGAATGAAAGGTTCTTAACATGGCATTTTTTGCCCTGTTTTCCATTAAACAGGCTCTGTTCTCCATTTCCCTTGCTGCCTTGTTTGTAAAAGTTACCGCCAGTATGGAAAAAGGATCAATTCCCTGTTCGATTAACCAGGCTATTTTGGTTGTTATAACCCTTGTTTTTCCCGAACCTGCTCCTGCCAAAATTAAAAGCGGATTTCCCCTGTGCAGAACTGCTTTTTTCTGCTCCGGATTCAGAATATCAAGATAGGCAGGAAGGTTTTGGCTCATTTTTCAATAATAAAGATTATTTTGGCAATTAGGAAGAGGTAATGACCCAATAAAGAAGGTCAAATATTGACAACTGGTATCTTAGAGATTAGTATTATTACAATCGGAGAAATTTCTATCTTTGATATTAAAAAATTAAGGTGTTAGAGGTAAAAAAATGAAGATTCGTGCGAAACTTTTTTCCGGCTTTTTTATTGTTGTTGTCATCGGTGTTTTTCTTGGAGTTTTGGGTTTAATCAGCAGTGAAAGCCTTGTATCACTTTCAGATGATGTTATGGAATCAGCAGTAACAAGATCCAGCATTTCATCCATATTAAATTCCCACTATGTCTGGAGACATGGTTTATCGGAAACCGTTCATTCGGGAGCCGTCTTTACCGGTTCACTCGATTCTACGGCCTGCTCGCTGGGCAGATGGCTTGTAAGTGATGAAGCAAGAGCAATTACCGATCCTGAAATACGTCAAATGATGGAAATGATAGTAGAACCTCATCACTTAATTCATACCAGGGCAGGAGAGATAATTAATCTTCTGGGCAGGGGAGAGCAGGAACAAGCAACAAGAATTTTCACGAACGAAGTATTGCCTGTAACCCTGAGTGTAATTACCGATTTGGAAGTTATGCAAGAGCGTTATGGTGTACTGCTTAACGATAAAATTTCAGAAATTTACAGTACAGGGACAACATACGAGTATTTAATCATAGTCCTGATCGTTGCATCTGTTATTGTAAGTATATTCCTGACCCTTTTTATTACATCCAAAATTTCCAAGCCCATCGTCCAGGCAGCAGATATTATAAAGATAGCTGCTAATGGCGATCTTACCCAGAGCATAAATATAAACACAAAAGATGAGGTTGGGGATCTTTCCAGAGACTTTAACTTTACAATGGAAAAAATCAAAAACCTTGTTTTGGGAATCAAGAATGAGGCCAATTCGCTTTCAGAAATTGGTTCCAGTCTGTCAAACGATATGACAGAAACTGCTGCGGCAATGAACGAAATTTCCGCCAATATTCAAAGCATAAAGACAAGGATGGTAAGCCAGAGTGCCAGCGTTACGGAAACGAATGCCACGATGGAACAGATAGCCGGAAATATTGACAAGCTAAACGATCATGTGGAAAGACAGACATCGAATGTTTCACAGTCATCTTCGGCAATAGAGCAGATGCTTGCCAATATACAGTCGGTCACGCAGACCCTTGTAAAAAATACGGAGAACGTGGTTAACCTTACCGATGCATCGGATGTTGGCCGTACAGGGCTTCAGGATGTAGCGTCCGACATACAGGAAATTTCGCGTGAGTCTGAAGGGCTTCTGGAAATTAACTCCGTTATGGAAAATATTGCAAGTCAGACAAACCTGCTTTCCATGAATGCTGCAATAGAAGCCGCCCATGCAGGAGATGCAGGCAGGGGCTTTGCGGTTGTAGCAGAAGAGATCAGGAAGCTGGCGGAAAGTTCCAGCGAGCAGTCCAAAACGATCAGCACCGTTCTAAAAAAGATAAAAAGTTCAATAGATAAAATTACCCAGTCTACCGACAATGTATTAAAAAGATTCGAAGCCATTGATTTTGGTGTAAAGACAGTTTCGGATCAGGAAGAAAATATCCGCAATGCCATGGAAGAACAGGGTCAGGGAAGCAAGCAGATTTTCAGCGCAATAAGCAGCCTGAACGATACCACCCAGCTTGTAAAGAGCGGCTCGCAGGAAATGCTTGAGGGAGCCAGGGAAGTAATGAACGAAACCGAAAATCTGGAAAAAGCTACCCAGGAGATTACCGGCGGCATGAATGAAATGGCCAGCGGTGTGGATCAGATTAACACAGCCGTAAATCATATTAACGAGCTGACAAACCAAAACCGTGAAGCAGCAGCCAGGTTAATTACGGAAGTTCAAAAATTTAAGGTTGAATAATATAATACAGGATAAAGAACCGGGCAGAAAAAATTCTTCATGGGGTCTTGGCCGTCTGTTAAACAGACTGAACATGAAGCTTCGCCCAAAGTTAATTCTTATTTTTCTTGTGGTAAAAGTAATACCCATTCTCTTGCTTGCAATTATTGCTTTAACCCAGATCATTTCCCTTGGGGATATATTAAGGGAAATTGCCGTAGAGGATTCCATAAATGCGCTTAACGACAGAGCAAGGATAAACCTGGAACGCATGACAACGGATCTCTCTCATAAAATTGCCCATTTCCTAGGACAGAGGGATCAGGACATACTTTTTCTGGCAAAGCTTATTCCTTCGGATTCCATTTACAGGGACTTTTCCCAAACAAGGCTGAGTTATCTGATTCAGAGGGGGGAATGGATCCTTTCAGAGGATCTGATGAGATGGGTGGAAGTAGAACCCTTTGCGTATGGCGGCCCCGTAGATGAAATATCGTCTAACAGGGAAAACAATGACGAACTTCATGGCAGCAGTTTTCGCTACAGACCTCCCGATTTCTTTTCCGAATACCGTGTATTAATGCCCCTCTACGATGAAATTACCTTTATAGATACGGAGGGCAGGGAAATATTCAAGTATGTAAATCCCGATTCCCCCAAAATACATTATCCTATGAATCCGCAAAGGCTGGATGTTTCCGACAGGTTTAATACCTATGTAAGGGCTGAAACCTATTTTGAAGAGCTTTTAAGCCTGGAATTGGGCGAAATTTATGTGTCCGATGTAATTGGCGCCTATGTGGGCACAAACTATATCGGCATGTACACTCCGGGAGTTCTTGGGAGAAATGTTCCTGCAGCACATCCAAATTACAGCCTTCTGCAGGAAATTGCAGGGCTGCCTGCAGATGATTTTATCCAGGTTGCAAGATCCCAGGCCTATGCCGGAATGGAGAATCCTGTCGGGCAGCGTTTTGAAGGAATAGTGCGCTGGGCAACTCCCGTTGCAGGAGATGAGGGGCAAATTATTGGTTATGTGACAATGGCTCTAAACCATGATCACATAATGGAGTTTGTGGATTATATTACTCCCATGGATGAGCGTTATACCATCCTGCCTGATGCCTTTGACGGTAATTATGCCTTCATCTGGGATTACAAGAGCAGAAGCATTTGTCATCCAAGGCATCATTCCATTGTTGGATACAACCCCATTACCGGAGAGCCCCAGGTTCCATGGCTGGAGGGAAGCATACTTCTGGAACGGGATTATGTTAACGGCGGCTTCCTCCGCGAGGAGTACGAAAGCGGCAGATTCAGGACAATTCCTGTCAGGGATGAGAACGGAAATACCATGCTTGCGCCTGACACTCCCTTTTATTTTTGGTATAACGGCGGCGGAGCGGAATGGCTGGCGGCAAATCCCTCATGGAATAATTTAAGCGAAAATCCTTACGGGGAAGGAACAAGCTGGGGAAAGTTCCTTGCCGAAAACATAGATAACAGGGAAGTTCTTCCCCAGTTCGGCGAAAGGATCTTGAGGGATCCCCAGGGGAACCCTGTAATTGATCCGGACGGGAATCCCGTTCTGGATTACCAGTCCAGGGATAAAACACCGGCAGCCCTCCTTACAAGGGCGGGTTTTGTAGGGCTGGACGGACGTTTTCTGAACAATGCTCCCCAATGTACAGGCTGGATGGATCTCACAAGGGACGGAGGTTCAGGCTCCTTTTATATTTTATGGAGTGGTTTGTATAAACCCACAACAGCCGGAGCCATTCCATATTATACCGGAAGATACTCCCCGGAGGTTCAGGGAAACAGGCGGGGATTTGCCATGGTAACAATTGGCGCAGGAATAGAGGATTTTACCGCCCCTGCCGAAGCTACAAGAATAACCCTTACCAATACAATCAATTCCAACATGAGAAGCAATACTCTTCAGCTCCTTTCCACAAGCCTTGTGTTATTTGCAATTGTAATTTTAATGGCTCTTTTGCTTTCATCATATCTTACAGATAATATTAAGCTCTTAATCGGCGGAATTTCACGTTTCCGTTCCGGAGAACGCAACTTCCGTCTAAGGGCAGACATTAAGGACGAGTTCGGCACCATTGCCAATTCCTTTGATGAAATGGCAGAAAGTATCGTAGACAGTGTAAAAGATCCTCTTTCCATTATTGACATGGAACACCTTATTATCTACATGAACGATCCTGCCCTTAAAGTTACCGGTAAAAAAAGAGATGAGGTTGTTGGTAATTCCTATCATGACGTAAGCATTTATCCCTATGGTTCCAGATTCTGTCCCATAACAGCCCTGTTGGAAGGAAGGGAAGCAGATGTGCTTTTCAGTGAGAGCAGCGGACATTATTATAAGGGGAGTGCCAATTTTCATTATGATCAGGAAGGAAACAAGATTGGTTATATAATTGCCACCGGTGATGTTACCGAAATCGAAGTTGCAAGGCAGAAGGCGGAACAGGCAAGTTATGCGAAAAGCAATTTCCTTGCAAACATGAGTCACGAAATAAGAACCCCGATGAATGCAATAATCGGAATGTCTTCCATAGGTGCCAGTACAAGTGATATTGAAAAAAAGGATTATGCCATAGAAAAAATCCAGGATGCCTCCAAACATCTTTTGGGTGTTATAAATGATGTTCTGGATATGTCAAAGATAGAGGCTAATAAATTCAGCCTCTCTGTTGCAGAATTTGCTTTTGAAAACCTTTTTCAGAGGGTTGTAGATGTTATTAATTTCCGTGTAGAAGAAAAAGATCAGAACCTTAGCGTCCGTATAGATGATAATATTCCGGTCATGCTCATAGGAGACGACCAAAGGCTGGCCCAGGTTATTACCAACCTTCTTACAAATGCAGTCAAGTTTACCGGAGAGGGGGGTTCCATACATCTGGAGGCAAAACTGGAATCCGAGAAAAACGGAGTCTGCACCCTCTTGATAAGCGTAAGCGATACCGGCATTGGCATAAGCAAAGAGCAAATAGACAGGCTCTTTTTCGCCTTTGAGCAGGCCGAAGCAAGTACAACACGGAAATATGGAGGCACGGGTCTGGGTCTTGTTATATGCAAAAACATCGTAGAGATGATGGACGGCACCATTTGGATAGAATCCACTCCCGGAGAAGGCTCCACATTTTTCTTTACCGTAAATCTTGCAAGAGGACGTTCTGTGCAAAGAAGATTTGCATCTATGGATCTGAAAATGGAAAATGTACGAATACTTGCAATAGATGACGACCCCTTTATTTTATCCTTCTTTAATGAAACAGCCGAAGTAATGGGTATTGTTTGTGATACTGCAAATGACGGGCTGGAGGCTCTGTCCCTGGTGGCAAAAAACGATCCCTACAATATTTACTTTGTAGACTGGGATATGCCGGAAATGAACGGTATAGAATTCACGCGGATAATAAAGGAAATGGGAAAAGACAATTCCATTGTCATAATTATATCTGCCCATGATTGGGATCTTATCAGGGAAGAAGCAGAAGAAGCCGGTGTTTCCAGATTCATTCCCAAACCCCTGTTTAAGACTTCCATAATAGACTGTATTAACGAATGTCTGTTTTTACAGGGAGATCCTGATGCCATGTCCGTTTTAGACAATAGTGATTCATTCAACTTCAGGGGTTGCAGCATACTATTGGCGGAGGATGTGGACATTAACAGGGAAATTGTTCTAGCCCTGCTGGAACCTGCCGAGCTTGAAATTGATTGTGCCGAGAATGGAGCAATTGCCGTAGAAATGTTTTTGGCAAATCCCGGAAAATACGATATGATTTTTATGGATCTTCAAATGCCCGAAATGGATGGTTATACTGCAACCAGAAAGATACGTTCATCCGGTATGAGCGGAGCATCCGAGGTTCCCATTTTTGCAATGACTGCAAATGTATTCAGGGAAGATATAGAAAGATGTCTGGAAGCCGGCATGAACGGACATATTGCCAAACCGCTGGATTTTGATGAAGTTACCAAAGTACTGCGGAAATACCTGAAAGGAAGTTGATTATGAAAAACAAAATTTCTCAAAGAATGAATCTCCTGCATACGGAGTCTGCATTTCAGATTCTTGCCAGAGCCAATGAGCTTGAAGCAGAAGGGAAAAACATTATTCACCTGGAAATAGGGCAGCCGGATTTTAAGACTCCGAAGAATATTATTGATGCCTCTTATACTGCCATGAATGAAGGGAAGACCGGATATGGTCCCACTCCCGGAATTATTCCGCTAAGAGAAGCAATAGCAGAATATAGTGAATCCTATAAAAAAGTAAAAACCAATATTGACGAAATTGTTGTAACACCGGGCGGCAAACCCATTATGTTCTTTTCCATGCTTGCTCTTATAGAAGAGGGAGATGAGGTAATATTCCCCGATCCCGGTTTCCCGATTTATGAATCTGTAATTAATTTTGCCGGCGGAAAAGCAGTGTCCATGCCCCTGCTGGAAAAAAACAATTTCCGTCTGGATATAACAGAGCTTAAAAAAAGCATTAACGACAAAACAAAGATGATCATCATTAACAATCCGGGAAACCCGACCGGCGGAATGTTTAACAGGGAAGACATTCTTTCCATTGCCGAACTTGTCAGAGACAGGGGGATTTACATTCTTTCCGATGAAATCTATGACAGGATTATTTTCGGAGAACAACCTTTGTCAATTGCATCCCTTCCCGGCATGAAGGACTGGACGATAATTCTGGACGGCTTTTCAAAAACCTATGCAATGACAGGCTGGAGGCTGGGATACGGCATTATGAACAGTGATCTGGCTTCCCATATTTCCATGCTTATGGTAAATTCCGCATCTTGTTCCGCCACCATGACCCAATGGGCGGCAATCGAAGCATTAAAGGGATCCCAAAATGCTGTGGAAGAAATGTGTGCCGCATTCAGGGAAAGGCGGAACTACCTTGTTAATGCCCTTAATGACATGAATGGAATTAGCTGTGCCATGCCGGAAGGAGCTTTCTATGTATTTCCAAATATTTCATCATTCGGCTTAAGCTCGAAGGAATTTGCTAACAGGCTTCTGGAAGAAGCCGGTGTTGCCGCCGCCTGGGGTACAGCTTTCGGAAAATTCGGTGAAGGTTTTATTCGTTTTTCCTATGCAAATTCGCTGGAAAACATTAAAATAGCAATAGACAGACTGGATGCCTTTTGCAAAAAACTATAAGGAACATTTACGGAGGATTTAATGAAAAAATTTATGGACAATGACTTTTTACTGAACAATAAAACATCACAGAAGCTTTTCCACGAGGCTGCAGCTTCGGAACCTATTTTTGATTATCATTGCCATCTAATCCCAAAGGAGATTGCCGAAAACCGCCGTTTCAGGGATCTCTCACAGGTATGGCTGGGGGAGGGCGGTTACGGAGATCATTATAAATGGCGCATGATGAGAGCCAATGGCGTGCCGGAGGAAATTGTTACGGGAGCAGGCGCCGACCCATACCAAAAATTTCTTGCCTGGGCGGCAACCGTTCCAAAGATGATCGGAAATCCTCTCTACCACTGGACCCATCTTGAACTTCAGCGTTACTTTGATATTTTTGAGCCGCTTAATGAGGAAACCGCTCCTGCTATCTGGAAGGCAGCAAATGAAAAACTGGAAAAAGATCCCTCTCTTTCTGTTTACGGCATCTTTAATAAATTCAATGTATACGCCGTAGGAACAACGGACGATCCTTCCGATAACCTTGAATGGCATAAAGAAATAGCCGAAGCTAAAAAAACAAAAACCGCCGTTATGCCTTCCTTCCGGCCGGACAAGGCAATTAATATAGACAAGGACGGTTTTGCCGAATATATTTCCACCCTCGGAAAATCCGCAGAAAAAAAGATTGCCAATTTTACGGATCTGCTGGATGTTCTTAAAAGCAGGGTGGATTTTTTTGACAAGCATGGCTGCAGGGCTTCCGACCACGGCCTTGAATACATTCCTTTTGAAACGGCAAAGGACGGCAGTACAGGTTCTGCATGGGAAAAGGAAGCCGGGGAAACCTTCGTTAAAGTACTTAATGGCGGTAAAGCCGATAAAAGAGAAATGGATTCCTACAAGACCTATGTCCTTTCCTTCCTTGCAGCCTCTTATGCGGAAAAGGGCTGGGCGATGCAGATCCATGTAGCGGCTATCAGAAACAATAATACCAAAATGTTTAAAACCCTCGGTCCCGATACAGGCTACGATGCCGTGCATGATCACCCGATTGCGGCAAGGCTTTCCTCTTTTCTGGATCTTCTGGAACAGCAAAACAAGCTGCCAAAAACAATTCTTTACAGCTTAAACCTTTATGATTTTTACCCCATGGCAACCATTATGGGCTGCTTTCAGGGAGGAAGTCCCGGCAAGATGCAGCTTGGATCTTCATGGTGGCATCTGGATCATAAGGATGGAATGGAAGAGCAGATGAAGATCCTCGGCAATGTCGGGCTTCTTTCACGTTTTATCGGAATGCTAACGGATTCAAGGAGTTTCCTTTCCTATCCGCGTCATGAATATTTCAGGCGTATTCTTTGCAATATTCTTGGCACCTGGGCGGAGGATGGAGAGATCCCCAACGACTTCGATCTTCTTTCCGGAATTGTTAAAGATATATCGTTCAGAAACATAAAAGAGTATTTAGCATAGTATTATGTGACTTGATTCGTCTTTGTGGCTTTGTGTCTCCGTGCCTTAGTGTCTTTGTGCCTCCGTGCCTTGGTGTCTTGGTGACTTCGCGTCTTTGTGCCTTGGTGTCTCCGTGCCTTTGTTAATCTATACCCGCGGCCTTTCTGAATCTCTTCAGGGTGGCTGTGGCTATGGGTCTTGCCTTCTCCGCCCCTCTTGCAAGCGTGGCATCCAGAGCGGCAGGGTCGGCCATAATTGCATCGTAACGTTCCCGAACCGGAGTGAGTTCCCTGTTAACTACCCTGAACAGTTCCTCTTTTGCCTCTCCCCAGCCCATGCCTCCTGCCCTGTAACGGCTGGCAAGAGCATTCTGTTCCTCTTCGTTTGCAAAGTATTTATAGAGCATAAAAATCTGGCTTGTTTCCGGATCTTTTGGTTCATCCACACCCTGCGAATTTGTGACAATCCGCATTATGGTCTTCCTTAGATCCTTTTCATTTGTAAAGATGGGAATTACATTATTGTAGCTCTTGCTCATCTTCCTTCCGTCAAGACCGGGAATTACAGCCACTTCCTCTTTAATAAAGGCCTGGGGAATTTTTAATATTTTCTCTTTATAATTTGCATTTACCGACTGGGCAATATCCTGTGCCATCTCTATGTGCTGAACCTGATCCATTCCCACCGGCACTATATCGGAATCAAAAAGAATAATGTCCGCTGCCATTAATACAGGATAGGTGAAAAGCCCCATATTTATACCGGAATCGGGATCATCTCCCTTTTCATTGTTTTCCTGAACCGAAGCTTTATAGGCGTGAGCCCTGTTCATGAGTCCCTTGGAGCAAAATGCCATCAACATTGTCGTAAGCTCAAAGACTTCCGGAATGGCACTTTGGCGGTAAAAAATAACCTTGTCAGGATCCAGTCCTGCTGCAAGCCAGCATGCCGCAACGGAGCGGATGCAGTTATTTAATTCGGCCGGATCTTTCATGCTGTTAAGTGCATGGAAATCCGCAACAAAATATCTTGCATCATAATTCTTTGCAAGTTCCAGTGCCGGTTTTATTGCACCAAAATAATTTCCCACATGTATGTCTCCTGTGGGTTTTATGCCTGTCAATGAAATTTTTCTGTTAGTGTTGTCCATGATAGAATCAATTTATCTTTTTCACGATGTAATGTAAAGTCACTATTGATGTAATGTCATTTCGCTTACAAATCTTGCAAAAACATCAAAGAGAACTAAATCTATTTTCTGCTCTTTAATGATGAATTCTTTTAACATCATTTCCAGAGCTTCTTTTGTAGTCATTGCCTTTCTATATTTCCGGCTCGGGTCGGTAACACTGTCAAAAACATCGATAATTTCCAGAACCTTTGCAGGAAAAAACGCTAGAGCCTCGCATTCAATTACAGGCTCAAGTTCAAGTGCAATACAGTAATTCTGGACACTCTTTGGGTTGTTCTTTTTTACCTGTTCCAGATAGGTTCTGTAATATCCATAACCTCCGGGATTGCCGTAATACTCATGATGGTAGCCTGCTATTAGTCCGACTTCCCTTGGGTAATTTGTTTTGTTAATTATGGAATCATAACCGAGCTTTACATGCTCAATAACAATGTCCCTGTTATACGCATCTTCCCCTTCATGGTATTCAACAGCAGCAGCCTTGCCCAGATCATGCATTAAAAATCCCGTTGCCCAATTGTAAAAATCCCCGTCCGGAATTGCCCGCATTCCGCCAAGGAAAACCCTTTCCAGCGAAATATCGTCCGGTTCCAGGTTAGGCAAAAGAGACTCGTAAAATTTTCTGTATCTGGATGAAAAGGAAGCTCTAAGCTTATTTATCATGCTCGAACTTGAAACGGTTTTATTGTAATAGGAAAGAAATGCAAGGCCGTTAAGGTAGACCCTTATCATGTGCTGAATAATGGTTCCGTTGGATTTTGACACAAGGGTCTTCATTAAATCGTCGTTAAAAATATTTGCCGATAAAAGCTGTGAAGAAGTTTTTACAAACTGTCTTGTAGATTCCACCAGTCCCTGGGTCTGCTTCTTTGCCTCATCGTTGGAAAGGCTCATTGCATTCATCAGCGATGCATGGTTATGCAGCATGGTAATCTGCACCGTGTCTACAAGGGCTTCGGTAATCTCATCTTCTTCCCTTGGTTTTTTTTCGATGAGCTTTTCCAGCCTGTCATTGCCGTCCGTTATCAGTAAAATACGTTCAGGTTCCGCAATGGCAGCGATGGTTTCATAGTCCTGTCCAAAACCCTTAATTATATCATCCGGCGAAGTAGACTCATCGGAGCTTATCTCCGGGATTACAAATTCCTGATCCGAATCCGACTCACTTACCAACTCAAGAATTCTTTCATGTTCGTTTATTTCTATATAATATTCCCATGTCTTGTTTTGAAGCCAGAACCGGCTATTGTGTTCAAACATGATCTTAAAGGGCATTCGTTTTTTTACGCCCGTATCCTTGTTCTCACAGATGACAGGCGCATTTTCCTGTATGCATACCTTTATATAGGAATCACCCGTAGCTATTCCTTTCTGTAAGAGAATAACCGGAATCTTTTCTGCCATGGCTACATTATATCATAATTCCTAAATACATCAAGTTCATTGTATTATATTAAGATTCTGTACTAAAATTCTGTCCCTTATTTTTCGATAGAATCATTAAGAGGGCAATATCTCCCTGCCTTATCCCCGGTATCCGGGCAGCCTGTCCAATGGTTAAGGGCTGAACCTTGGCCAGTTTCTCTTTTGCCTCCGCAGAAAGACCGGTAATTAAAGCGTAGTCCAATCCTGCAGGAATCTTTACAACGTCCATTTTTGCAAGTTTTGCCGCTATTCTTTTTTCTTTTTCTATATAACCGGCATATTTATTGTCCAAAAAGACCCTTTCCAGCCATTCATATGGCCAATTAGACAACTCCGGAATCCTGTTTCTGTCATCAAGAGCCGCCTTAAAATTATCCATGGAGATTTTCCTTGTTTTAAGGAGCTCCTGTATTGCTTCCAGTCCCTGTATTTTTTTTTGGAACCTTTCCCAGCGTTCCTCGTTAATCAGACCAAGCTCCCTTGCTTTTGGGGTTAATCTGGAATCCGCACTGTCATGCCTTAATACCAGCCTATGTTCCGCCCTGCTTGTAAACATCCGGTAGGGCTCCTTTGTGCCAAGGGTGGTAAGGTCATCGATCAACACTCCGGTATAAGCATCCGCCCTGCCAAGAATAAAGGGCGGCTCCCCTCGCATTTTTTGAACGGCATTAATGCCGGCAATTAAACCCTGTGCAGCCGCCTCCTCGTAGCCGGAACTCCCGTTAGTCTGACCTGCACTAAAGAAACCGGACATGCGCTTGCTTTCAAGGCTGGGGTAAAGATCCAGGGGATCAATATAATCATAATCTACCGCATAACCGGGTCTTATTATTACTGCTTTTTCCAGCCCCTTAATGCTGTGTATGTATTCCTGCTGAACATCTTCCGGAAGGGAAGTTGATAAACCGTTAAGATAAATTTCTTTGGTGTAGATTCCTTCCGGTTCTACAAAAACATGATGCCTGTCCCTTTCAGGAAAACGCATAACCTTGTCTTCTATTGATGGGCAATATCGTGCCCCCGTTCCTTTTATTTTTCCCGAATACATGGGAGAGCGATGAATATTTTTTCTTACAATCTCGTGGGTGGCATCACATGTATAGGTAATCCAGCATGGAAGAAGGGGCAGACTGCCTTCCCATTTTCCGGGATCTGTATTAAATGAAAAAGGAGCAGGTACTTCCCCGTCCTGTTTTTCCATAACATCATAGTCGATGGAATCCCCTGCAATGCGGGCAGGTGTTCCGGTTTTTAGCCTCCCCATTGGAAAGCCCATTCTGCGAAGGCTAACCCCCAGTCCAATAGCGGCTTCCTCACCCAGCCTTCCCTGTGGAGCATCATATTCACCTATAAAAATTTTCCCTTCCATGAATGTGCCGGCCGCTAGAATTACCGTATCCGAATATATCCTATGTCCCCTGCCTGTAATAACTCCGGACACCTTTAACTTGCCGCTTCCGGTATTTTCGTTATTCGCAATAAGATCGACAACCGTGTCCATAAAAATTGTCAGCCCCTTTTGGGCTTCAAGGCTCTTCCTTGCCTCTGCCTGATACGTTTTCTTGTCGGCCTGAATCCTTGGAGCCTGAACAGCCGGCCCTCTTGAACGGTTTAATACCCTGTACTGAATCATGCTTTTGTCGCAGAGCTCTGCCATCTCTCCTCCAAGGGCATCAACTTCGCGTATTATGTTTCCCTTGGAAAGCCCCCCCATTGCCGGATTGCAGGAGAGGGCTCCAATTGTGTCGGGGTTTTGTGTAATCAGGAGGCAGTTAAATCCCAGGCGGCTGACAGCCAGTGAAGCTTCTATGCCCGCATGGCCGCCGCCTATTACTATGCAGTGATAATCCATTGGTTATTTAAATTTTACCGCCGTTCCATAGGCAATTATTTCCGCTGCAGTCTGCAAAATAGCAGATGAAGCATAACGGATATTTATTATGCCGTCTGCTCCAAGGCTTACCGCTTCTTCTGTCATTCTTTTGGTTGCCAATGCCCTTGCTTCATTCATCATATCCGTATAGGCCTTTAATTCGCCGCCGACCATTGCCTTAAATGCCTGGGTAATGTCCTTGCCCAAATGCCTGGATTGAATCGTACTCCCTTTTACAAGAGCCAATGTTTCCAGCTCTTTTCCCGAAATAAAATCAGTATTTACCAAGATCATCTTCTTCTCCTTTTTTTATTTCCCTTATCCTTTCCATTAAAACCAAAATTACCACTGCACTCAATACAACAAAACAAATCAGGATAATCACCCTTATTGGCAATGGAAGTTCCATAAAAAATAATAATAACACATAAACTAAAAATGAAATAATAAGACCAAAAGATACAATGAGCGGCGCAATAATTTTTCTTATTAATGGCGGGATTTTAATCATTGTAAATTGTATCATTTTTTGCGAATTGTTTGAATAGATAGAAGCAGTTTTGGAATAAATAATCAGAGAGCTTCCGGTGAACTCTCTTCCAGAAACTTTTCAACATTTAATTTAAGCTCTCCTGGTTCATAAGGACCATCTATGACCCTGATTTTTTCTGACCATTTTCCCAGGAGCATGGGTGAAGAAATATACAATACAGAAGACATAAGGATAATATCAGGTATATTTTTCTCCAAAAGTTTTTCCATTTTTTCAATGGAAGGAGCAGTGGCAATTGTATAGGATTCTCCAAGAATATTTTTTGCCTGTCTTAGATTAGCCATATTTTCATCTGCCACCAATATCAGTTTTTTCCCATGCTCCTTTGCCTTTTCCTTTTTTTCATCCGGTATCCATTGGCAGAGGATTTCATCCAGTCTGGAAACATCAATGGGTTTTGTCAGGTAGTCGTTAAACCCCTTTTCCAAAAACATTTCCCTCATGCCCGAAATCGCATTAGCCGTTAGGGCAATGATAGGGATGGGGGAAGAATCCCCCCTCGCTTCAAAGCCTGCGGCTTTTCCGCTCCCCCCCTCAGCGGGGGACACCCCCGCAACGCCCCCGTCTTTTTCCCACTCTCTGATTGCAGCAGCGGCTTCGATTCCGTCCATTTCCGGCATCATGTGATCCATAAAAATCAGATCGAACTTTTCTTCTTTATGCATTTCTATTGCACGCTCTCCGCTTAAACATGTTTTAATCTTTGCTTCGTATGGCGCAAGAAGACCCTCAGCTACCTTTAGGTTGGTTGCTATGTCATCTACAATTAAAATTTTTGCATTGGGAATTGTAAAACGGACATTGCTTCCGTTTGTGCAATTTTCAAAATAATCCAGTTTTCCTGTCTTCCCGTTTAATGTATTGGCAATTGACAGTGACTGTATTGGAAGCGATACAAAACGTACATTGGGAATAAAAGCTTCTGTACCCCATTCCACCATAAGTGCAAGCGGCGGCACTTCATTCCCCGGGAAATTTGTATTGTCCATTATATTTTTTATTTCCCTGTATAGGCCATAGCCGGAAAAGATAAAGAACCATTCATCCTTTCCCAATACATTTCTAAAGTCATCCGGATCAGAAACAATTGTACACGGAACCCCCAGATTATCCAAAGTCCATCTTATGGATTTCGCATAGACAAGACGGCGTTCATATACAAGAACCTTTTTCCGTTCAGGCTCCTTAACGGCTGCAATGGGTTCGTTAGACGTAAAGCCCTGCGGAATGATAACCGTAAAAATACTTCCAACGCCATATTCGCTTTTAACCTGTATGTCACCTCCCATGGCAACACAGAGCTGCTTGGTAATTGCCAGACCAAGGCCGGTTCCTTCCATGCCGCGGTTTCTTTTTGTATCTATCTGCATGAATTCCGAAAATAATTTTTCCAGATCTTCTTCTTTAATTCCATGGCCGGTGTCTTCTATTACAATCTTAAGCCATATTGTGTTATTGGTACTGCCAAGGTAATAATCAGGTTTTCCTGCTATTTCATGCCTTGTTATACTCATGCTTATATGTCCCTTTTCGGTAAACTTGGCTGCATTGGAAAGTAGATTAAGAATGATCTGCCTAAGCCGCACAACATCTCCAAAAAGATTGTTTGGGATTTTACTGTCTATATTTGTGTAAAACCTTATCGGCTTTTCCATTAACCTCGTAAGAATAATATTTATAGTATCGTTTACAAGTGATTGAAGGGTATATTTAACAGGAATTATTTCCAGTTTACCCGCTTCTATTTTGGAAAAATCCAGAATATCATTTATTATGGAAATCAAACTTGTTGCCGCACTCTTTATATCCTGTGCATAAATACGAGCATCCTCCGGAAGTTCCTTACGTAAGATCAGTTCAGACATTCCGGTAATGGCGTTCATCGGAGTTCGTATTTCATGGCTCATATTCGCAAGAAAGTCGCTTTTGGATTTTGAAGCAGCCTCAGCCTTTTCCTTTAGGCCGATTATATTCTGCGTAAGCTCTTCGTTAATTCTGTCCTTTGTTTTTCTGCTTGATTCATAGGCAAGCGAAATTCCAAAAATTAATATATAAACAGCCATCATTCTTATCGATACATCAAGAGGATAATTAAAGCGTGATGCGCCCGGAAAAAGAAATTCTATGCTGACAATGATCAATAGAATGGCAGAAAATACCAGTCCATTGACCATGCCGAGCAGCATTACAGCCAATAGGGGATAGATAAAAATAAACAGGAAGCCGGCTCCATGTGCATCGCCATTCCATACCAATAGTACACAGAAGAAGCCGAAGGAAATCATTGATATGGACGCAGGTACAATCTGGGCTGCCTTTGTTCTGGAAATGATAAAACCAAAGATCGCAATAAGAGCCATAAAAAGGCATGCTATGGCATCAAAGTATGACTCTTTGGCAATGTTCTGGAAAATAAATACCGTTAAAACAACGGAGCCAAAAATATGAATAAAATTCATAACGGCATATTTTATTAAATATCCGGAAAACCCTATCTCCTGCATTTTTTCTTCCTTGAATATTTTGTAGGAAAAGGTTCTCCCCGAAGTTAAAATATTAATTGCCAAATCCTGAAATGCCATAATCCACCCCCGCTTGCGTTCTTCTTTACAGCTATAAAATAGGACTAAAAAAGGGGGTCATCAATGATTCCGCTGAAGAGCTTCTTTAAAAAATCCAAATTTTAGGGAATAAATCCAAACAAAGGGGAGGTAATTAGCTGCTCTTATATTCCTGACCCAGATTAAGATATAATTAGCATATTTATCCCAAAAGGGTTTACAAAGTGGCTTATAAAGGAGCTTATATTGAGAAAAATTCAATTAATATTGGTATTATTATTTTTATGTTTTACGGCCTGTGAACGAAGTACGAATTCAACCGGGGAGGTATCAAATGACAAAATTAATGTTATAGCCACCATTTTTGCACCCTATGATTTTGTCAGGCAGATTGCCGGAGACAGGGTAAACCTTTCAATGCTGCTTTCACCGGGATCGGAGAGTCATTCCTTTGAACCATCACCCAGAGACATAATAAATATAATGAATAGTGATGTTTTTATTTATTCAGGCAGTGAGTCCGACCGTTGGATAGACCGCATTCTTCAATCTGTAAATACGGACAAAATGAGGATTCTTGCCATGATCAATACCGTTACAGCCCTTGAGGAGGAAATAGTAGAAGGAATGGAAGATCCCCACAATCACGATGATCATGACCATGATGATCACGATCATGACGACCACGACCACCACGATCATGATCATGACGAGCTAGTCTATGACGAGCATGTATGGACTTCGCCAAAAAACGCAATAACGATAGTAAGGGCAATTACCGATATACTTTGTGAGGCTGACAATGCCAATGCCGCATATTACAGACAGAATGCAGCCTCCTATATTGAATCCTTAATGGAACTCGATTCCATTTTTACCGAGCTTATTGCAGGCGCAAGACGCAGAATCATTGTATTTGGAGATCGTTTTCCATTTCGTTACCTTGCGCATGATTACGGGTTAGAATATTTTGCCGCCTTTCCGGGATGTTCCACCCAGACAGAGCCAAGTGCCGCTACGGTTGCCTTTTTAATCAATACGATAAGGGCTCTTCAGATCCCCGTTGTATTTCATATTGAGCTTTCCAATGAACGCATGGCGGATACAATCGCAGGAGAAACAGGTGCCAGGAAACTCTTGCTTCATTCTGCTCATAATGTCAGCCGTGATGATTTTAATGCCGGTCTAACATACCATGATATTATGATGCGTAACACAGAAAATTTAAGGGAGGCCTTATACTGACATGAATAATGTATTAATAAAATGTGAAAATTGT
>Ga0099364_10001073_pt1 | contig 45771 bp, 24 predicted proteins | sample TergutTh196P3_FD_73070 | JGI IMG/M metagenome (GOLD analysis project Ga0099364, IMG submission 73070) | Microcerotermes parvus P3 segment gut microbial communities from Pointe-Noire, Republic of the Congo - Th196 P3 | ecosystem: Host-associated > Arthropoda: Insects > Digestive system > Gut ...
TCACGTTTTGATTTTGAAATTCCAGTATTATTTTTTTTCTTATTAATAATACTACCTTTTATGACATCTTTAGCTCTTGTTGATTCTGTTGAGCCTCCTTGTCCATTAATTACAACATTGCATAACAATGCAACAATTGTTAAAATAAAAATAAATTTTTTCATATTATTGAAATTTAAATGGTTGATTTATATCTTTCTTATATTTATTACGGAAAAAAATGCATTCAAAATTTCTTGCAAAGATAAAAAATACTTTTTTATAAGTTCCAAATTTTTTAAAAAAAAAATTAAAATTTTTTCTATTTATTTCATTTTTTTAGGTAAATAGTTTATAATCAATTTGATAATTATTTAGTTTTTTTAATATTTCGTTCTATTATTTCTATTTTTTATGATGCAAATATCTCATAATTAGCTCCTCGTGAGTAAAAAAGCCTTGTCGGGCAGCGCCTTTTCGCCTGAAAGCGACCCCGCTTTTTCCATTGCTGACCTCACAACTGTGTGGATAACGGTGAATATTTATGCAAGTGATTTGCTGTTTGTTAGCGAAGGAATGGATGCTGAAATCACAACGCTTTCGTATCCCGATGAAGTGTTTCACGGCAAAATATCGTACATCGCCACTGGGTTGTCGGAGGTGGAAAAAGTAGTGGTTAAAAATCAATTGTTAATTTATTCGGGGTTGAAGGAGGAATTTTTAAATTGAAGTTGAAAATATGCTTTTTTGCACAATAAACCGAGTTTATTTCGGTTATCTAATCAAAATTTACTATTTTTGCAGTTTTATTTAAAAAACCATATAATATGAAGTTGTTAGAACAATTTGGAAACATACCCGTCAATTCTGCTGTATTGACAACAGTTTTAAGCGAATACAGGTCGCCCGGCGACAAGATTGCCGCATTAGAAAAATCAGGCAATTTACTTCGGTTGAAGAGAGGATTGTTTGTTGTTTCGCCACATGTCAGCGGACAGACAATATCGCTCGAATTGGCGGCAAATCATCTTTTGGGACCATCATACGTTTCTCTCGAAAGCGCGTTGTCATTTTACGGACTTATTCCAGAAAGAGTGTATGCTGTTCGTTCTGTAACAACAAAAAGAGCGAAAAAGTATTTTACTCCGTTAGGTGTCTTCGATTATGTAACTATTCCCGAGAGTTATTTTCCAATCGGTATAAGTCAGAAAATTGTTGATAATCAGTATGCTTTTCTTATTGCCAAGCCTGCAAAAGCCGTTTGCGATATGCTTGTCGCCACTCCAAACCTGCGGTTGCAATCAGCGAAGGCAATGCAAGATTACCTTACCGAAGATTTAAGAATAGATTTTGATGTGGCTAAAAGTTTTGACAAAACCATTGTAAATCAATGTATAAAGGTTGGGAAAAATAAAACGGAATTGAAACAGTTATTAAAATTTTTAGAAAAATAGATGAGTAAAACAATGAAAAATAATATTTTCAATCAGATGCTTTCGCGTTATCAAATTCGCAGTAAAGACGATTTACCTAACGCACAGCACGAAATTATGCAGCAGATAACGCTTGCGGGACTGTTTCGCGGCGGATTTTTTGACCGTGCAGCCTTCTACGGCGGCACTTGTCTGCGTATTTTTCACGGGATGCAGCGATTTTCCGAAAATATGGATTTCTCGCTGTTGCAAGCAGATGACAGTTTTGCGTTGGAAAATTATTTTGACGCAATTATATCAGAGTTCAAAACGCTTGGACGTGATGTGGTTATCACAAAAAAGGAAAAAAGGGAGCAAACAAACGTAAAGTCGGCATTTTTGAAAGAAAATACCGCAATTTACAATCTGCAATTTTCTACCGAGCGCAAAATCAAAATAAAATTGGAAGTTGATATTAATCCTCCAACGGGATTTAATACGGAACACAGGCTGTTGCTGCTGCCGTTTTCATTTATGACGCGCTGTTATACGTTGCCAGATTTGTACGCAGGGAAAATGCATGCATTGCTTTTCCGCACGTGGAAAAACCGCGTGAAAGGACGCGATTGGTACGATTTCGAATGGTATGTTCGTAACAATATAACACTGAATTTCAGCCATTTTTGTCAACGTTGTTATCAAACAGGTTCGATAGAAAAAAGTGAATTAACGATAACTGTCTTCAAACAGTTGCTGAAAGAGAAAATTTCGAAAACCAATATAGAAATGGTGAAAAATGATGTTCGCCCGTTTATCAAAAATCCTTCGGAAATGGATATATGGTCAAAAGATTATTTTACACAACTGACTGATATGGTGTTGTTTAATAAATAAATAAAAAATTATCAGTATGCACAAATTCGAAAAAAATACTGTCGTTTACGGTGCTGCCTCAGGTGTTTTATTTTGCTTATAGGCGGAAAAAATGAAAAAATATAAATAAAAAGTGTACTTTTGCATTTTGAGATTTTTAATATGTCAGAAACGCAAAACATTGAATATAAGTCCACTTGGCGAGACGAGTTCTTGCGAGAAGTATGCGGTTTTGCCAATGCTTAAATTGCTTAAAAATGAGGGAGATACAAAGTCTTCCAGATATATTTTCCCTTAAATGTCCGAATTGTCCGAATTGTCCGAATAGAAAAACAAAAATTAAGTTAAGTGCGATTGAAAAAACGGCAGATAACTGGCGGTTTAGAGCAATTGCGGCAGTAACCCCGCAGAAAGTTTGTATAAATTTGGAGTGTTCTGCCCCGCTTTACTGGCTATCCAACACCCCCTACGCCAAGCCTAAAACGTTGGCAGTCAGGCGTGGGCGACAATGTAGTGAGTATTTGAAACATAAAAAATTGACAATTGGAAAGTTGGAGAAAAAATGTATCCTTCCTCATAAAAAATTATTTTTTCATTTCATCTACTTGAAATTTCAAAAATTTCGCCTATTTTTGCAAAGAAATAAACATAAAAAATATGATACATATAAAGTTAAAAATCATTGTTATAGGAATATTAAGTTTGGCTTTAGGTTTGGTTTCTTGTTTCCAAACAGCAAAAAGTAAGGAAAAATCCAATAAACCTGTTGTATTGCCATCGAATGAAAATACGGGAGTTTATGGTGGCATATTCAGTATTCAAGATATTGAAATTGTTCCTTCACCAGATACAGCGTGTGAATATACATTTTCCAAAGAGGAACAAATTGTAGATTATAGCGTATCTCCGACAGGCTCGCTTGTTGCTGTGCTTGTGGAAGAGAACAAGCAGCACAGTTTGAAATTTTGGCAATTAGGGACATCTGAGTTATTAGAAGGATGTGACATGCCCAAAAACTTCAACGCAGAAACGGTTATATGGCATCCTCAGGCACATACCTTGTTTATTATGGGAATGCAGGATACTGAATCTATTGTATATCGACTTGAAAAAACAAGTAGTGATTGGGATTTCAAACAAATATTATCTTCGACACAAAAATTAAAAAATATGATTGTTTGTCCACAACCTTTCATTATTGAATACGATTACAAACATTATTCTTATCGACTGTTTTTGGGTATGGACAACGGAAATAAAACTTACCGCATTGTTTCTATAACTGAACACGGTAAACAGTTTTATCAAGTTGTAGGACCTGAAAAAACGCAAACAAAAGCAAAAGATTTGAACTCTGAAATCGAACCAAGTACTATGGAGGCTGCTTGGGCATTACCTGTGGCTTTTCACCCCGATGGAACTCAATTAATATGGAAAGACCAAAACAATAATTATTTTGTGGCAACGTATCAATACAGTAATTGGGGAAAATCAATTCCCACGCAATTGCAGATTAGCAACAAAGAATCTGTTATTCCTACTCCAAACGGTTTGGGAATGATTTTTTGGCAAAAAAATACCGATGGCGTAGAAATGTATCTAATTCCCCAAAAAACTACTACTCGTCAATTAAGTGAATATCAGTTTGATACCGCTCCTGTTTCTGTTCCGGATGGCAAAGGAATTGTTGGAAAAACAGTAAAAAATGAAGTGAATACACTCCATTACGCCCCTATTAATATGCCTTTACACAATGTTTTGAATGCGTGGTTGTTTATAAAATCGGCAGAAGAATTGAATTTGTTTCAAACACATTTCGGTTTGTTTAGAACTACCAACGATGAGCAATTATACCAATTATATGAGTCTGAAAACTATTCACGTGATTATCCTTCACGTCCCTATTTGGTGACAACAGACATTTTTTGGGAACTGTTTGGAGCGGCATATCAGGGTGTTTTTATTATAAAAGAAAGAGAGCAGGCAATACCTAATTTTTGGCAATTTATAAACGAAGCAGAAAATTATTTCAAAACTAATCATAAATCATCTAAATGGAACATAGCGCTTACCGCACTTATTGATTTAAAAAACAATAACACAACCAACAAAGAAGTAGTTACTATTTTAAATGAGAGCAATGATATGTCAGAAGTAACCCAAAAATTATATACTATTTCGGATTTAAAGCCACGAGGGCATTATTCTTCGTCACCCGAAATGGAGTTGTATTTCAGAGCATTCAAATATTTTACTACTATTTTTTCCGATTACGAAAATCAAAATATTTTAAAAGAATTGGAAAATTTGCCAATTGAAATCAGTAAATATGCTGTTGATTGGATTAACAGTTATTCAGAATTTATTGCTCCATCTCTCAGTTCGTTGGTTTGGAAAAATATACAAACTCAAGTTCCAAAATATTGCCAATACCCGAAGAAAGAAACAGATATTTTTCCACTTTCGTGGGGTTTTGATAATGAAATTTTTTACAGTACGGTTTATCACGAAGATTGGTCTGAAAATATGCGTATTCAGGGAACTCCTGATAAAGACGGTTTTGTGCCTGATGATAAAAGAAGATTTTTGCCGTCGGGTTTGGATATTGCTTCGGTTATGGGTAACAGATTGGCTGATAATTTGATGGTTGATGAATATGAAAAATACCCTCCATTGCGAAAAATGATTACAAATTTGAGAGATAATTATAAAACTAATTCTAATGCAGATGAATTTACAAACAATCTGTATAACCAATGGCTAAATGCAATATCTGTGCAATGGGCTGATTTTGACAACTTTACAGGCGACCAGGGAAAAACAATTTGGCAAGTTAAACGTTTACAAACGGGCTTGGCAACTTGGGCAACCTTACGGCACGCAACGGTTTTGGTCAATGAAAGGTCAGCGGCACAATGTGGAGAAGGAGGTTTTGAAGAAATTATAATGAAATCACCAAGAGGTTGCGTAGAATCCGACCCAAATACATTTAAAGAAATCGCCAATTTGTTTCAAGAACTTTTAAAAACAACTTCTAAGTTAAAACCCAATTCTACAGCGCAACAGGCTGTTTATAATGGACTTATTGAACGATTGAAAGAGGCAAAAGAAGAAACGCTTTTGTTTGCTGCTATGGCTGAAAAGGAGCAAAACGGAGAAAAATTAACTGATAATGAGTATGAAAAAATTCTTTATGTTGCACAAGTTGCAGAACATTTATTTTTGGTTTTCAGAAGTTTGGTTGAAGATGAATATGGTTTATCAACACCTGAGCCCATTGGTAAAATTACAGATGTGGCAGCGGCAAATTGGGTAGGAGGCTTTTTAATGGCGGCTGTAGGAAACCCGATGGAATGGAACTATATTGTGCCTTATTACGGTAGATACCAAATTGTAAAAGGCTCAATTTATTCATATTATGAATTTGAATCTCAAGAATTGTTAAATGATGAGGAATGGCGTCAAAGAATAGACAAACAATCTTTTTTACCTTGGATAAAACCGTATATAACTTCGTATCAAACTTCAATAAATGCCTCTACAGGTTATTGATTTTGTTGATTTTTACGGGGTTATTTTCGTGCCAACATCAAGATGAAGTTCGCATTTTGTTTACAGGAGATATTTTGTTATCGCGTGAAGTTAAAAAAGAATACGATTACCGAAACGAATCGCCGTGGGAAGACTTAAAATCGCTGTTTCACAATGCAGATTTGGTGATTGGGAATTTAGAGGGTGCAGTTGGAACAACTTTCGAAACTGCGGATTCCAATGGTTCGCCTCTGTTTGCCATTGACAGCACTGATATTCAACTTCTTTCAGATGCAGGATTCAACATCATCGGAATAGAAAATAATCATAGTTACGACCTTGGCGAAGTAGGCAAGCAAAATACTGTAAATCAACTGTTAAAAAACGAAATTCACCCTGTTTGCTTTGACAATTCGCCATATTTTATATCGGTTAAAAAAGTTGTATTTTCCATTGTAACGATAAACAGTGTTCCGAGAAAAAATAATTTTGAAAATCCGATGTATTCTCTTGAATTAAAACAAAAAATGCGTTTGGCAAAAAGTTTGTCTAATATGGTTATAGTTTCGATTCATTGGGGAAGTGAACTGCTTGAATGGTCGAATAAATCACAGCGGGAAGCAGCAAAATGGCTAATAACACAAGGCGCAGATATTATTATTGGCAGTCATCCGCATGTTGTTCAAAACCCAGAAATGATAGACGGAAAACCTGTCTTTTTTTCTTTGGGTAACCATTTGTTTGACCAAAAATATCCTGCCACCAAAAAAGGTTTGATAGTCGAAATTAAAGTAAAAAATGGCAAATTCCAATGCAAAGGAATCGCAACACGCACAAAACCAAATTCATTTTATCCCGAATTGGCAGAATCGGTTTCATACAATTTTCCAACTTTTACATATAATCGTAACTTATTGAAAATAAACGAATATTCGTTAATTCCTGTTTCTGTTTTTAAGCAAAATAACGTTAAAATAGTTTTAGAGGCGTACAACAACAATCAATTTAAATGGCGTTCACATCCATTGCCATTAGTGGATATTTCTATCGCTAAATTAGACGGAAAAGAAGAATACATATTTGCACTCCAAAATCATTATTCAACATTGGACAAGGAAACATCTATTAGACCTTATGTCTATGCCGTAGATGCTCAAGGTATGTATGCAAAGTGGCGAGGTTCAGCATTGGCTTTTCCGCTGTTAGATGCTTATATTTCACCGCAAAACTCCCAAATATTATGCGCCTTGCATCGCGGAGATTCTTACATTGCCTTAAATAAAGAAAATTCAGACAAACGTTTTATGGCATACCAATGGAATGGTTTTGGTTTCAGTGCTTTACCCGATTCTATTGCGTGTAGATATTGTGATAAAGATTTATAGAGAGACTATAACTGTAAACATTATGAAGATATTTGACAAAAATAGAAACGATAAATGCACTGCCTATAACACCAAGGGTTTTCGTTGTGTGCGTAAGCACAAACAATGAATTAAATCCATAGGGTTTGCATTCAAGTTAGTAGCATTTGGTATATTATTATCCGACAAAAGTTCTCTTCGAACTCGAATTCAGTCACAATTCCTTCCATTTTTCTTACTTTTCCTTTTCTTTTTGCCCAATATTGCGCTTGCGAAAAGATTTTAGTAACAAATATCAAAACAGGCATCTGAAAACTTCAAAAAACAATACTTTATTAAGAAAATAACAAGAAAAGAAAAAAAAATTTTTTTTAAAAAAAATAATGCAACAATATAAAAAATTGTTCGTTTTATTGCGTGTATTTATGAGTTGGCTGCAATGCGGCGAGAGCACGGTGGACAACAAAGTAGAAAAATGAAAATGAAATAAGCAAATAGAATGAATTGATTTATAAATAGTGAATAGAATGAGGACAATTTTTACCATATTAATTTTCTTATCAGCCATAAATCTATTTGGTCAGACAGTTGTAATAGAAAATGACAGTATTGATGTAAATTTTTCAACTATGCGGGACAATCGCTATAAACACAATCACACACATAGCCGATTTGGGTTCTTTTCTTTTATACAGGTAGACATTATGTTTAATGATTTTAGTGCTTTCAAAAATGACTTGGGAGAACATAACATAGATTTTATGAATCGTTCTACTGAACCGTTTATGTGGGGTTTGGGTGGTACTTATCAAAAATGGTTGGCAGAACTGAATTTTGGATACTCATTCAATAGTGGTTGCAAAAATGACAGTTTAACTGTTAAATTTAATTCAACAAGATTTGGGATAGGTTTTGGTTATAATTTAGTGAAGAACAAAAAACTATTTGTTACTCCAAGAACTTCAATCAATTGGAACAGATACAGGCTAATTAATAGCACCAAAGAAAAAGTACTTTTGGAAGAATATGTCCATAATCGAGATTTAGATATTCGACTTAATCAATTAACAGGTTTTGTTGGCTTGAATATTTCATACAAATTTTACAACCATTTTGTATTGTCAACTAACTATTGGGCAGTTGGTCTATATGGAGGTTATATTTTTCAGTTTAATGAAAAGCCATGGATATATTCTGTTGATAAAAGACTGATTAATAAAAACATAATAGATTTAAAAAATTATTCATTAGGAATACGTGTTTCGTGGAATATTGAATAAAATGCACTTCAGCCAACACCAAGGTTTTCGTTGTGTGCGTAAGCACAAACAATGAAAACCCTGTTGAACGAAACCGACTTGCTCCGCACAATTTTCATATTGCTAATCATAAATTAGAAATGACGAGTTGTGACTAAATCAATTGAAAGATGCCACCTTTAGTTTAAATACGGTGCGTGGTAATTTTTTTGCGGCAAAATTTTAATACATTTTGCCGCTTTTTTCATCCTTTGGAAAAAATTAATAAAAATTTTGATTTGTCGCTTGTTTTCAAAAATTTCATTTATCTTTGCTCCCGAATTAATAAAAAAATATGACACAAATATTATTAAAAAATAGTATTGACAATATACAGATGAGTGTATTGTTAGGGCTTTTTAGTTCATGGAATGTTAATGCGGTAGTAACAGATGAAAAAAAATCTGAAAATAAAACATTTTCTCAACTTTTTTCAAAAAATCGCGGAATGTGGCAGGATTATGATATCGATGGCAATAAATTACGTAACGAAGCATGGGGAATAAACGAAATCCGAAATTTCCTCCTCCCACAAAATGTAATGCTACTTTATTTTTAGACCATTCTAAATCATTTGGAAATTCCATTGTCTTTTTCGTTCTTCCAAATCCAATAAAATCGTCAATTTGTATTACCATTTTTTGCCTTATAAAATCAACATTAATTCCGATAAAAAATGGATTTGTAAAATATTCCGAAATATTACCGTTCAACAATCCATATCCAACAAAAATATTTCCTCCTGCCGCTTTATATTTCTCAACTTCATATTTTTGATTTTTTAAGTTTTCAAACTCATCGCCAATCTCCTGCGCAGTAATGCCGCTATATGAAAACAACGACAAACTTATTGTCAAATAATGTATTATAGTTCTTTTGTTTTTCATATTTATTCTGTTTATTTCCTGCTTTTATTTAAATTACACATAACTCTTAATCGTTTGCACGTTGTTGTCCACCGCGCTGTCGCCCGCTTGCAGATAACGTTTTGGCGGCTTGGCGAAGGCGGTGATTGATGGTCGGTATTGCGGGACAGAATACTCCAAATTTATACATAACTGTCTGCGGTGCTACACCACCGCTTGCGCTAAACCGCTTCGTTACCTGCTGGCAATTTTTCATTGAATTTTAGATATTTCATTAATTAATTTTTCACTGATGTAATTAACTATTCTAAAATGTAATCCTTTATCAGATTTTGTATTTGACTGTCTGATAGATTTTCTGTTTCTCCTTTTGTATAGATAGAAAAAAGTAACACCTTAGTTTGTATAACTTTAACTAACGACAAAACCCTTGCTCCACCCGATTTTCCTTTATTTTTAGAGGCTATTGCTAGACGTATTTTGTAAATATTATTGCCCAAAGGTATACCTAATGTAGGATAAGTTTCTAAATCGGCAAAGAGTTTTTCTAGTTCTGATTTTAAGGAAAAATATTTTTTAGAAAGTTTTTTGGCTTCCTTTTTAAAAATTTGGTGTAACTTCAACTCTATAGTTCGTTTAGAAAATCTTTTGCAGGGGTTGTTATTAATTGACCTTTTTGATACAAGCTAATTTCTTCCAAGCCCGCTCTAATATTTTCCAATACGCTATCGTTGTTTTTATAGTCAGTTTCAATTTTTTTTACATAATATAAACTTTTAGCCAATTCTAAAAATCGACTATATTCTTTCTCTGATGTGTATACTGTTGCGTACCTCATACTTATTTTCAATTATAAATTTAGCGCACAAAATTACAAAAAATAATAGAACATAGAACAAATAAAATATTTTTTTTTCTTTTTAAACGGATTATTGTTTATTGTTTTTCAAACTTAATAGTCTCTTCAATCGTCTGCAACCGATAAACTCCGCTGGGTAAGTTCCTAACGTTTATTGTTGTACTTCAATCATTTAGCGTACTTTGTTTTTCAATATTTCTTTCGCTTTTAGTACCGCATTGGAATTGTCAATACCTGTTTCTACTTTGGATAAAAAACTCGAAACCGTTTCATGCACTTCAATATCGGGTAAAATTCCTACTCCAACGAATTCAGTACCATCTGGATAAGTATCTTTTTTAGTGCAAAATAACACCCATCCACTTGACAAATTAAATCTAATAGGATTTCCGGTACTGCCTCCACTTGGAGTTCCGATAATGCTACCTCTTTTCATACTTCGGAAACCGACACAAAAATCCTCCGCAGCTGAAAATGTACTTACGTCAATAAGCACTGTTACAGGTTTGTCATAAATCGGTTTGTTTTTTACAGATTGCCCAAACCAAGGGTCGCCAATATACCACTCAATCGGAAGATTCCACGAAGCAAAAGCAGGAACATAACGAGGACTACTCCAATTTGACATTCTGAAACTTTCGTTTGTTAAATGTGATAAAACATATATAGAGTTACCAGTATTACCTCCGCCATTTCCTCTAATGTCAATTATTAAAGCGTCTGTCGTAAGTATTTTTTCATAAATTGAATCAAAATGCGTCATGAAGTTGTCGCGCCAAAAATCATCAATTTTCAACATACCGATATTATTTTCCAATACACTGAAATCGAATAATGGAATTGGCGGTAAATCATTCTCTGACATAGAGTGGCTGATGGTATGTTCAAAAACTCTATTATTGTTGTCTTTGAATGTTAAATTGATTGTTTCCGACTTTTTGCCTCTTGTAGCATCTCGCCCGTATGCAAGGTAATTTGTCCATTGTTCAGTAGATGAAAAAACAAATGGTTTGATATTGGTTGCAACATATTCGTGAACATCTATTCCGTTGATTTTAATAATTTCCAACCCTATCTTTATCCCTTTAAGTTTTAACTCATCGTTCAAAACTTCGGTAACTATCATTTTTCCGTCAATTAATCTTGTAATGATAGGAATGGTAGCCCAATTATCCCACAAGTCTTGACGATTCCAACTCCATCCAAGTGTAGTATGTCCATCTTGTAGAATAGCTACAAAACGTTGCATTTCTCGATAAAAGTCAAAATCATTTTTTGTGGCGAGTACAATAGGAATAGTTGCTTGATATAAACTATCCCAGTCAAATTTCAATTTGTCAAAATAGACAAAATTATACTTTGCTTCCGACCAACACTTCGACAAGTCTACAATTTTTTCAGTGTCCGAAAGCGTGTTTGTTAACGAAATAGGCTGTTCCTGCCCATAACTGTAATTTGCTAACATACAGCAAATTAAAAATAAAAAAATTTTTTTCATCTTCTCTAACTTTAAATTGTTATTTTTTTCAATTATTTACATTATTTATTTATATCATTCGTCGCCCCGCTACGCTGTCCGTCGCTTGCACATAACTGATAAATATACGCATTTAAACGCACATTTTTTAAAATTGTTCCATTTTTTTGAAAGAAAATTGTTTTTTTTATTTTCTTTTTGTAAAGGATTGTTATTTAATAATATATGAGATAATCTTTTTTTATTTTTGAAGAATGTAGTGACGCACCGCCGTGCGTCTCTGCCGCCCCCAATCCCCAAAAATCCCCAAATCCTCGAAATTCCCACCAATCCCAAAAATCCCACAATTCCTGTAAAGACACACGGCCGTGTGTCTCTACACCGCCGTGTGTTTCCGCAAAATCTGACAAAATTTTCCCGAAATCTGACAAACTTTTTTTTATTATCAAAAATTTTTGTTATATGTTTGCGCCCTAATTATAAATAAAGAACTGCGGGCGACAGGATAAATACAGCCAAAAATAAGATGAACAATAGAAATAAAACATTAGCACAGATTAGAACTGCGGGCGACAGAATAAATACTGCCAAAAATATTATGAATAAGTCATATAAAATTTTAGCATTGACTTTTTGTCTTTGTATGGTCGCCTTCACGGGCAAGACAAAGGCGGACGACGGACCAACGTTAGTAGCAACTATCAACGCTTATGCCGCCGGAGGTGGAACGGGTGGCGCATTGAATGCTACATGGAACGACCCCGTTGTCATCGTTTTCAGTACGGCACCTATTACGGGCGCTACTGAACAACTTACGCTTGATATAGACGACGGTATTACCGTACTATGGACGGCAAGCCTTAGCGGAAGCCGAGCGAGTTCATTAAGCGCCATTGTCCATCTCACAGGAACAGGAACCTTTGAAGTGGCAGGCGGACAAATTGTCCAAACAGGGGCAGGAAGGGCAATTCAAAACAATTCCACAGGAACGGTTACTGTTTCGGGTGGAACAGTGGAAGTTACAGCAGGTACGCATGCTATTTGGAACAACTCCACAGGGGCGGTCAACGTGACGGGCGGGACGGTAGGAAGTCTCCGCTCGGCAATCTATAACAGTTCCTCAGGACTTGTTACCATCTCCCAAGCCAACCCAAGTAATCCGACTTTGATTACATCTTCCTGCGACGATGCGGGTTTCGCCGCAATTTATTTAGGAAATGCTGATATAGGGAATACCGCTACAAGGTTGATTATTACAGGCGGTACGGTGGAAAATACGGATGAAACTTCCGCTGCCATCACTATTTGCAACAATTCCACAGGTGCGGTTGAAATTTTGGGCGGTACAGTAAAAGCAAACGGTAACGGCAGAGCAATTTATAACGCTCATAACAGCGGAGGCGTTATTACCATCTCCGAAATAGACCCTGTAAACAATCCAACCTTGATTACTTCTGCCAATGAAACCATTTCCAGAGGAACAATTCATTTGATAGGTTCAGGCGGTACCGATGCAAGGCTGATTATTACAGGCGGTACGGTCGAAAATACGGCAAACAGCGACGATGCACGTGCCATTTACAACAATTCCACAGGTGCGGTTAACATTTCGGGCGGTACGGTATTTGCTACTCAAGGCAGGGCAATTCATAACCAGACCACAGGTGCGATTAACATTTCGGGGGGAACAGTGGAATCCGCAGCGCTCAGTGCAATTTATAACAATTCCACAGGCGTTGTTACTATTTCCGAAGCCGACCCAAACATTCCAACATTGGTTACTTCCGTACAGACAAATAGTACGAGCGGAACAATTGTATCGGCACTTACGATAGCGACGGATACTGCCGCAAGACTGATTATTACTGGCGGAACGGTGGAAAATACGGCAAACACCGCCAATGTAAACGCCATTTACAACGGTTCCACAGGTGCGGTTGAAATTTCAGGCGGAACGATATCTGCAACTTTAGGCACGGCAATTCGTAACAATATAACTGGCGTTATTACCATCTCCGAAGCCGACCCCGACATTCCAACGCTAATTACTTCCGCAAATATAACCCCGACAAGCGGAACAATTTTTTTGGCAAGTTCAGGAACAGATACCGCTGCCCGACTGATTATTACAGGTGGTACGGTCGAAAATACGGCAAGTAGCACAGATGGACGTGCCATTTATAATGGTTCCACAGGTGCGGTTGAAATTTCAGGCGGAACGGTATCGGCAACTTTAGGCACGGCAATTCGTAACATTTCCACAGGCGTTGTTACCATCTCCGAAGCCGACCCCAACAATCCAACATTGGTTACTTCCGCAAATACAACTTCAACTGAAGGAACGATTCATTTGGGAGGTACATCAACGGATACTGCGCCAAGACTGATTATTACAGGCGGAACGATAACAAATACGGCATACTCCACCAATGCACGCGTCATTTACAATGGTTCCACAGGAGAGGTTGTGATTTCGGGGGGAACGGTATCTCTTACAGCTGGCTTCTCTGGCATGGCTATTCGTAACAATACCACAGGAGCAGTTACTATTTCGGGAGGAACGGTACAATCCACAGCCGGTACGCTAATTAGTAACGGTGACACAGGGACAATTACTATTACGGGCGGAACGCTATCCTCCGCATCAGCTTTAGCAATTGCTAACCAATTCGGAGGCGTTGTTACCATCTCCGAAGTAGACCCCGTTAACAACCCAACGCTTATTACTACTGGAAACGGTGATTACACGATTATGTTGGCAGCAGGAGGAGCAGGTAGTGCTACGAGACTTTTTATCACAGGCGGTACGGTGGAAAATACGTCAAGCAACGACGGTACGCGCGCCATTTATAACAATTCCTCAGGAGCGGTTGAGATTTCAGGCGGTTTGGTACGGGCAAAAACAGGTTATGCTGTTCACTTCAACAATGCAAGCGCTGATTTAATCGTAAACGGCACGGCAACCCTTTTTGCTTGGGGAGAAGATATGGACGATGTTATTAACCACAGCGGCAGTTACACAATAGATGACGATGCAGTTGTTATTGCGTGGAACGAAGCCGCAGGCAACACTACATATACAATTGGTACTGACGATGATCTTTTTTCCGACCCTGTCGATTGTGTAATTTGGGATTTGGTCGAAGAATTAAGTGGAATTAGTTATAGTAACGGTTTAAACGAAGGATTTATAGAGGTGGCAGATGTAACTGTAACAGACCCATGTTCAATTCCAATTTCAGACTTTCCGTGGTTGGAAGGTTTTGAAGACAACGGAACAAACTTGCCTACTTGTTGGACAGTTGAACATGTTATAAACACACAACCTTGGACTGTTATCACAGGAGGCAATGGTACTCCCGGAACGGCTTATGAAGGAACTTATAAGGCAAGATTTGAAAAAGCAGGATATGACCCTGATGTAACAAAGTTGGTTACTCCTCCGCTACAATTAAACAGTGATGTGCAGTACGTATTAACATTTTGGCATACGCAGCAAGCGTGGGATGCCGACCAAGACGAATTGAGAATATATTATAAGGATAACTATGAGGGCAGTTGGAATTTATTGGCTGAATATACCGAAAATGTATCCGAATGGACGCAAAGAATTATATCGTTGCCATTTCCATCAGAAGATTATTATATTGCTTTTGAAGGATTGGCAAGATGGGGACGCGGAGTGCAATTAGACTATATAATGGTTGAGGAAGCAACAAAATACAATGTTACTTTCAGCGTAGTAAATGGTAACGGTACTCTAACTGCAACTGTTGATGATAATCCAATCTCCACAGGCGACGAAGTTTATGAAGGTTCTGATATAATATTTACTGCAACCCCCGACTTTGGTTACCAAATAAAAGAGTGGACATTTAACAGCGAAGTTATACCCGACTTTGTTCTTGATACATATACTCTTAATAATATTGAGGAAAATGTTACAATAACAGTAGAGTTTGAGGTTATTCCACCCGAATTTCACACAATTACAGTTACAACAGATGGTAACGGTACTGCTTCCGCAAATGTTACCACCGCTCAAGTAGGTACAACAATCACACTAACTGCCGAACCAAACAGCGGTTATCAATTTGCAGAATGGCAAGTAATCAGTGGAGGTATTACAATTAACGATGTAACGGCAAATCCTGCTACATTTATTATGCCTGATAATGATGTTGAGGTAATGGCAACTTTTGAGGTTATACCTACTGAATATCATACAATTACAGTTACAACAGATGGTAACGGTACTGCTTCCGCAAATGTTACCACCGCTCAAGTGGGTACAACAATCACGCTAACTGCCGAACCTAATAGCGGTTATCAATTTGCAGAATGGCAAGTTATAAGTGGAGGTATTACAATTAACGATGTAACCGCTAATCCTGCTACATTTGTTATGCCCGATAATGATGTTGAAGTAATGGCAACTTTTGAGGTTATCATTTTTGCGCCCGTTATTACAACCGAAACATTGCCCGACGGCGAGATGAATGAGTCATATAGCGCATTCTTAGAAGCGACTGGCGATGCACCAATAACTTGGAGTATTGTAAGCGGCAGTTTGCCCCCAGGTTTAGATTTAAACACATCTACGGGTGAAATATTTGGCATGCCAACGATTGATGGAACATTTACATTTACAGTAATGGCAACCAACGATGCAGGTACAGATACGAAATCATTAAGCATAAAAATAGAATACGTAGGCATCAATTTAGATACGTACGGACGTACGTCTTTGCAGGTATATCCAAACCCAACAACAGGAGTGTTCTTTGTTCGTCATTGCGGGCTTGACCCGCAATCCCCCCAAAACAAGGGGATGCTGAAACAAGTACAGCATGACGCGGCTTTGGAAATATTTGATGTAACAGGTCGTGTTATTCTCCGTGAACCGTGTACCGTGAACCGTGTACCGTTAACCTTGAACCGTTCAACCGTTGAAATAGATATTTCGCATTTGTCAAACGGCATCTATTTCGTAAAAGTTGGAAATGAAATGGTTAAAATAGTTAAAAAGTAGAGGTTAGAGGTTAGTGATTAGTGATTAGTGAGGGACAGATAATTGAAAAATTAAAATATTCTTCATTTTTAGAGGGAAACCTGCCAATTGGGGTGGGTTTCTCTTTTTTTTCGCAATCCCGTAGAGACGCATGACCGTAGAGACGCACGGCCGTGCGTCTCTGGGGACAGGTTGGTCTTTTTAGTTTCTCTGCGTTCTCCCCTTTGCGCCTTTTGCGTTAAAATAAATAATATGAATAAGGGAGGCTATTTGCTGTAGAATTAAAATCTACCTTGCATTTTTCCGAAGAAATGAAAATATCTTTTAACCACAAAGGAACACAAAAATTAACTGAAAACTGAAAACTGAAAACCTAACCCAAAGAAAAAAAAGCCCTGACCGAAATCAGAGCTTCCAATTTTATTACATGAAAATATTAAAACTAATCTGAATTTTAAATTCTCCTAAACTCAATTTACTTTTACAACCTTCACTACTCTATCACCCGACCTTACAATATAAATACCTTTTGAAATGTTCAGATTAATATTTTCTTGCTCATGTGTTGTTATTCCTTTATAAATAGTAGCACCCGATATGTTATACACAAACCAAGTTTCACCGGGTATTAATCCGTTGATAAATAAAATATCGTTTAAAATAAAGGCATTCAGGCTATTAGAGAGTGAAATATTTGAAATATTAATATGATTCACAATAATAGTCAAATCTTTGGAATCACTTCCTGCATTATTAGTTGCTTTAACCCTAAAATTGAATGTACCTTCCAAATCAGGTGTTCCCGAGATTGTACCATTTGAGTAAATAGTTAAACCTGATGGTGGGTTTCCACTTTCCAATGCCCACAAAATAGGGGTTGTTCCTTCTGCAGTCAAAATTTGGCTATAGGCTTCACCTATGGTACCGTCTGGCAAAGTAGTAGTCGTGATTGTTGGAGGTACTAATAACGATTGAATAACAATTGTAAGAGGTTGAGTATCAGTTCCTGCATTATTCACAGCCATAACAGAAAAATTGAATGTTCCCGCTGTTGTTGGCGTTCCTGAAAGAGAACCATCATTATACAAATTTATACCATTTGGCAAATTTCCACTATCTAAATACCACGTAATTGGTGCATCGCCGATTGCATTAAGAAATTGACTATAAGGTATTCCTACAAATCCGTCATCTAATTCAGTAGTAATAATTGTGGGAGGAGTGTTTGTATCTGTTGAATTAATTATGATAAATAAATCTTTGGTATCTTCTCCCGTATCATTAGTTGCTTTCACGGTGAAATCAAAAGTACCAACTGTTGATGGTGTTCCTGAAATTACTCCCGTTGAAGATAAAGTTAAACCGCTTGGCATTGTGCCGCTTGTTTGGCTCCATGATATTGGATTATCACCAGTTGCAGATAACTGTTGATAGTATGGTACATCGACCATACCGTTAGGTAAAGTGGTTGTAATAATTGTCGGTGGTACGGGTACTGCATTTATTGTAATAGAAAGTTCTTGCGTATCATCTCCTGCGTTGTTGGTAGCCATAACGGTAAAAGTTGTTGTTCCTACTGTGGCGGGCATTCCCGAAATTTCACCCGTACTTGAATTTAACGACCAACTATTTGGTAACGAACCATTTGAAATAGTCCAAGTAATAGGAACATCACCCGTTGCGGCAAGGGTAGTACTATAAGATATGCCGATTGTTCCGTCTGGTAGAGAAGTTGTAATAATTGTTGGCGGTACGGGTACGGGCAAAATTTCAATGGTAAGTTGCTGTGTATCAAAACCCGCATTATTAGTTGCCTCAACGGTAAAAGTGAAATTACCCAAAGTTTCTGGGATGCCAGAAATCTCGCCATTATTTAAGTCTAAATCAAGTCCGTCGGGTAAATCACCAATGATAACATCCCAAGTAATTGGTGTATCGCCTGTTGCTGTAAGGGTTTCCAAATATGAAACTCCAATTGTACCATTTGGCAAAGATAAAGTTGTAATTGTTGGCGGAACGGGAACGGGTATTATTTCAATGGTAAGTTGCTGTGTATCAGTGCCTGCATCGTTGGTTGCTTCTACTGTAAAAGTAAATATACCCAAATTTTCGGGAATTCCTGAAATCTCGCCGTTATTTATATCTAAATCTAACCCGTCGGGTAAATTACCAATGATAACATCCCAAGTAATTGGCACATCTCCCGTTGCTGTAAGTGTTTCATTATAAGCCACTCCGAGCATTCCATCAGGTAAAGAAGCAGTAGTGATTGTCGGTGGAACAGGAACGGGAACAATTTCAATTGAAAGTATTTTTGTATCAACTCCAACATCATTAGTTGCTTCCGCTGTAAAAGTGTAAATTCCTATTGTTGTGGGCGTTCCATCAATTTCGCCGTTAGAACCGTCAAATGTTAAACCATCTGGTAAATCTCCGACAATAATATCCCAAGTTATTGGTGCATCGCCCGTTGCAGTAAGGAATTCGTTGTAATATGTACCTACAATACAATTAGGTAATGAAGTGGTAGTAATAGTTGGCGGTACTTCAATAATAACAGTAAAAGGCATTGAATCGTCACCTGCGTAGTTTTCGGCTTTTATGGTAAAATTGAAAGTACCACCTGTTGTTGGTATGCCATAAATTTCGCCTGTATTAACATCAACGTCTAAACCATTTGGCAAAGTACCTGATTCTAATTCCCAAATAATCGGTTCGTGTCCCGTTGCATTAATAAATTCGCTATAAGAAGTTCCGACAACTCCGCTTGGTAAAGTTGTGGTAATAATTTCCGGCGGATAGGGTACATCTATATATGATAAATTCAATACTCCCGATAATTGTAAACTCGGAAGGTTAGTTTCTACGGTAAAAGTTGTTGAAGCAACCGTTTTGTTTATACTAATTAAATCGCCGTCATCAGAATAACTTATATCGCTATTTCCAAATGTCGGGCTATTCAGTGGAATGGTCAGAGTATATTCTCCAAAAGCTTCCGTTTCGGTTAGTGTAAGTGGTATAATTTGAGAATTACCTTGAAACGACATCAAAGGATTTAATCCTATTAAATCTAATTCTGTTAAATGGTTACTCCTGCAATCAAGAACTGTTAACGCAGTGTTATTACTTAAATCCAACTCAGTCAGGTCGTTAGCATAACATTGAAGGATAGTCAAATTTGTATTTGTGGAAAGATCTAAGTCGGTTATATTGTTTAAAAAACATTGTAATTGGCTCAAAGAATTACATCCAGAAATATCTAATCCAATTAGATTATTACCAGGGACAAAAACGTTTACGAGCGAGGTTAGTCCTGAAAAGTTTGCATTGCCTGTCAGACCTCTTGTACTTAAATTAATTGTAATAAGTTGGTATGGACTTGTAGTAGTCCAAGTAGCAAAATTCCAATTAATTGGGTCATTTTGAATTTCACTTAAACCATTGTTAGTAATAAGGTCATTAATAATAGAAATTGCTAATGGGTCGTAAAGGTAGAGTGGATTTGCTATGTATGAAAAGTTCATTATACCGCTTAATGTTCTTCCTGAAATATTAGTCTCCGTAGTAAAAGTGCTTGTATTAATTGCGTTGCTATTACTATTGAGAATTCCATCCGAATAAGTAATACCCGAAGTCAAACCCGTAGGATTATTCAGGTAAATAGCAAGATAATAATAACTTGGAGTTGTTTCGGTAAGGGTAAGTGATACGTTTTGATTTGTGCCGTTAAAAGTCGAGAGAGAAAGTCCAGTTAAATCTAAATCCACAAGTTTATTGTTTTGGCATTGTAGCATTGATAATGCCGTATTATTTGATACCTCTAATTGTGTAAGTTGATTGTCATAGCAGTATAAGGATATTAATGCCGGATTTGCTGAAATATCTAATTGTGTAAGGTAATTGTCGTTACACGCAAGAGTTGTCAAAGAGGATAATCCTGTTAGATCTATTTCAGATATATTGTTGTTGGGGAAACTTAAACTATTCAGGTTTGTGCAACCAGAAACATCTAATTGTGTCAGGTTGTTACCACCGCAGCCCAAAGTTGATATCGTGGTATGGTTTGCAATTGTGAGTTGGCTAATGTTGTTGGCTGTGCATTGCAATGTTTCTAAAAAAGGAAAATTGGTAGCATCAAAAGAGCTTAAATTACAAAAGGAACAATTTATTACTCTAAGCAGTGGACAATTTGCAAGATTTAATACAGATAAATTAGTATTAAAGTTGCACGAAATCTCCTCCAATGCTGCACAATTAGAAACATTTATGGAATTCATATTGTTATAACTGCAACCTAAAGACTGCAAATTAGCAAACCCTGAAAAATTTATTGAGGTTAAGTTGTTATATGTCAAATCAACATTTTTTAAACTTGTACACCCATAATAAGTAAATGGACCTGCTAATAATTGATTACCACCCACAAATAACTGCTCTAAATTTGCACAATTAGATATATCCAATGATTGCAGTTGGTTGTTTTGACAATAGAGCCATTTTAAATTAGCTAGCCCTGATAAATTCAATGAGGTCAATTCATTTGCGTCAAAATTTACATCTACCAAAGCATTACAATTCGTAATATTCAGTGTATTAATTTTGTTATAAGTAGCCCAAGCAGAAGTTAAGGAAACACAGCCCGATAAATTTAACTGTGTAAATGTGTTCGAACCATCATTCGAAGCCGAAAGTGTTTCCAAAGCAGGACAATTTGACAAATCTAAGCTCATTATCGAAGGATTAAAATTGATAGAAACCGTGTTTAATGTAGCGAGCCCCGAAAGGTTTACACTTCCGTGAAGATTTTGATTATCAAGGTTTAGCCAATAGAGCGTATAATTCGCAGCATTTCCACTCCACATAACTACTGTACCTGGCCAAGTTGCAGGTTGATTGGGGAGCAGGTTTAAGCCATTGTTATTAATCAACCCGTTTATAGCAGCCACATCGGTCGCATTATAATTTTGCGAAAAAGATTTTAGCGGCATCAAAAATAGCACCATTAGCATTAAAGTCTTTATCGAGATTTTCATCAGACTTTTTAAATATTCTCTTTTTGAGGTCAATGCGCATGAGGATGCGCAATTTTTTGAGACTTGTTGCGATAAGCCTCTAACTGTGTGTTTGTTAAAATTTCTCATAGTTATCAGTATTAATTATTAAACTTGGACTTCTAAAACATCTAATATTTAATATTATAAGGCTTTTTCGAGCAGTTGAAGTCCGATAACGACACAAAAAAGCCGTAAAAAATTTTTGCAAAGATAATAATTATTTAAACTTGCAAATATTTTTTAAAAAAATATGTAAAAAAAAATAAATTTATGTTAAAAAATAAATTCAGAACTCCTGACTTTGTATTTGCAATTTCATTAAAACACAAAACATTACGAAAATAATACCGCAAACTACACATATCGCATTTTCTTAACGATTCACAATTCCAACTGCTTTATATCTGGCTTTGGAGCGCGCTTATATTAAAAACCCTTCCTTCCCAAGCAATTTCAACGTGAGGGAAAATTTTTTCTGCTTCTTTAACAAATTGAGTCAAATCTTTGTATCTCGTACTGAAATGACCGAGCAATAATTTTTTTACGTTTGCTTTTGCGGCTATTTGCGCTGCATTTTCGGCAGTAGAATGATATAAATTTTCGGGGCAATCTTTTTTATCTGATAAAAAAGTTGCTTCATGATAGAGTAAATCAATATCTTTAATAATTGGCACAATAGATTCCTCATATCCTGTATCAGAACAATAAGCATAGGAACGAGGATGTGCGGGCGGTTTCGTTAAACGGCTATTTGCAATTATTTTACCATCGGAAGTTAGAAAATTGGCTCCTTCTTTTATTTCTTTAAGTTCTTTGATTGGAATATGATAAAAATCTATCATTTCTTTCACAAGATGTAACGGTTTTTCTGTTTCACGAAAAAGAAATCCGCACGTAGAAATTCGATGATTCAATGGAATTGTTGAAACAGTGGTATTCTTATCTTGAAAAATAACCAAGTGGATATCAGGGTTTATTTCATGAAAATTTATTTTGAAAGAAATATCAGTACAAAAATAATTAATTTGAGGCATCAATAATTTTTTCAAATCTTTGTGTGCAAAAATATTCAAATCTTTTTTTCGTGCGAGCAAACTAAAAGTGGAAATAAGCCCGATTAATCCAAAGCAGTGGTCTCCATGTAGGTGTGAAATAAAAATATTATTTATTTTAGCAAAACTGATTTTGTTTTTTCGCAACTGCATTTGAGTTCCTTCACCGCAATCAACCAAATAGATTTGTTCATTGACATTTACTATTTGAGCGGATGGATAACGGTTAGCTGTTGGTAAGGCTGAATTGCTGCCAAGGATTGTTATTGAAAATTGCATATTTTTAGTTGTCAGTCATCACTACTGAATTTTAGTTGTCAATTAACCATAAGTTCTATCAATAATAAAAGGTGCTATTTCACTTATTCCGAGCACTTTGGATGCTGCTCCTAATTGAATTGCTTCTTTTGGCATTCCGAATACGATCGATGATTGTTGATCTTGCGCAATTGTGAATGCACCCGTTTCTTTAAGTTCTAAAAGCCCTTTGGCACCGTCTGCACCCATTCCTGTTAAAAGAATACCTGTTGCGTTCTTTCCTGCATATCTTGCTGCCGACCGAAAAAGAACGTCAACAGAGGGACGATGCCTATTTACTAAGGGTCCCTCTTTCAGTTCGACAACATATTCTTTACAAATTCTTTTTAGTATTAGATGTTTGTCGCCGGGTGCAATTAGAACTCTGCCCTGATATATCCTGTCGTTGTTTTCGGCTTCTTTAACTTCCATTTGAGATGTTTTGTTCAATCCGTCAGCAAAAGATTTAGTAAAACCGGCCGGCATGTGTTGCACGATTGCCATTCCGGGTGTTCGTGCGGGGAGTTGTTTTAATAAAAATCTAATTGCTTCGGTACCTCCCGTGGATGCCCCAAGAACAATAATTTTTTCAGTATCAACAATATGCGTCTTCAGGCTTCCCCGCTCTAATATAACATCTGCCGACAACTTCGGTGTTACAACAAAATCAGAAGGCATGGAAATCCGCGGTTGAGGAGTAGGAGATGTCTTTATTCGCTTTAATTTTACCTGTGCTGCCGCTTTTACAGCATCACAAAGCATAATTTTTGCTTCATTAAAAAACTGCGTGGCGTTCATGGCTGGTTTTGCAATTATTTCTGATGCTCCGTATTGTAATGCTTTCATGGCAGTTTCTGTGCCTTTTGCAGTGAGTGATGATATAACTACAACAGGAATAGGATTTTGGGACATAATTTTTTTCAAAAATGTGAGTCCATCCATCCTCGGCATTTCAATATCCAAAGTGATTACGTCAGGTACTTCTAACTGAATTTTTTTTACAGCTATTAACGGGTCTGCCGCCGTTCCGATAACTTCTATTTGAGGATCACTTTTTAGTATGACGCTTAAACTTTGCCGTACAACAGCCGAATCGTCAACTATTAAAACTTTAACTTTATTTTCAATATCCATAACTTTTTATCTATGTTGTTTTTTTCTTTTCTTTTAGTTTTGTGTAAAAACCCTATTTTTACATAAGTTTCGTTTAAATTTCAAAATGCAAAGATAACACATTTTTTTTTATGTCGCACTATTTTTTTCTTTTGAAAATAAATTTGTTGCTATCCTAATATTTTTTGAAAAAATTCTTCATTATTTTACATGCTTTATTCACAAGCACACAGATGACACAGATTTGACAGATATACACAGATTTTTTCACGAAAAAGCGTAAACGCTATTCGGTGGAGACACCTTACAAACCTACATTGCTTATCTCCATATCATTCAGAGCGACTGCAAGGGTCGCCATAAAGATGCCATGCATTATTTATACGCACACAGATGACACAGATTTGACAGATATACACAGATTTTTTCACGAATAAGCGTAAACGCTATTCGGTGGAGACACCTTACAAACCTACATTGTTTATCTCCATATCATTCAGAGCGACTGCAAGGGTCGCCCATAAAGATGCCGTAAAAAGAATTAAAAGGCGAGGAACATTTTTAAATATCGCTTATCTTTTGGATTTGCAAAAAAGTAGCCACCTTGATTTGGTCGGCTTTAGTTTGAGCTGGCAGGATTACGTTTTCGATTTGTTTATCGGCTTCCAACTCAATATTTTTTGCTGCATTTTCGCCTTCGTTACGCGTTTTGTCGGCAGCGGGTTGCGCGGCTCGTTTTGCAACCGCATTTGAGGCGTTACTCAAAATTTTATCTGCCGCTGCATTTGATTCGCTACGCACTTTTGCCGACTGTTCATAAGCGTTGGAACGAATTTGATTTGTTTCGTCTCCAATTGCCGACATAATGCCGTCCACCTGTTTTTGAATATCAGCAAGGGCATTCGTAACATCATCGCCCTGCGCATGAAGTTTTACCATGTCAATGTCGCTCGGCTCATTGTTCCGTTGCATTTTAACGGATAATGTGCTCTGGGCGCCAACAACGACCTCCACAGTGTTGTAACCCGGAAACGAAAATAACAACACGGCATCAGAATTAGGAACGATAATCTGAAACTCGCCCTTAATGTTAGTCAATACAGAGTTGGTCGTCACTTTTACCCTAACAGTTGCGCCAATCATTGGATTGTCACCGCAGGATACCGTACCTGAAACAGAAATGCCCTGAGCATAACACATTGTGGTACATAAAAATAGTGAAAAGCACAAAATAAAAAGACTTTTCAACACGTTACATTTTACTTTTGTCATAAAATTATACAATTTAAAAATTTTAAAAATATTTTAATTAATGATATATTTATTATTTATTTTAATTTATTATTTCCATCTCCACAACACAATTTTTCTTATAAAACGCAATGCCATATTTATATATTCTTTTGTATCCTTCTTTTTTCAAATTGTGGATATAAACTTTGTCATCAATCTGTTTCAGACCAATAAGGGCTTCTTTTGTTAATAATTCGTTAATTTTTGAGATCAAATGCGCTGGTTTGGTGGTGGAACACTCATTTTCAACAGACGAACACTCAGGTTCGTCCTTACAATGTTTAAATTCTGCCACAACAGCATATTCTTCTTTGTCATTTGGTTTTATCAAACAATCAGACCGTCCTTTGCCACTTTCGGGGTTTGAATAAACAACGTAATCGACTGAAACTGCGAGCAATATCCCAAAAATAAACATATGGTAACTGTTTTCCTCTTTAAAATCGTGACAACTTGGGTTGTTAAGGAGTTCTTTGTTGAGGGTTTCGCTTACGCCCTCTTTGTCGCCGTTGAGCAGGCAGGTTACAAATTGTTGAATTACTTTTGGCGTTTGGTTTTGTTGAGTGTCAAACCAATATTCAATACAATCGGCAAGTACGTTTTTCACTTCAAGGTTTACCAATTCAGCATAAAATCTTTTTTCAGTAGCACCTGCACATGGTTTAATATATCCTGCATTTAAAAGCATTGACCAAAAAATATTATCATTCTTGTAGGAAATAGGATATTTTATATGTTCTACATACTTCATTTTTATCGGTTTATCGGTCAAAAGTGCTGCTATATCGTCTTTCAAGGCAGGAGAGCCTTTAAAGAAAATATCTGCCAAAATATCCATACTGCCCGTACTTGCCCAAAAATCGTTATACTCGTTTTCTTTCAAAAAACCAACAATACTCCAAGGGTTATAAATAGCCTGTCCGCCAAATCTGTAGCCGTTATACGATTTTTCTACTTTCTCAAAATGGTCGCCTAATCCATACATCTGACAGGCATCTTTAACTTCGTTTTCAGTGAAACCAAAAGATGTAGCAAAAAAATCACTCATTATTCCGCATACCATTGGATTGTTAAAACAACTTATCAAACTCTCTTTTGATATTCTTTGAACGCCGGTCAATACGCCAAATTCGAGGTTTTTATTAGTTTTGAAAACGTTACTCATAAAACCGCGCATAAAATCTACCATATCAGCGTAATAACCTCTCATATATGCGCTGTCAATAGGTCGGTCGTATTCGTCTAACAAGACTATTACTCGTTTTTTGTGGTGGATTTGTAAGCACAATGTTAAAAATTTTAACGATGATCTTAGTTCTACGACAGTTGATTTTCCTAAATAAATGGAGTTAAACTTGGCTTTTTGCCGTTCACTTAACTTATCACTTTTGTATAAGTATTCTTTTTCCTGAAAAATTTCAGAAACCAAATCCCTTAAATTCTCAATAGCATCTTTGAAGTTATTTTCTTCAACATCTTTGAGCGTAAGTGAGACAACCGGATACTTGTTCAGATGCTTTTCAACAATATCTTTGTGTTCCATTATTTTAAGCCCTTCAAACAACGACTTGCTATCTCTGTTCACATCAAAAAATTGCGCCAACATATCCATATTAAGTGTTTTCCCAAACCTGCGCGGTCGGGTTATTAGGGTAACCGTGCCTTTGTTTTCAAGTAATTCTTTGATAAACAACGTTTTATCAATGTAAAAATAATTGCCTTCGATAATTTTTTCAAAGGATTCTTCGCCTGTTAAAATTGGTTTTTTCATCTCTTTTTTGTTTTTAATAATACAAAGATAACATAAATTTTTCAATTTATTATATACAAAACGATTAAACTTTGAAAAAAATTTTTTTAGCCTGTATTATTCATAAGATCTATTCATTTATTTATCTTCCAAAAGTTTCAATTCCACGCAAAAGGTTGCGCCAATTCCCTCTGTGGATTCGAACCATATTTTTCCTCCTGCGCTTTCAACAATCCTACGTGAAATGGCAAGACCTAAGCCCATTCCGCCTGATTTGGTAGTAAAATTCGGAACAAAAAGGTTATTTTTTACTTCCTCTGAAATACCTTTGCCGTTGTCTGATATTGTCACTTTTACATGCTGTTCGGGAGTAAAATCTATTGTTACTTTAATTATTCCCTCTTTTTCGTTTGGGATAGCCTGTATTGCATTCTTAATCAAATTGTTAAATACTCCCGGAAGTTGTTCTCCATCGGCATTTACAAAGACATTATTTCCAACATTATTTTGGTATATAATAGGAATATTTGTTGTATTTTGAAACAATAACAGGCTGCTTTCCACTTTTTCGGTTAGGTTTACGATTTCAAGTTTAGCATTAGGCATTTGTGCGAAGTTCCCAAATTCAGAGGCTATTGATGATAAGTTGTCGATTTGTTCAATCAAAGTAGCGGTAACTCTTTTTAAAAATGCGTCAAAATTAAGTGGGTTGTCTTTCCATGCTCTTTGAAGGTGCTGAATGCTTAATTTCATTGGCGTGAGGGGATTTTTAATTTCGTGAGCAATTTGTTTCGCCATTTCACGCCACGCTAATTCCCGTTCCGAACGAGCAAGTTTTTCCGCACTAACCGACAATGCATCTACCATTCGGTTGTATTCTGATACCAATTCGCCGATTTCATCTTTTCGTTTGTAATCAATTTTTTCGTTATGTCTGTCGAATTTCAACTGCGACAACTTCGACTGCAACATCAATAGCGGTTTTGTTATTTGATGCGACAAAAAGACTGCAATTGTTATTACTAAAAGTGAAAAAATCAGATAAAAATTGATAATTGTAACAATAACTGAAGATATTTCGTTTTTGAGCTCGTCGTTTCCAACAAAATAAGGCAGATTGACAAAACCAATCAATAAATTGTTGTCACTCAAAAGAGGAACATAAAAAGAGGTATATTTAAGGTTTCCAATTTGTTCTTCTTCAAAAAACCGAGCCGCTTCCGTATAAACTAATGAAAAATATGCTTTTGAGTTCATTTGTGTACCCATAAGACCGTTCCTAAAAAGTTCTTGTCTCGATGTTCCTATCAATTTTCCTTCAATACCGTAAATATTTATATCACAATGAAATAGACTCGAAATCATTTGTAATTGATAATTTAAATAGTCAACGGGAATATTAGTTTCGGGCTGTTCAAAACCTATTTTGTATTCCAATTCCAATAAAAGCGACTGAATTTTATTTTCTAAAAGTTCATAATGTTTATGTTCAAATTGTTTGACAGAATAGTAAATAGACCTAATTGCAACAATTATCAACATTAACATCAAAAGTGCCACAAATCCTGTTTGCATCTGTTTTTGAATGGAAATATTGAATTTTAAGTTATTGAATTTTAATTTCGAAAAAATAATAAATAGAATGCTGAATAGGAAGAAAAAAATAAAAAATATAGAAAATGCCATGAACACTTCTTCGAAACTCAAATCGGTTTTAGTCATGACAATAATTGTTCTCGCATCGGGCTGAAATAGTAGATGTGAATATATATCTTCTTTTTGAAAAATTTTTCCGTGCAAAACAGGATGAAACGATTTAGCACTATTTTTATAGATATAACTTCCCGAACTTTTGACCAAAATTCCGTTTACATATTTAGCATAAGAATAGTTATCAAAAATTCTCATTCTTGCTTGTTCTTTATTGCTAATCAGCAATTCAGGGTATCCCATTCCTTCGGAATAAGGTTTTGATTGAAGTTCAATGAATAAAGATATTTCGTTTTGGTTATCGTCAAAAAAAGGAAAAACACCGAGAAATGAAACTTTTCCGTGTCGCTTGTCCAAATAATGAAAATGATTTGAACCATCTATTAAATAACCATATTCGGCGATTAGTTCTTGAAAAAACAGGTAACAATTTCTCTCTTCACCTGTATCTTCGATATAAAGGTTGCCGTTCTTAATGCAAGGAATAACTTGTAATTCATATCGTCCCCAATATCCGTAAAAAAAATATTTTTGTAAATGATTTTTAATGACTTCTGGGTTTAAGTCAGATTGGGTCATTAAGCGGAACAATGCGGCATCGTGAATTAATTGTTTTTCTATTTCAATAAGATACATCTCGCCTATCGGGTCTTCGTTATTAACTAATTGATAGCTAAGGTTTTCAATGAGTAGTTCTCGTCGAGTTTCTTCTTGTCTGATGTTCAAATCCAATAAAATTATTCCTGCATAAATGGCAAAAATTACCGATATCCACAAAAATTTTCTGTATGAAAATTGTTTTTCAGATTTACGGTCAGAATAAACAAGATATAGTCCCAAAACAATGAAAAAAAGGAACGACCAATCACTATCGCTTACTCCTATCCCACTATAATAGAGTAAAAAAGGTATTGTTGTTATTAATAACCAAAAAATGATATGTTTTGTAGCCAATTCTTTCAAAAAAGCATCGATAATGCCCCTGTAATATAGTAAAAACGAAAACAATAACAGCGCTGATATCAATATTTTAGACATCGAAACCCATTCGATATTGATGATTCTTGTTAATATCAAATCATTGCCTGAATGCAGCGCTAAATAATAGAAAAGCCGATTTATCAAAACAAGAAAAAACAGGGCTGACAACAAAAATATTACAAACAAAATAATAGTTCGTAATTTGTAACCTTTTTGTGTTTTAAATAGTTTCGGCAAACAAAAAAACCTGTAGAACCAAAATGTTATTATAAACAACCAGGCAGACAAAAGCAGAAAAAATCCCAAAGAAGGCAAAAAATCAGACATGGCAAAATTGAACGGCGAAAATATTTCAGCGCCATTCAAAAAAGTTAAACCTGCCTTCCAAAATGTTAGATAATAAATTAATGAGAAAAAAATAATTGCGACAAATAGGACAATATTTACCTCTTTTGCTTCTGAAAAAAAGTGTAATAACCTGAAAAAGAAAATCAAAATTGAAATGAAAGCCGCCAAAAATAGCCAACTGCTTATAACATAACCTTTTGAAAAATTTTTGGCACTAATTCCGGGCAAAATATAAAAGAGAGGTTCACAATTTTCATCTAATATTGGAAAAGAATTTTCTACTTTATTTCTTAAAATTTTAGCATCATTTTCGAGGGGAAAATTTGCCGAAAAAACATCCTGAAGTAGATTGTTTTGATATGGATATTCATGCTTAAGCAGGTACAGTGCAACAATTGTATTAGTTTCGTTCTGCCTGTGTTGTGCTAAATACCACCCATTTTCCAAAAAAACAAGCTTCTGAAAAAAATAATTTGGTGTTAAACCATCCAAAGGTAGAAAATGATTTGTCCAACCCACCAACTCAACTTCCTGAAAAACAAGAATATCAATATTGTCTCTTTTTAAACTGTCTAAAAAAAACCATAACTCTTCGTGTGATTCAATCGAGTCAAAATTTATTTGAGAAAGTAAATTTATCATATTATTTTGGAGGGTCAAAACAGTTTTTTCGATTTTGGAAGTAGGATATGGTGTAATTGGATGTTCGGGCGATAAAATCCTGACCGTAAGTCCTGATAAAAACAGCAAAATCGCTATTAATATGTAGATTAATAATGTTTTATATGTTTTTTTCATTAATAATTGTGATAGATATTTTATGCAAATGTATTAAAAAAAATTATATATTTAAAAAAAAGATGTACTTTTGCGGTTTCAAAACAGAATAAAATATGAGTGGATTTTTTGGCTGTGTGTCGCGACATTCGTGCGTTAACGAGGTTTTTTATGGTACCGACTATCATTCTCATCTTGGAACCAAAAAAGCAGGAATGGCTTTTTATAACGGCAAAAATTTTGTAAGAGTAATTCATAACATCGAAAGCGCATATTTCAGAAATAAATTTGAATCAGAGTTGGAAAAATTTGGGAATTCCAACTTGGGCATTGGTATTATTAGCGACACGGAATCGCAACCCATAACCCTTACATCTCATTTAGGATGTTTCTCGGTAGTTACAGTGGGTAGAATTGATAATCTTTCTGATATTGTTTCGCAATTAATGAAAGAAAGAACTCATTTTGCTGAAATGTCTGCCTCAGAAATTAATCCAACTGAGGTCGTTGCTATTTTAATCAACAAAAGCAACAGTTTTCAAGAAGGCATTGAAAATGTTATAAAGACTATCAAAGGGTCTTGTTCGTTTCTGATAATGACTGAAAATTGTATATATGCCGTTCGGGACAAATTCGGCAGAACACCCGTTATTATTGGGCAAAACCAGTACGGATACGTTTTGGCAACGGAGAGTTCTTCTTTTAGTAATCTTGGATTTTCTTTTGTTAGGGATCTTGGTGCCTGTGAGGCAGTTAAGGTTACCAAAAAAGATATTACAACAATTCTTTCTCCTGAAAACCGTCTGCAAATATGTTCTTTTCTTTGGGTTTATTATGGTTATCCATCAGCCGAATATGAAGGTATTAATGTTGAAGATGCTCGCTATCGCTGTGGTGCGGCATTAGCCGAAAGAGATACTTTTGAAGCCGATTACGTTGCCGGAATCCCCGATTCTGGAGTTGGACATGCCATCGGATATTCTAATGCAAAAAAAATCTTATACAAGCGCCCTTTTGTCAAATATACAGCAACATGGCCCCGAAGTTTTATGCCGCAAAATCAAAATATGCGTGATTTAGTTTCTAAAATGAAACTACTTCCAAATGAAACTTTTACAAAAGAATCGAAAATTGTTTTTTTAGACGACTCAATTGTGCGAGGAACACAACTTAAAGATAACGTTGCTAAATTACGCGAAGCGGGCGTGAAAGAGATGCATTTTCGAATCGCATGCCCTCCGTTATTGTTTCCCTGTAGATTTCTCAATTTTTCTACATCACGTTCTACATTTGACCTTTTTGCAAGAAGAATTATCCGCAATTTAGAACGTGTTTCTGAATTATCTGATGACAAATTAATGTTATACGCAAACCCAAATAGCGACCAATACCAAAAAATGGTCAAAGAAATGTGCCGTTTTCTGAAACTTGATTCTCTACTTTTTCAACGATTAGAAGATTTAGTGAAAGCAATTGGACTCCCCAAAGAGAAACTTTGTACACACTGCTGGGACAATTCGAGTTATATGGAATAATGTTGGGTTTGATGCGGTAGTGTATGACGCATTCCGTTAAGCGATGCATTGAGCTTGTCGAAAAAGAATGCATCGCTTGGTAGAAAAATAGTATAACAAGTAACCTGCATTCTTTAAGAATGCATCCCTTTTCAGGTTAATGGTAATTTGGTCGCATTCCTAACGGAATGCTAACCCCACGACCTCCATACATCCCACACAGCAGCACTCGGTACGAGTGCAACGTAGATAACCCCGAATAAGCGTAAGCGCAATTCGGGGTGTCTCCGTGGAAGAAACTTTTTTCCACAAAAGGAACATAAAAAAATTTGTGAAAATTATTAAAAAAATTTTTTTTTATTTTTTTTTAATAAAAGCTTGTTTTGATAAAAAAAAATTTTTTATCTTTGCATAATTTTTCAAAAACCATTTTCCAAAAAATGGTCGAGATAAATAATTTATATTAAATAACTTATATTGTTTAACAAAAAATTTTATTGTAATTTTTATGAGAAAATTCTCTTTCTTGCTGACGCTATTTTTAGCAATGTCAGTTATCGGAGTTTATGCACAACCTAGTAAAGGTGGCATTCCTCCAAGTTTTTCACAAACTTATCAGTTTGATGAAAGTAGAGCATTTACCGTTCCAGAGCCCAATGTAGCGGCTCTACAAGCGGAAGATGCATTAAGAACGAATCCTGCTCCTCGTTTAGCGGTAGCGCTGCCCGTTGATTTGTCACCATGCAACTCGGGCGAATGGATTACTCTCGACAGCGGTGAAACAGTATGGCAACTTGCCATTGAATCACCCGGCGCAAAGGCTTTGTTGTTAACATACAGTAGTTTCAACCTTCCAAAAGGGTCGAAACTATTTATTTACAACAGAGAAAGAACTCAAGTACTCGGTGCTTATACCGAAGAAAACAATCCTAAATTTGGACCCGAGTTCTCTACAGAAATGGTGAACGGTGACTTTATTATTTTAGAGTACGTCCCACCAATAGTTGCAAGTAACTTGCAAAAAATTGACCAAAGAAGTGGTGCTATTGAAGTGAGAAAAGCGCCAAGACCAGATTATCCCGACATCCAAATTGAGAGTGTAGGGTATATCTATAATGACCTTTCTCCGATGACTGAAATGTTTAACCTTTCTAGAACACCTTCCGATTTAGGAACATCTGGAAGTTGTCAGGTTAATGTGAACTGTGCCAATGGAGCACAGTGGCAAAACGAGAAAAAAGGCGTTGCAGCTACACTCCAAAGAATTGGTAATGCCTGGTATATCTGTACAGGATCCTTGATCAACAATTTAAGAGAAGACCTTACTCCTTATTTCTTAATGGCATGGCACTGCTCGGAAGATGAAGGCGTTAGACCTACAGCGGCACAGTATAATCAGTGGCAATTTTATTTCCACTGGGAAAGAACTGGTTGTGCTAACACTACTCCGTTAGAAACATACCAAACAATTACAGGATGCCAATGGGTAGCAGAAAGCTCAATTTATGGAGGATCAGACGGACTATTATTAAAATTTAACACCGCAGTGCCCCCTGGATATGACCTTTTCTACAACGGTTGGGAAGCAACAAGCGTTGCTACAGGCTCGATAACCACTACTACTGTTGGTATACATCACCCATCTGGAGATATTAAGAAAGTGAGTTTGGCATCTGGAAATACTACATCGGCTACATGGTCTGGTGGTGCTTCTAATGGACACTGGTCAAATAGTTTTAATCCTACTGCAACCGAAGGAGGTTCATCAGGATCGCCACTATTTAATCAGGATAAACGTATTATTGGAACTTTGACAGGTGGGAATTCATCATGTTCATACGCACAAGGTGTTAACCAATATGGAAAAATGGGCTATCACTTGGATAAATTTACTGCTGAGCCCGTTATGCAACCTTTCCTTGATCCTGATGGTACGGGAGTAAGAGTTTGCGACGGTAGATACACAGGTACAAACCCTATTGTAAACTTCACAGCAACTACTCAAAATCCCTATGCAATGCAGCCCGTACAGTTCTATAGCCAATCGTTTTATGCAACTGATTTTCTTTGGACATTCCCCGGCGGAACTCCTTCAACTTCAACTGAAGAAAATCCTATTGTTACCTATGCAGTACCTGGCGGACCGCACGACGTTACTCTTGCTATTAATGGCGGAACATTAATTAAACATGAACCTGGATACATTAATTGCACCGAAAAATTGAACGAAGAGTTGCTCGAAATCGGTACAGGAACAGGCACAGCTAATCCCCCCATCGGTTGGGCTAATAACAATGCACGTACGCATACAGCAACTTTATATACGGCAGCGCAATTAGGAGGTGAAGCGTGCGAATTTCACTCTATTGCTTGGAGAACCAATACCGCACGTACAACATCGCGTACAATTCGCGTTTGGATGGAGCATACCACAGATACTGATGTTACAGGCGTAGCCGCTTGGCAAATAAACGACCCCCCAAATGGTACCGCTACATTAGTTGCTGAATATACAGGTCAATCAAATGTGGCTGGTTGGAATACTTGGACATTTAATAGGAATGGAAATAAATTCGATTTTAACGGTACTGACAATGTTATTATTTACGTAGAAGCATTTGGTAGTGGTAATTCAAATACTTCAACAGCTACGCGTTATACAACTTCTGGTACCAATACTAATAGGACTTGGACAAGCAATAATACTAGTCAACCAACAGGAACAGCAACTACAAATAATCAAAAGCCAAATATTCAATTATTGAAAAAGTCGGCTTCAACTATTCCCGTTGCTAATTTTGGTGGACCAATTAGAGTTTTTCCAGAAATGGAAGAAAACTTTGACGAAGTTGACGAGGATACTTTCCCACCCGTTGGTTGGACAAAAGCAGACGTGAGTGGTACAGTCAATCATTGGGAATGGGATTCACCCGGATTTGAAGGTAGCCCTGGTTGCGCTTTCAGAGGATATACCGCATCAGGTACACAAAATTCTTGGTTAATTACTGATGCAATTGTAATTTCTGCAACGGGTTATATGCTTGAGTTTCAATCTTTAATTGGTTATCTAAGCTATTACGGAAGCGGACGTTCAAGAGTACATGTTTCTACTACCGATAATCAAGTCTCTAGTTTTGTTTTGCTTAAAGAATTCTTAGCAGCAGAGCTTACTGAAGAATGGACAAAATGGTCTTTTTCATTAGACGCTTATGCAGGACAAACTATTTATATTGGTTTCCAATATACGGGAACAGATACACATGACTGGTGGATAGATGATGTAGTTGTAGGTTTGGCGGATCCACTCGGAACATTGCAAATTTATAGAGACCAAACATTAGTACTTGAAGATTTATCAACAGGTCCTCCAGTAGTTTGGGATTGGCAGTTACCCGGTAGTAACACACCAACTATACAATCATTTGGTGATGCACCCGAAACAACTTATGCTTATTCTGGAATTTATGATATAGGTTTAACTGTTACAAACTTAAAAGGTTCGGACACTAAATATGTACCTGAACGACTTATTGTTAGAGACAGAGCACCTAAAATAAATTTTGGCTCTAAAGGTGGATACGATGCTATGGGAGATAATATTTATGATTTCCATACTTTTATTACACCCGGTACATCAGTAAGATACATAGACAAAACAGAATGGCTGCCCGATACTTATAATTGGACTTTTGACGGTGGTAGACCTAACCTTTCAACATTAAAAGACCCAATTATTTTATATAATAATGAGGGTGATTATTCTACGTCATTAACAGTAAAAAATAGTGCAGGAGGTGCTACCTTAGAAAAAGAAGATTTGATATTGGTAGGATACGGACCAGAAAATATTACTAACTGGGACTTCCCAGGTACATCAGGAGGTTTTTATACTTTTGGTACAAATCTGTATGTTTTTGGTTCTAATAATCCTAATTCGTCAAACAACGGTTGGACACAAATAGCAGAAAGATTTGACGGTCCAGTTGCAACAGCGCAAATAGACAACATTCTGACATTGATTGGATATAAAGGTACTGGTTCAAGAGACTACACCTTAGCAATTCTTTTGCCTGGTCCAAACGGTCCTGACGGTACAGAACTCTACTCACAGACTTTTAATATTGATGCGTTGCCTGATATTCCATCGGGAGGACTTTATTATGATTTTCCCATTAATCCTCCTGTAATAATTCCCGAAGGACAAGAATTTTGGGTTAGAATATCAGGCTTTGTTGCTCATGCTAATGCTACGCGTCTAGTTTTTGCAGGTTCAATGGGTGATCCAGTTGAAAGTGGTGAAGTCTCTACTTGTTGGGTATATCAGTTTATATCAAATTCATCGAGTGTTTGGACTGCTCTTTCAGATATATTCGTTGGAGAACCTGAATCTTCTATCGCTTGGTGGCCAGAATTAAAATATATTCAATTAGATGTTGATCCATTACTTACACTACCCGCAGAAGCTGGTACTAAAATTGTTCCCGTTGTATCAAATGGAACATACTCAGTGGCAACAACAGAAACATGGTTTACTGTTGCAGTTGATCCTCTTGGCGTTGAAGTAGTTTATGATCCCAATGTAGGTACGCCACGTCAAGGAACATTTACAGTTACAGGAGCAGGTGGTGTTACACGAATTGTTGATGTGCTTCAAGCATTCGAACCTTTGGCTTTAACAATTACTCCCGATACTCAAACCATTCCATTCGGTGCAGCTACTGTTTCATTTAATATTCTTTCAAATATTCAATGGACAGTAACGAACGAAGATCTTTGGGTTGATATTAATAATCCATCAGGCATGGACAATACTACCTTTACTTTTGATGTTACTGAGAATTTGTCGTTAGAGAATAGGACCGCAGAACTTACTATTTACGGCGGTGAACTTACACAAACATTCACGCTGATTCAGGAAGGTAAAGGTCTCTATTTAGAAATTGACCCAACAGGTACTATCAATGTAGATAAAATGAATGGTAACAGATTTATTGCTGTTTCAACAAATTCAAGTTGGTATGCTGTTGCAGATGTTTCGTGGATTAGTTTCACCGAACAATATGGTGAAGGAGACGGCACTATTTACTTTAATTTCAATGCCAATCCAACTAATGTTGCTCGTACAGCAATTATTACTGTTACAGCAGCAGCATTAACAGAAACTCTAATAGTTGTTCAAGCAGCAGGAACATCTACATTTATCATTGATCCTAATACTTTGCAATTATCTGCTACTGCAAGTACGGCAACTGTTCAAATTACTTCGCCACTTGCTTGGAATTCAAATATTCCTAATGATGGTACTTGGTATTCGCTTTCATCTGTTAGTGGCACTGGAAATGAAACAATTACTATCACTTATAGCGCAAATACTACCAATATAGCAAGAACATCAGAGATTTTATTTAATGATGGTATTGTTTATAGGTCATTGCAATTAAATCAACCTGGTAGTGCAGAAATTACACTGTTGCCCGTTACCCATGGTTCTGTTGCTGTATTTGATGGCGCAACTCCTGTTCCTACAGGCACTTATGTAGACTTAGGAACTATAATTACAGTTGTTGCAACACCTGACCCAGGTTATGCATTAGAGTCTTTGTTAATAAATGGTTTACCCTACGCTAACAATGCAACTTATTTTGTAACAGGAACAACCACAGTTGGAGCAGATTTCGAAGCAGGAACTTTCACTTTAACCTTCGATCCTACTCCCGGAACAGTAGATATTACTTCAAAAGAAGTAACTTTTGATGATGTAATAGGTGAGCTTCCCGTACCTGAAAGAACAGATTATGATTTTGCAGGATGGTTTATCGGTTCTACCGAAATCTTTGCAACAACCGTTTGGAGTTATACAACCGACCAAACAGCCGATGCAGCCTGGACATTAAACCAATTTGAGGTAACCTACGCTACTCCAACAAATGGTACATTAACTGTAATGGATGGCTCAACACCCGTCCCAAGTGGAACTTTTGTAGATTTGGGAACTGTTTTGACTATCACGGCAGTACCTGATGCTAATTATCATATTTCATATTTAGCAGTAAATACCGTTCCAATAAGTAGCGGAGATACTTGGACTGTTGTAGCAACAACCGATATAGCTTGTACTTTTACTATGGATGGTCAATTTGGACTTACACTTTTATCAGTTCCAACGGGAATTGGAATTCTAACGGGTGCTGGCGACTATTTCGAATTTGACATCGTACCTATCGATGCTGTTCCTATCAATGCAAATTGGGAATTTGACGAGTGGTTAGATGGTCAAACAGTTATTTCAACCGTACCATCGTTCAATTTCGTAATGCCTGATGAAGCAAAAACGCTTACTGCAACCTTCTTAGGCGTTGAAATGTTAATTGAAGCAACCGCAAATCCAACAGAAGGCGGAACCGTAACAGGAGATGGCTTGTATAGATACAATACAACTGCCACCTTAATTGCTACTCCCGAAGAGCATTTCACTTTTGAAAATTGGACAGAAGGCGGTGTAGTTGTTGCGGGTGCAGGTGCTACTTATAGTTTCACCGTTGAAACACCACGCGAATTAGTTGCTAATTTTGTTGAAGACGATAAATTTGCCCTTACAATTGCAGCCGATCCAGTAGCAGGCGGAACACCATCAGGTGCTGGAAATTACTATGCAGGCGAAGAAGTTTCACTTAACACAACTGTAAATACTAATTATAACTTTACAGGCTGGTTTGACGGAACAACATTACTTTCTGCTACACAAGCTTATGATTATACAATGCCGGCATCGGATAAAATAATTATGGCTCGTTATGCGCTCGACCAATATGAAGTAATTTACGAGACACCTGCAAATGGAACGCTTACAGTTACCGAAGGTACAACACCTGTTCCAAGTGGAACATTTGTTGATTACGGCACTGTATTGACAATCACTGCAATTCCTGCGGTTAATTATCATTTTGGAACATTAACCGTTAACGGTACTCCATTTACAAGTGGAAGTACTCATACTGTTGATGCAACCACAACAATTGTTTGCACTTTTGTTGAAGATGATAAATATGTCCTAACACTCGTTGCTGATCCAACCGCTGGTGGAACACCATCAGGTGCAGGAAGTTACTATGCAGGTGAAGAAGTTCCAATTAGTACTACCCTAAATGAAAATTATTCATTCACGGGATGGTACGATGGCGAAACAGTACTTGCTACAACTCCGTCGTATAGTTATACAATGCCCGCAGTTGCAAAAACTCTAACGGCTAAGTATGCACTCGTCCAATATCAAGTAACTTATAATACACCATCTGATGGTACTCTAACAGTTGTTGCAGGAACTACTCCTATCGCAAGTGGAACAGTTGTTGATTACGGTACAGTAATTACAATCACCGCTACTCCTGACGAGGATTTTGATATTGATATTTTAACTGTAAATGATGAGCCATTCGCAAGTGGTGATAATTATACAATTGTTTCTGAAACAGTTATCGAATGTTCATTTAAGTATGTCGGAATTAATAGTAAACAGTTTACTGGTTTCAATTTATATCCGAACCCTGCAAAAGATGTCGTAACTGTCGTTAGCACAACAAAAGACAATGCAAATATTGAAATATTCAACGGCATTGGCTCGCTTGTGCAAACTGTTGAAATGAACGATACTAAATTAGTAATTGACGTATCTTCATTCGCATCAGGAATTTATACGATTCGTTTAACAAACGAGAGAGGTAGTACAACTCTTAAGTTTGTAAAAGAATAAGTTAATTAGTTTGTTTTTTAAAAAGGGCTGCTCGTTTGGGCAGCCTTTTTTTTGTTTCAGAATTTAAACCTAATTTTCACCCATTTTTTTACTACAAAATTAGGTTCTTAAGTCGCCAAATTGCGACAATCGAGTTTGCAAAGAGTTAGGTGTTCTGAAAATTTTTACTTTTTTATAAAATATTTTATTTTATCTATTTTCGAAAATATATTTATTTTTCTGTATATCAGAAAATTACACATTTGTTGTAATAAAAAAATATTTCTTTTATTTAGAAAATAATAAAAAATATACAACAAAATATTCAATTTTACGTTATAACAAATAATTTTATCAAATAAAAATAATGTTTTTATGAAAAAAATATCTATTCTTTTATTTTTTATTTTATCGATATTAGCGACTAATGCGCAGATAGTTCAGCCTGTTAAATGGTCTTTTTCTATAAACAATGCGGGCGAAAATAAATTTGAAATCATTGCAGATGCCTCAATTGACGCTGGTTGGCATCTTTATTCAATTAATCTACCCGAAGATGGTCCCGTTCCTACATCTCTTGTAATTGAAGAATCAACAGATTATAAGTTAGTTGGGGGAATAATAGAAACTCCTACACCTATTGTTGGGTATGACGAAACCTTTGAGATAGAACTCGGTTATTTCAAGAATAATGCTAAACTGACTCAATTGTTGGAAATAACGGGGGATGTAAGCAGTATTAAAGGTTATGTAAAATTTATGGCATGCGATGAATCTCAATGTTTGCCGCCACAAGACGTTGAATTTGAGTTAGATATACCACAAACGATTATCAAACAAGCCGGAGCAGCATCAAGAATTTGGAGTGTTTTTTGGCTATCGTTTCTTGGCGGGTTGGCTTCGTTACTACTCCCATGCGTATATCCTATGATACCAATTACAGTCAGTTTTTTTATCAGAAATGCCGATAATAAAGTTAAAGCAATTCGAGACGGTTTCTTTTACGGATTAACAATTATTTTTTCGTATGTCGTTCTGGGATTGGCTATTTCAGTGATTTTTGGTCCGCAGGCATTAAGTTCGTTGGCAGCAAGTCCTGCATTTAACATATTCTTTTTCTTATTGTTATTAGTTTTTGCGGCATCATTCTTTGGTGCTTTCGAGTTGACACTTCCTTCAAAGTGGTCGAACTCCTTAGATAGCAAAGTAGATAAAACAAGCGGTTTAGTTAGCGTAATTTTTATGGGACTTACTTTTGTGATAGTCTCTTTTTCGTGTACGGGTCCCGTTGTGGGAACATTGTTGGTTGAAGCGGCAACCGAAGGAAACCTGTTATCTCCCGCTATTGGAATGCTTGGTTTTAGTTTGGCATTGGCAATACCTTTTTCATTATTTGCGATTTTTCCGACTGCAATGAAATCTTTACCTAAATCTGGTGGTTGGATGAACTCCGTGAAAGTAGTGCTCGGATTTATTGTCGTGGCATTTTCACTAAAATATCTATCGAGTGCCGACGCAGCCGCAGGATGGCGAATTTTAGACAGAGAAGTATTTCTCGCTATTTGGATAGCACTCTTCTCCCTTCTCGGATTATATTTATTAGGAAAAATAAAATTTGCACACGACAGCGACCTCAAACATATTGGAATTTTCCGCTTATTCCTTATTATATGTACTTTTTCATTCGTATTATATTTAATACCCGGTTTATGGGGTGCGCCATTAAAAGCAGTGAGCACATTTCTTCCACCGATAACAACCCAAGATTTTGATATGTCAAGAGGAGTCGCAGTTACTAATTCACCAACTGAAATATCTTTTTCCGAAAATGAAAAAATTAAAGAAGGTCCCTACGGATTAATTAAATATATCGATTATGAACATGGATTAGAAGTAGCAAAAGCAGAAAATAAGCCAATTTTGCTCTATTTTACGGGGATTGTATGTACTAATTGCAAAAAAATGGAAACATCAGTTTGGTCGGATCCGAAAGTTACTGAACTACTTAAACAATTCATTATCATTGCATTATATACAGATGACCGAAAAACATTACCCGACAATGAACAATATATTTCGAAACAAACTGATAAAAAAGTAAAAACAGTAGGCGCAAAATGGATGGATTTACAAATAGAACGCTATCAAAATAACACACAACCATTTTATGTGATTTTAGATCATGAAGAAAATAATTTGACCGCACCAATGGCTTATGAACCTAATAGTCAAATATATATCGAATGGTTAGAATCTGGAATAAATAAGTTTTCGGATGGATTTTCAGAAAATAATCTAATAATTAATGAAATTTTTGTAGAAGAAATATAACCTTTTAATAAAACATTCGTAAAAGCCAAAAAATAAGATAATTTATCAAATAAGTATAACATATTGACAAAAATAAATAATTGAATAACATATAATTATAGTCATGAAGCAAAAGTTTATTTTACTTTTAATATTTTTAGTAGCGTTTATAACCTCAAACGCTCAAATAGATTTTGGTAATCTTGAGGAAGAACAAGTTTACAAAAAAGAGAACAAATACAATGTATGGTCTGTAACAGTTGGTTTTGGACCTGTTGTTTATTACACAGATGTAGTTGACTACACCTTTTTACCCAACACTTGGGATGAGTGGAAATTTGGACCTTCAATAAATGTAGCACGCCAATTAGGGCGTACCTTCGCCATTGACCTCAACTATTTGATGGCAAATATGTATGGAAAAAAATACAACCGCTATTTTGATGGCGATTTTATGGAAGGAACCGTGAACGCTACAATGTACATTAATCAACTTTTTTATTTGGGACCTATGAAAGATAAGTGGAACTTTTATCTTAAAGTAGGGTTTGGAGCAACTTTTTTTCGCTCTCAAATGAAACAACAACAGACAGGGATTATTCATCAAGTAGATGACATTTTTACAGGTGCATCTGGTTATCCACATAATTATGCAGATTGGAGGGCGGATGATTATCTTGTTATGGGATATAGCCGAACAGAGCCTAACAAAAAAGAAAACAGACAAGTAGAAATTGTAGTCCCTATTGGCGTTGGAGTTAGATATCGACTTAATAAAAGTTTTGACTTAGGATTTGAAACAACTCTTAGAAATATGCGCGCCGACAATTTAGACATAGATATGACTGGCGCAGATAACGATTCTTATATGTATACGGCAATAACGCTGACATATAAGATAGGTAAAAAGGATAAACGACATTCATCTTGGACATATAAAGATTTCAATATAGATTACAGTAAAGAAAGACTTCGAGACCCATTGGCTCAAAGGCTTGATTCGCTTGCAAATGTATTGGATTTAATTGCTGCCAACGACTCAATCGTAAATGATACTACTGTTATTGTTACCTCAAGCCACATTAGGAAAGAGGCATTTTCAACTTCTGTTTTCTTTGATTTTGATAAGTCAACGATTACTTCTGCGTCGCATCGTTCAATAACCAATATAGCCCGCTATATGAATGATAATCCCAATGTTCAAGTTTTGATACAGGGTTATTGCGATGATAGAGGAAGTTATGAATATAACGAAAAACTGAGCCAAAGAAGGTGTGATGCCGTAAAAGATATATTAGTCAAAGACTATAAAATTGACCCTGCCCGTCTTAAAACCGACCCGCGAGGGAAACGGGAGCTATTGTCGGATACGAGGAGTCTTGCCCCACGAGGCGTACACTTAGTTAATCGTAGAGTGGATGTTATACCTTTAACCGATTAAATTTGTAAAAATGAAAAAGATAGTTTTTTTGTTTTTGTTAGTTTCCTTCGGTTTGTCGGCACAAACTCGCAAAACTGACGAAAGAGTTATAGAAGAAGAGTGGCGCTATGTTTACGGACGGAAGTTTAATACATGGGCAATTGCTGTGGGATACGGTGCATTTTGGATGATGGCTGACGTTACAGATTACAACATTATACCAAATAATATTAGATTTACGCCATCCGCACAACTGAGCTGGCAATTAAAACCATTTTTTGCTGTTGACCTTAAATACTTGTACGGAAATATGTATGGTAAATCCACATATCCTCTTTTTGATGACGATACTAACCCTTTTCTTGATAATGCTGGTAACCAACTTTTTACAGATATACAATTTAAAGGTGATTTGCATGATATTTCTTTAAATGCAAGTTTTTTTATTAACCAAATGACTTCTACACAAGGTCCTATTAGGGACCGATGGAACTTTTTTGTTAAAGTTGGTGCGGGTGCATCCTTATTTAGATGTAGATTGTCTTATGTGGATGCTTCAAAAAATCCAAGAAATCCGGGTTATCAGTTTGTGCAAGCGATGGATTTAAATGTTCCGGGCTCTGATTACCTCGTAAATGGTTACATTTTAACCGAACCTGAAATCAAAACTAAACGAAGAGCAGAGGTTGTAGTTCCCGCAACTGCCGGAGTTATGTACCGAATTAATAATTGGTTTGACATTAGTTTGGAAGCAAACATGCACTTAACCGCAAGCGACCATTTTGACACCATTCTAAAGGGTTCCTCCAACGACAATTATCCTTACGTGGGCGTTTATCTTCATTATATTTTCGGTAGAAAAGACAGACGTCATCTACGCTGGACATACCGAGGATATGGTTTTGATATATTAGGAAGACCTAAGAGAGACCCATTAATTAATGAAGTCGATATGTTCGAAAAAGATATTGCAAAATTTGTTGAAGGACAGGAGCCAAAAATTCGTGTGGTCGAAATTTCACATACAGAAACATCTGTCGAACAGCCCGTTTTCATTAGGACCATATTCTTCCCCAAAGGAGGAAATATTAAATTTAGTTCGGAAGATATAATTTTAATGGCAGAGACGGTAGTTCAAATGATGAAAACTCCCGTTGCTACTTTGCACTTATATAGTTATGTTGATGGTACCGATTCGGGCAACCATACCGAACTATCTGATAAACAGTGCGAAAAAATAATAGATTTTTTGGTTAACGAACTTGCGGCAGACAGGTCAAAAATAGAGACTCATTCTCTGGGAAGTTCTCAATCTTTAGTAACTAGCCCAGATGCCAATCCCGAAATCAAAAATAAAGTGAATCGGCGTATTGATATGGTTTTAGTATTGTAGGTTAGGAACTCACTTGGCGGGGAGGCTGCTTGGCGCAGGGGCGGCATTTTCGCATTACAATTTCAATTCGCATTTCCGCCACCATTGCGCCAAGTATCTTGTAGAACGTGCTATTAGCGATGTTTTGGTTCAACAACGAAAACCTTTGGTTTTATGTGCTAGTGTTTTTTTTGCTGGTTCTTTTCGATTTAATCAAAACTTTTTCATATCAAACTATCATAAAACCTAAAAAATTGATGATAAAGAAATAATTTGTTACTTTTGCAATATTTTTCAAATGACGAATGTAAGATAATTTACCCAAAACATTAGTATAATTAATTTTAATTTATTTAATTTATGAGAAATCCAACAGAAACA
>Ga0099364_10001074_pt1 | contig 45767 bp, 38 predicted proteins | sample TergutTh196P3_FD_73070 | JGI IMG/M metagenome (GOLD analysis project Ga0099364, IMG submission 73070) | Microcerotermes parvus P3 segment gut microbial communities from Pointe-Noire, Republic of the Congo - Th196 P3 | ecosystem: Host-associated > Arthropoda: Insects > Digestive system > Gut ...
GGATGGGGAAATCCACATGTCCGGTGGGAGGAGGGGCGAGGAGGCAACCTGAAAATGGTATGCGGCTATTGAGACACGGAAAGAGAAATCTGGACACAGAGTTATGCCGAAACCGTCAATCACGCTGCCCCTTGCCTACTCGACCTTGACGATGAATTGAGCGATGCGCCGCAATATATCCGTGATTTTTTTGCGGCATTGCCGGCATCCCAGATCGAGCGTGTTGTTTCGACCGACGAGTCAGACACATTGGCGGAGCGGTACATTGCCGAGGGTGTCGTTGGTGCATCCAGTCTTGATGATTGCAAGCATATTGCGATTGCAACAATCCATCGTGCCGATGTGCTGGTTAGTTGGAATTTCAAGCACATTGTCAACATAAACCGCATTCGGGGATACAATAGCGTCAACATGAGGCTTGGCTATCCCATAATTGAAATCCGAACCCCAGAGGAGGTTATCCATGACTAAAATTGATTGGAGTAAATATCCGGTAATTCCTGGATTTGACTCTCTGAAATGGAAATGGGAAACGCAGAGGAAAATCTATGAGGAAACCAAAGGCATGACTTGGGAAGAACAGCGTGAGCGTCTTCACCAAGCGAGTGAGCAAGCGGCAGTTCGCCGGAAAGCACTAGCCGAACGCCGTGCGGCGGAAGTCCAAACGCAATAGACAATCACATCCCAGCCCCACAGGAGAAAAACTATGAATGTTCAAGTTTTTGGCAGCCCGAATTTGGGCAAATCACCGCTGCCATTATCAACGACAAGGAACATTTTGCGGCGACCGAATGTGCAAAAGCACTCGGATTGCCAATCCTCAAGAAGCAATAAGAACTCATTGTAAAAGGAATGAGGGAAACGCTCACCCTTGCAGCAGGAGGAAATCAGACGGTTAGATTCATTTTCTGAAGGCGACTTGTTTCGTCTTATCATCAGCAGTTAAGCCTCTGCAGGTCATACCACAAACCTCCATTCTTCCTTTTTCTCACACAAATCCAATACCAATTTCGGCTCAACACCCTTCAATTCCGCCTGAAAAATAGAGTGATTGGAAAACAGACGCATCAGCCCCAAGACCGCAGTCCAGGGGCGTCATGCCCCGTCCCTACAGGACGAAATACGGACCTCCTCACACGGATTCCTTGAGGCTCTTGAGGGCCTTGATTTTCACGCGGTCATGTGCCGGCTTTGCAGGCCTGTCGTATGTTTCGCCGGTCAGCGCATTTTTGACATTTTTCTGCTCAGGTTTGGCTTTGACGCGTTGTTTGTAGACCTTGAGGATGCCAGGCAAGGTGAACGAACCTGATCCTTTTTTGCCGAGACTCGCTTTGATGAGTTCGGACAGTGCCTCAACGACAGCATTGACATCCTTTTTTGTCAACTCCGTAGTTTCAGCCAGTTCGGCAATGATTTGGGTTTTGGTTAATGGTTTCTTTTCTGCCATGAAAATCTCCTGGGTTGGAATTCGATTGGACGGATTCTAAACTAAAAAGCCCCCCGCGGGAAGCCCCCCGGCGATGCGGTATGGATTCTCCCGGACGGCTCTCGCCCCCACTCTTCTGCTCTTGCAGCCGCACATATTGACACACATATTGACATTTTGCCGATATGCGCTAGACTACCAACTATGAAAAGGAATGCGATGACCTTATTGGAAGTCATTTTTTCGCTTGCCCTGATGGGCATGACGGTCGCGATGATCAGCGAAATGGCCAGAACATCCTTTCACAATGCCAGAATGGCAAAAGACATTGTCCAAGCGGAACTCTTGGCGGAAAGCATTTTGGCAAAAATTCGCCTCGGCATCATCGACTTGGAGCCTGCCTTCGATGTTCCTGTCGGTTCCGCATATACAAATCAAGCCGATATGGTTTTGGATACCCATGCAAGATCGCAAGGCAATACGAGTATAGTGCTTTGGCATTATTCCGTGGAAATTACGAATGTGAGCGATCACTATTTCGATGGACTTCTTGATGATTATTTAGTTGAAGTTGCCGTTACGGTGCGTCAAAATGAGGAGGATCACCGGCGTGGCGTCGCTTGTCGGCTCGTCCGCTGGATCGCCATTGAACCGGAAATTGATGAGGAAGAGTATTAGAGCGTGTTGTCGCTCTTGGCGAGTTTGCTTCTGCAAAAAAAGGATGTGATGCTCGGCAAGACCAAGCGGGGTAAAGACACGAAGATAGTGGTTCTCCGTGATGAAAATGGCACAAGTTCGCGTTCCGAGGAATGGTCGTGGCCGTCCGAAGACGAAAATCTCCCGGTGATTTACGACAAGGCAGCGGACAGCCAATGAAGCCGGATGGGCAAAATATCTTCCCAATATGTGTACAATATGTTTTCTATGAATTCCCAACCATTACCCCTCACCCGCCGCGAAATGCTCGACCGCGGCTGGGACTCCGTCGACGTCGTCTTCGTGACCGGCGATGCCTACGTCGATCATCCCAGTTTCGCCGCCGCTCTGCTCGCCCGCGTCCTCGAAGCCGATGGACTACGCGTCGCCATCCTCGCACAGCCCGATTGGCGCTCCGCCGAACCCTGGACCACCTTCGGCCCGCCCAATCTGGCCTTCTGCGTCTCCGCCGGCAATATGGACTCCATGATCAATCACTATACGGCAAACCGAAAAGTCCGAAATAGCGATGCGTACAGTCCCGATGGGCAAATCGGCCTGCGGCCCGACAGAGCAACACTCGCCTATTGCCAACGCGCCCGAGAAGCCGCAACGCTCATGAACATGGCGAACTGCATCGTCATTGCCGGCGGCGTCGAAGCCAGTCTGCGGCGACTCGCCCATTACGATTTTTGGAGCGATAAAGTCAAACGCTCGATGGTGCTCGATTCCAAGGCCGACCTGCTCGTTTACGGGATGGGCGAAGCCCCATTACTCGAAATCCTGCGGCGATTGCAGGCTGGCGAACCCATCGGCACCATCCGCAATGTTCGCGGCACCGCTTACCGCCTCAAGAAAAACGAAGACCTGCCCGAAGAAACCGAAACGACGATCCATCTGCCGAGCCTCGAGGAAGTCGAAGCAGATAAATCGCAGTTTGCCAAAATGACGCGGCTGATCTACGAGAATCTGAATCCGTATCTTGGCATAACTCTTGTGCAGGAAAACGATTTGGAAGCCGTCGTCGTCAATCCGCCGTCGTTGCCGATGGAAACGCCGGAATTGGACAGGATTTATGCGTTGCCCTTCACGCGGTTGCCGCATCCGCATTACGGCGACAAAAAAATACCGGCATTTGAAACGGTCAAAAACTCGATTTGCATCCATCGCGGCTGTTTCGGCGGGTGTACATTTTGTGCGCTGACGGCTCATCAGGGAAAGTTCATTCAGAGCCGGAGCGTGGAGTCGGTTGTTGCGGAAGCCCGCGAAACGCACCAAAAACGCGTCGCGGGCGATGCGGCTAACATCTCCGACCTCGGCGGGCCGACTGCGAATATGTACGCGCTCGGCTGCAAAAACGAATCGCTCAAAAAACGCTGCCGACGCTTGTCATGTTTGGCTCCGACGCTCTGTCCGCATCTGCTGACCGACCATTCGGCACTCATCAAATTGATGCAGACGGTACGGAAACTCGAAGGCATCAACAAAGTTTTCATCGCATCCGGCATTCGCACCGACTTGGCGTTGTGCGATGAACGGTACATTCAGGAACTGACCGAACACCACATCGGCGGGTACATGAAGACGGCACCGGAACATACCGACCCGACGGTGTTGGAATTGATGAACAAGCCGCCGATTGAGAATCATGACCAATTTTGTGCGATTTTTCAAACGATGAGCCGTAAGGAGCAGTATGTCGTGCCGTACTTGATGGCGGGATTTCCCGGTACGACGTTGGCGATGACTGTTGAGGCCGCGGTATATTTGAAACGCAATGGAATCCGTTCGGAGCAGGTGCAGGAGTTTGTCCCAGGGCCGTTTGAGTTGGCAACGTGTATGTATTACACGGGACTCAATCCGATTACGGGACAGCCGGTGTATGTGCCGTTCCGTTTGCGGGAGCGTCGGCTGCAGAAGGCGTTGTTGATGTATGACGATCCGAACAGTTATCATGATGTGAAGACGGCACTGCGGGAGTTGGGTCGGGAGGATTTGATCGGTACGGGGCCGGATTGTTTGATCACGGCATATCCGCCGAAATCGTTGTCGATGCGTCGGAGTTCTCGGGTCAAGCGGTTGCAGATACAGAATGAGGCGGACAAAAAGCAGAAGGATGCTCGCCGGACGATGTATGCGGAGCAGATGCGTCAGGCGGAATTAGAGCGTCAAGAGAAGCGGCGAGCGGAGCGTTTGGAGAAACTTCGGCAAGAGCGTCCAGAGCGTCCAGAACGTGGATTTTCCAAAGGGCCGGCGAAGCGTTCGGCGAAGGGGCCGATGCGGAAGAAGAGCGTACGGAGGGATGCCGGGCGTAAGCCGCCGCCCGGCGGGGTTCGGTCAAAAGGGCGTAAACCGGCACGCTAGAGCGTGCTCCATTTTGTTTCGGACAAAAAAATGTCATTCCGGCGCAAGCCGGAACCCAGTGGAATCGGCATCACACGCAATGTCTGGATCCCGGCCTGCGCCGGGATGACGGAAGAACGTCCAGGCCAAATTGAAACACGCTCTAGCCCCCGGCTCCGGCCAATTTTTCCTCGTGCCGACCTCATTTCATCGATCCATTGCATCTATGTAGCGTTTGAGCCGTTCGAGTTCGTTGGTTACAGAACGCAATTTGAGCATATTTTCGACGCGTTTGAGCAATTCAAATTTGTTGACCGGCTTGCTTAAATAATCATCGCAGCCAGCGTTGACCGCACGCTCGATGTCGCCGAGTTCGTTCAATGCGGTAACCATCAGAATCATGATGTTTTTCGTACTCGGATCGGCTTTCAATTTCTCGCAGACCTCGAATCCACTCAATTTCGGCATCATAATGTCGAGCAAAATTAAATCTGGACCGAAAGTATTCACTTTATCCAATGTATCTGCTCCATCGCAAGCGGTTTCGATTTCGCAATCGAGTCCGGCCAAATAAGCATCGAGCAGTTCGATATTCGGTTCGTTATCATCGGCGATAAGGATTTTTGGGGCCATCAGTCATCATTACGCAAATTGCGGATACAGCCTTGATGGTATCGTAATATGGGCACTTTTTCAAGAGAGGGGCACTGAAAGTCGCCGCAAGAGCGAGAAGGCGTGAGCCCCCCGTTCTTTGCATTTTTTGCTATAATCCCTTGCTCTCCATGCATCTTTACAGTCTGAAACTTCGCTGCGCCCAACAGGACGACGGAAATGAACAGCACGTTGCCGGTGCGGAACGCCTGACCTCCACAGAAAATGTCCTGCCCAGCGCACAATCCCTGCTCCGCCGCGCCCTACTCCGAAATGATGAGCCGCCCGACCTCGTCTCGCTTAAAATCGAAAAAATTAACCGAAATGACGTCATCTTTTTGGAAGCCCTGCCCGTCCGAACAATCGACGTCCCCAATGCCAATGCAGGAATCAACGAACTGCAGAAAATCCTCGAAACAATGTCCCCGACCAACGTGTCCGGCATTCTGGAACTGCTGCAATCCGAGCAAAATATGCGAGGTGCCGTCCTGCTCCATGCCGATACGCTCGAACGGCTGGAACCCAACCAAAAACGGGGAATCCGCGTAACGTATATGGATGCGAACTCCGTCGATACGCATACGGCAGTCAAGAATCACTTCCGCGAAGCACTGGTCTTGGCAACGAAGACGGCATCCGCTCCCAATATCATCGGCGAAATCTGCATTTCGGACGATCCTGATTATGTAACGGGCTATGTCGCTTCCAAGCACATCGGATACGTTCGCATCACGCATCTGAAAAAATTTGGCACGCCCTACGGCAAGCGGATTTTCCTGTACCGCGGCGACAAAAGCGACGTTGCCGAGTGCATCGCCTACCTCGAAAACCAAAAAGTGCTGGTTCGGAATGTTCCGCACAGCCCCGATGACGCACGCCGCGGGCCCTGTAAACGCAATGCTGCGATTGCCGAACAACTCGAAACGATCGTTGCCGAACAACTCTACCGCGAATGCAAAACGGTGCCGGCGGACAATGTTCTCATCTTGGCATCGAACAATTACCTCGGATTGGCGAACGATCCCGAGGTTAAAGCCTTTGCCGCGGAGCAGTTGGAAAAATACGGCATCGGCTCCGGCGGCTCGCGATTGACGACCGGAACAACCGGCCTGCATACGCTTTTGGAAGCCCGGCTGGCCGAGTTCAAGCAAACGGAGGCCGCCCTGGTGTTCAACAGCGGTTTTGCCGCCAACATCGGCATTATTCCGGCAATTTGCAAGGCCGGCGATGTTATTTTCAGCGATGAATTGAACCATGCGAGCCTGATTGACGGTTGCCGGTTGTCCAAGGCCGAAACCGTGATTTATCGGCATAACGATATGGATGATTTGGAGGCGAAGATACGCAGTCGGCCCGGCGTGAAGGGGATGATCGTCAGCGATGCGGTTTTCAGTATGGACGGCGACATTTTGCATTACCCTCGGTTTTTGGAAATTGCCGAACGCTATGATTTGTTTTCGATGGTTGATGAAGCCCATTCGACGGGCGTGCTTGGCCAGCGTGGGACGGGAATTGCCGAACATTTTGGCACGACGCGGCAGGCGGATATTTTGATGGGTTCCCTGAGTAAGGCCTTGGGCAGCGAAGGCGGTTTTGTATGCGGCAGCGAGTTGCTGATTTCCTTTTTGCGAAATCGGTCGCGTAGTTTTATTTTTTCCACGTCGCTGTCGCCGGTCATCATTGCGGCAGCCGTCAAATCATTGGAAATCCTGACACGGCATCCTGAAAGGGTGCAAAGGCTTCGGGAAAATGTGCAGTATTTTTGTCGTTGTTTACGGGAACGGGGAATAGATGCCCGAACGGAATCGGCAATCATACCGATCATTGTGGGCGGAGAGGAAATGGCGGTTCGGTTGGCGGAGCGTTTGTTGGATGAGGGGATCTTCGCCACTGCGATTCGTTATCCGACGGTCAAACGGGGAGCGGCCCGTTTGCGTTTGACGGTGATGGCCACGCACAGCCAAGCGGATTTGCACTGGGCGGCGGAGCGGATTGGAGCAATGGAACCCCCTCCAATGTTGCCGACCAAATGCGGGCGGATTCCCTCTTGCCAAGATGCGTAAGAATTGTTAGAATAGCGGAGCAATGCCGAAGTGGCGGAACTGGCAGACGCGCTAGGTTCAGGTCCTAGTCTTGTACAAACGGGGTGGAGGTTCGAGTCCTCTCTTCGGCATTCCTAAAGGTTGATCGGGTTGTGTAAAGTGCCGTGAATTTAGCGATTTGCGGCACTTTTTTCTTTTCTTGGTGCTCGCATATATGAGGTAAAGGCGGTTTCCGAGCAGGCCTGATAACCGAAACGCCCGCGTAGGGTATAATGACCCCCCATGTCCCTGAATCCCGCTCAAGCCGCCGCCGTCGCAACCCCATCCGGCCCGCTCCTCGTCCTCGCCGGAGCAGGCACCGGAAAAACGCGCGTCGTGACTCACCGAATCACCCGACTTATCCAAAATGGTGTCCAACCCAATCGCATTCTCGCCGTTACTTTTACCAATAAAGCCGCCAAAGAAATGCAACTCCGCATTGCCAAACTCCTCGGCTCCCAAAATAAACAAAATCGGCCCGAAACATCAACATTTCACTCCCTCTGCGTCAAAATCCTGCGACGACAAATCACCCAACTCGGCTATCCCCAACAATTTGCGATATACGACCGCAGCGATCAGGAATCCATCGCCCGGCAAGTCCTTCGGGAAATCAAAGTTTCCGATGCCGCCCTCAAACCCGCTGAACTGCTTGCACGAATTGGAAATTGGAAAAATGCCGGCCTCTCGCCGGAGGCCCTCGCTTATGCTTCGGGCTCTGTGAACAGTTCTGCAAAAGATTATCTCGCGTCGCTGGCCTATCAACGCTACCAAAATGCACTGCGAACCGTCGGAGCCGTTGATTTCGATGACCTTTTGCTCCTAACCGAGGAAATTTTCCGCAAATTTCCCGACACGCTCAAAGAAGAGGCCGCCCGATTCGATCACCTCCTGATTGACGAGTATCAGGACACGAACATGAGCCAGTACCGTATCGTTCGCGGACTTGCATTGCCGCACCGGAATATCTGTGCCGTCGGCGATGACGACCAGGCGATTTACGGTTGGCGCGGGGCGGATGTTCGGCACATTTTGAACTTTCAGAAAGATTGGCAAGATGCGAAAGTCATTCGCCTTGAAGACAATTACCGGTCGACGAAGCCGATTGTCGATTGGGCAAATCATCTCATTGTGTTCAATCAACATCGGCACGGCAAGAAGTTGGTTTCGTCGCTTCCCGGCGACCCGCCGACGATTTTGCAGTGTCCCGACGGCGATCACGAAGCGAAAATTATCGTTGCCAAAATCAAGGAACGGATTGCCGCGACGGGGCAGCCTTTCAGCAATTTTGCGATTTTGTTCCGAACGAACGAGCAGCCGCGGGCGTTTGAAATGGAACTGCGGAGCCAGAGTATCCCGTATGTTTTGGTCGGCAGCCAATCGTTTTTCGACCGCAAGGAGGTTCGCGATTTGTTGGCCTATCTTAAGGTGCTGCACCGGCCCAAAGATGATGTGTCGCTGCTTCGGATCTTGAACACGCCGCCGAGGGGCATTGGACAAACGACAGTTAAGCAACTGACGGAGCGTGCGATCGCGGGCAAGACGTCGATTTGGGAGGCGTTAGACACCAACGTTAGCCGTCTTGCCCTGCAAGGCGTCGAAATCGCGCCGCAGGGCGACACGGCTGACTTCCGCTTGCTCATCGAACAGCAACGCCAAAACCTGCACCGCGAGTTCTCGGTGCAAAACCTCAAGGACTTCATTGCGGCCATTCAATATGAACGGGAAATCAATCGGCAATATGCCGACGAGGCGGAACGGGGCGAGCGTTGGGATTTGGTCGGCGAAGTGGTCAATGCGGCAGCGGAGTACATTGATGAGGCTTCGCGTCCAACGTTGGGCGAATTTTTGGATCAGACATCGTTGGCAGGCAATGATTTTGGCAGCAATGGAAAGAATGAAACAACGCAGAATGCGGTTGTTTTGATGACGCTGCATGCGGCGAAGGGTTTGGAGTTTCCCGAAGTTTATATGGTCGGGATGGAAGAGGGCACGTTGCCGCATCATCGGAGTGTGAAGGAGGAGGACGAGTCTGCGGTGGATGAGGAACGGCGATTGTGTTATGTCGGCGTAACTCGGGCGGAGCGGCGATTGACATTGGCATTGGCTTTGCAGCGGATGAAATGGGGCAAGCCTCGTCCGACGGTGCCGAGTCGATTTTTATATGAATTGACGGGTCAGACGGGCAGTCCGAATTATTTTAGGGCGATCGCAGGCGAACCGCCGATTGCACGTTAGAGATTGACACGCACGCCCCCCGGCTCTTGCGCAATGCGTTAATTTTGGTAAAATGCGCAGTTAATAACGATTATCAATAAAATCGAACGGAAGAGCCTGTTTTTGCAGTGCGTGAACATGAAAAAAGTGTTAATCACCGGCGGAAGCGGATTCATCGGTTATCATCTTGCCCGCTGGCTTCGCCAAAATGATGTTGCGGTCCGATGCCTCGTTCGGCCATCTTCGTCCCTGTCCCTGCTAAAATCCTTTGACGTCGAAGTTTACACCGGAGAACTCGATCATTCGGCATCGAAAGGGGGAGTCAGCCTCCGCGAAGCCGTGGAGGGATGCGATACCATCTTTCACCTTGCCGGACTGGTCAGGGCAATGAACTATCAAGAATTTGAACGCGTCAACCATTTCGGCACGGAAAATCTTGCCAAAGCCGCCGCCCTGTCTGCATCGCCGCCGGTTTTCATCTACATTTCTTCGCTGGCCGCCGCCGGAAGTTCCCTGCCCGAACAGCCCAAACGGGAACATGAACCCCCAGTGCCGATTTCCCTCTACGGCAAAAGCAAATTGGCCGGCGAAGAGGCTCTACGGCCCTTTGCCGACCGGATGCCTTGTACGATCGTTCGGCCTGGCATCGTCTTCGGCGGTGCGGATAAAATGAATGTGGAACTCTTCAAAGTCATCAAAAAATGGGGGGTTTATCCGAATCCCGGTTACGTCGACAAATTGTATTCTTGGATTCACGCGGACGATTTGTGCGATTTGCTGATGACCATTGCTCAAAAGGGCGAACGGCTCGTTCCAAACCAGCCGCCGGGGACGGGAATCTATTTTGCCTCGTCGGATGAAGGCAGAAAATGGTCGGAAATCTGCCGGTTGATTGGGCAATCGTTGGGCAGGGACAGGGTTCGAGCGGTGCATTGCGGGCCGATAGGCCTTTGGGCTTTATCGACGTTTTATGAGGCGAAAAAACGCTGGTTGGGCAAGGCGCAGCCATTGGATTGGGAAAAAACGCGTGAAGCCTTGCATCATTGGACGTGTTCGCCTGAGAAGGTCAAAATGCAGTTCGGCTTTTTGCCGCAGCCCTTGGAGGATCGCATCAATCAAACGACGCAATGGTTTGTCGAACACGGCTGGTTGTGAGCATTTGGGATGCACAAGAGCCGGGGGCGTTAGCCCCCGGGTTCGACATATGATATTCTTTGATAGATCAACCCGGGGGCTCACGCCTCCGGCATCGCGTTCCGCAATGCCGACCGGAAACGCTCGAGCGCACGACGAAAAACAACCACCTCAGACGCAATCCGAACTACTCGCTCCTGCGTGCGAACCGCTCCCTCTATGTCGCCGCCAAGAAAATAAACATGCGATAACGTGTCCAAAAAATTGACATCGTCCAAATTAGAATGCAATGCCGACTCCGATAATACCAATGCCGAACGATAGTCGCCGTCCGTGTTGGCCAACAACCACGCCGCCGCATTCGCAACGATCGGCAAACGCTCCAAACGCATTTCGCCCGCTCCCCAGTTGACATGAAAATTCGCAATGCTCCGCCAAACTTGAGGAAGCACGCCATCCGCCGCATTCTTAAATGCCAAATCCACATCGGGCCGACAAGCCAAACGATAAGCCAATATCGCAAGGTCTATGTCCTGCATCTCAATCGGTGCATCCGAAACGGCCAAGGCCTGCATCGTCATTGCTCGAGCCTCAGCCCAATTTTCATCGTTAAAATGCTGTTTGGCCAAACAATACAACTTTTGCTTGCTCGCTTCCGCAATCTGCCGAGTCGGATCATGTCCCGCCCGATACTCTGGACTGTTCAAAATTGCAATCTGCGTGTCGTAAAACTCGGCGGCAAGCACATAATCCGCAAGATACAACGCAATATGCGCTGCCGACTCGCTTGCAGGCACGCGGAGTAGAACGTTGCCGGATTCGATCACCTTCTCAAAATGTGCCATCGCCCAATGCAAACGAAACCGCAACAGCAAGCACATTGCCGTATGATAATGTTCGTGCATAAACAAACTGCGGTCAACATCGCCGACGGGTAAGACCAATTCGGGTGCTTGAAACGGCTGCGGCACTACAGCGAGTGCCGCCGCGACGGTTTGATCCCGGTCGGCAACGAGCCCCGCCGCATCGTACAGTTCCGCAACGGCATAATGGAACAAAATGTCGATTCCACTGTTCGTGTGTATGTTATTTTCCAGCCGGGTGAGCAGGTTCAGCGTATCCGCCGCAACTTGCCGAACCCGATCAGGCATGTTTGCCACATCGCGCATTCGTTCTCCATCCTCCAAGTCGCACCACAGTTCGGCATACTTGGCAAGCGTTTGGAACAACGCATCATCCCCGCCGGCGAGCCCAATGTCGCTGAAAGTATCCCGAATGTGCCGAAACCAATGCTGGCGGAGCGACGTCGAAACCGGCGGATAGGCAATCAGCGTCTTCGCGGCATGAAGCCGTAGGCTGGCATCGCTCTCAAACCGCAGGAGTCGGCAAAGCGTGTGCAGGCCTTCGCCTTTGGTCAAATCCAGCGTTGGGTCGGCCAGAGCCTCGATGACATTGGCTCTGACGGTCGGATTGGATTCTTCCATATACCAGCGAATCCACGTGGCGGTTTCCCTATTTTCTTGGGCGAGAAATGACTGTTCGATTTGACTCAAAAGATGTTCGGCCCGCCGGACAATTTCTTGGTCGTAGTGCTGTTCTGCACGGCGCAGTTCGGAATAGGCTCGAATACCGGCATGTTGCAATAAAACTTCAGCCCGTTGCCTGACGAGAAAACTGTCGTCGCCGAGTTGCGAAATCCAATGTTGGATCTGCGTGCGGACGGGATCGTCGGCTGCGACAGAGTGCGTTTGCGCCGCTAGGCAGAAAATCAGAACAAGGGTTAATGGGATTCGCATGGAGACAATGAGACTATTTTTCCCGATAGATAATTCTTCCTCGGGTCATATCGTAGGGACTGACTTCGACGGTAACTTTATCGCCGGGCACGACGCGGATACGGAATTTTCGCATCTTACCGGCCAGTCGGCACAGAACGATGTGATCCATGCCGTCCAATTTGACACGAAACGCTCCCCGAACTTCTTCGGTAACGACTCCTGGCAATTCTATGACTTCTTCCTTTTGCTTCGTTTCAGGCATATAGTGTTTTTCATTTTCAGCGTCATTTTCGGCGCGTACACAGGCATTATACGGATAACGGGAGCGTAAACAAGAGCGGGGGACGCGGGGGGTACATTCCCGGCTGCCGAAACCCAGACGGGGGCTTGCAAGCAATTCGGGATGCTGTAAAATGAGTCCCGTGTGTGGAATGGTTCCGATAACGCATTGATTCAACAGAAAAGGGGAGAATAAAGCAATGAAAGTCAGAGCAAGCGTACGGCGGATTTGTGAAAATTGCAAAGTCGTCCGAAGACAAGGGCGAGTCTACGTCATTTGCGTCAATCCCCGACACAAACAACGACAAGGATAGGATGATTCCACGCAACATAATCGTAACACAAACCTTCGGAGGAAAAATATGCCGCGTCTTTTAGGTGTGGATATCCCAAATAATCGACAAATCGTTATTTCACTGACGTACCTCTACGGAGTCGGGCCCGCGACCGCACGGGAACTCTGCCGGAAAGCCGGTATTGATGCCACGACCCGAGCCCGAGATTTGGGCGAAAGCGATGTCGCCAGACTCGCATCCCTGCTCGATAACGATTACACCGTCGAAGGGCAACTCCGTCGACAAGTCGCACAAAGCATCAGCCGACTCCGCGAAATCAACTGCTATCGCGGTATTCGGCATCGCCGAGGCCTGCCCGTCCGGGGACAGCGAACTCGGACCAATGCCCGAACCCGAAAAGGCCCCAAAAAAACCGTTGCCGGGAAAAAAGGAGTCAAAGATTTACGTTAGGCTTGTGTTTGCATTGCAGGCACGCGAGGCAAGCAAAATTACTGCTCAAATAAAACAATATGGCAAAAACAACGACAACAAAAAAACGCAAAATCAAACGAAGTGTTGCAGCGGGAATCGCCCATATTAAGGCATCCTTCAACAACACGACTGTTACGATTACGGACACGAAGGGCGACACTCTATGTTGGTCGACGGGCGGAACCTGCAACTTTAAGGGCAGCCGAAAAAGCACGCCGTTCGCCGGTCAGATGGCCGCTCAGCAAGCCGCCGAAAAGGCCATGAAATTTGGCATGAGGGAAATTGACGTTAAAATCAACGGTCCCGGCAGTGGTCGGGAGAGTGCAATTACTGCCTTGCAGCAGGCTGGCCTTATGGTCAAGTCGATTGAAGATGTTACGCCCATCCCTCATAACGGCTGTCGGCCCAAAAAGCGGCGAAGGGTGTAGGATAGGCTTGTTTGGTATCGACAATATGCGAAAATCACCGAGAACTGAAAGGCATCTACGATGGTGGAGATTTTCGGTGGATTCGTTGGCCGACCAGTCTTGCCGTTGAGGAATGTTCGGCTCGTTTTGCTGTGTTGTCCGGGGATTGCGATTCGCTACATCACCGGCTCTTTACTGTACCTGCGGTTTATGCGGCAGGCCCCGTCGCCCTACACAACTTTTTCATATCCCAAGTTCCGCAAGACTCCAAGAATTTCCGAACAAGTCGGAAATGTCCGTCCACTCGCCCGTTTGAATTCAGATAACGCATTCATAAATTCAACCTCGTCGGCTGTGTACGATTGGTCGCCCGTTGCCGGATTCATCCGCCGCTTTCTTTCTGCCGGAGCCGTCGATTGAAAATTTTCACTGTGCTGATCAAGCAATAACGCAGTTGTCGATTCCTCGTCAAAGGCGTGAAATGCTTTCGGGTCAATGTGTTTTCGCGGTCGGCCACGTCCGCTTTTTTTGGCAAGCGCAGCCGATTCGGCCGGTTTTTTTTTCGATTTATGGAGCATTACTGCACCTCTTCACGGGGGGAAAGGAAGGGGATAAGCCTGACTGGTCAAGTCGGCATATTTTTGCTGCATTTTGAATTCATTCAAAAAACAACGGCTTGTGCCGATCTTGCTGAATGCCGTAAAAAAGAGGATTATTGCAGCAACAACCCCTGGCTCTGGAACCGAATGCTGCCCGTCTCGATGTCGTACACATACCGATCGCCCGACTGCTGAATCGTCTGGCCGCCCTGCATCATGTGAAGCGTTACGCCTCCAACCAAATCAATCACGCCAGCCTCTTGACTGTACCGAATCGTTTGCGCCTTGCCAAATAGTTCTCTGCCCTCTATGATTGCGGTATGCGATGCCGTTAAATCGAAAAAACTTTGCGACGGATTCGCCGGGTCCGAAACCTCCACAACCTTCAAATGTTCGCACTCCAGCGTGTAGCCCCGCTGCCGCACCGCCGACAAATTGACTCGGCTAATCCGATCATTCCACGAATCCGCCAGGCAGTATGCGACCTCCACCTTGCGTCCGCTAATATCAATTTCCGTTTTGGCCTCCGCGTGCGTTCCCTGCATTTTGTCGGGAAACCAAACCGCCAGATGATTTAACTTTTCCTCATTGCCCGTCCTGTTCGGCGTAACGGCAAAACGATCCGGCCCAAATCCGCGAGCCGAACCGAGCAATATCAAACTCAATTCGCCGGGCCCGTCGGCAAAGAAATACTGCCGTTCCACGATATACCGCAATCTCGACACGCTCGCCAAAGCCAACGATTGCTGCTTTCCCTGACGGTCCCGCTGCAAATTGGTGATATGCACATTGCCCACACAGAGAATATCAACGGGTTCCGGCGCAATGTCCGACGTGTCATCAAAAAACATGACCTGCCGATTAAGGCTAATCTGCATTTCGTTGCACCACAGTTTTTGCGTCGTTCCTTGCGTTTGGTATTCAACGTTCACGCGATTATTGTTCGCGTCGGGCTCTCCTTCAAATTGCAAAATCAGGCCGTTGCACCGCATTTTCTTGTTCCAGTTGACGATTAAGCGGTCATCATTGGGCGTTTTCGATGTGTCGATTAACGCAATATGAGCAATCAGTTGGCCGGGCCCCGGCGACCAAAAGATATTGTCTTCGCGGGCAATGTTCAGTTCCGCCGCACGCATTTCAATTCCCCGGCCCTTGAAAATGGCCTCATGACCGGCTGCCCGGCCGACGATTTGGATTTTTGTCGTCGGTTCCGTAGGGTCCCAAATCACAACGGTATCGCCCTTCATTTCAATCGCCGTCGAAGCATTGTTCGTCGTTTTTTCCTGCAGATGCACATTTCCGGTAATGAGAACTTTTTCTGCGGAAGACAGGCCGTTTTGCGTGCGGACTCTCATCCTCATCATATCGCCGGTGATGTCAAACGGTCCCGTAGCGGACGACGATCGAATCCCCATCAGATTTTGCATATCGAGCGAGCCTTGCGGGCCCCCTTGTTGGGTGCCACGCGGTGCACTCCGCAGGGGCGGGGCGGTCCGAACCTGACCGGCAACGGGCGGAGCCGGCGGTTGATAAAGAGGAATCGGCTGCAAATGCTGAACTTGCAGAATCGTCGACGAAGGTGCCGCCGTGCTGAACGGAGCGAAACTCGGCGGACTCGGCGGCCTGCTTGCAAACGTCGGCAACATCCGCGAAGAATGCAATTCCGTCCCGTCGGGAGCAAGATTCTTGAATAAAATATGCAGTTGCTGCACCCGGCACGTTCCCGATGCCGTCTCGAAACGGACATTGTTCCGCACGCTGACTTGATCCAGCATCAAGTTATTACGGGGATTCCCCATCCCGGATTGCGGAGCAACGACGCAATGCAATTCGAGTTGCTCTGCCGTCATCGTCCCGAACCCGAGCATTCGTGCGGAGATGCCTTTATCCAATTTCAGGACGATTTGGTCTGCGACTTGGGGATGCGGCGACATCTGCATTTCGTTCCAATCCAGCCGAATGTCCCGGGCTTCGATTCCTTCGCCGATTTTGCCGATTAAATGTCCCTTCCCGTCGGCGATGAAGCGTCCGATGGCTCTGTCCTGGCCGAACGTGTATTTGACCCGTTCTTCGCTGCGGATGGTGTATTGGTCGGCAAGGATCATTTCGACGAACGGGGATGCACCGGCTTCTTTGCGAGTTGAAAGTTGCAGAAAGTTTTGCCGTAAGTCCAAAAAGATTTCATCGCCGACGAGCGTTATATCGCCTTCGTGTTTCACGGAGAGCCGGGCGGGAACCGGCGGGCGATTGCCTTGGCCCGGCTTGCCGCGAGCGATGAACAAAGCAGGTTCAAGCCGGTCAAATTGCGATGCGCGGTTCCCGACGGGGCCTATCGCGGCCAAAGTCAGGTGAACTTCCTCGGCGGTCAATTTGTCGATGGTATCGTCGGGATTATTCCGTACCATTTCGACGTTTTGCAGAAAACTGGCCGTCCAGCCTCCTCTTTCCGAAGTGTTGGCGGATCGGTTTGCGGCGAAAACAAAACTATCCTGACAGCGGACATCAATCGTCGAGTCGGGAAATGCAAGCCGGAGTGATTTGAGTTTTCGGACGACTACGCTTTCCAATTCCTTGTTTGAATTCGGCTCCGATTGAGCGGAGGGGACGAGTTTGAGCGTCAGGCCGGTTCCTTCGCCGGAGTGTTCGCCGAACTTGAATTGAACATCTTTGAGCGTCGAAATGCTGACGATGTCGGCTTCCTCTTTGATTTCGACATTTTCGGTTTCCAAATAAAAATCATCTTGCGTATCGCGATTCTGCATACCGCTTTGGACGGTAACTTTTCCCCAAAGTCGGCCAGTAACGAAGTTGAGATTCGACATTTTGGTAATGTCGACGTTGCTGTCGAGTTCAATTTCGGCAAAAGTCGGCGTTCGGAGCACGACGGCCTGCCGGATTTTGTTTCGCGTTTCTTCTTCGTCGTGCCGATATTTTTGCATATCGCCGGGCAAGAGCAAAATCGTGCAGGGTTCGAGGCGGAGGATGTTGCCGTTGCCTTCGATTTTATCTTCGCTGAACAGGATGATGGCTTGTTCGGATTGAAGCAGGAAGATTTCGGCATTGGGATCGCGTTCCCAGCCGTCTTCGGGCAGGAGATCGAGGAAGGGTTCGATTTCGCCTCGGGTAAAGTTTCCGGCATTGACGAGTGAGGGGCGTTCTTGCTTGCTAATGTCCGGCAGGACGAGCGGAACGATTCCCCAGCCGTAAATGAAATAAGCGGCAATGACAAAGAGAAAAGTGAGTACCGTCGCTTGGGAACGCATTGATTAAAGCCGGGAGGAGGCCTGCGTCATGGTACAAATTCCCGACCGGACCGGCAAGAGCAGAATGGAGTCGTGCGACGACGCTCAAAACCGTCATTCCGGCGAAAGCCGGAACCCAGACATTGCGTGCGAAGTCGGTTCCCTGGGTCCCGGCTTGCGCCGGGATGACGATTTTTGGGGTTTCCGACCACGCCTAATGAATTTCGGTCTCCTTCTACATTCCTCACCAATTTGCCGGTCTCGCAGCGGTCGTTATTTCCAGCGTCAAAGTCTCTCCATCGCGTATAATTTCGATCTCTTTCGTCGTGCCGGGCCTCGTAATCGCAATCAAATGCGTAAAATGCCGAGTATCATTGATGACCGTATCACCCCAGCGCACGACGATGTCGCCCCGTTGCAAGCCCGCATCTCTTGCAGGCGAGTTGATATCGGCAAAGCCTTCAACAAGCGTTCCCATCGGCCTTTCCAGATTGAGTTCTCTCGCTTGGGACAGCGTTATATCGCTCAACATAATGCCGATCCAACTATGCCGTACTTCGCCTTGCACCAGGATTTCTTCATAAATACGCTCTGCCGTAAAACTTGGAATCGCAAACCCGATACCGCTGTTTCCGCCGGTTTCCAGAGCAATAATCGCGGTGCAAATTCCGATGAGTTGCCCGTTCATATCGACGAGCGGCCCGCCGCTGTTGCCGGGATTGATTGCCGCATCCGTTTGCAGAAATTCTCGGGAAATTGACCGTGTACCTCGTCTTGTTCCCCGTGATGCGATCACCGGATTCGACCGTTCTGTGGCACTGATAATTCCCGACGTGACGGTTTGTTGCAAACCATACGGACTGCCAATCGCAACGACTTGTTCGCCGACGAGCACTTGCCGACTATCGCCCCAGGCAATCGCTTCAAGGTCATCCGCCACGATTCGCAATACGGCAAGGTCCAGTGTCCGATCCCGGCCAATCACTTCCGCTTCGGTTTCTCGGCCGTCGCTTAACTGCACCAGGATAAGATGGGCGTCTGAAATGACATGATAATTGGTCAAAATATGACCTTCTTGAGCATTGACGATGACGCCGCTCCCAACGTTCCCCGTCAGCACGGCTGGCCCGTTTCGCGTTGGATTATACCCCTCGGATCTCCTGGGCGCAATCACATGAACACCGACGACGCTCGGTGCGACGGCCCGGACAACCATTGCCATACGCTGTTCTGGAAAGGGATGTTCTTCGAGGAATTGCCGTGCGACTTCGGCCCGGGCCCGTTCGACGCCGATATTCCAAGAATAGGCAATTTGCTTGGCAATTTCGGGCGTAAACGTTACGGTAGTGGCGATGATAAGTGTAAAACCGGCGAGGAACATAATTCGTGCAGAGAGCGGCACGGAGCAGTCTTGTTTTTCAGATGAATTCGACATTTTGCGGATGGGATGATGTACGCTGCCGATGACGGCAAGCATGTATTTATGCATGGAGAGTGTGATTATAGCATAAAGTTCCCGGGTTGGGCTGGGAAATCGTTGTCGCGTGCATTGCACAACACACTCCTCCCGCACTGCGGTTGCCGAACAGCACAAAATCGCATAAAATGGCAGTGCCCCACGCATTGCTGCTATCCCTTCGTTTCAATGAAATGCTCCCTCCGCTCGGCCCTCGCTCTGCTCCTGTTTAGCCTGCTCTTCGCCGGTTGCTCCAATCAGCACCATCCCGATCCCTCACTCATGCTCGGGCAAGGCTCCGGCGACGGGCGACACCAACAGGAAAATTTCGACCGCTCTTTTGAGACGCTCAATAATCTCGATGACTCGCCCAGCCTCGCAAACACGCCCGGCTTTGAACGCTTGATTACCATTACCGATTGGCTCGACAGTTGGATCCGAAATCAAAGGCCCAATGAAACCTGGAAGCCCCATACCGCCTTCCAAAATGTCGAAATCGCTGCCCAAAATGCCGCCAATACCAGCAAAAATGTTGCTCAAACCCTCGCCCTCCTACGCGGCGAATCCGTGTTCGACGATGCAGGACAGCCCATCAACGCCACGGAATCCCTGCAAACCGAACGCCAGGCGATGGGTGCCGGTCTGGAAGAATTAGTCCAGCAAACGCAGGAACTCGGCTCGCTCGCCCAGTTGCCGGCAATGGGGCAGTTTTCGGAAACCATTTTGGAATTGCAACGTCGCTTCGACGCACTCGATAACATTCCCAACCTCACCGCCGCTGGTATCCGCTCCTTTGCACGAACGCTCGACTTTGAAGCCAATGTCCTCGATGCCGGCGCGACCGTTTTCGAGGCGTATGCCCGACAACTGCAAACGGACGGCCTGTTTATCACGATTTCGGATGTCGAATATCTCAAGCAATCGACTTGGATGCGGGACATTTCCCGATGGGCGGGCGGCGACCGCCGGGTGCTGCTCGAACAGGCCGTCCAACTCTGCGATTGGGTCGTTTGCAATGTCGAAATGCGGAGCAGTTGGACGCCGATCAACCAACAGCAAGCAATCGCCGTTTTACAGCAATATCCTTGGCAAACGGTATTGCTCGGCTACGGAACGGCATCAGACCGGATGACCGTTTTTATGGAACTCTTGCGTCAGCAACGGATTGATTCCGCGTTGCTTGCCGTCCCTGACCCGCGAGACCCTGACACTTCGCTCAACTGGGCCGTCGGCGTGTTGCTGGACGGTGAGGTGTATGTATTCCTGCTGAATTACGGTTTTCCGATTCCCGGCCCTGACGGCGTGCAAGTCGGCGAAGACGGAGCATTGCAGTTTCCGAGCGTTGCGACATTGACGCAACTCATTGAGGATGAATCGCTGCTCCGCCGCCTGGATATTTCGGTAGCCCGACCGGAGGGAGAGGGCGAAAACGCCGAACAGCCGTTCCCCGTAACCTCCGAAATGCTCCGCCAGACGACGGCACATCTTTTTCTGATGCCGGAAAGCGTGTCGATGCGGATGAAGGTGTTGGAAGGCGAATTGAGTGCGGAGCAAAGTATGGTGCTTTATACGGATCCCGATGAACTTCGGCGTCGCTTTCTTGCGGCACCGGGAATTACCGGCGTCGAGTTTTGGAAATATCCTTTTCGTACGGCTTTTGAGCAGCGGTTTGATCCCGGCCCGACGAATGAGGCGTTGAGTATTTTTTTGGTGGACCGTCCCCGGTTGGATTTGGATGGTTCGGCAGGGCGTCGGCCCTCTTCAGTCCGGCATTTTCCGCTTTGGTCGGGCCGGATTCGGTATTTTAGGGGAGAGATCACCGGCCAGGAAAATGCGTTGACAAAGTACCAAAACACACGGGTTTCGGATCGGGAAATGGTCGAGTACCGAACGAGTCCGGTATTCCGCAGCAATCCGATATTGGGCATCCAACTGCAATGGCTTTCGATTCAGGCGACGCATTGGCTGGGTTCGGCATTATTTGAGATAGATTCGATTTCGGCGTCGAAGGACGCGTTATCGGGCATACGGACGAATCCGCTGAACACTTGGCGCCACAGTACGGAGTATTTATTGGGACGCATAGCAGAGCGGGAGGGGCGGTATGACGATGCTCGCCGTCATTATGCGAACACGTCGGCATCGTTGTCTGGAATGGGCAACGCGGTGCGTGCTCAATGGCTACCGGAATAAGAGGCCGCCGGAGTAAGACTTTTGCCGGGAAAACAATGCACCGTCATTCCGGCGAAAGCCGGAACCCAGAGGAATCGGCATCGTACGCAACGCTGGATTCCGGCTTGCGCCGGAATGACGGTTCCAAAGAAGTCTAATACAACTTCAGCACTCCGTAGCGTTTGCTCTTGCGACGACGCAAAATTGATTTGTTCGACGATTTGCGGCGTTTTCGCGTCGAAGTGCCCTTGGTCGGCTTGCCCGTCGGTGTTACCGGATGACGTCCGCCCTTCGTTCGGCCTTCGCCGCCGCCGTGCGGATGGTCAATCGGATTCATTGCCGCTCCTCGAACATGCGGTCGCCGACCAAGCCAACGACTCCGGCCCGCCTTGCCGATGACAATGTTCATGTGTTCAACATTACCCACCACGCCAATCACCGCCCGACACGTTACGGGAACACGGCGAATTTCACCGCTCGGCATGTTCAACTGCGCCCAGCCGTTTTCAATATCTTTCGCAACCAAAACGGCTTTGGAGCCTGCGGAACGGCACATTGTCGCCCCTCTTTTCGGCTGAAGTTCGATGTTATGAATATCGGAACCGAGCGGAATCTCCGCCAAGGGCAGGCAATTCCCGAGATTCGGCGGAGCACCGGACCCGCTCATCAATTTGTCGCCGGCCTTAAGGCCTTCGGGAGCAACAATATAGCGTTTTTCTCCGTCGGCATAGAACAGCAACGCAATTCGGGCCGAACGATTCGGATCGTACTGAATGGAATCCACAGTCGCGGGAATGCCGTCTTTATTTCGGCGGAAGTCAATTTTGCGTAGTTGGCGTTTGTGTCCACCGCCGCGGTGTCGGGCCGTGATCACGCCTTGGTTATTTCGTCCGCTGCCTCGGCGTTTCGGCAGAAGGAGAGATTTTTCGGGAACGGCACCTTTTGTGAGTTCTGCGAAATCGCTGACGCTCATATTCCGTCGTCCCGCGTGATTTGGTTTGTATTTTTTAACGCCCATCTTTTATAATCTCTCTATCTAATGCGACTGGCGGGCAGTGTGTTTACGTCCAACCTGCCCGGGTGTGATTCTAGAGCATTTTGCTCTTTTTGCAAGAGGGAGCCGCCCGGCGGTCGGCAACCTGCCTATTGTGAAATTTGCACCGCCCGAATGGGGCACAAGAAATTATGGCAAAATTTTGTAAAATAAATGTCGCATTTGGGAGGTGTTTTACCATAAACGTCATAGATGAGGATTTTTTTCACTCAAATCCCATTTTGACGAGACACTCAACAATAAAAGGAGACCCTAATTATGAAACCATCTGCACGCAAAAAATTAGTTCGACCCGCCAGCAACGCTTTAGCGCTGGTGCTTTGTTTCGTGATGATTTCCGGCCCTGCCCTGGCCCAGCAGGGCCGACGCGGAGAATCCGCTCCCCAAAATCGGCCCGAAAATCAATCGAGCAACCGTCCCGAAAACCGTTCAAATGCTCGATCCTCTGAACGGCCTGCACAACAATCTACGCAACGGCCTGCGGCATCGCGTCCGGCAACTCCGCCTGCGGCACGGCCTGCACCGCCAACGACACCCCCGACGACGCAGCGACGGGCAAATTCAACAACACCGGCTCCTGCTGCACAGCAGCCTGCGCAACGCCCCGCGGCATCGCGTCCGGCAACTCCGCCTGCGGCACGGCCTGCACCGCCAGCAACACCCCCGACGACGCAGCGACGGGCAAATCCAGTAACACCGGCTCCTGCTGCACAGCAGCCTGCGCAACGCCCCGCAGCATCGCGTCCAGCAACTCCGCCTGCGGCACGGCCTGCACCGCCAACGACACCCCCAACGACGCAGCGACGGGCAAATTCAACAACACCGGCTCCCGCTGCACAGCAGCCGACGCTGGCTCCGACCGTTGAACGGCCCGCACAACAGCCAACGCAACGGCCTGCACAGCGGCCAATAACGCTTCGCCCAACGACACCGCAGGCGGTTACTCCGGTGGCTCCGCTTGTGGAACCCATCGCCCCAGTTGCGCCGATTGCGCCCGCGGTGCGTCCCGGCGGACGGCCGAATCAATCGGCATACCGTCCGCCCTACCAGCCGCAACAGCCGACGCAGCCGGTCATTATCAACAATTTCGTACCGCCGCCCCCTCCGCCACGCCGCGGAATGACCGATTTTGAAAGGGCGATGACCGTAATCGGTGCGGTCGGCGTCGTTGCGGCCATTGCCAACAGGTCGCCGTATCATTACAACAGATACCGATATTACAATTATGCACCGCGGCCTGCCATCGTGGTCGAACAGCCCGTCCCGATCATCGTTGACCGGCCGGTTATCGTCGAAACGCCCGTCCTCGTAGACCGACCAGTTTATATTGACAGGCCTGTTTTTGTAGACAATCCCGCTGCTGCCCCCGATCCTGCCGTTCCTAACCTTGCGGCACCCAACCCCGTGGTCTTGGAGCAGCAGGGCGATGATGCAACTCCGGCTTTGACAGAGTTGCGGATGGAGTTGGAAGATTCATTTTCGCCGAAATTGGGAGCGGTAGTCCGTTTGGAGTATATGGAGTTGCCGGGCTATTGCTTTATGGCGGCTCGCTTGATGAGTGATCCGTTGGAGGGTTCGCCGCTTCATGAACTTGGTTTGCAGGCAGGCGATGTGATCACACGGGTCGGCGGTGCATCTGTTGATTCGATTGAGGTGTTGGACCAGCATGAAAGGGAGACGGAGATACGATTTATCCGTTCGGATACGGCAAGGGTTCAACTTGCCCAGGTTTACATTCCGACGGATGAGGAACTATGGGGCGGAGATGGTCCCTATCTTGCTCCGTAGTGTTGCGGTGTAGCGCCCGAGCCGGGGGCGTGAGCCCCCGGGTTGTTCGACGTATGATATTCTTTGATAGATCAACCCGGGGGCTTACGCCCCCGGCTCGTGTGCACACTCGCTCTTGCACGAGCGATGATTGACAACGGCACAGAATAGTTTAGACTCCTGCTCTATCACACGTCCATTTTACCCTCCCCACAATGCCCCTGATTCCCCCCCACGGCGGTCTGAACGCTCCCGTTGACCGTACCGCTCCCACCGCCGAAATTGATGCCCTCAAAATCCACGCACAAACACTCCTCAAAGTGCCCGTCAGCGATGCGGATATCTCAACCGTCTACCGATTCGGCGACGGAGGTCTCTCGCCGCTCACCGGCCCGATGGATGAAGCAACCTTCAACCGCGTCCTCGATGAGGCAAACATCGAATCCAACGGCAAAAAATACGCATGGACCATCCCGCTATCGCTGCCCGTTACGGAATCGCTCGCCCAACAAATCAAACCGGGACAAGACGTCGCCCTCACCAATTCGACCAACGAAATCGTTGCCGTATTGTCCGTATCCAGCGTTTTCGCCTGGGATAAAATGAAATACCTCAAAAGCGTTTATCTGACCGAACGAACCGATCATCCTGGTGCAGATATGGTGCTCAAACAAGATGCCGACAAAACCTTTTTGCTCGGCGGAGAAATCAAAGTGTTCCCGCAACCGAAAAATCCGTCGTTTGGCAAGTATGTCCTTTCGCCGGTTGAAGTTCGGCAACTGCTCGATACCAAAGGTTGGCAGCGAGTTGTTGCTTTCCAAACGCGGAATCCCCTCCACCGTGCGCACGAATACGCGTTGGTGTACGGCCTCGAAGAGTTGTTGCGTCAGGGACACAATGCCGGAGCATGCCTCAATCCGCTGGTTGGCGAAACCAAAGGGGATGATGTCAATGCCGACGTGCGGATGAAGACGTATGAGGCCCTGATTGAGAACCGTTCGCTCGGCGAAGGGGACTGCGATTCGGGTTTGTGGACTAAAATGGGCGGTTCAGTGCCGGATCGGGTGATTTTGTTGGGACTCGATATAAAGATGTTCTATGGCGGCCCCAAGGAGGCGGTAATGCACGCGATTTATCGCCAGAATTTTGGTTTTACGGATTTGATTATTGGCCGAAAACATGCAGATGCACCGTATCATGATGGTTCGGCAATTTGGGGCGATTTCGATGCGCAGGAGATATTTAACAATCTATCGGGCGACTTGCGTATTAAGCCACTCAATGTTGGTTTTGCGGCATATTACGAGTCGGCGGGCCGGGTGGATTTAATGGACAATCACAAGGACGAAAAGCCTGTTTTCATTTCCGGCAAGGATGTTCGGCAGACGTTGCTGGAGGGCAGGGAAGTGGATCCGAGGATCATGCGGTCAAGCACGTCGAAAATCCTTGCCGAAGCGATGTCGCAGTGATTGCGAGCGAGTATCCAAAATTGGTTTGGAAGCGTTTCCGTCGTTCCGGCGCAAGCCGGAATCCAGAGGGTGGTATTACACGCAATGCCTGGGTCCCGGCTTGCGCCGGGATGACGATATGTACGCCGGGATGACAATATGTACGCCGGGATAGCGGTATGTACGCCGGGATAACGGTGTGTATGCCGGGATGACGAGAAGGAGTCCAGCCCAGTTGGGATTAACTCGTTTGGCCCGGTGCGGCTTCGCATACGGATACCATTTTGCGTGTGTTTGCGTTATACTTAACGTTGCCGCAGGCCGTTGCGGCATTCGTTTTTTCTGCTTTTAACAATCCCTTATTAACAACCACCCCTAACAAACCGTTGCCATCATGACACACCATCCCTCCCGCCGCCAATTTCTCAAAACTTCGACCGCTCTCACCGCCGGTGCAGCCCTTGCCAGCGGACTTACCATTTCGCAATCCGCTCACGCAGCCGGCAGCGATGAAATTAAAATCGCCCTCATCGCCGCGGGCGGACGCGGTGCTGGCGCTCTCCGAGATCGCGTTCAAGTCGGCGACAACGTCAAAGTCGTTGCCGTCGCCGACGCATTTCTCAGTACCGCACAGCCCGCCGCCGTTGCAATCCGACGAGAAGCACAAGAAGATGAAAATCCCATGTACGGAAAAGTGGACCTGCCCGATGACCGCGTCTTCGGCGGGCTCGATTCCTATAAAAAAGCCATCGACTGCCTCAATCCCGGCGATCAGGTAATCCTTGCTTCGCCGCCCGGCTTCAGACCCTATCATTATCGAGCCGCCATCGAAAAAGGACTGCACGTCTTTATGGAAAAACCCGTCTGCATCGACGCGCCCGGCTTCCGCCATTTCATGGAAACAAACCGGATGGCCGATGAAAAAAATCTCAAAGTCTGCGTCGGATACTGCTTCCGATATGATGCCCGATATGCCAACTGGGTTGACCAAATTCACGCAGGCCGCATCGGCGACCTCCAATACACCCGCGGATATTACAACACCAACGGAATCTGGTGCCGAAACCGCAATCCCGGCGAAGGCGAATTGGAATTCCAAACCCGAAATTGGTATCACTTCGTTTGGCTCTGCGGCGAAAATATCGTCGAACAGCATTGCCATCGTATTGATGTGTGCAACTGGGTACACAGCAAAGGGGATCATATGGCCCATCCGATTGAAGCCAATGCGATGGGAGGCCGTCTGGTGAGGTCGGGCCCGGAAGAATTGCTCCGCCAAGCACCGGATTTCGCCAACCGGCGGGAATGGGATGAATGGTATCGGCAATATCACAATGCATTCATTCGGCACGGTCAGGCTTGGGATTCGTTCATGGTGGAATACGCCTACGGCGATGGGACTCGGCATTTTTCGCAGTGTCGCCACATCAGGAATACCTGGAATCACAATGAGGATTATGTTCATGGAACCCAGGGGACGGGCACGCCGGGTACATTGCTTGACACGGCGAGGGAAACCATTTGGGCGCATAGGCGAGCGGACAATTTCCCGAAGGGAATGTATCAATGGGAGCATGATGTGCATGTCAAGGCGATTCGAGAGAATACGCCGATGAATGATGGGTATTTTTCGGCAATGTCGAGTATGATGGCGGTGCTTGGCCGTGAGGCGGCTTATAGCGGCCGGTCGATTAAGTGGGATGAATTGGTCGCGAATGGCCGTTCGTATTTCCCGGATGGCGAAATCACGAGTTTTGACCAAAAACCGCCGGTGCAGCCGGATGCGAATGGATTTTATGAGAGTAGCGTACCGGTGCCGGGCGTGTACAATCCATTCACGGAGCCTGCGTGAGTTTTGAGCCGGAATCCAGGTCGGCATCGACCGCCGTCATCCCGGCGCAAGCCGGGACCCAGGTAGGCAGCCGCCGGGCGGGTGCGATTGGAGGTGCGGAGTACCGCAGTTGCCGCCCGGCGGTCGGCAGCCGACCTTTTGCGGGCACCTTGACACGCTCGTTAAAAATCAGTACACTTAGCCCGACAGCAAACAAAGGCGTTTGCCGATGACCGGTCTCGCACCGCCCCATCGGCAAACGCCTTTTTTGTTCATTCCCATTTATGAAAAACAATTTATGAAAAAATCCAGTGTTTTGGCCTATTCGGGCGGTCTCGATACATCCGTAATCCTCGGTTGGCTCATTGATCAAGGTTACGACGTCCACGCCGTTTACGTCGACCTCGGACAACCCTGCGATGACCAGCAGGCCGTCCTCGATAAAGCAAAAAATTGCGGTGCCGCCTCCGCTCGAATTGTCAATGCACAAGACGAACTGTGCCGTGATTTCGCCTTTCCGGTAATGCAATTCCAAGCGAAATACGAAGGACTTTATCTGCTCGGAACTGCTATCGCAAGACCCGTCATCTCAAAATGCTGCCTAAAAGTCGCCCAAGAAGTCGGTGCAAACGCGTATGCACACGGTGCGACCGGGAAAGGAAATGACCAGTGCCGATTCCACTTTGCCGCTGCCGCACTGAATCCAAATATCGAAATCATCGCTCCCTGGCGTGAGGAAAACTTTCGGCAGATGTTTCCCGGCCGTAGCGAAATGATTAAATACTGCGAAGAGAAAAAGATTCCCGTCAAAGCAACGCTCAAAAAACCGTACAGCGGCGACGACAACTGCCTGCATATCAGTTACGAAGCCGGTATTCTCGAAAAACTGGATGTTTGCGGTGCGGAATCGGTCGAGTTAGGAATGAGTGTGTTGCCCCAAAATGCACCGGATCAGGTCGAGCAAGTTGCCATTACGTTCAAAAACGGCAATCCCATCGCGGTCAACGGCAAGGAAAAAAGTGCGGTTGATATTGTCAAGGAATTGAACACCATCGGCGGACGCAACGGTATCGGCGTGATTGATATTGTCGAAAACCGGCTGGTTGGGATGAAGAGCCGTGGTGTTTATGAGGCTCCCGGCATGACGATTTTGTATACGGCTCACCGTTATATTGAGCAACTGACGTTGGATAGGGATTTGCTGCATCTTCGGGACCGTTTGTCCCCGGAGGTTGCCGAGTTGGTCTATTATGGTTTTTGGTATTCCGCCAAGATGGATGCGTTGTTGGCATTTATCCGAGAGGCGCAAAGGCCGGTGAGCGGTACGGTGGAGTTGAATTTGTACAAGGGCAATGTTGTGGTACGGAGTCGGAGTAGTGCGAACAGTTTGTACGATGAGGGTTTAGCAACGATGGAGGGAGGTGGAGCGTACGATCAGGGAGATGCAACGGGTTTCGTACGGATTCAAAGTTTGCCGAGTGGCGTGCAGGGAAAGATGCGCCCGCGGAGGGTTTAGGTTTACGGAGCCCGGCCGGGTCCCCCGGGCTCTGTGCGTTGCGGACTTTTACTATACAATGAAACAACTATGTCCAAACGCATTAAAAAACAATCCGTCAAAAAAGCCGTTAAGAAAGCCACCAAGAAAGCCGTCAAAAAAATCAGTCGGCAGAGCAGCCGACGGAGCAGTCTCTTCGAGAAAGAATCGCCCACCGCCCACCGCCTACAAAAAATCCTCGCCGCCGCAGGATTCGGCAGCCGTCGACAATGCGAAGAACTCATCGAACAAGGACGCGTCGAAGTGAACGGCCAAATTGCCAAACTCGGCACCAAGGCCGAGCCCGGTATGACCGAAATCAAAGTCGACGGCGAACGCCTCTCCAAAAACAAGGTTGCCGCCAAGCCCGTCTATCTCGCACTCTTCAAACCAAAAGGGTATATCTGCACAAATTCAGACCAACAAGGCCGAGCCAAAGCAATCGAACTCGTTCCCAAGTCGTTTGGACGGCTCTTTCTCATTGGCCGACTCGATAAAGACAGCGAGGGGCTCATCTTGCTAACGAACGACGGTGCATTATCGGAACGGCTGACTCATCCCAAATACGGCGTGCCGAAGGTCTATCGCGTGCAGGTTGCTGGCGAAGTAACGCCGGACGGGATCAAGCAACTTCGTGTGGGCGTGCATCTTGCCGAGGGCTTTGCCAAGGCGGAGAATGTCGTCATTAAGGGACGGCATAAACAGAGTACGATATTGGAAATGACGTTGACGGAGGGGATGAATCGGGAGATTCGGCGATTATTTGCACGGATTGGGCACAAGGTGATGACGTTGATTCGCACATCGGTCGGTCCGGTGAAGTTGGGGAAGATGATTCCGGGCGAGTGGCGGCGATTGACACAGTACGAGGTGGATCGGCTGTACGCGGCGGGACGTTAGAGCAATTTGCAATGCCCTAGGGTTGCAAAAGCACATCAACGCCGGTTAGGCCACGCTGGAGCAACCAATTATTGCCCACTCGCCGGTTTTGAATTTCAACGAACGCTTGAAACATATCATGTCCCAACACCACCGGGCTGCAAAAAACGACCCGGCCCGGAAATGTTTCCAAACTGCCATTAGGCAACCGGACATGAGCCACCGCGTGTTTGTTTTCCAAATCACTCGGCCTGTATCTCGTTGTCGTCGCATTGATAGTCACCAAAACCGTATCCAAATTCATAATTTCCAAAATGGGTTCGCCCTCCCGTTTCCATTCCCCTTCGGCAGCGTGGATGTTCACGATCATCCCGTCAATCGGAGAGACCAAGTTCCTGATTTCGATTTGGGTTTTGGTTCGCTCCAATTCGCTTTCCCGAACGAGCACTTCCCGGGTTTTGATTTCTTCCAGCGTATATTTTTGCAATTCCAAATTGGCTTCGGACTGTGCGAGTGCGAGTTGCGCCCGTTCGACTTCGATTCGAGGAATTAGGCCCGGCTGACGCAGGTTCCCCTCGTAGATCATTTGCAATTCATTCCGCGAAACGAGCACGCCGTATGCGGCGTAGACCGCTTCAATTTCTTTCTCCTGCTCTGCCCTGGCGACTTCGAGTTGAGCGCGATTGATGTTCAACGTACTGTGCAGTTCTCGATTCTCAAAATGTCCGAGCCGTTGGCCTTTGAAAACAAACATTCCCCGTCTGACAGGAACCATCACCGGATTGCCCTCGGCATCTTGCAGGATATTGCCTTCGGCGTCTCTTTGTTCGGTATTGAGCGACATAAGGGCTGCTCTTTCGGGCGAGTAAATGATGACGTGATTGTGTTTCGGGACATCAATGAGCGCATTCTGAAAGAACAACTGGTTTTCGCCGCGGGCAATAGGCTGTGCAACGGGCGTATTACCCGGCATCACGGAAGGGTTGACGTCGGCGCGGGGCTGCCGAACCGGTATCGGCAAAGGCCTTGTCGGTGCTTCCTGGAAAGCACCATCACCGGACTGGAGCAAGGAGCAAAGAATCAGGGCGAGAGAATGCGAAAACATGGCACAGAGAATGGTGAATGCAACTGCTGTTATTATACCACGTATCTCGGCGCACGAGCGGGGGGCGTAAGCCTCCCGGTTATCCCGCGTCGAAAAAACCGGGGGGCTTACACCCCCCGCTCTTGCGCACACACCCGCTCGTGCGCACACATTCCCGCTTTTTGGTATCATTAGGGTCAAACGCGTATGCAACAGAAACTTTACGAACACCTAACCGCCTGCGGACAGGAACACCTGCTTGCCTTTTGGGATGCGCTGAACGAAGCCGAACAAGAGCATCTCGCCGCCCAAATCAACAGCATCGACTTTGTACAGATTGCCGAACTGTACAAACGTCAGGATGAATCCGCCAATACTTTGACGCTTGCCGAGAAGGCCTGCGATCCGCCAGGATACAAATTTTCGACCGTCCGCGATCCGGCACCTTGCAAAACCCCCAAGCCGATTACGGCCCAAGAAGCCGTCGCAGCGGGAACTGATGCCCTGAATGCCGGAAAAGTCGGATTCGTGCTCGTTGCCGGCGGGCAGGGAACCCGGCTGGGATTTCCGCATCCAAAGGGGATGTATCCCATCGGGCCCGTGTCCAACGCGACGCTCTTTCAAATCCATTTTGAAAAAGTTTTGGCCATCGCCCGGCAATTTGGCTATAAAACGCCGTACTGCATTATGACGAGTCCGGCAACGCATTCCGAAACGGTCCATTTCCTCAAAGGCAAAAACTACTTCGGCCTGTCCGAAGAAGATGTGTTCATCTTTTGCCAAGGGACAATGCCGGCTGTCTCTCGCGATGACGGAAAAGTATTGCTCGAGTCCAAAAACAGCATCGCGTTGAGTCCCGACGGACATGGCGGAATGCTCGCCGCGATGACGAAGGGCGAACGCTCCGTGCTGACGCAACTGCGTGAACGGGAAATCGAATACCTGTTTTATCATCAAGTGGATAATCCGCTGGTTCGCGTCGGCTCGCCGGAATTTTTGGGATACCATATTCTGAACGGCTCGGAATTGACAAGCCAAGTAATCCGCAAACAGCAACCGGCAGATCGCGTCGGCAACATCGTTGAAGTCGAGGGTCGGCTGCATATTATCGAGTACAGCGACTTGCCGGAATCCGTCGGCAGGCAGACGAATCCTGACGGTTCGCTGAAAATTTGGGCCGGAAACATTGCGGTACACATTTTCAATACGGAATTTTTGGATCGCAAATCGCGGGCTGCCGATTCGTTGCCTTTTCATTATGCTCGAAAGAAAGTTCCGCATATTGACTGTCAAAACGGCAAGTTTGTGCAGCCGACGACGGAAAATGCGGTCAAGTTTGAGCGGTTTATTTTTGATTTATTGCCTTCAGCGGCGAATGCGGTTGTTGTTGAGGTTGATTCGCCGAATCACTATGCACCGCTCAAAAACGCATCGGGTTCGGCTTCGCATTCACCGGAGGCAGTCCGTCGGGACATTTCGGCAATGTACACGGCTTGGTTGGAGCAAACGGGCGCGGTTGTTCAAGAGGGCATTTCAATCGAAATTTCGCCTCTTTTTGCGGATTCGCCGCAGGCCGTCGCGAAAAAAATGGCCGTCGGGCAACGCTTTGAACAATCCGTCTATCTACGGGACTAGACTCGCGTTACCGCACGGCGGGTTGATACTCGTAATTGACCTGCTCAATCCGCTGCGAAGCAACTCCCGTCGGTTGTTGATGATCGGCTTCTTTCGGCAATCGGACGACCGCTCCAACCAACTGACGCACTCCAACATTCGACGGTATCGTCTCCAACGCATATTCCGCAATCATCTGATTGTACTCTATGACCGCCTTCGTTAAATCCAAAAACGCGGCGATACGATGAGTCGAGCCCGAAAAAATCGGCTGCGACGCGGATTGCTGCATCTCCGAGGATGCTCGCCATACCGCATGCTTCGTCTCGATCAGTTGCTCCTGAATCGGTATCATTCGGCCAAGATGCTGCGCCCGATCCGAACGGGCAATCTGCTCCGCAAACGTCTGATACCGAGGATACAGCGGCTCATCCGCCGGAATCGGCAACTCCGACTCACGCAGCGCACGCCCTTTGTGCTGATGCAACAGTTCCGCTAAAACGAACTGCTGCTTGACAAACTCCATTTCGGCAGTCCGGCGTTGCTCCCGCAGCAATGCAACGATATTTTCCTGCTGGATGACGCTTGCCTGTTTTTCGAGTTCGCTGCGAAAATGATAAATCGCCAGCAATCCGCTCAATTCCCAGTAGGCCTGGAGCAACTGCCGGCGTGCCGATGCCGAACGCGTACCGGCAAACAATTCCGTAACCGTCATCGGCCTGCCCGCGATTTTCGTCTGCGGATCGTTGGGCATGTGCAAATATCTCGCCAAGGGATGTTCATTCGGGATCGGCAATGCTGAATGATGCCGCGACATCTCATTGCTCCGCAACATCTCATTACTCCGTAATTGCATTTGCTGATAGGACGGCGGTAAGACTTGCGGAGCAGGCTGGGTCGCAACGGGCTGGGCAATGGCCGAACCGGCCAGCATGGAATGGGACTCTTCCGAAAGGACTTGCGGTGGCAGTGCCGAGTGTACAGGGGCGGCGGGCGGATTCGGTTGTTCCTGCGGAACGATTTCTTCTTGCACTGGCAACGAGAAGGGTGTCAACGTTGGCTCCTGCTCCATCGGCATCGGTTCCTGGCTCGCCGGCACGGTAAACGGCGGAAACGAGGAAGACAACTCGGATGAAATATCGTCGTTTGCAATGTTCCCGAACGGCGGTTGGGCGGCGACGCGCGGCGGCAACAGACAAAACACGATCGCGATTGCAACCAAAATAAAAATGTGCATAATATCCTGAAATGTGATGAAGGGAACTTTTTGCGTTTGCTCTGTGTTTTTCATGGTGATCTCGCTATCGTCTTCCGGTGTTAGCCGCGTCGCCCCGCGACGTGCCTAAATCCGCTTGGATGCAGGAAGGGTAGGGTAAAGATTTTGCAAAAATCGTGCAAGAGCAAAACGGGAGGCACAAGGTATGGGATACGGGATGATATTTTTTGGCAAAAACCTAACTCTGAAATCTTTGCTAACGGTTTTCCTGCTAACCTTTGTGAGCGTAACGTTTGCGTTACAGATTGCGAAGGAATTCCGTGCTGTTGAACCGCTCCGGCTTGCCGACGGTCTGAATATCGTTTGCACGCACGCAACGGTTCGTTGCCCGCCTTGTTTGGCGATGATACGTTTGGTCAATGAGGTGCTTGAAGAGTCGTATCGAGATGCCGTTGCCGCAGGGCAAATTGTATTTCGGGCCGTCAACTATGAACAGCCCGAATCTGCTGATTTTGCGTATCGATTCAAAATTGCGACTGCCGCTGTCGTGCTTGTTAAAGTGCAAGATGGCAACATTGTTGCGGAAAAAAATCTCATCACGGAGGCACGGAATCTGTACTCGGACGAATCGGCTTTCAAGCAAATGCTCCGGGAACAAATTGATGCGATGTAATTGATGCGTGTGCAATGCCAACCTATGCTTCTATTTGAAAAAAATTTCGATATAATCAGACAACGTAAACCATGCGTTGTAGAGGATGACCTACGCTGCCAAGCCGAAAGAATGGAATCATCAAAAAAATACCTGCCACGATTAACAACCCTGTATCTCGCTTGCCTCGAAAAACACGATACGCGATCGTTTATCGCACAGGTCATGAAATATTATAACGAATCTTCCCTGATCCGCCTGGCATGGGCAGTTTGCGTCGATACCCGAAGAGCCGCCGCTCAAGCACTCGGGTTTGTCGGCTCCTATCAAGCCAATGATACCCTGGGACGCCTCCTAAAAGACCGTGATCGAACTGTCAGACTCATCGCGGAAGGCAGTTTGAAGTCCGTTTGGTCCCGAGATGGATCCGATGCACAACGGCAAGAACTTTATGCAATCATGCGGCTCATCGCGGCACAAAATTTCGGCGAAGCCGTCAGCAGGGCAAACATCTTGTTAGATGATTACCCATTTTATGTCGAAGCCAGAAATCAACGGGCGATTGCCTTGTTTGCATTGAAGCAATTTGAAGATTCCATTGAAGATAGCCGAAATGTGTTGGAATTGAATCCTTTCCATTTTGGGGCGGCCATCGGTATGGGACATGCGTATCTGCAACTTGAAAATCACCAATCGGCAGTCGAATGCTTTCAACACGCACTGGAAATTAACCCAAATCTGGAATCCATCCGCAAACACCTGGAATGGCTCTCCCAAAGTTGGATGCGGTAATGGACTTGTTCGGAAAGCCGTCATTCCGGCACAAATCGGAATCCAGGTAGGCATCGTCGGCGTGCGCCGGGATGACGGTTTTTTGCCCAGCGCAAAGAGATGCGATCTATTGAGCATTAACCAGCCGCACGCTCCCGTTCGATTTTCGCCTTCCAAACATCAATCTGCTTACGCACCTCGGACGGTGCGGTCGAACCGTAACTTTGCATCGCGGCAACCGCATTCGACGCTCCCAAAACCGAAAATACCCCCATATCGAAAGCATCATGAATCGCCTGGAAATCACTCATCGGCAACGAAGCAAGCGGCACTGCCCGTTCCATCGCCAACCGGACAAGCCGACCAACGATTCCGTGAGCACTGCGCTGCGGAATGCCCCTCTGAATCAAGTATTCCATCAGAGCCGTTGCATCAAGATAGCCGAGTTCCAAACGCGACCGAATTGATTCCCGTTGGAGCACCGCCCCTTCAATGAGCGGAGATGCAAGACTCAATACGGCTTCTACCGTGTCAAACGCATCGAAAATCGGCAACTTATCTTCCTGCAAGTCTCGATTATATGCAAGCGGAAGTCCTTTTGTCAAGACGAGAAGCGTTTGCAAGTTGCCGATGACCCTCGCCGTTTTGCCGCGAATCAGTTCCAAAACGTCGGGATTGACCTTCTGCGGCATAATGGATGAACCCGTACAAAACGGCTGCGGCGGACGCAAAAAATTAAACTCGGCAGTTGACCATAAAATCCATTCTTCGGCGAACGTACTCATGTGCAAGGCGATTCCGGCCAAACAAAATGCCGATTCCAGAACGAAGTCCCGATCGCTGGAAACGTCGAGACTATTTGCCGCAATATCCTCAAAACCGAGATACTCTGCCGTTTTGGTTCGGTCAATCGGCAGACTGGTTCCTGCCAAGGCTGCAGCACCGAGCCCGAGAATGTTGACTCGTTTTCGGCAATCGCCGAGTCGTTCGCGGTCTCGCTGAAATTTTTCGCAGTATGCCAGCCAATAATGCGGTGCGAGTACCGGCTGTGCTCGTTGCAGATGGGTGTAACCCGGCAGGATGACATCGAAATCGGCATCGCATCGTCCGACGAATGCGGTTTGAACGGCCAGCAAACATCGGTCGATACGGTCAATGGCATCGCGAATCCAGAGCCGCAGGGCGGTCACGGTTTGATCGTTTCGGCTTCGGGCGGTGTGTAATTTGCGTCCGACGTCGCCGATTTTTTCGATCAGAGCGTGTTCGATGTGCATATGGATGTCTTCGAGTTCGATTTTGAACTCGAAGTGGGCATTTTCGATTTCGCGACGGATGTCGTTGAGGGCATCGGCAATTTGTTGGAATTCGTCTGTTGTGAGAATTCGGACATCGGCGAGCATTTGGGCATGGGCGATGGAAGCGAGGATATCGGCTTCGTAGAGTCTCCGGTCGAAACTGATGCTTTCAGTGAAGAGTTCGACGCGTCGGTCTGTTTTTTCGGTGAAGACACCGCTCCATGCTTTTTCTGTTTTAGTGGGAAGCATCGTTTTCTGGTGTTTTCCTCAAAAAAGGCGTTCACCGTATGATACTTTTCGAGTTCCCTCCGCGTTGGGACGGACTCCGCGTATCATCCGATGAACGCCTTTGTTCGATGGATAGTGCGGTTCAGTCTACAGAAAAAGTATTTTTTTTCAAGCCGGGGTGAATGCCGGTGGTCGAGGAACCCGCGGGGCATTCGACGTGGACTCACCTGGGGGCTGACGCCCCCGGCCGTTAATTTCCAGCGAATCGCAAAGGAATAATCCTCTTTTGCAAAACCTCGGTTTATGATACACTCTGCGCTCATAAAAAACTGAAAGGCAATGCTGCCATTATTAGCTTGAAACTCCTCGCACTCGAAACAACGGAGAAATACGGGAGTGTCGCCCTGTTGGATGACAACAATGTCCTGGCGGAAGCCGTGTTGCCCAAAAACCAACGGAGTTCGCAAACCCTTCATCCCGCCCTGCATTCGCTTTTTTTGGAGTCGCAAATCGCAGCAACCGAAATTGATGCCGTTGCCGTCGTTGCCGGTCCGGGATCGTTTACCGGCCTGCGTGTGGGCGTTACCGCCGCCAAAGTCTTTGCGTATGCGATCGGAGCAAAAATCGTCGTGATTGATACCTTTCAAGCTGTTGCGTCCGCCGCTCCGACGCATTCGGGCATGATTTCTGTTGGAGTGGATGCCCAGCGGGGCGAGGCCGTCGTTGCGGTGTTGCGTCGGTCAGAGTTTGGGCAGGCCGAAATGGTCGAAGGCCCTGCGTTGATTGCCGTCGAGGATTGGTGGAAGCATATCGACCGATATGAGGATGTACTCTTTACCGGCCCTGCTTTGGAAAAATGGAGCGGTAAGGTGCCGTCTCATCTCGTTTTAGCCGATGAGGCCGACTGGTTTCCCAAAGCCTCGATAGCGGGCAAACTTGCTGTCGAGCGTGTTCGATTGACAGGGCAATATGATGATGTTTGGTCTTTGCTTCCGATTTATTCCCGACTGAGTGCGGCGGAGGAAAAGCGAAACGCTGGCGAGTGATCGCAAAGAGCCGGGGGCGTTAGCCCCCGGGTGAATCCTCGCCAAACGAACCCGGGGGCTTACGCCCCCGGCTCGTGTGATGGTGCGCCGGCACACGCTCTACACCTTCACCGCGGCTAACTGCTTGTTCATTTCGGCAATCACCTGCTCCGCCGTGGCCTTGTACAACATATTATCCCCAACAATCACCATCGGGCCACTGTCGCAATGCTCCGTACAAAAAGTCGCCTCCAATTTTACAAGATGTCCCAATGCCTTGTCCTGAATGTAATCGGCAACCTTCTTGATCACCGCCTGACTGCCGCGTACATAACAACTCGTTCCCACACAAACCGAAACCTTCACTTCAGGCACCGCTCCGGCATCATCCAACACGGAAATCTTCATCCCGTCGATCCGACGACGATTATGAAACGACGTGTGCAACAATTTATGTGCCGTTTTGCCGCCAATCCCGCCTTCAAAATAATCCGCATAACATTTTTGCAATACCGGATTGTCTTGCGACTTATGAAGTTGCAACATTTTATCCGCCTTGTACAATCCCTCGGATCGGTTTCGACGTATGTCCCAATCATTCGTTACCGGCTGGCCCGCTCCGCCAACGCAACCCATCTGGCACGCCATCACCTCAATAAAGTCATACTGTTTCTCCCCACTGCGAACCCAATCCGCAACGAGCCGAGCGTTCGCCAAACCATAGACGACGCATACCCTGACTTTCATTCCTTTTACATCCAATTCCGCTTCACGGATTGCTTTGTCATCCGGCCGATGCCCTCGGACTGACAAAAATTCAAAGTTTTCAAGCGGTTCGCCCTGGATTTTCTCCACCGCGTAACGCAGTGCGGCTTCCATCACGCCGCCGGTCGTTCCAAAAATCACACCGCCGCCCGTCTTGACGTTAAAAGGCTCATCCAACGACTGCGGCTGCAATTCATTAAATTGCAAGCCCGCCTCGGAAATCATACGGATCAATTCTTGCGTCGTGAGGACATAATCGGTTGCTGGCTGGCCATCTTCGTCGTTAAATTTGTCCAAACTCGCTTCGTATTTCTTGGCGGTACACGGCATAATGGCGACCGTAATCAAATTCTTCTTGTCGACGCCGAGCATTTTGGGCAACACCAGTCTGGCCGTCGGGCCGAACATAGACATCGGCGACCGTGCTGTCGAGAGGTTCGGCAACAAGTCGGGCAGGAAATGTTCGGCATACTTCACCCAGGCCGGACAGCACGACGTGAAGAGCGGAAGGTGCTCCCCTTTGGTTTTTCGCTGTATAAATTCCGTTGCTTCCTCGAGAACTGTTTGGTCGGCAGTGAAACTGGTATCGTAAACTTTGTCGAATCCGATGGCTTTGAGAGCGGCAACGATGCGTCCGACTTCGATGGAGCCGGGTGCTCCTCCGAAGGCTTCGCCGAGTGCAACACGAACGGCGGGCGCGATTTGCACGATGACCGTTTTCGTCGGGTCATTCACGACTTTCCAAACTTCGTTGACGTCATCGCGGACGGACAGGGACCCGACGGGGCAAACGGTCGCGCACAGGCCGCAGTTGACGCATTCGACATCGGCGAGGGCCTTATTGAATGCCGGAATGACGGTTGTTTTCGCACCGCGGCCGGAGAAACCGAGGACGCCGACGCCCTGGATTTCGGAACAAGCGCGCACGCAGTCGCCGCAGAGGATACATTTGTTCGGATCGCGGACGAGTGCTCGGCTCGACCGGTCAATGGGTTGCGGCTCGAGGGTCCGTTTGAACCGGACTTCGTAGACACCGTGTTGCCGGGCGATTGTTTGCAATTTGCAATTTGTATTTTTGGGGCATGTATTGCAATCGGGATCGTGATTGGCGAGCATCAGTTCGAGAGCGACTCGCCGGATTTCTCGGAGTTCTTCGGTATGAGTTTTAACTTCCATACCGTCTTGTGGTTCGGTGGAGCAAGCGGCGACGATCCCCCATCCTTTGACGTCGACGAGGCAGAGTCGGCAGGCCCCGTAGATGCTCAATTCGGAGTGATAGCAGAACGTAGGCAGTTCGATACCTGTCTTTCGGACGAGTTCTAATAGGTTTCGTTCGTCGTTAAAGGCGGTTTGTACGCCGTTGATTGTCAATTTTTTTGTATCGACCATTTTGAGCAATTTGGAATAGTTATAATGAATTGAGCAAAACCGTTTCGCTGATTCGCCCCTCATTTTACCAAAAGGGTCTTGCGTTTGCAAGCAAGGTGCAAAAAATGCCAGGCCAACTGCAAGTTTCAAATTAGGTAGGTTGCCGACCGCCGGGCGGCAACTGCGGTACTCCGCACAGTGAGCCTTCCAGTCGGCTCGCGCCGACGATGCCGCCCGGCGGTCGACATCCTACCTTGTGCACCCGTCCTGCGCGGAGTACTGTTTAATTCGGGCGGTTTAGTAAAATGACAATTCGATGCACCCTCCCGCCAACATGAATCCGCTGCGAACCTGGAATTTCACCGCCTGCTGCCTGTCGAACCTGCTGTTTTACACGGCAATCTACGTCCTGGTTCCCGTCTTGCCGCTCTACCTCGTTGACGAATTTCACGCAGAAACGTCAGTTGCCGGCCTGATATTGTCCCTATTCGCCTTCGCCGGGATGTTCATTCGGCCATTTTCCGGCTTTCTCGTCGATACATTCCGCCGCAGACCGCTTTATCTGCTCTGCTATTTTCTCTTTACCGCCCATTTTGCCGGATACCTGCTGGCAAGCACGCTCCTCGTACTCGGAATGCTGCGAGCCTTGCAAGGACTGATTTTCAGCATCGCAACGACATCGGCAACGACAGTCGTTATTGATTTGCTTTCGCCGCAGCAACAAGGCCGCGGCATCGGCATCTTCGGCGTAACGACCTCCGCCGGTATCCTGTTCGGGCCCGTAACCGGCCTGAAAGTCCTGGAATTGTACTCATTTCAGGAAGTTTTTGCCGTTGCCTTGGCAATTTCGAGCGTTGCCCTGCTCCTCGGAGCGACGATCCGTATGGAGGGGCAATCGCAAAATTGCGGCAATGTTTGCTTGCCTGCCCGTCGCACTGCGGTAAAGTTTAACTTCAGGAACATTATTCTTGTCCGCGGCTTGCCGTTGGCAGTCTGCGTTATTTTGGTGATGTTCCTTTATGGGGCGATTATTCATTACCTGACGCTTTTTGTCCGGGAGCGCGGCATCACGGCGGAGCCGGGCTGGTTTTTCGTGTTGCTGTCCCTCGGCTTGATATTTGGCCGATTGGCAGGCGGTTGGCTGGTTGATAGCGGCCATTTAATGTTGCCGGTGATCGCAGGAAAATTGCTGATGATTGCCGCGGTTTTTCTCTTATGGGCAGATATATTTTATGCGTCGGCGGGTTTATTGGGATTCGGCTACGGAATCATCTTTCCGGCGTATCAGACGATGTTCATCCGCTTGTCATGCAGGGAGCAGCGTGGGATTGCGGTATCGACGTATCGGACGGCAACCGATTTTGGAACGGGATTTGCAATTCTTTGTGGCGGCGTGATTGCACAATTTTTTTCATTTTTCAGCGTGTTTCTGACGGGAGCGGTCTTGGTGTTGCTTTCGCTGTTGCTTTTCGCGTCGTTTTCGCATCCCGCGGATTAACTCCCGGGGCCTGGGGGAAAAGGTAGGCAGCCGACCGCCGGGCGGGTGCTTCTCGCTCCGAACGATTGACACACCCCTCTGCAGCGTGTATGCTATTACAAAGCATTTGCAATAATCAAAACATATGGATACGCTCGAACTTATAAAAAGCCTTAAAGAATCCAACGACGGCAAAATCGTTCTCCTCGTTGCCGACGGGATCGGCGGACTCGCCCAAAAACCCGGCGGATTAACCGAACTCGAAACCGCAAAAACGCCCAACCTCGATGCACTCGCTAAAATCGGTGTGCAAGGCCTCTCCACTCCCATTAAACCCGGTATCACCCCCGGCAGCGGGCCCGGACACCTCGGCCTCTTCGGATATGATCCGCTTAAATACGTCATCGGACGCGGTGCCCTCGAAGCCGCCGGAATCGGCTTCGCGATGACCGATAACGATGTTGCCATCCGATGCAATTTTTGTACAACAGACGCCGCTGGCAATATCTCCGACCGTCGGGCAGGCCGAATCCCCTCCGATGAGAGTGCCGCCGTCGTGCAAAAATTGAAAGCCATTAAAATTCCCGGTATCGAAGTATTCGTCGAGCCCGTCAAAGAACACCGCTTTGTCGTCGTCTTCCGTGGTGAAGGCCTCGGCGATGCCGTTGCCGATACCGACCCGCAAAAAACGGGCGTTCCCGTTATGAATCCGGCCGTTCACGCGGGCGTGCAGTGTCCGGCATCGGAAAAAACGGCGAAAATTGCCAAGGAATTTCACGAGCAGGCCGTCAAAATCTTGGCCAATGAGCCGAAGGCCAATAATCACACGATGCGTGGCTTCGCCAGAAAGCCCCATGTACCGAGTTATCAGGAAATCTATGGCCTCCGGTCGGCATGCATTGCGGTCTATCCGATGTATAAAGGCTTGGCGAGTTTTGCCGGGATGGATATTGTCGGAGAAGCACAGACGCTTGCCGAGGAAATTGACATTCTGAAAAAGGAATGGAACAACTACGATTTCTTTTTTGTGCATTTCAAGTACACGGACAGCCGGGGCGAAGACGGCAACTTTGACGGCAAGGTCGCGATGATCGAGGAATTTGATGCGGTCATTCCGCGGGTGATGGAATTGAAGCCGGCGTGTTTGATAGTAACGGGCGACCACAGTACGCCGGCGGTGATGTCCTCGCACAGTTTCCATCCGGTGCCGACGTTGTTGGTTTCGGACTTGGCGAGAACGGATGCGACGCAGGAGTACAGTGAGCGAGCGGCCGTGCAGGGCGGATTGGGCCAATTTGAGGCGATGTACATCATGCCGTTGGCGATGGGACATGCCGGAAAATTGGGCAAATTCGGTGCGTGATTGATGTTGCGGCAAAATACAGAGCCCGACAGAGCCCGTGGCGTGAGCCAGGGGCCTATCTTGCGTTACGGATGCGGAGATGCGCCGTTCCAATCGGATTATTTGGCAAGACAAGCATTGCCGTTTTACTATGTACAGCCGCTCTTTTACGGATACCGAGCACAATGGGAGAATTGTCGGCAACTTTAAGAACAACTTCCCGCTTCGTCGATAACTCTATCTGGCGGGGAAGATTCCGAAAACACATTTTCCGCAATTTTGCCCTACATATTCATCCATTCGACCGTATTGCTCCATGGAGTCGCACTCAGTATCCAAAAAATTTGTTGATGATGACTTCGCGATGTCAGGAGTCCAATCGCCGCTGGAAACCTATCTCCGTGAAATCACGGGGATTGCCCTGCTGACGCCCGACGAAGAATTAGAGTTGGCAACGGACGTTTGGGATGGTGATATGGAAGCCAGAGACCTGATGATTCGTTCCAATTTACGGCTCGTCGTCAATATCGCCCGAGGATATACCGGCCGCGGATTGGGATTACAGGATTTGATCGAGGAAGGAAACCTGGGACTACTCCGGGCCGTCGAGGGATTCGATCCGGCAATGGGAACCAGGTTTTCGACCTACGCAAGTTATTGGATCAAACAATCAATCAAACGCGCATTGATTAACTCTTCCAAAACGATTCGCATTCCTGCCTATATGGTCGAAATTTTGTCCAAATGGCAACGGGCAAGCAGCAGATTATCGGAAGATTTAGGCCGAACGCCGACTCATGAAGAAGTTGCTCGGCTCATCGGATTGCCGAAAAAGCGGTTATCTTTGATTAAAAAGGCCATTTTGATTAACAGTTTGGTGCCGCAATTTGACCAACCGGAATCGGGTTTGACGCTTAATGAGGTGATCGCGGACAAGCGGCGTTATCGTCCTGATGAGACGATGTTGGCGAGCGACAATTTGGCGTATGTTATGGCTCAACTTGAGTCGATGGACACGCGGGATGCAACGATATTGAAGATGCGTTTTGGTCTTTGCGGATACGATGCCCGCACATTGCAGGAAATCGGCGAAAAATTGGGCCTGACCCGGGAACGTGTCCGGCAAATTGAAATCGAAGTCTTGAACCGTTTGGGTGAAGCTCTTGAAGGCATTCGGCCCCGCTTGGCGAGGTGATATGAATACCTGCTGCACCCCCTTTTTTGCCGTTGGCCTGTTTGCGGTATAATCCAACATATGCCGCAAAAATTCTACATCGAAACGCTCGGTTGTCAAATGAATGTCCTGGACAGCGAACTTGCCGCGTCCGCTCTCAATATGATGGGTATGCAACAAAGCAATGTGCCCGACGATGCCGATGTGATTTTATTCAATACCTGCAGCGTCCGCCAGCATGCCGAAGATAAAGTCTATAGCGCACTCGGCCGGCTCAAAACTTGGAAAACCGAAAAGCCCTTCGGCATTCTTGGCGTTCTCGGCTGTATGGCCCAAAAAGACCAAAAATTGGTTTTTCAGCGGGCCCCCCACGTCGATTTCGTGCTTGGCCCCGGCTGCTTGGATGTCCTTGCCGAAACCATCAGCCGATTGCTTGCGGAAAAAATCCGGCCTTCCAAAACCGTCTGCGTGAGTCTGAATCGAACGGCAAATGCCCATCCCGATGTTCTCGATAGTTTCCGGCAATACAATCCAGAACGAATCGTACCCGCCGAATCGGATATTCCGGCATCGCTGGTTCGGATTATGTTTGGTTGCAACCAATTTTGCTCCTATTGCATAGTGCCGTTTGTCCGCGGGCCGGAGCAAAGCCGCCCGCCGCAGGATATTATCAACGAAGTACGGCACCTTGCCGGGCAGGGAACGGCCAAAATCACCCTCATTGGCCAGACGGTCAACTCTTATCAGTATCAGGAAGGCGAGCGGAGCGTGCGGCTGTCCGACCTGCTCTATCGGCTTTCCGGCATTACCGGCATTGAACAAATTGATTTTGTTACGATGTATCCGACCGGAGGGAGAGGAAAACAACACAGCCCGACCGGAGGGGGAGGGCAGCAGCACGGCCCGTTGGGGATTGACGAAGATTTATTGCAGGCCGTTCGGGACTTGCCGAATGTGTTAAAGCATTTGCATATCCCGGCACAGAGTGGTTCGGATGCCGTATTAAAGCGAATGAATCGTCAATATACGGCCGCATTTTACCGGGAATTAGTGGACAGGATTTATGCAACGATACCTGGTTCGACGATTACAAGCGATTTTATCGTCGGATTTTGCGGCGAGACGGACGCGGATTTCGAGCAAACAGTCGATTTGGTCAAGCATTGCCGGTTTCGCAACAGTTTTATTTTCAAGTACAGTGAAAGGGCGGGCACAAAGGCAGCTGAACTCTATGCGGATGATGTTCCCGACGAGGTGAAGAAGTTCCGGCATAACCGCCTGCTGGCGACGCAAATTGAAATATCTAGAACGAATCCATAATTGCTTTGGACGCTTTTCCATCCATTCCGGCATCGGTCAGAGGCTACCATACTGGCGGATTGAGGGCAGGGACTCGAATTGGTGGTGGATTCGGTCAAGGTGCATCTCCCTTTGGTGTATGGGGAGCTTTGGGAACAATCAATCGCGGCGAAACGGCATCGTTGTAAGTATGTCCGGCAGTCGCAAATTGCGGCACGCCGGGAGGCGTGTCCCAAACTTAATGTTACGATGCCCAAGACAACCTGAATTACAGGTGTTCCTCAAGCATCTCCAACAAATTTCGCACATCACCCGGTTCAACAGAACTCCCGATAGAGAGCAAGTCGCCGCTCAAATGCCGTGTCGAAATTGAATTCCCTTGCAACTCGCTCCCGAGCGGCACGTTGCATCGCACGACGCAGTTCCTCATTTTCCAGCAAGTACAAAAGCCGTTTTGCGGCTGTCCGTCGATAAAATCGGAAATCTTCATTATGCGGAATAAGAATTCCAGACGCTCCGTCCAGGATGTATGCCCGGCTTTCCTGAGTTTCCAATGCAATGACCGGCACGCCGCAGGACATTGCCGACAAAATCGCACCTGAATACTCCGGCAATGGACTTAAATGTAATAAAACATCAAAATTAGGCAAAAGTCGATGCACATCCTTGCGATTGCCTAAAAAATGCACTCTGGAA